>Ga0209021_1004131_pt1 | contig 10949 bp, 10 predicted proteins | sample PinacodermFT_FD_187299 | JGI IMG/M metagenome (GOLD analysis project Ga0209021, IMG submission 187299) | Host-associated microbial community of the marine sponge Aplysina aerophoba from Gulf of Piran - sponge pinacoderm, lysed by freeze-thaw... | ecosystem: Host-associated > Porifera > Sponge >... | reverse complement strand
GGCATCGCGCGCTAGCCGCTGGAAATCTTCCGCTAGTTCCTCGACCCGTGCCAAGGTGTCGCCCAGCTGAGTTGTCAAGCTGTCGATTTTCGGAGTTTGCGTTTCCAAGAACTCGTTGGTGTTTTCGAGCATGCGGGCAACGTTGCGCTGGTTCTGCTCGCCGGTCAACTCTCGCAGGTTTTCCAGCACCCCGTGCAGGTCGTCAGCCACCGCTGTGACCTTCGCGTCCATGCGCGCCATCAGCCCCACTGCGTCATCGGCGACGTTCGCCACCTTGCGCGTGAGATCCGAGAACGTCAGGGCCTCGACGGAGGGGACCACGCCTCCCGGCGCTATGCGCGCCGCGGCGCTCGACCCGGGCATGATCTCCAAGTAGTTCTGCCCCAACGCATTCAAGCTTGCAATCGTAGCCAAGGACTGCTCGTTGACCGGGATCTCTGTCCGCAGTTCAAACACGACCTCGGTCTTGGTCATGTCCTCCGACCAAGGCTCCAAAGACTGAATCGTACCCCCCTTGCGCCCGCCGAAGCGCACCAAGTTTCCCTCGTCCAAGCCACCGATGTAGCTGAAATATGTCCGGTAGGTGTGGGTCTGGCCGGTGAAATGGAAGTTTGCCGCGATCAGGAACGTGGTGACCGAGATGGCCAGCGCAGCGATCACCAACAGTCCGACTTTGGCTTCGTTCGTCACTCAGGCTCCCATAATGTAGGCGCCGGACGCCGGGCTCGGCGCGTCTGCCTCGCGCCGTATGAATTGCTGGACGCGCGGTTTGGGGTTGCGGCGAATCTCATCAACCGTGCCGACGGCTAGGATCTTGCCTTCGTCGATCATACACATGCGGTCAGCGATCAGGAAAGCGCTGGCCAACTCGTGCGTCACAACAATGATCGTAATCCGATAGGCCTCCTTCAAGTGCAGGATGAGATCGTCTAGCCCGGCTGCGATGATCGGGTCCAAGCCGGCGGATGGCTCGTCGAAGAACAGGATTTCCGGATCCAGTGCCAGTGCCCGCGCCAGGGAGGCCCGCTTGCGCATGCCTCCTGAGAGCTGCGTCGGGTAGAGATTCTCCACGTCTCTGAGGCCGACCTGTTGCAGCTTGATGCGGATCATCACCCGGATCGTGGATTCCGCCAGAGTGCTGTGCTCGAGCAGGGGCAGCGCAACGTTGTCGCCGACCGTCATCGAGTTGAACATTGCGGCGCTCTGGAAGGACACGCCCATCGATCGGCGCAGCTCGGTCAGTGTCTGTCGCGAGGCCGTGGCAAGATCGACTCCCTTGACGGTGACGCTGCCCTCGGCAGGGCGCTCCAAGCCTTCCATGTGCCTGAGCAAGGTCGTCTTGCCGGAACCGGAGCCGCCCAAGATCACCATGGTCTCACCGCGATAGATGTCGAGGTTGACCCCATCCAACACGGTTCGCTGGCCATAGCGAACCTTCAAGCCGAGCACCGAGATCAACGGCTCCTCCTCGGCTTGGTGGGGCAGCCGGCGCTGTTCGACGGTCGCTGCGTCCGTGTCGGTCATCGCCAGAAAAAGTAGAAGAACGTCGTGCAGAGCAGGTCGGCCAGCACGACCAAGAAGATTGACTTCACCACAGCGCTGGTCGTGGAATGGCCGACGCCCACCGGGCCCCCGCTGACAGTGAAGCCTTCCAGACAGCTCACATGGACGATGATCGAGCCGAAGATCACCGCCTTGAAAAGGCCGCTGACAATGTCGCGCATGAGCAGGATCTCAGCCGTGCGCTCGAGGTACGTCAGCAGCGTTAGGTCCAACGTAAAGTACGCGAATACCCCGCCCGCCACAATCCCGGAAAAGATGCTCATCACGGTGAGGCAGGGCAGCATCACCAGCATTGCCAGATACTTGGGAACCAGCACGAAATCGATCGGGTCGAGGGCCATTGCGCGCAGCGCGTCAAGTTCCTCGGTGACGGCCATCGTCGCCACTTCGGCCGAAATCGCAGACCCGGACCGCCCGATTACAACGATCGCGGCCATCAGCGGTCCGAGTTCGCGCGTCATGGTGGTGCCGACCATATTGACGATGGCTTCCATGGCTCCGAAGCGGCGCAACTCCGCGCCCGCCTGCAAGGCCATGATCAGCCCGGTGGCACCCGACACTAAACACAGCACGGGCAAGGATCGCACCCCGATCTCGGCCATCTGCTGGACCGTGCGCTTCCAACGCAGGCCACGCCCCTTGAACGGGCTGGCCCGCACCGAAAAGCGCAAGCAATACCAGAATTGAATCGCTAGGCGGCCGACGTATTCGGCCTGGCGGATCGAAAAACGACCGACGGATTCGAAGAACATCATGCCGTGCAAGCGATCCGGCCCAATCAGGCCTTCAAGGCATCTTCCTCCGAGGCGTGCACTTCGAACACGTCGATCAGGCGCGTGACGCGCAGCACTTGGAGTGGCCCTTCGTTCAGGCCAGCGAGCCCGAACCTGACCCTGCGCCGCGTGGCGAGTTGCAACCCCTCGACCAAGCTCGCCACCGCGGAGCTGTCGATATAGTTCGCTCCCGCCATGCTGACGATCACCCGGCCCTGCGTGCAGGTCTTGAGCGAGTCTAGGACCGCGTCGCGTAGTTGCGCCGAAGACGCCATGTCGGCGTCGCCCGAGACGCGCACGATGGCGGCTTCTGGCAGTTGCTCGATGTCGATCCTTAGCATCTCGGTTGCAACTCCCTTCAATGCCCGCCCACACGCCGCAGCAAGTGCTTTCTCAAGTACATGCGATTGCGACCGTCCTCGCGCCGGTACTCGATTTCGTCCATAAGGGCACGGATCATGAACAATCCTCGGCCTCCGACACGCAACTCGTCCGGCGGGAGAATATCCCGCGAGAGAAACTCAGCTTCCTTCCCATGGTCGCAGATGCGCACTTCGATCATCTCGCCATCCCCCCGGCAGGCTATCCGGATGGGACGCGTGGTATCGCCACCGTAGCTGTGGCGCATCACATTCGCCACGGCTTCGTTGACGGCCAGCACTACGGCCGTTGCCGATTCTTCGTGAGCGCCAAAGCCGAGGCAGCTCTGCTCGACCACCGTTCGGACCAAGCCGAGCCATTTCGGATCGCTCACAATCCGCACAGCAACCTCCCCAAACATAACCGTGCCGTCGATCAATGTCCGGGAATCACAGGAGTCCCCGACCCGACGTGGCGGATTTTAGCACGGGACATTGATTCTCCGAAGCCGCCGCCCGAGCTTTGCTATGTTGGCAGGGCGTGGCGGCTCTGGAGGCACGGAGACTGGCCTTTGACCTGCTGTTGCGTGTCGAGCGGGAGGGGGCTTACTCGGACGAGTTGCTGCACTCGAAGCGCCTGGCCGGAATCGGCGCGCGCGCAAAGGCCCTTGTCACCGCAACTGTCCTTGGATGCCTCAGACGCCAAGGCGAACTCGACCATTTGATTTCCGGCAGGACAACCCGCTCGCTCGGATCCATGGACACCGAAGTGCTGATCGCCTTGCGGCTTGGGGCGTATCAACTGCGCCACATGGACGGCATCCCGGACCATGCCGCAGTCTCGGAATCCGTCGAACTGGTGAAGCGCGCGCGCAAGGGCTCCGCAGCCGGCATGGTCAATGCGATCCTGCGCCACCTGCCGGCGGCGGTGCCAGAGGAGGAATCCGGACGGCTGTGCCATCCCGACTGGTTGCTGCGGCGTTGGCGGAAGACATTCGGCGATGGCAAGTACCGGGCGCTATTGCAAGCCAACCTGCGGCAGCCCGCGACGTACTTCCGCGTGCGCGCCTCGGCAGACGCGGCCGAGGTGAGGGCAAACCTAGAGAGCGCCGGAGTCTCGGCAGAGCCCACCGATCTGGCGCGCGCCTATCGTCTCGCGAAGGGAAGCGTTCCCGCCGCGCGCAAGGTGGCGGGCGACGCGATCATGTTTCAAGACATCAACTCGCAGCGCGTGGGGGCGCTGCTGGCAGATTCGTCGGGCTCGCCCGTCCTCGACGTGTGCGCCGCACCTGGCGGCAAGTCTCGCGTGCTTGCCGAAACAGCGGCCGTAGTGGCCGGAGACCGACGCGTGAAACGATTGCAGGCCATGCGACGGCTGGGCAGCCGGGGAATCCAACTGCTGGCGCTGGACGCCGAGCGTCCGCTGCCGTTCCGGCGGCACTTCGACCGGATACTGGTCGATGCCCCCTGTTCGGGCACCGGCACGCTGGCCCGCAATCCGGAAATCAAGTGGCGCCTCGCGCCGGACGACCTCGATGCCCTCAGCGCTCGCCAAGGGCGCATCCTAGAGAATGCTATGGACGCTCTGGCCCCGGGCGGGCGACTGGTCTACGCCACTTGCTCGTTGGAACCTGAGGAGAACCAACATGTCGTCGCAAAGGCCATCGCGGAGCGACCGGGCTGGGAGGCCGCCAAGGCCCTCTCGACCATCCCAGGCACAGACCCCGGCGACGGATTCCAAGCATGGCGCATTCGGCGGCCGGCTGTCTAACGCTAGGCTCCACGGCTGGATTGTCGTCGCCATTGCCGGGATCGCGTTCCTCGGTTCAATCTCGAGTCCGCCATCCCTGCTCGACGACGTAGACTCCGCCTACGCCCAGATCGCGCGCGAGATGCTGCAATCCGGGGACTGGGTGACGGCGCGTCTCAACGGCGTGCCGTACTTCGACAAGCCCCCTGGCCAAGTCTGGGCGATCGCACTGTCCTTCGCGGCGTTCGGAGTTCACGACTGGGCGGCGCGCCTGCCCGCGTCTCTGGCGGCCATGTTGCTGTGCTGGCTCACCTGGCGCATAGGGCGCTGGTCGTTCGGCGATCTGGGCGGGCTGTACGCGGGCATCGGCCTAGCCACCTGTTGCGGACTGTTCCTTTTCACACGAGTGCGGATCCCCGACGTGTACGTAGCTTGTACGACGCTGTTCGTGCTGGAGTGTTTCCTGCGCTCTCAAGAGGGCTCGGCGCGTCAGGCACGCGCCCGCATGCGCTGGGCCGGGGCGGCACTGGGTGTCGGATTGCTGTTCAAGGGTCTCGTGGCCGCAGTGCTCCCGCTCGGCGCGATCGCGGTCTACATGCTCGCCGCCGGCAAGTGGCGCTCCCGAGAGCCGTGGAGGCGACTCGGCCTGCCCGGCGCCCTGGCAGTCATGGTGCTGGTCGGCGCGCCTTGGCACGTACTCGCGATGCTGCGCCATCCCCCGCTCTTCGAGTTCGCGCTTGAAAGTGGGCCCGGAGTTTACCGGGGATTTTCCTGGCGCTACTTCATCAACGAGCACCTACTGCGCTATCTGGGGCTTCGCCACCCGGTCGACTACGACCGGGTGAACATCGCATGGTTCTGGTTCGGACACATCGTCTGGCTGTTCCCTTGGAGCGGCCTGCTCGCGGGACTGCACAAGCTCGGCCTAGGCACGGCTGACCGCAAGCGCCGCACGCACGCGCTGATGCTGTGCGCCTGCGGCTTCACGCTAGTGTTCTTCTCGGCATCAACGACCCAAGAGTATTACACGCTGCCCGCCTACGCGCCTGCCGTGCTGCTGTTCGCAAGCGCGGCCATTTCGTCTGCCCCGCTCTCGCGCTTGTGTGCTCGCGCTGCGGCAACAGTCTACGGGTGCGCCCTGGCGGCGGCGCTGGCTGTGCTGTTTGCGGTCGCTGGACTGCCGAGCGAGGGCGACATCGCCTCCGCTTTGACCAGCAACCCGGAAGCGTACACGCTGGCGCTGGGACACTTTCAAGACCTGACGCTCGCCGCGTTCGCCTACTTGCGCGGACCGCTGGCCCTCGCAGCGGTCGCGTGCGCGATCGGCACCCTGGGGGGCTGGCTGCGGCGGCGGAACCGCGCACTGGCCGCCCAGGCATGCGCCGCTCTGCTTTTCTTGCAAGCTGCTCATTGGGCCATGGGAGCATTCGACCCATACCTGTCTTCCCGACCGCTGGCCGATGCCTACCTGCGCTCCCCGCCGGGCCAGCTGGTGCTGGATCACGAGTACTATGCCTTCTCCTCTCTGGTCTTTTACACCAATCGTCCAGCCTTGCTGCTCAACGGTCGCAAGAACAACATCGAGTACGGATCCAACGCACCCGGGGCGCCAGACGTGTTCCTCGCCGACTCGGACCTGGCCGACCTGTGGGATCAGCAGCGGCCCGTATATCTCGCGACGTACGAAGAGGATCGCGAGCGCTTCGGGCGACTGCTCGGGGCGACTCGGGTGCATACAGTGGCCGCTGGCGGCGGCAAGGTCCTACTCGCCAACCGCACCGTTGAGTTCCAATCGCCCCTCCGTTGATCGCTTGGACGCGCCAGTCCCCAGGGACGAAGCGCCTCAGCGGGCGCGATCCTTGCAAGAGTTCACCGCTCGCTCGGGCTCCGCGCCCCACCGTGGCGCTCCCAAGATGGCTCTCAAAGCGCGGTCCATGGAAGTCGAATCGACTCCGCGCCTGCCAGTGCCAGCGGACTGGCCTGACAGTCTTGTGTTCCGCTATAGTGGAATCAGACAGGGGCCGGTCCCGTCGCCCTTTCCCAACAGCGCCTAGGCCCCATCCGACAGCTGCCAATAGGTGATACTCCCATGAAACCAGGCATCCATCCCGACAACTACAGAGAGGTGGTTTTTCGCGACGTGACCACCAACACCGAGTGGATCACGCGCTCTACGGCCAAGACCGACAAGACCACCACGGTCGATGGCAAGGAGTACCCTCTGTACGACCTAGCGATCTCTTCGCACTCCCATCCGTTCTACACTGGCAAGCGCAAGCTTGTGGACTCTGAGGGCCGCATCGAGCGCTTTAACAAAAAGTATGGGCGCAAGACCACTGCCTGACGCGCTCGGCGGCCTTGCGCTGCCCCCTACCAACTCATCGTCAGACCCGTCGTCAGCGCCCGCCCCATTTCCGGGACACGTTCCCGTGTGAACGGATTCAGCGAGTTCAGGTGCTCGCTGTAGAACCTGTCCCCCAAGTTGGTCGCGCCGGCGTACCAACTCGCGCCCTGCCACAAATCCACGCCGACGCGGACCCGCTGTAGGATGAATCCTGGCGATTGCGTCTCCAGCCGCGCCGCCGAAACGCGCCGCTGCTCCCCAACGTTGCGCGTGCTGAACTCGGCCCACCAGCGCCGCTTCGGAGCCACATAGCGCACCGAAGCGTTGAACTCTAATGGAGGGATGCCCAGCACCGGTTCTGACAATTCGCGGTCGTCCGCCAGAATCTTGGAGGCCTGCAGCTTGACCTGCAGCCGGTCAGTGATCCAGCGCGCTCCGAGGTTCCAGCCCCGGAAGAACGCGCCTTCGCCGTTTATGTAGCGGAATACGATCGCAGGGCTCAGTGGCAGCCGCTTGGGCAGGCTGGGATCGGCCGCGACAGTGATGTAGTCCGACAACGAGCGTACGAATCCCCCTGCGTCGAAGCGAAACGCGCCCACCTTCCACTGCAGGCTGACGTCGGTTTGCAGGCTTGCCTCCGGCCGAATCAGTGGATCCCCCATGAACTCGGCGGCGACTTGAAAGCGAGTGCTGGGAAAGCGGTCCGAATAGCGTTCCAAGGCACTGGGCGGGCGCCGAACGCGGCCTACGCCGCCCGCCAGCGTCAGCCCTCCTGTCAAGTCGTAGCGCCCGGCCAAGCTAAAGCTGGGACTGGTTCGGCCTACGTCGAGTTGGCTCCCGGAATTGGCCAGGAAGAACTCGCTGGGACGCCCCGCATCAGAGCGTTCCATGTCGAATCGCACAGCCGCGAACACGGCGCCGCGGCTGAAGTCTCGCACGCCTTGCACATATAGCCCGGTGTTGCGCAGGGAGGTGCCCGCCCAGACGGCATCGCTGAACAGCAGCTTGCGGTTGCTGGACCGGTAGATGAAACGCTGGGCGTCCTGCTCGAGGGTGAAATGGTCGAAGCCGGCGTAGACGCGCCAATTCCCGCTTGCTGCCAGCTCGATCCGCCCAGACGCGCCGAGTGTGTGCGATTCGGCCGGCAGGGATACGTCTAGCCCGAACGGGGGCACGCGGCCTGGCATATCCATGCGCGTGGGCTTGCCGCGATTACTCATGCGGTGGCCCTTGGCGTTGCTGTAGGCACTCAGCGTCAGGGCCTTGAGGAGCCCATCCAAGCCCGCCAGCCGATATCTTCCAGACCAAGAGCGCAGCAAGAAGTGCTCGGCCGTGAGCAGCCGGCCGGGATAGTCGATGCCCGTCTCTTCGTCATAGAATCCGCCCACCGAAAGCTCTTGGGTGTCCGTGGGGTTGAAGCGGAACCGCCCGCCGAACTGATGCCCCGATGCATCGGCCGGAACGAGCATGTCCGCGCGGGCATTGGCCCTGCCGGCGTTGTAGTCGTCCTGCAGGCTCCCGCTAGAGTGCAGCCGGAAACCGAAGTCCGAGTCGCCCGCGTGTATCCGAGTCTGAGCGACCCGGCCCGCGCCGTTGTTGCGCCAGCCGATGCTGGCGCGACCTCCAAGCCGCCAAGCGTCTTTGCGAGGGATCGGATCGGACTTGACCACGATTGCCGCCATAGCCCCCGCTCCCTGGCTCAGGGCGTAAGGGCCGGTGACCACTTCGACACTGTCCACACTGCCCGGATCGACATGGCTGAGATCGGAATCCATCCTCGCCGGACCGGCCGCAAACGTCCGCGTGCCATCAACGACCATCACTACTTGTGCCTCGCGCAGGCCTTGCACTACCGGCTCGAAATTCGTCCCCCCGCGCCGCAGCAAGCGCACATGTGGCGACGAAGCCAAGCTCTCGACCAAGTCCGTCTTCGCAACTGCCTCGTGCGGGAGAGCATCGCTGGCCACCGGCGCCGGCAAGGGAGCCGCAGCAATAACATCAACCTCGGACACGCTCTGCTCAATCTCCAAGTTGACGACAATCTGACTGCGTCCGCCGATCGTCACCGCCTGAGATGCAAAGCCGCTGGCGGCAATTTCGACGCGATCCGCCATCTCCGAGAATCTAACCGCGCCACTAGCCGCCGTGAAGCCTTCGGCTACCGCTTCGCCGCTCGAGCGGCGCAGGACGACCGTCGCACCTGGCACGCTCGCGCCTGACGGGTCGACCACCTGCACCGTCAAGTCCGCCCAAGCCAAACTTGCGGCGAACAACCACAATGCAATTCGCTTGCAAACCACCTGTTCCTCCAGCCCGCACACTATTCCAATCGCGGGTCCGGCCCAGTTGGCCGCCCGCTCGCCAAGCATGTGTCGAGCAGCCGGACAGTGCCTACGCTGATGGCAGGTTTGGTTCCGGCAACTCGGCAGCGGTGTGCCGAGGAGGAGGAAGGGGAGGCGAAAGTACGATTCTGTTGAGGCTTTCCGATTGCGAACTCAGCGCACGAGCGCCGCTCTCCAGCCAGAATTCCAATTCGAGACCTTGCAGAATCCTTGGGGTCTCCGAGCCGAGCGCACCGTCGCCATCGTCAGCAGGTTCGCAGCCGTTCATTGCGGGCAGCTTTCGCACGCCCTCGTGCATGGGGCAGGTCTTCGCGTCGCCGTCTGCGGGCCTGTTCCGCTGTGCCGCCGTGGCAAGCTTCCGCAAACAGGCGGTCCGGCAGTCTTCTACCGAAGACTCGCGGTGGCAGGCCAAGGCTTGGGACTCAATTGCCGCGGAAAGCGCAGGCCAAGGGAGAAGCGCAAGGCAGGCTGCCGACGCGATGAGCCGCAGAGAAGCGGCCCTAGCATGATGCTGCGGTTGCACCGTAGTTGGACGATAGCAGATCGACCGCGCTGGGCCAGAGACGAATCGCCAGTCCCGTACTGACTGCGGCAAGTCCGCGCCAATTCGACACCAAGCGAATACCCGCGCCCCTGAACAGAGCATCATCTTGCAACTCTGCGGCCCTTCCGCTCGTTCAGTGCGACACTCATCAACATGTCGATTGCTCTGCCTCGCCGCGCTTGCTTGGTCGCCGCGCTTGCCGCACTCAGCGCTCAAAGCAAGTCCGCGCCGGCGCAAGAGCGGCCTTCCGAGCAAGCCTTGCTGTTCGGCACGGTCTTCCGCGGCTCGTATCTCGCCCTGGAAGGCGCGCGAGTCGTCGCCTACAACGAGGCCCGACCCAAGAAGAAGTACCGGGCGATCACAAACTACCGAGGCGAATACAGAATTCGCGTGCCGGCTGGAGACGCCACGTACGTGATCGCCGCGAGCGCGCCCAAATTTGTCCAGAGCCAACGCACCGTGCAGGTCTACGGAATCGAGAAGTCGACTGCCAACTTGATCCTCGAACCCCGCAAGAAGGCCGACAGATCCAAGAACCGGCCCAGTTCGCAGTAGGATAAAGGCAGACATGCAACGCACACGCCGCAGCCTCCTATTCTTGGGCGCCTTGTCGGTGACCCCGCTCGCCCTCGCTCAGTTCTCGGGCTTCAAGAAAAAGAAGAAGGTGGACCTGACCCGCTCGGTCAAGGGGCAGATCACCGACGAACACGAGGAAGGCATCCGCGCCATCGTGCAGTTGAAGCACACCCGCACGCTTGATGTGAAGTCATTCCACTCGAACGACCAAGGCGAGTACTACTTTCACGGCCTCGACCCGAACGTGGACTACGAACTCAAGGCGCTAGCCGAAGGCATGCAAAGCAAGACGCGCACGGTATCGAGTTTCGACAGCCGCACCGAGCTGATCTACAACTTCAAGCTCAAGGCCGAGGACTGAGCCACGACGCCGTGCGGGCGGGGCGGCAACCACGACCACGCCGTCTGGCCGCCTAGCTTGCGCCAGGGCGATCTGGCACCTTGGCGCACCCTAATTCGCGCCAGCGTCGAACGCGGGCAGTCGCCAAGGCCTGGGTTTGGTTCGGCATCTTGCGCGGTTGGGAGTTACCATTAGTTTGTCCGGTGCGCCGGAGACATTGGGCCGGCGCACCGGCCAAGCGGGGAATACGACGATGCTGCACTGCAAGCTGTACTTGGTCAAAGCGGTCGCGCTGCTGGGCACCTTGGCGTTGCTGGCACCGACACTGGCCACACTCCAAGCCCAAGGCCCGATCGGC
>Ga0209021_1004121_pt1 | contig 10966 bp, 9 predicted proteins | sample PinacodermFT_FD_187299 | JGI IMG/M metagenome (GOLD analysis project Ga0209021, IMG submission 187299) | Host-associated microbial community of the marine sponge Aplysina aerophoba from Gulf of Piran - sponge pinacoderm, lysed by freeze-thaw... | ecosystem: Host-associated > Porifera > Sponge >... | reverse complement strand
CCCATGGAAACCGTCTTGCTCGATCGGCCTGACATCGAACCCGCCGGTGCCGGGGAGACTCCCATCATCGCCGTCGCGCCGGCATTAGCGAACGCCGTATTTGCCGCAAAGGGCCAGCGGGTGCGTTCCCTTCCTCTACGTGTGCGCACCGCTTGAAACCCCCGAGGACGATCAACCTCAGAGCCTTCGGAACCTGAGCGCCTGGCCGCTTTGGATGTGGGCAAATCGCAACACCGGCTAAGCCGCAGACCGCACAGGCAGTATCGGTTCAGATTCGGGAAGTGTAGCCGCACACGGAGCCCTGGGGGCTGGCCGGTTTGATTTCAGTGTGTCGCGAGTTGCCAAGACGCCGTGCCGGAGTGCCCCGGATACCCGATATGGCGGATCGCCGTGCCTTGCGTGGCGTATCGGACGACTCTTGAAGGCGAAGACCTCGAAACTCTCGACTCTTGCCGAGGAGAATTACGCTCCACCTTGCGCATTTGTGACCAACTTCGCGTAGTGGACGGGGGGATTGTCCCCGGATGTAGTTGTCCCCAACTCGAACAGATCCGGTCGCGAGCCGATCAGGTCCGACAGCTTCGAAAAACCAAAGCTCCGTGAGTCGAATGCCGAGTCTAGCTTGCGGACATGGTTTCCAATGTTGGCCAGATCTGCACATCCATCGTCTCTGCTGGTGGCCGCTATTCCAATCTTGACCAACTCTGTCCAACCATCGCCTTTGCTTGCTTTCCCGTCTTTGACTGCATCGAGATTCTCGGTGTACACAAACACTTCGCATGCATTGACAAACGCAGGCGGAGTGGTTTCGCGCCCGATACCCATCACAAAGAGTCCTTCTTCCCTAACCCTGGTGGCGAGACGAGTGAAGTCGCTATCGGAAGATGCAATGCAGAAGCCATCGACAGTCCGGGAGTGCAACAGGTCCATCGCGTCGATGATCAACGCGCTGTCCGTCGAGTTCTTTCCCGTGGTGTACCGGAACTGCTGCAACGGTTGCACGGCGGAATCGTGCAGGTACTGCTTCCAGCGAGACATTTGCGGAGTCGTCCAGTCGCCATAGATCCGTCGCACTGTCAATCTGCCGTGTTTCGCGGCTTCGGCCAAGATCTGGGCGAATTTCAAAGGCTCCGCGTTGTCGCCATCTACAAGCAATGCGATAGCTCGACCTTGTAGTGGAGCTAGGTCCGATTTGGTGCTGGCTCGATCCATGGCACGGCCCGCGTGCATTGTTTCTAGGTCCCCCGCTTGCCTGTTCCACATCGCAGTGCAAGGGCCGTTAGCGCTAGAGATGAACGATTGAGAGCGTAGCGAAGAACTGCGGGTTCCGTCAAGGGCAATGCAATAAGCGAGCCGCGAGGTCGGCGGCGGTTGATGGTGTGACGATGCTGCTGGGGCGAGGGACCGCAACATTCGATCTGGTTTGCCGGGAAGCGCAAGCTGTGGCGGGCGAGCGGCTGATGGCGAGCGGTTGGTAAACCGTGACCAAGCCGTATGTCGCAATAGCGGTAAAGCGGTGAGGGGACAGACTTGGGATTGGTGGGCGGCACTGGACTCGAACCAGTGGCCTCCTGCTTGTAAGGCAGGCGCTCTAACCAACTGAGCTAGCCGCCCGGAGGTGGCAAAGGGTAGTCTTGCCGTCTAGGCAGATCGTGGCCGTGGGATGATCAACCCCTTCCCAGTCTGACAGATAGGGGCTGATCTTGTCGCCGTTCGAGCTGCAGCGTGCGATTCTCCAGCGTTTCAACCCGAGTAAGCCGACTCGGCGACGCAGACGGGTGGTCCGGAGAAGAGCGATCAGCGGTCCGATCTGAAAACGATCAGGCTCGCGCAGGCGGGAACGGCCGTATCTGTAGAGACCCGCAGAACACCGTGCGATCCATTACGCAGAAAAACTTGAATATCTGCACTTAATGTGCATTAACGCAAGTGATTATTGCTGAGGTTACGGGGGGGGCTGGGATTCTTGGCTCAGCCAGGCGCTCCCAGCGGGCGCCGTGGGTATTCTAGCGCAGTAGGTTACGGGGGGGTGCTGGGATTGTTTTGCCTTTCGGCGTATGCGCTCCCAGCGGCCGCCACTTCCAGTATAGGGGCCTAGCCTTGGGGGGCAAATCTAGAAGCTAGCGATTGATCAGACGGTACTTGGGGGGCATAAGCGTGGGCCGGTGCCGAGGTCCTGCCTGCCTGCCTGCTCGCAGGACTGGGCGCGTGGGCCAGCACTCGGCTTCGATGGCTGCCAGCGTGGGCGCGTGGGCCAGCTCGCGAGACTGGGCCGACTGTGCGCATGGTGGCTGCTATGCTGTCAGTGCCGCCCGCCCGGAGCGGCTGGCGTTAGCCGAAAATCCGGGTCTCTCAGACGTCATCCCACAATCCGCGGGATCATCACTCTGCCGCGCCACCTGCGCGTGTCGGCGGGTGTTGCCGCGTCGATTTCCAAGAAAGCAGGCTCGTCCTGATGGAAGGACTGTAATCATGAACCGCTACCCCGCACTGATCGACGGCGAGAAAGGGGCGTACGGCGTCACGTTTCCCGATTTGCCTGGGATTGTCGCGATGGGCTCGACGATTGAAGAAGCAATGACACATGCCGAGGAGGCTCTACGCGACTCCGCAATTGAGGCGCGTAAGGACGGTTCCGTCCTAAGGCCGCCGACCGCCATAGAGAACGTAGACGCCCCACATGGCCATACGCTGGTCTCGGCCCCGCTGATCGCACTTACCGGTCGAAGCGTCCGCGCGAACCTCTCATTAGATGAGGGAGTCGCCGAGTTCATCGACACGGAGGCGCGTCGGCGCAAGATGACGCGAACGGCATACGTTGAGTGGATGGCCCGGCGAATTGCGCAAATGGGGGGGTGAAGGCTGTTTGAGTATGCAGACAGGGGTTCTGCCGGGCTCGCGGTACGTTGAGCCGCGTCTTCCGATCGCCTGCGCGGACCGCGAGGACGCTGGTGGAATAGCCTGCCGAGGACGGCATCGGCCATTTTTCAACCTCATCCGAACCATCCCGTTCGCAGCGGTCTCCGTGCTAACCTTTTCCTGATGTCTAACTTGATTCAACGGCGCACGTTCTTCAGCGCGGCGGCGGCCTTCACGGCCGCTTCCTACAGCCGCATTCTCGGGGCTAACGAGAAGGTCAACATGGGCTTGATCGGCTGCGGCGGCCGCGGCCGGGGCGTGCTGCGCAGCTTCGTAGCGAATCCGAACGTCAATGCCACCGCGCTGTGCGACGTGTTCAGCGCGCGCATTGACGAGGCGGCAGAGGTCGCGCCCAACGCCAAGGGCTACAAGGAGCACGAGGAACTTCTGGCAGCCAACGACGTAGACGCGGTGCTGATCGCAACTCCCGACCACTGGCACGCCGGCACCTGCATTGACGCCGCCAATGCTGGTAAGGACATCTACTGCGAGAAGCCGCTCACGCTGCGGATCGAGGAAGGCCCGCAGATCGTCAAGGCCGTCCGGCTCAACGAGCGCGTGTGCCAAGTGGGCATGCAGCAGCGCTCGGCAAAGCACTACATCATGGCTAAGGAGAAGTACTTCGACTCTGGCAAGATCGGCAAGGTCACCTTGGCGCGGACTTGGTGGCACGGAAACGGCGCCCACCTGCGCCCGTTCCCAGAACAGTATGCCAAGCAGCCCTCCAACCTAGACTGGGGGCGCTTCCTCGGCCCGGTGTCGTGGCGCGAATACGACCCGAAGCAGTACTTCAACTTCCGGGCCTACCTAGAGTATGGCGGCGGGCAGATCACGGATCTTTTCACGCACTGGATCGACGCTGTCCACCTGTTCATGGGCGAGGACGACCCAGTTGCGGCCGTGGCATCCGGCGGGATCTACCACTACAAAGACGGGCGCACAGCACCCGACACGATCAACTGCCTGCTTGACTATCGCGGAGAGTGGACGGCCACGTTTGAGGGCACGCTCGCGCCCGGCCTGCGCGGTGCCGGGGTGGAAGTGATCGGAACCGAAGGGCGGTTGTGGATCACGCGGGGACGCTACGAGTGGTACCTGCCGCGCCAAGACGAGCCGGCTGAGGTCCAAGAGGCGATCGGCAACATGACGCAGGATCACGTGGACAACTTCATCGACTGCGTCAAGAGCCGGGAACGTCCCAACGGAGACGTATGGATCGGTCACCGGTCGGCGCAGGCGTCTCACTTGGGAAACATCGCCTACCTGCAGAAGCGGCGGCTGAAATTCGATCCGGATCGCGAAGAAATCCTGCCGCTCTGACCAGCCTCTCAGAGGCGGATGATTCCTACCGCTACCTTGGTTGGCGGAGTCTAGCCGCCAATGATGGTGAAGGCGCGGTAGGCTTTGGCGATCATCGCCGAGGTCAGGTCGACGATTCGGATGCCCAGCGCCTGACACAGGGTGCTTTTGCCGCAACCGGGAACTGACCGTTGTCGCACAACCAGCGCGTGGAGCCCGCCAACATGCAATTTGGGGAAGCGATTCGATCAGAAAAAGGGGAAGCCGCAAGGATCTCCGGCGGCGGCCGCTAGCGGCGTGTGCTTTATCGAGGGCGTGAGGCATTTAATGCTTGCAATCGCGTCCGTCGGTGAGAGTGTTTGGCCTAGATTGCCATGATGGCTGGCAAAGCTGGACTAAGCTAAGCCGTAGCGAGATCAGTCAATCTCTTGAGCATTTTTCTCAATTTCACACTTGGCGGCGATCGTCGTGGCCAAGCGCCTAAAGTCGTTGTAGCAATCTTGCACTGCGTAGATGTGGCCGCCGAGCGCACCGTCCGCGGCCCTGAGATGGAACATTGGCTTGCGAACTTCGTGGGCCATTGCCATCAGACTCCGATAGTGCTTTAGCGTAGCGAGACATTCAGAATCGCCTTCTGTAGAAGGAGGTTCGGCCCCCCCTGCCCGAGCGCATTCTCGCGATAGGCCATAGGAATCCTCCTGATCCACTTCTGGTACGCCTGGACGGGACGCCCTTCGCGAACTGCGTGTTGCATAACGATGTAACCGGCCGGGTGAATATCGGCCGATGGCAAGTCCAGGTCCCGGACTTGCGGACGACGGCCTAGGCGATCGCTCCATGCTGTTCGCCAGTCATCAAGCGTCGGCCCGACGTTGCGGAGCGCCTGCAGCGAGAAGAGATCGGGAGCCAGGGGAAAGACCACGAAGTCTGCTGAGATGATCGCTGCGCGGTTGATTGCTCCGAGGCTCGGACCGACATCAATCAACGTTAAGTCAGCCTCCTGCTTCTGTGCGGCATTGAGGATTGTGCGATGGAAGGCGGACTCGGTGCGGAAAGCTGCCTCGTCACCGCCCAGGCAATCCGACCAAGCTGAAGAGAGCCTAGCCTCGAAACTTGACAGCGCTAAATCCCCGACCACCAATCCCAAGTTCGTACATATCTCCTCGACGTGCGGCTCGCCGATGTCGCCGAGACCGCGCAATATGGGTGATACTGCCCGAGAATGCTGTCGTGGTGCTCGTTATCCGACCACACTTGTTCGAGCCGATCCTCACTGAGAAACACGGTGCTCAGGTTCGCTTGTGGATCGAGGTCGGCGGCAACGACTGAGAAACCAAGCTCGGAATACATCTAGGCCAAGTGGTATACCAGCGTGGCCTTGCCCACACCTCCCTTGTTATTGAAGAACGCAATCGTCTTCATGGAGCCCTCTGGATGGTCGCCAGCACGTGGGAGTGTTCGAACTCGAACTTCGCCTCCGGATTTCCGTTCCTTTGCAATGCAGTCTGCGCACGGATGACGCCTCGTCCAAAGCGATTGACGTAGCCGAGAGACGCGAGCACTTCGGACACGACTGGATTCCGGTAATCCGTCTGTCGGGGAAAGTTCTCGGGTGACGCTGCGCCATACAGGCCGCCCGGGTTCTGGATCTCGATGCGATCGTCGTACCAATAGAAGCGGACCGGAGCATTCGATTCGTACGAGCGATGCATGATTGCATTCAACAGCAGTTCGCGGATTGCCACTATTGGGTAGTCGCTCAACATTCGTTCACGCAGGGCTGATTCCGCGACGGGTCGCGACCGTGCTGGAAGGGGGACAAGCGTTTCGAGTTCTCTCAGAACCGTAATCAGGTCTCCGCTGAATCTCCTGTCGTCTATCGGGTCATCCGCCATCGATGTTCCCGCCCAGTGGACGAACTGAACCCAGGCACCAGGCAACCAGCGCAGGGGGTCCTTGGCGAATACCAGCGCCGCCGCGTGAGTCGGAGATTCGGCAGGTAGGTCATACAGGCGCAGGGAGGCCATCTGCTCTTCAAGCGTGCGTTCGTTTTCTTGGATGATCGCGGGATCGATGGCTGCCGGTAGGTAGGTGAAGCGAAACAGGTCGATGGCCAAGTCGTCGATTCTGCAACCCGGGCACGGGCGGGCATCGAACGTCCGCTGATTGGCAGTCCGCTTCTCAGTCAGAATCCGCTCTTCCTGCTGGCTCGCGCCGCGGCGCAATGGCCCGATTCGAATCCAGACTCTTCCCTTGTAGCGGACGGGCGGTAGGTCCGACGGCGTGACCTCAACGACGGCCACCTGACCTTCCGGCAGCTCGTATTTCTGAACGGTAAGCGCCGGAAGTGGTTCTAGGTTAACGTTAGAGGCCATTGCGCTGAGAGTTGTCAGCAGTCTATCGGTCACGGCCAGCCCGCTGACTCGGCCCTCATCGGTCACGCCGATAATTAGGTAGCCCGGCCGCCCATGACTAGGAAAATCATTTGCGAAAGCACAGATTGCCTGCCCGAACTTGTCGGTATTCGACTTGGAGACAGTGCGTTCCACACGGTCGGACTCCAGATCTCCAATCAGCGCGCGTAATTCGTCGGTTGTGAGCACTCGCTCCGTCCTCTGTCCAGCGTACTCCAAGCGATTGATGGGTATTGGCATTCGACCTAGAGAGATGCTGAATTTGGGCCGAGGCAGGCGGTGGCGGGCCAGTGCGGGTCCCCTCGGTGTGCCTCACGAGGTCATCCATCAGTGGGCTGCAAGCCCCCTTCGCGGGTCGGCAGCTACCCTGCCTGCAGGCCAGCAACGGTAGCTAAAGCCACTTCAAGACCTGTCAGCATGCACTCTGCGACATCGCTGCTGTATACGGAGCCAGCCATCCGTGCCGGTCGAGGGAGCCGGACTAACCAGCCAACCCTCCGAGTCGTGCAAACGCTGCTCGGGAAGACGCCTCGGTCCAACAATACGTGGTCATGCACGCCGCGAACAGCGCAATCAGGCTGTCGGGAGGGGCAGATGCCTTGGCTTGCTGTTCGGCAACGATCAGCCCTAACGAAGCAGGCCTTCCACGAACGGCACTTCGAACACCTTGTCGTGCTGGATCGGGCCGTGCCCGAAGAACCCATCCTCGCCGAACAGCTCGCCGTGATCCGCAGTGATCGTGATGTAAGTGTTCTTCGGCACGAGATCAAAGAGTTCTTCCACGACGCGGTCGAGGTACTCGACCGCCTTGACCTGCCTGTCGCGGAGCGTGTCGAGCTTGCCCTGATCGAAGAATTCTTCGGTACCTGCGGTCAGCTTGCCGCCCACGATGTGATCGTCCAAGTGGCGGAAGACGCCGTGGACGCCGCTGACCCGCGGCCACTTCTCTGGCGGCTCGTCGGGCAGCGCATAGGGATAGTGGGTTTCGCCAACATTGAGGATGTAGAACGACGGCCGGTCTTCCGGGAAGCGCATCTCGTTGAGCATGGCCCGCATGTCGTTGTGCTTGGGCATCAGTCGAAAGGTGTCGAAGCCTGTGTTGAGGATGGTCCTGGGGTTTAGGACTGGCAGCGAGACCATGGCGTGCGTTCGGTAGTTGAACTGCTTTTGCAAGAAAGTCGGGAAATAGAGTTGCGGGACCAGCGACTTGAAACCGACATTCTCCACGCCCAGGCGTTCGTTGAACTTGAAGAAGTCCTTCTTGTAGTACTCGGATGCGTAAACATGCGCCGGGCTGCTGTGGGGCAGCAGGCCCATGAGCAGGTTGTAATGCGAGGGGGCGGTCCACGAGGCGTAAGACCAGCGCTGCTCGACGGCGCCTAGCTGGGAGATGGTCTTCGGCTTCGCGGCCGCAAACGAGTCGAACCGACAGCTGTCGAAGATTACGAGTATGTAGTTGTGCGGACGCATTGGGCCTGAGCTTCGATTGTACGAGCACGAGCCGCGGACGCTCAGCACCCGATATTGCCAGGCTAGGTCGCGCCCTCCCGCGCCGTTGCGGTATCGTTGCAGCGGCAGCCGCAAGGATCCCGCCATGTCGCATCTCCGCCTCAACCGCCGTCAATTCTTGGGGGCCTCTTCGGCGCTCCTGCCCGCCGCCGCGTCCATGCGCGGCCAGACTTCCGCACGTCCGCCCAACATTGTCTTCCTGATGACCGACAACCACCGCTGGGACATGCTCGGCTGCGAGGGGAACGAGATCATCCAGACACCCAATATCGACCGGCTCGCGGAGCGCGGGACGCGCTTCACCAACACGTTCTGCACCACATCGATCTGCGCGGCGACGCGGGCCAGCATCCTCACCGGTGAGTTTCGCCGGGAGCACGGCTATACGTTCACCATGCCGGCCATGAGCGTGCAGCGCATGGACCGCAGCTATCCCGCACTGCTGAAGCAGGCCGGCTATCGCACTGGATTCGTGGGCAAGCTCGGAGTCGAGGTTGACCCGCGTGCCCCGGGCCGGATGTTCGATTTCTACCGTCGTCGGATTGCCAGCTCAACGCGCAACCCGTACTACCGCGAAGCCGCCGATGGCCAAGTCAAGCATGTCACCACCATCAACGGGGACGACGCCGTCGAGTTCATCCGAACTAGCTCGCAAGACCGGCCGTTCTGCCTGTCGGTCAGCTTCAGTGCGCCGCATCCGGAAGATGACCACATAGACCAGTACATCTTCGACAAGGAGCTGCAGGCGCTATACGAGCAAGATGTCATTCCGCCGCCGCCGATCCCGGAGGACGAGTACTTTCACCGGTTGCCGGGATTCATCCAGGTCTCGATGAGCCGGCAGCGCTGGTTTCGGCGGTTCGACACGCCTGAAAAATACCAGCGGATGATGAAGGGCATGTACCGGCTGATCACCGGCGTGGACCGCCAGGTCGGCCGCATCGTAGCCGAACTCGAGCGGAGAGGTTTGGACGACAACACCGTGATCATCTTCACCGGCGACAACGGGATCATGATTGGCGAGCATGGTCTGACCGGGATCTGGCTGATGTACGAGGGCTCGATCCGCAAGCCGTTGATCATTGCGGACCCGCGGCTGGACCAATCCCGGCACGGCTCGACAGTTGAACAGATGACGCTCAGCTTCGATTGTCCCGTGACGATGCTCGATCTCGCCGGAGTGCCCGTCCCCGCGCAGATGCGCGGCCGTAGCTTGGCGCCGTTGATGAGAGGCGAAACCGCCGACTGGCGCGAGGACTTCTTTTACGAACACCTGTATGAGCGCGAGACCATCCCTAAGAGCGAAGGGGTGCGCACGGAGCGGTTCAAATACGTCCGCTACTTCGAGCGCAATCCGTTGTATGAGCAACTCTTCGACCTAGAGGCTGATCCCAACGAGGTCACCAACCTAGCGGACGATCCGGCGCATGAGACGACATTGCGAACGTTGCGCGCACGGTGTGACGAACTTCGTGACAGCGTAGGTGGGCCCTATGTACGGGGTATGTGACTCGGCGTGCATGTACGGTGCGCTGAGTGCCCAGCTCATTTAGCGATTGGATCCAGCGGACCAGTTGCCGCGGCGGAACCGGAGCCTAGCGGGACCAATGAGACCGAACTCGCCTCGTCCACTCCGCGGGCAACTCGCCTGCTGGCTCGTGCAGGTTCGCCAACACGCTGCGCTACCGGGCTGAATCCTTCCGATTCCAACCCCGCGTAGACGGCATCCTTGCCTCCAAGGCAGCCGGCCGCTCAGTCCTTGTCCCGCCGGGCATCAACTTGCCGGCGGACGCCACTCCGGACGAGGCGATACCGCCCGCAAGCTTGATTGAACGCTTCGAGCGGATTGCGCCACACTTAGGGTTGGCACTAAAAACCAATAGGTTTCACAAGTCTGTCGGTATCGAATTCGTTCAACTCCACGAAGACGGTGCGACCATGCGTCTGGAACTGGGCGAGGCGCATCTCAACGGTGCTGGGGTGGTCCACGGCGGTGTCACCTTTACGCTCGCCGATTCTGCGCTGGGATACGGGATCTACAAGATTGTCGGCAAGCCCTGCACAACCGCCGAGATGAAGATCAATTACCTCAAGCCGGTGTCGTCCGGAGTGCTGACCGCGCGTTCTCACATCTTGCGAGCGGGGCGCCGACTGGTCGTGGCGCGGGCCGAGGTGCGCTGTGGCGACGAGCCGATCGCAGAAGTGCTGTCCACCTTCGCAGTTCTCGGTTGACCGCGTGCCGCCCGCAGTTCCGCGGGCGGCCTTCCGGCGCTCACTATGATGGTCAATGTGAAGCCTGCCCGCATGCTCTCTGGCGAGGAACTTGCCGAACTGCGTCGCACCTACATGGACGCCCCGTTCAACCGGCTGCTAGGAATCGAATTTGGGGAATACCACGATGATGGCAATGTGTCGCTGCGGCTGCCGCTCGACGATCGCCACCAGAATGGTGCGGGAGTGGTGCACGGCGGCGTCATACTGACTCTAGCCGATGCTGCCGTCAGTTTCGGGATAGCCCGCGCCGTGGGCGGGCGCTGTACGACCGTGGAAATCAAGATCAACTACCTCAGGCCGGTCACCGAAGGCGTGTTGACGGCCCGTTCACATCTGATACGGGCTGGTCGCAGGCTGGTCGTTGCCCGCGGGCAGGTCCACTGCGCTGGCAAGCAAGTGGCCGAGGTCCTCACCACGTTTGCCGTACTGGACTAGCGTCCCAAGCGGGTCAGGGCACGGCTGATTCTTTATTCGATGACGTAACCTCAGGCTCAATAAGTTAGACAAGGGGCTGGCTATTTTGCGCGCATTCGTGTATGTCTGGAGTATGG
>Ga0209021_1004107_pt1 | contig 10990 bp, 10 predicted proteins | sample PinacodermFT_FD_187299 | JGI IMG/M metagenome (GOLD analysis project Ga0209021, IMG submission 187299) | Host-associated microbial community of the marine sponge Aplysina aerophoba from Gulf of Piran - sponge pinacoderm, lysed by freeze-thaw... | ecosystem: Host-associated > Porifera > Sponge >... | reverse complement strand
CGGGTCGCGGAAGGGGCCTCCGAGAATGGCGCCGAGGTCGTGGGCGCCGGATGCGGCGGCGCCGTTCGTGGTGGTCTGTTCTTCGGTCATGTGTGCTCCTGACTCCTCTAACGGCTTTCAGTCCGATGCGGTTTCCGCCTCGACGCCCATGATGCGGCCGGCGTGGCCGATGGCGGCGCCGGAAGCCGTCCAGGTCCAGAAGAGGCCCGGCACCAGGCCGACCAGAAAGAGCGACAGGCTGAGGTTGGCGAGGATTCCGAACAGAATGAGGATCAGCAGCAGCAGGATGTACGTCCCCGGGTGGACGCGGATGCGCCGCAGATTCGTGACCCAGGCGAGGGCCGGCCGGATCCGTCCGGTAGCGGCCAGTTGCATCAGCCCCGCCGGCAGGAGCGCCTTGGCGAATCCGGCCAGCAGCACCACGAACCAGCCGGTGACGACCAGACCGAAGACGGCCGCCGCGCCCATCAGGCCGGCCCCGGCGACCGGGACCGCCACCATCTCGGGAAGCATCTCGCCGAAGACGTCGGGGGCAACCCCGCTGTCCATCGCGGCGCCGGCCACGCCGGCGAAAATGCCGCCGGCGATCCCTACCGCCACCAGGCCGATCAGGGTGCCCACCAGGAAGAGCGCACCGCCTACCGCCGCCACCACGGCGGCGTAGACGAGGACGACCGCCACCACTCGCAGGCCGTCGGCGAGTTGGCTGGCCACGCGGTCCCAGCCGGGCATGGGGTGCTCGTCCCCGCGCATCGCCCCGCGCGCGGTCTGGACGGCAAATCCGAGCAGCCACAACAGCCCGAACCCGAGGACCGGGATCAGCAGCACCGCCAGGCAACCGATCATCCACTTGCGGAACGCCCGCGGATCGCGGAATGCGAAACCGAACAGGAAACCGAGGTCAATCCGTGCCGGCGGCGCGCCGGCAGCCATGGTCGTTTCGTCGTTCATCGGGGCCCCCGGAGGGGCCGCTCACCGCTATCCTTACCGCCCCTCGCGCTGGACGATGTTACATAACTCCTTCGGATCCCTCGAAAAACACCGCACTCCTGACGGGGACGTGCACGTCTTCGCTCTCGAAGCGGTGGAGAGGGAAGGGCTTGGCCCGATTGCCCGGCTTCCGTTCTCGATCCGGGTCCTTCTCGAGTCGCTGCTCCGCGGAGTGGATGGAAAGACGGTCCGCGAAGAGGACGTGGCGGCTCTCGCGGCCTGGAATGCCGAAGCGCCGGCCCGGCGTGAAGTTCCGTTCCGTCCCGCGCGGGTGATCCTGCAGGACTTCACCGGGGTTCCCGCTCTCGTGGACCTCGCAGCCATGCGGTCCGCACTGGCCCGCATGGGCGGCGACCCGGCGCGCATCAACCCGAAGGCCCCGGTGGATCTGGTCATCGACCACTCGGTGGTGGTGGATTCCTTCGGCAGCCCGATGGCCGCCCGCCAGAACGCGGCGATCGAGTTCGAACGGAACCAGGAGCGGTACCGCTTCCTGCGCTGGGGACAGAAGGCGTTTTCCCGCTTCCGGGTCGTTCCGCCCGCGACCGGCATCGTCCACCAGGTGAACCTCGAACTCCTCGCCAAGGTGGTGATGGAGGACGGCGAGGGTGACGAGCGCGTGCTCCTCCCCGACACCCTCGTCGGCACCGACTCCCACACCACCATGATCAATGGCCTCGGGGTCCTGGGCTGGGGGGTGGGCGGCATCGAGGCCGAAGCGGCCATGCTCGGCCAGCCCTGCTATCTCATCACCCCCAAGGTAGTCGGCTTCCGCCTGAGCGGCAGCCTTCGCGAGGGCGTCACCGCGACCGACCTGGTGCTCACCGTCACCGAGCGCCTCCGGGGCCACGGGGTGGTGGAGAGCTTCGTGGAGTTCTTCGGCGAAGGGCTTTCGGAGATTTCGCTCTCCGACCGCGCGACGGTCGCCAACATGGCGCCCGAGTACGGCGCGACGATGGGCTTTTTCCCGGTCGACGCGGAGACGCTGTCCTACCTCCGGCGGACGGGCCGGGCCGACGAGGAAGTGGACCGGGTCGAGGCCTATACGAAGCGCCAGGGCCTCTTCCGGACCGACGAAACTCCGGACCCCGACTACACCGACGTGCTGGAACTCGACCTGGGAACGGTGGAGCCGAGCCTGGCGGGTCCGAAGCGCCCGCAGGACCGGGTCGCGCTCTCCGACATGCAGCGCGCTTTCCGCTCGTCGCTGACCGCGCCGGTGGCCGAGCGGGGATTCGCCCTCGAGTCCGAACAACTCGCGCGGACTGCCAGCGCCGGCAACGGCCGGAACCTTGGCCATGGCGCCGTGGTGATCGCGGCGATCACCTCCTGCACGAATACCTCGAACCCGGGCGTGATGCTCGCCTCCGGTTTGCTCGCGCAGCGGGCGGTCAAGCTCGGGCTCACGACTCCGGATCACGTCAAGACCTCGCTCGCCCCCGGTTCGAAGGCGGTCACCGAATACCTGCGGGATGCGGGCCTTCTGGGACCGCTCGCCGATCTCGGATTCCACCTCGTGGGTTACGGGTGCACGACCTGTATCGGGAATAGCGGACCGCTGCCGGAGCGGGTGGAGCGGGCCATCGAAAGCGCCGACCTCGTGGCGGCTTCGGTCCTTTCCGGCAACCGGAACTTCGAGGGCCGGGTCCATCAGAGCGTCCGGGCCAACTACCTGGCCTCTCCGCCGCTGGTCGTCGCCTATGCGCTCGCGGGCACCGTGGATATCGATCTGGAAGAGGAACCGCTCGGAACCGGAGCCGACGGAAACCCGGTTTTCCTGCGCGACATCTGGCCGAGCAGCGAGGAGGTCCGGGAGGCGCTCGACCGGGCGCTCCGGCCGGAGACCTTCCGCCGGATGTACGGCAACGTCTGGGACGGAAACCCGACGTGGAACGAGATCCCGGTGGACGCCGCCGAGATCTACCCCTGGGACGAGGCTTCAACCTACATCCAGGAACCGCCGTTCTTCTCCGGGATGACCGCCGAACCGGCGCCGCTCGCCGATATCCGGGGAGCGCGGATCCTCGTCCGGTGCGGTGATTCGGTCACCACGGACCACATCTCGCCCGCCGGAACCATCGCCTTCGATTCCCCGGCCGGCAGTTGGCTGCGCGAGCGCGGGATCGACCGCGGCGACTTCAACTCCTACGGCTCGCGACGCGGCAACGATCGGATCATGCTCCGCGGAACCTTCGCGAACATCCGGTTCCGGAACCAGCTCGCCGGCGGCGCCGAGGGCGGACTCACGGTGCATCACCCCTCGGGTGAGCGCACCACGATCTTCGACGCCGCAAGGCGCTATCGCGAGGAGGGCACCCCGCTCGTGATCCTCGCCGGCAAGGAATACGGGACCGGTTCCTCCCGCGACTGGGCCGCCAAGGGGACGTTGTTGCTGGGCGTCAAGGCGGTGATTGCCGAAAGCTTCGAGCGCATCCACCGCAGCAACCTCGTCGGTATGGGCGTGCTGCCGCTCGAGTTCCCTGCCGGAGAAAACGCGGAGTCCCTCGGCCTGACCGGCGACGAGGTCCTCGATATCGAGGGCGTGAGTAACGGCCTCGGACCCGGCGCCCGGGTCACGGTGACGGCGACCCGCAACGGGGAGTCGCGTTCCTTCGAGGCGCGCTGCCGCCTCGACTCGGTGGTCGAGGTGGACTACTACCGGAACGGCGGCATCCTGCAGACGGTCATGCGCGACCTGGCACGGGAAAGCGCGCCCGCCTCCCCCTGAGGTCTCAGCGGCTCTCGGACGGGAGCCCCCTTCGGAGGGGCTGCTTAACAGCCTGTGGCAAAACCCCCGCGGCGTTCGACGGGCGATCCATCCCGGCTGAACCGGCCCGCTGCGCGGCCCTCTGCGTTGCGTTTCGGTCGAAATACACCCGGTATTCCGGCCTCACGCGCCTTGTCAGCCGGGCGCCTCGCCCCCAGTTCTCCCGGTTGGGGGCCTCGGCGCTCACGCGGGTTTCACCACAGGCTGTTCCCGATCCCGGAAGGGATTCACCGCCCGAATCCCTCCATAGTCCTGACCGTCGTTCAGATCTTCGGTGAAGAGGGTGCGGGCGCCAAGGGCCTGGGCCGCGGCCAGGATGGCGCCGTCCCAATAGCTGATTCGGTACATCTCGCTGATCTCCGCGCCGAGCTGCACCGTGTCCGCGCCAACGGGATAGCAGGGGAACCTTGCGAATTGCTCGACCCACTCCAGCGCTTCAGCAGGCGCCAGCGGCCTGGCGATCTTCCGGACAACGGTGACATAGAACTCCTGAAGCACCTGGGCGGAGATTCCGAAGTCGGCGGCGCCGATCAGTTCCAGCGCGCGTGCTGTCTTGGCCGCCTCGTCAGGATCGCCGGAAACGGCATAGACCAGAATGTTCGTGTCAAGGAACGAATCAGCGCGCATGAAGGTCGTCGCGCGACCAACTCCGGGATCCGACGCGGGCGGTGGACTGCCCGCTCAGTTCCAGGATGCGTTCACGCGCCCTGCTGACCTGGTCTTCACGCGTCGCGATCCCGGCCAGAAACTCGCGAACCAATGCGTTGACCGAAGACCCACGTTGGGCGGCGTACACGCGCACCGTACGGAGGACGGATTCGTCTACGCTCAGGGTAATGTTCATGAACACAGTATACGTGTTCCCGTGTTCTCCCGCTCAGCGGGCCGAGGTCGGCGTTTCCCCGGCGAGGATCCGCCGGAAGACGCCCATCTCGATGTTCCCGCCAGATACGACGCAGACGATCCGGCGCTTCCTGCCCTCTTCGCCCGGGCGCCGCGGCACCCGGCCGGCGATGGCCACCGCGACCGGGCTGGCGCCGGCGCCTTCGGCCACGATCCGGCTCCGTCCCGCCAGGATGCGCACCGCCTCGGCGATCTCGTCGGGCGAGGCCAGCAGCGGTTCCTCCAGGAACTCCTGGACGAGGGGCCACATCGGATCGAGCACCGTGTTCCCGCCGATGCCGTCCACGAAGCTGGGCTCGGTGTCGATCCACTGGGGAGATCCGTGCCGGACCGCCGCCGCGACCTTGGCCGAGGTGGTGACCTCGACCGGATGAACCCGGGCCCGCGAGCCCTTCAGGCGGAGGGCGTTCGATATCCCGCAGCTCAGGCCGCCGCCCCCGAAGGGAACGAGCACGGCGTCCACGTCGGGCAGGTCCTCGAAGATCTCCAGCCCGGCGGTGGCGTTCCCCACCATGACTTCCCTTTCCTCCACCGGGTGGACGAAGCGGGCATCGAGTCCCGGGTGGGTGTGGGTGACGATCGCCTTCCACCACTCGGGGAATGGCTGGACCACGATCTCCGCCCCGAGCGCGGCAATGGACCGGCGCTTGTTCTCCGGCGAGGTGTCGGGCACGACGACGGTACAGGGGACGCCCCGCTCCCGAGCCATGAAGGCCGCCGCCTGGGCCCAATTCCCGGCGCTCGCGGTCATCACCCCGCGCGAGAGTTCCGCGTCGTCGAGCGAACCGAAGAGATTGGCGGCAGCGCGGATCTTGAAGCAGGCGAAGGGCTGGAGGTTCTCCAGCTTGAGCCAGATCTCGTCCGGGCCCTCGACCGGTAACCGCACCAGCGGGGTGCGAACCGCGTAGGGGGCAATCCGGGCGCGCGCCGCCTCGATCTCAGCCAGGGGAACCATGGGCGCGGGAGTCTATGCGGGGCGCGGCCCCGGTTGGCTGGCCGGCTACGAGGCTTGCCGGGAATAGACGATGCGGATCCCTTCGAGCGTTAGCCGCTCGTTCACCAGGTCCACAACGCCCGTCCAGTCCGCCACCTGCTGCGCGAGGCCACCGGTGGCGATGACGGTGTAGTCGCCCCCGAGTTCCTCTTTCAGCAGCCGCACCATCTCCCGAACCATGCCGGTCCAGCCCAGCACCAGGCCGGATTGCATCGCGGCGACGGTATGCGTTCCGACGACCCGCTTCGGCGGCCGGAGCTCGACGCGGGGCAGCCGGGCCGTCCGGCGGACCAGCGCTTCGGCCGAAACCCCGAGCCCGGGGGCGATGGCGCCGCCCCGGTATTCCCCGCCAGAGGAGATCACGTCGAAGGTGAGCGCCGTGCCCGCATCCAGGACGATCGCGTCCACCCCGTAGAGGTGATGGACCGCCACGGTGTTGGCGATGCGGTCGGCGCCGGTCTCCTCGGGCGTGTCCACGGCCAGACGAATCCCGCGGGCGGTCTTGTGGTTCAGCACGAAGAGCCGGCTTCCGAAGTGGCGGTCAGAGAGCTTTCGCAGGATCTCGGTGGCCGACGGCACCACACTGGCCGCCGCCAGTCCGCAGACGTCCTTTCGGGCAACCCCGGCCCCGGCGAGGAGACTGTCGAGGAGCGCCGCGGTCTCGTCGGCCAGCCGCTCGGCCTGGGTGGAAATCTGCCAGTCGCGGACCCAGCGCTCGTCGTCGTGCAGGCCAATGGCGGTCTTGGTGTTGCCGACATCGAAGACGAGGAGCATTTTCAGTCCATGAATGCTACGGGAATCGTCACCCGTTCCCCGGCGTGTCGGCGGTGTGGCGCGCCGCCGTCGCCCGCCAGATTCCGGCGAGAACGCTGCCGATCAGCGAATGGAAGAGGCTCGAGATGGCGCTCGGCACCGCGACCAGCGGGCTCGTGAAGTTCTGGCCCGCGAGGACCACGCCGAGCCCGGAGTTCTGCATGCCGACCTCGATGGCTACGGTGCGCGCGGTGGGGACGCGGCGCGAAACGAGCCGGGTGAGGGCGTAGCCGAAGAAGAAGCCGCCGGCGTGGAGCGCGAACACCGCGACCACCAGCAGGTCGCCCGATTCGAGGATGATCGCCCGGCTCGAGCCGATGATCGAAGCCACGATCAGCGTGATCAGCACCACGGAAGTGAAGGGGCCGTAGGGAAGGACCGCGCGGGTGAGTCGCTGGGCGTAGCGCCGCAGCACGAGACCGGTGACGATGGGCAGGATCACCACCTGCACGGTGCTCAGCAGGAGGCCGGCCGCCGGAACGTCGATGCGGCTGCTCGCCAGCATGGAGGTCAGCGCCGGTGTCATGAGCACGGAAAACGATGTCGAAACCGCGGTCATGGACACCGAGAGCGGGACGTCCGCGAGCGCCAAGTAGGAAATCACGTTCGAAGCCACCCCGCCGGGGCAGCAGGAGACCAGGATGAGCCCGACCGCGAACTCGCGCGGCAGATCGAGCGCCCAGGCCACCGTCCAGCCCATCAGCGGCATCACGACGTACTGGAGCACCACCCCCAGCCCGATGGGCGCCGGCCGCCGCAGGACGCGGCGGAAGTCGTCCACCTCGAGGGTCAGCCCCATGCCCAGCATGATCAGGCCCAGCCCGATGGTGATCAGGCCACCGCTGAACCAGGTGAAGATCTCCGGCCGCCAGAGCGCAAGGAGGCTGGCGAACAGGACCCACACGGGGAACGCGAACGTCCCGATCCGGAGAGCCTGGTGGAGCATCGGGGGAGCTTAGTGGGGCTTCGGACCGATCAGCCGCCGGACTGCGGTGACCCGCGGCGCCTGGTCAAGCGCCGGCGCCGGCGCCGGCTCTACCCGGGTTGTCTGCGGGCGGTGAGGACCAGGGAAGGACGGTCGCCACCGGAGTGCACGAAATCGAGGACCAGCCGGCCCTCGCCGTCCCGGTGCGGAATGGCCGGCTGGTCCAGCGAGGTCAGGTCCCAGCCGGGCGGCAGCACGATCCGGGTGCGGGGTCGGGCCAGGAAGCGCAGGAGCCGGAAGTCGCCGTCGTCGAGCAGTTCGAAGCCCGGATTGATGGCGGTCTGGTAGAGGCGCACCCGGGCATTCCCTCCTGCGGGAACGGCGTACCCGAGGTCCGCGACCAGCACTTTCGCGTCGTCCGGCAGGGGTGTGGGGGAGTGGGGGATGGAAGCCGCTTCCTCGGCGGAGACGATGCGCGTCGGTAGTTCCAACCCGCGGTCCACGTCCAGCGTGACCGGGTCCAGGATCTCGTCGGTCGGAAGCAGAACCGAGAACACGTGCGCCTGGCCCGGCGTGTCAATCAGGAGTTCGAGGGCGAGGCTCAGCCGGTGCGCCGCCGGGTCCTCCAGCCAGTAGACGATGTTCCGCTCGTCCCCGGCGCGGAAATCCCCCTCGATCGCCCGCATCGCCCCGGGATCGCCCGGCTCGATTTCGAGCCGGATCGGCAGGGGCTCCGAACCGGGGTGGAGGATGCCCAGCGCAAGCCGTCCATCCTCGACCGTGGTCTGCACGGGGACATTCGAACTCCCGAGGACCGTGCCGGGAGGCAACAGGACCGTAGTCCGTCCCGGTGGCGCCGCGTGCTCGAAGATCAGACCGTTGCCGTGCGGCCGGACGTAATGGGACCGGTCGGCGATCTCCTCGATCCGCACCCGGCGCTCCGCCCGCTCGGTAAGCGTCCGTCCCAGGGAAATCAGGAGTCCGTCACCATCAACGGTGGCCGAAAGCGCCGCCCCCGAGGCCCGGTCCACCACGGCAGCCTCGGCGCCCGCGCTCGCCGGCGAAAGGGGAAACCGGTACTCCTCGACCCCCGCGCCTTCCGCGATCCGGTCCGAGACGATCCGGAGTTCCGCCCCGACGCCGATCTCGTAGCGCGTCGCTTGCGCGAGGGTCCGGAACGGGTCATCAGACGCGGCGGCGGTGACGGAGACCGCTGCAAGCAGCACGATCAGGGCTCTTCGCATGGCGCCGCCGGCCCGCGGGGCCGGCCGGGATAGTGTTGTGCCTCCCATCCGCCCCTGCAAATCCGCGTCGCGTGCGGTTGGGAGAGGTGATGACGAACGGAAACGAACTGGAGGAGCGCCTGGCCGCCTGGCGCGCCCATGCCCGGCAGGCAGGCGCACTCTCCGATGCGGATCTCGAGGAGCGGGAGCGGCGGCTCGCGGCGGAGTTCGCCGCGCTTCGGGAGGCCGGCCTCGACCCCGACGAAGCATTCTTCTTGGCCCTGAAGCGGATTGGGGAACGGGACGCCCCGACCCGCGAGTTCGCCCGCCGCCGCGCGATCGGAATGCTGGAACCGCCGGTCGAGGAAGGGACCCGCTGCTGCGGACTGGAAACCGGGACCTGGATCGCCCTGGGACTGGCCGCGCTCGCCGCCGCCGCCGCCAAGCTCCTGCAGTTCCTGGGCCCTCCCCTGGCGGAAGAGGCCATCCCGTTCTACGCGCGGAACGGGAGCATGCTGGCGCTGGCCTGCGTGGCCGGGTACTTCGCCTGGAAGCGCGGACTGCCGGCCTCCACCCTGGCGCCGATCGGAGCGGCCTTCCTCGCCGCCGCGGTCCTGATCAACGTCTTCCCGTTCACCGTGCTCGGATCCACCGAAACGCTGGTCACCCTGCACCTGCCGATCGCGCTCTGGCTGGCCGTCGGCATCGCGCACGCCGCCGGGCGCTGGAGTCCTCCCGGAGGCCGCATGCGCTTCGTCCGCTTCTCCGGCGAACTCTTCATCCACCTCGTGCTGATCGCGCTCGGCGGCCTGGTGTTCTCGGCCATCACCCTGACCCTGTTCGGCAGGATCGGGGTGGACACCGATCGCCTCTGGGCGGCCTGGGTACTGCCCTGCGGAGCCGCCGGGGCCGTGGTCGTCGCCGCCTGGCTGGCCGAGACCAGGGCCCGCGTCGCCGGGAGCCTGGCGCCGGTGCTGGCGCGGATCTTCACCCCCCTCTTCGCCTTCGCGCTGCTCGCGCTGCTCGTGACGATGGCGTGGACCGGAACCGGGCTCCGGATCGAGCGCGAGGTCCTTGTCGTGCTCGACCTGCTGCTGGCGGTAGTCATCGGCCTGGTGCTCTACGCAATTTCCGCGCGCGCGCCGGAGACCCCGCCCGGCCCGTCCGATGTCCTGCAGTTGCTGCTCGTGGCGCTCGCACTGGTCGTCGACCTCATGGCGCTCGGAGCGATCGGCGCGCGGATCGCCGAGTTCGGCTTCACCCCCAACCGGACCGCGGCCCTCGGCCTCAATCTGATCCTGCTCGCGAACCTGTCCGGATCAGCCTGGTTCTACCTGCGGTTCCTTCGGGAGCAAGGATCTTTCGCGACGCTCGAACGCTGGCAAACCGCGTTCCTTCCGGCGTACGCCGGCTGGGCCGCCTTGGTAGTGGCCGTCTTCCCGCCGCTCTTCGGTTACCGGTAAGCGCGGTCCCGCGGCACGTCCCGCAAGACCGATTTGACCGGATACGACACCAGCAAGGGGACGACCCGATTCTCACCACGCGCCGGGTGGCCAGCCGACCTCGTCCGCCCCTTGATCGAGGCGAGAATCGCTGAGTTCACGGCGTAGTGTGTGGCTCAGACCACCGGATTTGGCGGCGTTTCACCGCCACCGCGGCGTGGCATCTGTGCATTCGCCAGTGGAACTCATCCTGATGCCATGAGCTCTTGATGCGGACAACCCTCACCATCGAGCCCGATGTCGCCAATGAAATCGCCGAGCGGCGGCGTGCGACCGGGGCTTCCCTGAAGCGGGTGGTCAACGACCTCCTGCGCAAGGGTCTCCGGGCGGAGGGGCCGCCCCTCGAACCGTATCGGTCGGAAACATTCGATCTTCACCTTCGTCCCGGGATTGACCCGCTGAAACTCAACCAGCTCGTGGACGAGTTGGAGGTGGACGCCTTCGTGGAAAAAGAAGTATCCGATCATCCGTGATCCTTCCGGACGTCAATCTCCTCATCCACGCCATCAACCGGAACAGCCCGTTTCATGAGCGGGCGAGAGGGTGGTGGAACGGCGCCGGTTCTGCCGGTGAGGTCGCTCTCGGTTGGCCCGCCCTCGTCGGTTTCCTGCGCCTCTCGACGAACCGTCGGGTCCTGGTCAATCCGCTGCCGGTCGAGAAGGCGACCGAGACCGTCGACACCTGGCTCTCTCGGGCCCGGGGGAGAGTCGGCGGTGGTGTGCTCCGCCGACGCGGGCTGCACCCTGAACGAATAGCCGCGTCGCCCGGCGAACCCGCGGGGCCCGCAGCCGATCAGAAGCGGAGCTTCAGGAAGAAGTTGAGCGCCGCGTAGGAGACGCTCTCCTCGGTCCGGATCCGGAAGGTCACCGGCTC
>Ga0209021_1004094_pt1 | contig 11036 bp, 6 predicted proteins | sample PinacodermFT_FD_187299 | JGI IMG/M metagenome (GOLD analysis project Ga0209021, IMG submission 187299) | Host-associated microbial community of the marine sponge Aplysina aerophoba from Gulf of Piran - sponge pinacoderm, lysed by freeze-thaw... | ecosystem: Host-associated > Porifera > Sponge >... | reverse complement strand
GGGCAGGCACAGGAGCCCGGCAACCGCCAGCCCCGTCGTACAGCCGGTCGAGAGAACCGTCGCGACCCACTGCCTCGCCGCGATCCGACGCGCTCTCGCGTGTGTCATCACATTACCTCTCGGTCTCGGGTCGGCTTCGCTACTACCCGGCTACCCGGCGCAACGCACGAGCTTGTCGCCCTCGTAGCACATCATCTGCAGCGGGGTTCGCTGGCGGTCGTTCATCGCCTGCATGTCGCCGCCGTGCGCGACGAGCGCATCGATGACCCCCGGCCACGCCTTGAATACGGCGGAGTGCAGGGCGGTGTCGCCGGCGTCGTTGCGGGCGTTCACGTCGGCGCCCAGGCTCAGGGCGAAGCGCGTCGCCTCCAGGTTCGGCCGCTCGTCGGCGTGCAGCGCCTCGGCGACCTCCGGCGGCACGCGCCGGTAGTGGCGGTCGATCTCGCCGTTGCTCCAGTCGGCGCCGGCCGCCATCATCAGCGGCGTCGTCCCGTTCCGCAGCGGCAGAAACGGGTTGGCGCCGTACTCGGCGAGGATGCGTATGATCTCGATGTCGGCGTACTTCGCAGCGAGCAGGAACGGGGTGGCCCCGGCCAGCGATGCCGGCAGGATCCACCAGTTGGTCGCCCGTGGCACGCGGCTGCCCCCGGTCAGCCGGACATCGGGATCTGCGCCGTGTGCGATGAGCGTCCTGACCAGTGTCGCATCGGCGCGCAGCACGGCCGTGTGCAGGGCCGCGTAGCCGGCGCCCGCCGCGTTCGGCTCGGCCCCGCGCTCCAGCAGGAACGCGGCCAGCTCGCCGTGGCCGCTGAAGCTGGCGGTCACCAGGGAGGAAGCGCCGTCGGGCCCCGTCTCGTTCACGTCCGCCCCGGCGTCGAGCAGGTGCCGGGCGCTTTCCACGTGGCCGTGCCGGGCCGCGAACAGCAGCGGCGTGAACCCGCCCAGCGGCAGCTCGCGGGCGCGCTCGTCGCCCCGGCCGCCGACGCTCACGAGCAGCGAGCGGCTCTTGGTCCGTGCGTGGACGTCGGCCCCGTGCTCGATCAGGATGCGCACCACGTCCGCGTGGCCCTGGGCCACCGCCCACATCAGCGCCGTCTGCCCGCGGGAGGACTCCCGCGCGTTGACGTTGCCCGCCCCGTGCTCGAGCAGCGCGGCGACCGCGTCCGCCGTGCCCGTCCGGGCGCAGGTCATCAGCGCCGTCTCGCCCATCGTGGTGGCGGCGTTCGGATCGGCCCCGGCTTCCAGGAGCCGGGCGACCAGCGGGGTGCTGCGGTTGGTGCAGGCGAGCGCGAGGGGCGTTACCCCGTAGGCGTTGGCGGCCCCGGCATCCGCGCCGGCGTCGAGCAGCAGGTCGACGGATTCTGGATCGTCCCAGCGGACGGCCCAGTGGAGCACCGTCGCGCCGTCGGCCTCCGGCGCGTTCACGTCGGCACCGTCATCGACCAGGGCGCGGACCGCGGCATGGTCACCGCCCCGGATCGCCTCCTTGAGCTGCAGGTCGGCGGACTCGGCGAGCGATCCCGTGCCCCCCAGCAGCACGAATGCCAGCAGACCGACGGTCGGGGCCCCGGTTCCGATGCGCATGCTACCCCCTCGTGTTCCGGCTTCGACGTCTCCGACGGCGCTTCCGAACGAGCGAGCTGCTACCGAACGGGCGAGCTAAGGTTGCAGAGGATTATACGGGCATTCCTCCTGGTCCGCCGACCCGTATGGATCTTCACGGCGCGCGCCGATGCTCGAAGCGGCCGGAAGTTTCTACCCGTCAGCGACGGCCGGTGACCCGGAACGTCAGCGGACCGTGTAGGTCCGGCTGTAGCCGTTGCGGCCGTTCGTCATCGTGAACGTGCCGTCGGCTTGCACGGATGCTCTCAGCCAGTGGCCCTCGCACTCTTCCGACTCGCCGAAGTTGGCGATCATGTCGTCCGCCGTGTTGTGGCCCTCGGCGGTCAGGGCCAGGTGCCCCTGCCAGATGCCTTCGACCCGGGGCATTTCCGCGACGCGGTCGTACATGTGCGGCGCGGTGATCCCCTTGCGGGGGCCGTTGTTGAACACCACCACCTGCGGGTCGATGGCCCGCAGGTGCGCCGGCGCGCCGGCCCCGTCGAAGGCGCCGTGGCGGCTGGTCTGGTACAGCGTGACCGTCCCCAGCCGGTTGACCGGGCACGACAGCTTCATCTCCATGTCCCAGTCGAGATCGCCGAGGTTCAGGAACGAGAAGCCGCCGTAGCTGAAAAGTGCGCCCAAGGTCCGCTGGTTCTCGGCCGACGCGGGCGGACGGGTCTCGGCTCCCTCGCAGTGCGGGTTGGGTCCGCCACCGGCGAGCGTCTCGGAGATGAGCTCCATGTTGGAAGAGATCATCCGCACCTCGACATCGCCCAGAGACAGGACGTCGCCGGTGTTGGCGACCGTTCGTGCGTCGCCCGCGACCTCCAGGTAGAGGTCGCGCCACTGCTGGTTGCGCTCCTCCGTCTCGCCGCCGTGATCGAGGAAGCGCTCGATCGGGACCATCGCGGCCAGCTCCCGGAGGCTGCCGACGTGGTCGGTGTGGAAGTGCGTGATCAGCATGTAGTCGAGCTTCTCGATGCCGGCCTCCCGCATCGCCGCGACGATGCGCTCGGCGTCCCGGCCCTCCGGCCGCGGCCAGCCGGTGTCGACGAGCATCGACTCGCCGGTTGGGGAGACGATCAGGGTCGCGCCACCGCCTTCGACGTCGACCCAGTAGATGTCCATGGTCTGCGCGGAAGCAGGCCCTGTGGCACCGAACGTCCAGACGAGGACGACGATAGCTGCGCCGACGAGACGACCCCGGGTTCCAGCATGCCGCATCGTGGCCTCCCAGACTGTTGGTGACACAGGCAGTCTAGGAGTCTGCGCCGCAGAACGCAACGGAGTGAGTTCTGCGGCACAAGCTCCTGGAGAGGTGGGGGCTGGGGCCAGACACGGAGCCTGCGACGGGTTTGGCGGCGCGAGCTCACCGGGTTGGCGCAGGTGTCACAATCTGTCAGCGATTCGTGGGGGACTGGCGGGGGCGGGTCCGTTCACAGGTGTCCGGCGCGGTCCGTCGGACGAGATTCGTAGAAGGATGATTCGGTGGGGATGACGGGGCCATGTGGAAGATGTGGTTGCGTGAGCACGGCAGGTGGCTGGCAGCCGGGGCCGGCGTCATGGTGGCCGGTTTCGGACTCGCCCGTTTCTGGTGGTTCGAGTTCGGCATGGCGCTCATCCTGCTCGGGGCCGCTGCGCTGGGTTACCTGGTGGGCCTGGCGCGGTCGGCGGTTCTCGACGCCGAGCTGACGGAACGTATCGACCGGCAACTCGACGAGCTGCGCGAGGAACAACGGCGGGCGCAGGAGGAGAAGTGGCTCTCCGACGGCGTATCGCCTATCGAGCAGAGCTGGCGGGCGCTGGCGCAGCGCGCCGGCGCCACGGACGAAGACCCGGCGGCCGTGCCCGTGACCGACATCGATCGGCGGCTCGCCGACCTCATCCGGCAGCGCTGCGACCGGGTCTGGAACGGCATCAAGGAGAAACGGTACTGGCGGCAGGTGGACGGGAAGACGGTCGGCCCCGATCTCGGTGCGATCGGGAAGGAGATCGAAGGCGTCGTGCGGGAGGTCGCCGGGTTGTATCACCAGGACAGGGACGATCCCGTCATGGAGGCGCGACTGGGCGACATCCTGCTGATGAGCCGCTCGGTTCTGGGGGAGCTCCTGGCCCAGCTCCAGCAGATCGGGCGCTTCGTGCCGGTCGTCGATCTTCCTGCGCAGAGCCTGGCGATGGTCAAGACCAGGCTGGAGCAGCTCCAGCAGGTGCGCAAGGCCTACCGGTTCTATGCGCGCCACAGGCGCGTGATCGACGCCGGGAGCATCGCGGCGCGGGTCGCCTCGGGGATGAACCCGGTCACGTTGGCGGCCTGGTTGGTGGGTGGCGAGGCCGTGAGACTCGCAGGCGCGCACGTTGCGAAGAAGTACGTCGACGCCTGGCTCAGGGACGCCCTCGAATCCTCGGTCGCGCTCGTCTACGAGCACGTGGCGCGCATCTACGATCCGGGGCGGGTGCGGCGGAGCGCCGACTACGCGGCGCTGGTCGCCGCGCTCGACGTGCACCGCCGCATCCCCGGCGTCGACCACAATCGCAGGCTGCTGCTGGACCATATCCTGCGCGCGCGGATCCCGGACGAGTTCGCGAAGCTCGCGCTGCTCCGCGCGCTCGCCGACGACGGGGTTCCCGATGCCGCCGAGGCGCCGCCCGTCGACCTGCGCTCGCTGCCGCCGGCGAAGCGTCAGGCGATCGCGGATCGGCTCGTCGAGATCCTGCCGGCGATGCGCGGCCTCGACGAGCCAGAGGCCAGCCAGGCGATCGAGGACCTGGAGAGTCGTCTGGGGCACGGCCTGCAGGTTCCTCTGGTGCGCTCCGGCAGCCGCACCGCGGTGCGTGTCGAGGAGGGCTTCGTGCAGTTGGCCGTGCTGGCCTGCGACTGGTGCCGGTTCGACCGCGAGAAGGCGCGCAAGGCGATCCGGGACGGCCCGTTCGCCGGCGCCGCACGCAAGGCCGAACGCAGGGACGCCAAGTGGGAGGACAAGGTCAGGGGGCTGCTGAAGGAGGCGCTGGACGTAGCCTTCGACGACCCGGTCGACACCGGCGGGGCCGACGGAGCGCCAGTGCGCCGCCTGATCGAACCGCCGCGGGACCTGGTGGGAGAGGAGTTGGCGGCGCCGCTCGTCGACGCGATCATCGACCTGCTGGCGGGAGCGACGCTCGACCCGTGGCCGCCGGAGCACGATCACATGGTGCTGCTCAACGCCTCGGTGCTGCTCGGCGCCCCGAAGCAGGTGGAAGCGCGCTGGAGCAGGTACCTGGCGGCGGTGTCGAAGCGGTTGCGCACCCGGCTGAAGCATTCGCAGGCGTCGTCCTGGCCCAAGCCCGCGGCGCCGGCGATCCTGCGAGCGAGCGGCGGTCAGGAGCTCCCCGCGCCGGGAATCGTCGTCACGCCTCCGTCGGTACCCCGGCCGCTGGCGGTCTTCGAAGCGGCCGGCGAGGCCCCGCCGCGGTGGGTGCTCCTCTTCGCCGATCGTGCCGTCGTAGGACGCGCGCCGGAGGGAATCGTGGCGCTGGACGACGCCGAACCGGAGGTCCATGGCCGGGAAAGCGTGCGCTTCCTGCGCCGGAAGGGCGTGCTGTCGGACGATCTCGTCGTCTGTTGCGGTGTTCGTCGCTTGACTGTCGCCGGGCCGGTGGCGGGAACCTTCGCGGGGTTCTTCGGTCCCGTTCTGGAGCAGTACGGCCTCGACGCGGACGCGCTCGAAATCGAGGAGGAAGCCTGAGCCGTGGATACGAGGGCCAGACGCCGGCTGCCGATCGGCCTGCAGACCTTCCGCGAACTGCGCGAGGAGGACTGCTACTACGTCGACAAGACCGGCTTCATCGCGCGATTGCTGGACGAGGGCAAGCACTATTTCCTCTCGCGCCCGCGGCGGTTCGGCAAGAGCCTGTTCCTGGACACGCTGAAGGAGCTGTTCGAGGCGAACGAGCCGCTTTTCGCAGGGTTGCATATCCACGACCGCTGGGACTGGTCGCTGCGTTATCCCGTCGTGCGACTCGATTTCGGCGGTGGACACTTCGGCGAGCCGGGGTACGTGCACACCAATGCGATGGCGCAACTGGCGTCCGCCGGGCAGGACAACGGGGTTGCGGTGGAGCACGACACGGCGCCCGAACGGCTCCGTGACCTGCTGCGTGCCCTGCACGCGAAGACCGGCCGGCGCGTGGTGGTCCTGGTGGACGAATACGACAAGCCCCTTCTGGATGCTCTCGACACGCCCGATCTTGCGCGCGCCAACCGTGACTACCTGCGGGGCCTGTACTCGACGATCAAGTCCAGCGACGCGCACGTCCGCTTCACGCTTCTCACCGGCGTAAGCAGGAGCCCTCAGCGGGGGTGCGCGAGGGGGAACCCCTCGCAAGAAACAGCTTCCAAGGTGAGCGTGTTCTCCGGCCTCAACAACCTCACCGACATCACCCTCGACCCGCGATACTCGGCCATTTGCGGGTACACCGAGACGGACCTCGATACCGTGTTCGCGCCGGAGCTGGCCGGGTTGGACCGGGACCGGATCCGGGACTGGTACAACGGCTACAACTGGCGTGGCGCGGAGAAGATGTACAACCCGTTCGACATCCTGCTGCTGTTCGACAAGCGGGAGTTCGGATGCTACTGGTTCGAGAGCGGAACGCCGACCTTCCTCGTGGAGACGCTCTTCCGGCGCCGGATCAGCTCGCTGTCGCTGGACGGGATGCTGACCAGCAATGAGCTGCTTTCCTCATTCGACGTGGGCGCCATCGCCACCGAGGCGCTGTTGTTCCAGACCGGCTACCTGACGATCAGGGACGTGCGGGACCGGGGCGGCGTCCTCCGCTTCCGCCTGGGCTATCCGAACCGGGAGGTCCGGCAGAGCCTGAACGAGAGCCTGCTGCGGCGTCTCGTGCAGGATGGGACGCGGCAGACCGCCAACAGCGACCGCCTGTACGACCTGCTGGAGGCCAACGACTTCGATGGGCTGAAGGTGCTGTTCCAAGCGTTCTTCGCCGGCATCCCCTACGAGTGGTACACGAACAACGCCATCTCCGACTACGAGGGCTACTACGCGAGCGTGTTCTACTCGTACTTCGCCGGGACCGGCTTCGACATCACGGTCGAGGAGTCGAGCAACCGCGGGCGCGCCGACATGGCGGTCCGCTTCGGGGGCAATGTCTACCTGTTCGAGTTCAAGGTGGTGGAGCAGGCGACCGAGGGAGCCGCGCTGGCGCAGCTCAAGGAGCGGGGCTACGCGGACAAGTACCGCGCCTCAGGCGACCCCATCCATCTGATCGGCGTGGAGTTCAGCAAGGAGACCCGCAACGTGACGGCGTTCGAGGTGGAGCGCGTCTGAGTCGTTTTCTCGAACGTGCGGGGCCGGCGCGGCACGACCGCGCTGGGCGCTCGTCTCGTGGACCGCGTCGTGGTCCGGCGTGTGCCGTGAGACGATCTTGCGATGGGCGTGGGCGCCCCGGAGACCTGCCTGCGCAACGCGCTCCGTGTCGAACGATCGAAGGGCCAGGAGATTGCGCCGTAGAACGCGACGCAGTGAGTTCTGAGGCGCAAGGTCCTGGAGCGTTGGGGCTGGGGGCCGAACACGGAGCGCTGCGACGGGTTTGGCGGCGCTATGCTGATCCACGGTGATGACCCGACGCAGGTTGCCCATCGGCTTGCAGACGCTGCGCCACCTCCACGAGCGCAACTGCTACTACGTCGACAAGACCGGGTACGTCGCGCGGCTGGTGGATGAGGGGACGCACTATTTCCTGTCGCGCCCGCGGCGCTTCGGCAAGAGTCTGCTGCTGGACACCCTGAAGGAGCTGTTCGAGGGCAACGAGCCGCTGTTCACCGGTTTGCACATCCACGACCGCTGGGACTGGTCCGAACGCCATCCTGTCGTCCGGCTGAGTTTCGGCGGCGGACACTTCGCCGAGCCGGGGTACGTGCAAACCAGTGCGATGGCGCAACTGGCTGCCGCCGCGGAGGATGCCGGCGTTGCGGCGCAGCACGACACGGGGCCGGAACGCTTCCGAGACCTGCTTCGCGCACTGCACGCCCGGACCGGCCGGCGCGCGGTGGTGCTGGTGGACGAGTACGACAAGCCGATCCTGGACGCGCTGGAGGCGCCGGACATCGCGCGCGCGAACCGCGACTACCTGCGGGGCCTGTACGCCGTCATCAAGGACAGCGACGCTGACGTACGATTCACCTTCCTCACCGGCGTGAGCAGGTTCTCGAAGGTGAGCCTGTTCTCGGGACTCAACAATCTGAAGGACATCACGCTGGATCCCCGCTACTCCGCCATCTGCGGCTACACGGAGGCCGACCTGGACACGGTGTTCGCGCCGGAGCTGCCGGGTCTGGACCGCGCGCGAATCCGCGACTGGTACAACGGCTACAACTGGCGGGGCGCGGAGAGGGTGTACAACCCGTTCGACATCCTGCTCCTGTTCGACGAACGCGAGTTCGGCTGCTATTGGTTCGAGAGCGCCACGCCGACGTTTCTTGTGGAGACGCTCTTCCGGCGCCGGATCAGTTCGCTGTCGCTGGACGGGATGCTGACGAGCAGCGAGTTGCTCTCCTCGTTCGACGTCGACGCCATCGCCACCGAGGCGTTGCTGTTCCAGACCGGCTACCTGACGATCAAGGACGTGCGGGAGCGGGGGGGCGTCCGTCGCTACCGTCTTGGATATCCGAACCGGGAGGTCCGGCAGAGCCTGAACGAGAGCCTGCTGCGGCGTCTCGTGCAGGATGCGACGCGCCAGACCGTCAACAGCGACCGCCTGTACGACCTGCTGGAGGCCAACGATTTCGCGGGGCTGGAGACGCTGTTCCAGGCCTTCTTCGCGAGCATCCCCTACGAGTGGTACACGAACAACGACATCGCCGACTACGAGGGCTACTACGCGAGCGTCTTCTATTCGTACTTCGCGGCGACCGGCTTCGACGTCACGGTGGAGGATTCGAGCAGCCGCGGGCGGGCGGACATGGCGGTGCGCTTCGGGGGCAATGTCTACCTGTTCGAGTTCAAGGTAGTGGAGCAGGCGACCGAGGGCGCCGCGCTGGTGCAGCTCAAGGAGCGGGGCTACGCGGACAAGTATCGTGCTTCCTACGAGCGCATTTACCTGATCGGAGTTGAATTCAGCAAGGAGACGCGCAACGTGACGGCGTTCGAGGTGGAGAGAGCCTGACGGCACGAATTGCCACGCCGAACAGCCGGCGGTCCGAGGCGGTCCGGCGAACTAGCCTCACTCCAAGGGCGGTTCATGGCGCGGATAGCGGAGATCTCCCCACGCATTTGACGGCGGATCCTTATCGATGTGAGTCTTCATGATCTTCAGCACTACCGGGATAACCTTTTCCATAGCACGACTCCCTGCCCGCAACTGTTTTCGACCCCACCCATTCCGAGCGGTAACTCCCCCATGAACGATCTGGTTGCGCAAGGTATACAATCTCTGGAAGACTATAGGAAGCGCGTCGCGGGGAGATAGAAGGCCAGGTGTTGTATGCCTCTTGACGCTCTTGTTCTCATCTCTAAATCTCTCCCTGCTGTCAAAAACCGCTTTCTGGGCTCGAACGCAAGTCCAGTAACCCTCGTATATGAACTTGTTGTTCATTACGTCATGAATTGCTTTTACGCACTCTTTGTCCCGGACGACCTCGTGGAGCCTCTTGCGTCCGTCTTGATTACATATCTTGAGAAGAAAATTTCTTTGCATGTTTGCTTCACAAGAACCGTCGCCGTTCTCAGTATCCGAGCGCCCGTTTTCTGTTGTGTGCCCATAGGCGGCGTTAAACGAAATCCAGAGGTATAGAAACCGCTCGACATCAGAATGCGCTTTCCTGCTCTTCTTTAGCCAACTGAGTGCACGGCGCACGCGGTCCTTGTTCGCACGGCGCATCCGGTCGTCGTCCTCGGTCCTTATGGTCTGAGTTCTGGGCAATTCAAAGCTCCGCCTTCCGGCTCGCCTCGCCGGCACTAACACGTCGCCCGCGCGCGGAAACCGCGAAGTCAACAAACCTGCGTACGAGTGAAAATTCCCTTCGGGTCAGATGCTGATCAGAGTTGACATCTCTCTGAGGGACGGAAATTCTCCTCAACACGACACGCAGTTGTCGTTGTTCACCGCGCCGAGGCCCTCCAGGTAGCCCAGCGTCTCGGGGAACGGAAGCGTCCGCTGGTACGGCCCGTTCGCCATGTCGGCCGTGGTCTGGCCGCGGCGGCTGATCGCCATGACGTCGGCGCCCCTCTCGACCAGGTAGCGCACCAACTCCGTGTCGCCGCGCGCCGCCGCGTGGTGCAGCGCGTTGTAGCCGTCGTGGTCGCGGGCGTTGACGTCGACACCCACCTCCTCGATCAGGTACTTCACCGACGGGAGCCAGCCGTCAGGCACGTGCCGGTGGGCGTTCGATTCGAAGCCCTCGCCGTAGCCGACACCCGAGGCCGCGTGAAGCGGCCAGACGCCGGGGCCGCCGGGAACAGCGGGGGGCAGTCCGGAGGGATCCGGGAAGTTGTCGTCCCTGCGCCGCCGCGGCTCGGGCGCCCGCGTCGGAGTGTTCGGATCCGCGCCGTGGGCCATCAGCAGCCGCATCGCGGCCACGTCGGTGGCGTAGGCGGCCCGCCAGAACGGGGTGGCGCCGTCGACGCTTTCCGAGCAGCAGTGGTTGTAGGACATGTACCAGAGGTGATTGTTGGTCCGCACGTTCGGATTCGCCCCCGCCTCGAGCAGCGCCTCCATGACGTCGAGGTAGGTGGCCTCCTGCTGATCGTGGGCGCGGGGCTGCGGGTAGCGCGCCCGCGGCGCCCACTGCAGGTTGAGCGCGGCGAACAGCGGCGTGGCCCCGCCGTCGGTCGCGATGTTCGGGTCGGCGCCCCGTTCGATGAGGCGCAACGCGAGGTCGAAGTGCCCGTTCATCGTGGCGATCTGCAGCGGGCTCGTGTGGTCGCCGCTCACGCGGTCGATGTCGGCCCCGGCGTAGATCAGCGCCAGCGCCACGTCGATGTGACCCTGGCGGGCGGCGTGCAGCAGCGCGGTCAGGCCGCCCTGCTTCCCGACGCGCTCGGTGTAGTCGCGGGGCGTCCCGCGGGACAGCCGCCGGCCGTCACTGTCTTCTCTCGCGGTCTCGGGGAACACCTGCACCTGCCGGGCGGCCCGGATCGCGGCCTGGACCTGGGCGGCGGTCGGCTGCCAGCCCGTCTGCTCGTGCGGCGGCGCGGCGGCGCGGAAACCGTCCAGCACCTCCTGTCGCCGATAGGCCGCGGCGCGATCCACGGAGTCGAGCGCAGGCAGATCGACCACGCGGGTCGCGATCTCCAGTTCCGCGCCCCGTTCCATCAGCACGTTGACCGGGCCGACGCGGTTGGCGGCGGCCGCAAACATCAGGGGAGTCTGGCCCCACGTGCTCTCCCGCGCGTCGATCTCCGCGCCGTGGTCGATCAGCGCCGCCACCGCCTCGG
>Ga0209021_1004083_pt1 | contig 11064 bp, 7 predicted proteins | sample PinacodermFT_FD_187299 | JGI IMG/M metagenome (GOLD analysis project Ga0209021, IMG submission 187299) | Host-associated microbial community of the marine sponge Aplysina aerophoba from Gulf of Piran - sponge pinacoderm, lysed by freeze-thaw... | ecosystem: Host-associated > Porifera > Sponge >... | reverse complement strand
TTTTCGTCGATTGCGGCCGCCATCCCGATCCGGAATGCGCGGATCTCGGTCTCCCAGTGCCGCAAGTCTCCCGCTGTCGCGGCCTTCCAGTGCTCGATCGCCAGCAGGTGCTCGATCGCTTGCGCGCAATTCGCCACCCACTTGCCCCTCTCAGCGCGGCCCACCGATTCGATCTCCTCGATGACGTTTTCCCAGTCGATCTCGTCCACGGCGCGGCGGCGCCGTCGCGGGATGCGCTCGAAGGCGCCGCCCGGATCTCTCTCCCGCCGCGCAAGAGCGCGCCCTGTGCCCGGCCTGCACGGCCTGCGAACTTGAGAACTTGAGATTGCAATTCCTCGAGCCCTATAGGTCTCCCCGCTGCGCGCGTGAAGGACGCCCTGCAAGCGGCCCGCGGCCTCGGGGCGCAGCTCGCCGTCATAGACACGGCCCTGTCCGTGATTTCCATCGGGTAGAAGCCCGAGCGGGCCCACGCACCCGAGGGTCAGAGTCGTGCAAACCATGTCTCCGACGAGGGGCATCCGACAGCCGCCGGAGAATCTCCGGTCGATAGGGGTCGTCGGCATCTTCCTTGCTTCCCCTGTGCATCTCTCTGACGCTCGCCTTGACCGCATTGAACTCGCTGGCAGAAACTGCGTAGGACGGCTGATCGGGGAGCAACTCGTCGATCGCCCGCTACAAGAGCATGACGCACTTTCTGGATAGCGGATGCGTCCTGAATGCGGCTGCGATGAAGTCCGTTTGCTCCTTCTCACGTGCGCTCAGCCGGTGGATCGCACCCCTTCCGATAGAGGTGTTGCACCCCGAGGAAGTCCGCTCTGCTAACGCTAGGGGCGTTTTGCGCCGAATGCTCCGACGATACTTGATTTCTCGAAGACCCCGCCGACCTCTTCGTGGCCCGGGCCGTAGAACGTGCCCTGAATGGAATCGCCGGAGATTCCGGTCTTGAATCCTTCCTGCGTGACTGGGATTCCGAGCCAGGACATGTCCTGTCGCGGACTGCCACCGTCCACTTCGGCGATCTGAGTGAAGCGTGCATCCACTTCGGGATTGGGGAAATTGCTGATGCGGATGCTCGCGTGTCCCTCGACTGCTGCCCATTCCTCGGTGTCCACACCCGCCATCGCTCCATTCCAGGTCGCAATCCCGGTGTCCGGGATCGAGCCCGCGGCATCCCCGAGGCTTATAGCCATTCCTAGTTTGAGACCCAAGCCGGAGACTGGGTCGGTTCCCGCCGCTAGGGCAGCGCCGAACACTTGGTACTCAAGCCAACCGCCCCAGAACTCGCCACCAGCGCCTAGAGTTTCTCCTGTGAAGCCCGTCTCCTCGGAGGTTTCGATGTGCGTGAAATGTATGTCGTGGAGATTCCTGACTTCAAGATCGGATAGCGAAATCTCGTCGCCGAAGAGCCCGCCAAGGTCGAAGTCCGATGCAGACAGCGTTTCGCCGACCTCGGTTTCCTCGGTGGGCAGGAACGGGCTGGTGACCACTGTCGTGGTCGCCTCGCAGGAGCCTCCAGCGCAGGTAACGAGGAATCGCATGTTTCCGATGCTGGAACCTTCAAGTTCCAGCTCGCCTACCCCATCGCTGATCAGCAGCGAATCTATATCCCCCGATTCCAGAAGGTTGTCCAACCTTTCCTTGGGATCCACCACGGGCGGCGGTGGGGGAGGCTGTGGGGGAGGTGGTGGAGTCGCCGCGACCGGTGTGCTAGCAGGTCGCGCGCTGCCACCACAGCTAAGCAGTGCCGCTGCGCTGATCGCCGCGACGCACAAGATCGCGATTCTGAAATGTTTCATATTGCCTTCCCTGCCTCTTGCATGTCCCCTAGCTGCTTGAAAGCAGCTGGCCGCCCGCAACTCGACGACCCGCAGCAAGCGAAAGCCGATCCGGCCATCCTTCCCGTCCCGGACATCCTTCACTCGGCCGCAGAATCGCAGTTCCTCGCGTCCCCGAAGAACATCCACTCACGAGCCAGTTCCGCCGCCCGAACGCGTCCACGCACTGCGTCACGGGCGAAAGCGCCCTCGCCAGCTCGCGGCACCGCGACCCTGGCCGACCACAGCGCCGACGACCCTTCGCGCAACGGCCGGTTGGCGTGCAGGATCGCATGCGGAAAGCGCTTTGGGCGGGACCGACCAAGCAGTGATCAGGGAGCAGGATGGGAGCACTCGTCTCACGATGGAGAATGCATTCATGGCGGATGCTTGAGGATACCCGAATAATCTGAAATCAGTCTGGAATTCTTGGATCCCTTGCTCATTGCCGTGAAATTATTCAGCTAAGTGCTCTGTTTCATACGTTCGCTAGCGAATTGTCCATTTGGGCCGACCCTCTTTCAGGCGACCGTCGGAGCGTAGTCCGCCTCGGCCCCGAAGAACATCCACTCCTCGATCCAGTTCTGCCTACCGATCGCGCCTGCGTACGTCATCCCGCGCGCCGGTCGGGTTCGCCTCGTGGCACCAGCAGTGACGTGTGAGCAAGCCCCCGAGTCCGTTGCAGCTCCTCAGCAACATTTGTCGTGGCGAGGTGTACCTGCCAGTGTGGAGACCGATCAACATTGACCATCTCGTCGGCGCTGCGCCGCAATCGTCAACTTGCCGCCAAGGCCTTGGTTGCAGCGCAGACATTATATCCGTGAAGTTCGACCGCGGAGGGTTGTCCCGAGAATTCGGGTCGGGGTTCGAGGTCTCTCCGGACAGCAAGCGATCTTGCTCTTCCTTGATCGGGTCGGTTTCGGATCGCCTCGTGGGCTGCGCGCCCGGTATTTCCCTCTGGACACGAGGTACGCATGCGTCGAGCCGAAGGGATTCCTATGGGGTGGGCGGGCCGCCACTATGGCAGTCGGCATGGACGAGGCCCACGAAGCAGGACCGACCGCCGCTCGCGGTCTACCACATTGCAGCCCTCTGCCAGCCCTATGCGCGGGCGGCTGGCATTCGACGCAGCGTGCCGCTCGGACGGCTGGCCAGCCGGGCGGAATCTACAAGGCCCGCTGCGACGCTCAGCTATTCCAGCGGTACTTGAGGCGTACGTAGTAGAATCCACCGTTGAATCCGAACGGCGTGTACTGGCTGTAGCGGTTGGCCAGTGCGTCTGCACCGATCGGATTCTCTTGCGGATAGTAGTCGAGGGAGTTCTGGCCACCGACCGCTACCGTGACGGGCCCGGTCCAGTCATAGGCAGCCTCAAGGTCGACCAAGTAGTTGCCACCGGCGTACTGGAACACGTCGAGCCAGGCTCACCACCCCGAGTAGTAGTTGAGGCGCGCCAGGAAGCTCCACTTGCCGGCTCTCGTCTCGGAGGCGATGTTCCAACGCGTTCTTGGCAGGGCATCTTCGAGGCCCTAGATCCGGGCCGCAGACATTAGTGTGGGGTCGAAAGCAGTGACGACCGTATCCGTTTGGTTGAAGACGAAACTGAACGTCGTATCGCCGCCGAGCGAGAGGGGTGCATAGGCACCTGCCAAGTCGAGTCCGGCCGTGCGTGTGTCCAACGGGTTGGTAAAGAAGCGGAATCAGGAGAGCCGCCCCACACCCTGCGCGTTGAGGATGTCAGTTTCCGCCGAGGTGAGGTCCTTGAAGAATCCCGTGAGCGCAATGCAGTCGGCCACGTCGATCCGGAATACGTCGGTGGTGAGCACGAACCCTCCCCGCTCAAGCACGATGCCTCCCGTGTAGTTCCTGGATGTCTCGGGGCCCAGCGGTCCTCCTCCGCGCAGCGCGGCCGCGCTCGAGTGTGGAGGAACTGTGCCATCGTTGATCAGCTCGCGAAACGTCAGGTCCAAGTTCGTTTGAACGTCAAATGCACCCTGCTGGGCAGGGGTCGGGGCTCGGAAACCCGTGCTCGCGCTGGTGCGCAGGGCCAGGGCCGAGACGATGCGGACCCGCCCCGCCAGCTTTTCGTTGACGGCCGAGCCGAAGTCCTCGAGATTCTCCGGGCGGACCGCGGCACCCAGCTTCCAGGCTGCGCCGGGCCCCTGCAATTCAGCGTCTGCGTAGGCGGCCACGTTGCTGCGGCTCCAAACGCCAGTTAAGAGTGGGCCGAACCCGGGAAAGCCGTTCGATGCGGCGCTGAAACCTTGGGCAGCATAGGCGCCAACTTCCCAGGATTCTCGCTGTCCCAAGCCGGTCGTAAAGCGCTCGCGCCGCCACTCGCCCCCCCAGCGAAATTGATCATCTCCCCGACGGGATACGAGACATCGAGGTTGAGGCTAACCTCCTGCTGGCCGTAGGTGCCCAGATCGAAGCTGGTCGGCGTATCCGGTCCCAGCGAGGCGTTCACCGAGTCATGAATGAAGTACGGTGCCTCGTTCGAACCCACGCTCGCGCTCGCATCCCAGACGCCTCCACCTCCGATGAGCAAGCGCACGCCGCCGACGATCGCCGCATCGTCTGCGGTCCCTCCGAACTGCGGCGTGAATCCTCCGGGAAAGGTCTCTTGGAACGAGCAGCAGTTCAGGTCCGCGAAGACTCGGTCAAGCGTGTCCCTGTCAGGCACGTCGTTCACGATCGGTACGACAGGACAGTTGGCGGAACCGTCCAACACGCCGTCGCTCGCATCCAGCGCATCGCCGATCAGCAGCGTCTGTCCACCGTCGGACGAGAAAACCGAATCGCGTGTGTTTGGGTTGCGGAAGTAGAATCCGCCGGTAGCCTTCTTGCCAGCGTAGTTGACGTGACTGTAGAACTGCAGGCGCTGCTGGCCTAGTATCCGAAGTTCCCGAAGAACTTGAAGTCGTTGTCGATTTCGGGGGAACCCCAGGTCTGGGCGGGATAGGCAAGGGGGGGATCGTCAGCGTTTCCGGCGCAGACGCGAGCCGAAGCCGGTATGGGCATCCCGAAGGCGCGGTATCGCCCACCAGCCCTTGCCGGTTCCGAAAGCGAGACCCTCGGCTGCCGGTGGTGCCTCGGTAGTACTGGTAGGCAGTCCTCGACACCAAGCGATGCAACCGGCCGCCCCGTCACGAGCCTCGCGCGGGAACCCATTCCAGCGACCCAACGCCCCGGCACCAGCCCCGGTCGCGTCGGCTCGCGAATCCGGATGCTGCTGGACGAGCAAGTCCGAGCGGACGGCCAGCTCGGGCCATCCGCCGGCGCGCTTACCGGTTCGTCCGACGCAGGCGGTACTTCAGCACCACGGCCGCCTCGGTCGCGCCCGTGCTCGGTAGAGTCGACCACGCAGATACCGGCTCGCTGCCATCTAGGCGCAAGTTGGGAACGTGACCACGCAGAGTCTCGCCGACGTATGGCCCGACCTCCACCGACGGGTACCGTAGGTGCCTGGCGCGAACGCCCACGCTAAAGCGATCGCCGACCGCGAAATCCACACCACCCACATACACGAACACGTGCACGTACTTCCGGAACAGCGCCGAACCCCTGCTGGCCGTGCCCGCGAGCTTCTTGCGAATCTCGTCGAAGTTCGGCTGTTCGCGCCCTGTCGTGATGGCGAGCGGATCCGCGCTGCGCTGCCAGGTCCAGCTGAAGTCGGCGTGCATGCCGGCATAGCCGAGACCGATTCCGCCGTAGGGCCGGATACGACCGCTCCTGACCGGATACAGCTGGAGGACGCCGTGCACGCCATGCATCCGCAATGTGCCGAGGCGTTCTTGGCCCACGTCCAGCTCGTTTGACAGCTTCTCGAAGTCCACGCCCTGGGCATTGGTGGACGCGACGGTCTGATCGAAGACCGCCTTCGCTCGGCTGTAGTCGAAGGCGAGCCTCCATGGCCCGGCAACGTCGAACTCGAGGCCCACTCCCGCGCGCAGGCCGCGTCCGTCCGTGAAGGGCGCCGACCATCCGTCGCCGATGCCTCTGTCTGGCGTCGCGCACCCGGCAACACTCAAAGCGTTTGGGTTGATGTACTCGTCACAGATGCTCGACCGGTCGTCGCTGCGACTGGCGACAACATAATCGCCGACCCCGCCGCGTCCCACGTCCACGACAATCGATTGCGCGGCGACGGGGATGGCGGTCGCAACTGCGACGGCAGCCAAGAAAGAGCGCAGCGGGATGGACGCCTTCACGCCCTCTCACGATACTTCAACCCAACTGCACCGGGCCAGGCGTCCGGCAATCGGTGTGACGACACTTGGCGGTCGTGGCCCGGCCAGGACATCTTGAGGAGTCCAGCCGGCAATGGCCGCCGTCTGGAGTTGACCCGGTCTTGTGGATACATGATCCTGTCGCGAGACGGAGGTGTCCACGGTGGCGAGATCGAGAGCAGACGGGTCCGCAGGAATCGGTAGATCCGCCGGCGAGTTTGCACAGTACATGCAAATAACGTGAAATAACCTATTTTTCTGATTTCTTCTAACGACCTGGGAGGACGGGAGAGCGCTTGCACGGTTCGGGGCGACGATCAAGAACCCCGGTATGAGCCGGATCCAATGTGACCTGCTCCCGGACTGCACGATCCTGCGGCACAGCAAGCGCTGGCGTCAGGGTAGGACTGTTACCAGGCGGCCCTGCATCAGCTGGGGCACTTTACGGTGTTATCCGCGACGGCTCAACCGGGCGACCCAGCTAGTGGATCGAGGAGGCCTTCGTCTGTCCGTGCAGCGCCTGCGGACAGAGATCAGCTCGATGACGGCTGGCGATTGGCCATGTCGGTGTCACCGCTCCTCATGGCGCTTCGCCCGCATCGGGACGCCCGGCGAGATCGGTCGAGCCTCCCAAGGCGCACAGCTGGTGAGCAACTAAGCAATAGGCCAAGGGCAGGATCGGGAACGCGAAACCGACGTTGGCCAGCGAAGGCCGTGCGCGGCAGCCGCGAACGCCCGGGTTGCCCTGGCGCAGAAGGATCTTCCAGTCCTGCCAGACACGCCCGCACCGCTAGGGCAGGGCTAGGCTCGCCTGGCGCAGCGCGCTCACTCGTCTTCGGGCTCGCTGCTGAAGTCCGCATCGAGGCGCACCAGTTGGTCTTGGTCGCGCGCGACGATCGCCTCCTTGTGCCGGCCTTGGCGGCAGCGACGGTCACAATCTGGATCGAGCTTGTCGTCACGCTAGCGCGCTTCCGCGACCGGGATTGGTCGCTGCGGCCGACTCAGTACGGGGCGATTGCCAGAGACCAGACCAAACCCTAGGATCTCGAGTTCAGTGGCCTCCCAGTCTTGGCATGCCCGACGAAGGCCCTTTCAAGCCATGTGTTCGCCGAGAGGCCAAGCCGCCCTGTCGAGTATTCCGGCGCAGGTTCGGCATCCGTCTCTCGAGGCTGTCCCTGCTCGCGACACGGAAGTTCGAAGCCCTTTCCGGGCGCTTCCGGAAAGCGCGGAAAGGACCTCAGCCTTCCCCGGGCCGGGGCATGCGGTAGCCGACCCGCGGCTCGGTAAAGATGTATGCCGGATTGTCGGCGCCATCGCCCAGCTTACGCCGCAGCCGCCTCACGAAGGCGTGCACCACCCGCGTGTCGCCTTTGTTCCGCGCCCGCCAGACCCGCCGCAGGAGGTCGTCGTACGTCACCACGCGCCCGGCCTTGGTCGCCAGTTCGGTGAGCAGGTCGTACTCGGTGGCACTGAGCTTCAGCTCCCGGCCAGCGAGGGTCACCCGGCGCTCCTCGCAGTCGATGACTAAGTCCCCCGCGCGGTAGGGCTCCGGCTTCCAAGCCCGCCGCAGAGCCGCCTGGATCCTCGCCACCAGCTCTGTTGGAGAGAACGGCTTGACCACGTAGTCGGCCGCACCCATCTCCAAGGCCTTGGCGATCGTCTCGTCCCGGCCGTACACAGAAAGGAAGATGACCGGCTGGTCGCCCAGAGCGGGCAAGCTCCGCATCAGTTCGATGCCGTCGGTCCCGGGCAGCATCAGGTCCAGCAGGACTAGGTCTGGCGCAGCCCTCGCGAGCAAGTCCGCCACCTCCTCCGGGGCGCCGGTCACCAGCGCTTCATAGCCAGCGTCCTCCAGAATGTGCCGCACGGAATCTAGCGCCTGAGGGTCGTCGTCCACCACGAGCACGCGAGCTCGTCGCGGACTATCGCCGTACTTGGCGGTGCTCGCTACGGCGACTTCACCGACCTCCTCCGCCACCGGAACCGTGAAGGTGAACCGCGCCCCAAGGCCCTCTCCGTCGCTCTCGCCCCAAATGCGCCCCCCGAGCGCCTCCACCAAGCCCTTGCAGATGGCCAGTCCCAAGCCCTCTCCTACCCCGCGTTGGGAACCCTCCCTCCCGCTCCGAGAGAATTTCCAGAACAAGTGCGGAAGCCGCTCAGCCGGAACGCCCCGGCCCTCGTCGGCCACCGAGACCGCCACGTGTCCGACCTCCAAGGCCACCGCCACACGGATGATGGACGCCTCGGGGGAGTGCCGGGCCGCGTTGGTCAGCAGGTTCCCCAGCACCTGCGCGATGCGCCGCCGGTCGGCCATCACCCGCGGCAGGTCCGGCGACAGGTCGACTTGCACGGGATTCGTGCGGCCTCCGCTCCGGAACGTCTTCCGAGCCTGTTCCACAACCACCGCCACGTCCACGGGCTCGGGGACCACCGACAGCGTGCCTGTCTCGATTTGCGCCGCGTCCAGCAAGTCGCCGATCAGGGCGCCCATATGGTCCGCCTGCTCGTCGAGGATGCGAAAGAACAGCTGCGTCTGGGCCGGGTCCGGGGCCGTCGAACCGCCCAGCGCCGTCGCCGTGCAGCCCTTGATCGAGATCAGCGGGGCCTGCAACTCGTGGCTCACCATGGCTAGGAACTCAGCCCTCAGCCGCTCCAGCTCCTCCCTTGGCGTCAGGTCCTGAAGAGTCACCACTAGCGACTCGACCTCGCCGCCCTCGGCGAGGATCGCCGTGGCGTTGACCAGCGCCCTCACTCTCCGACCGTCGGGCGCCTGCATCAAGATCTCCTCGGCGCGAACCGTGTCGGCCTCGCGCAGCGCCTGCGTCAGGGGGGCTTCGTCCAGCGCAAACTCCCGCCCGTCAGCGCGCCGCACGCGCAACACCTCTAGCAACTCCTCCAGCGAGCTGCCAGGCATGCGGAGGCCCCCGACGATGCGTCGCGCCTCCCCGTTGGACGACACCATCCGCCCGCTCCGTGCGTCGAAAACCACCACGCCGACCGGCGAGGTTTCGACCAGCGCTTCCACTTTGGACCGGGCGCGTTGCTCGTCCCGATGCTTGCGCGCATTGGCAATCGCCGCCCCCGCCTGGGACGCGAACAGCGCGAGCACCTCCTCGTCCTCGCTCGTGAACTCCTGCCCGGCCTCCTTGTCGGCCAGATAGAAGTTGCCGAGATGCGAGCCCTGGTGGTGGATCGACGCCCCCAGGAAAGTCCGTGCCAGCGTGGGGTCGCCCGGGAACCCCTGCGCGTCCAAGTGGGCTGCTAGGTCGCGTAGGCGCAGCGGCTGTGGGACTTGGCGCAGATATTCCCACAGTGCCCGCCCGTCGGGATGGTCTAGGAGCCGCTGGCGCTCCGCGGGAGTCAAGCCAGCCGTGATGAAGTCCTCCATCTGTCCATTGGCGTCGATGGTCACGATCAAGCTGCGACCAGCACCGGTCAGAGCACGGGCACTTGCCACGACCTCGCCCAGGACCGTGTCGAGATCGAGGCTCTCACTGATGCGTAGGCTGGCCTCGCTCAGTCTCGAGAGGCGGTCCCGAAGCGCCTGGTTCTCCTGCTTTACTTTGTCGATCTCGCTCAATTCCACCCCTCGTCGAGAATGCGGGCGACGCCCGCTCCCGCCCTGTCCTTCGCCGGCACGAGGCAACGACCGGACTCGCGACCTGCGCCTAGCTCGGGTGCGATCATTCCTGCCGGCTCCGTAATCATTATTACCAGTTTCAGGGAAGATTCAGCAAGCTGAAATTGGGGTGCGCGATCGAGATGGCGTTGGTTTCGGCCCGTTGAGCCCAGAAATCCTGCTAGTCGCCACTGAGGACGACACGTCAGACTACCCGCCTGAAGGATCTTCCCGAGCTCGCCACGATTACCCGTGAGCATCCGCTCCAAGGACTTCCGCGTCTGGTAGTTAGGCTCGAATTGCTGGTCCAGACGCCCAACGGGAGCAGGCAATTCGTGTCGCTGGCACGGACCGAAGCCGGCACGAGTAATCCGCTGCTGCAGTCGCATTCCGGTCTCGTCTCGCTAGCCGGCTCGCTGCGCCCGCGCACCATCGTCGACTCTCTTCTCCGGTGCCTGCCCGCCGCCGCGGGGAAACACGATGCCCAGACTCCCATCAATTCCGCAACAGCTCAGGCTGGCTTGCTGCCAACCGCCCAGTCTCCCCGCTCGGGCTGGGAAACGCTCGACGAGACCACCCGGACCACCGTACGGCCGCTCTGGCTAGACCGATCACACGCCTCGCGACCGCGGACGGGGAGCGGCGCGAGCATGAATCAGGCCAGAATCGATCCCGCGCAGCTACGGCCCCGCGCCTTCATCTTCGTGCACCAGTCCGCCCAGACGCAGGTCCAACACAGCCGCGAATCGACGCGCCGCCAAGCAGCTCGACTACTATCCGCACACGAACATCCACGAGGGCGAGTCCGGCTCCGGCTTTGAGCCGTCGCACGCACTGGGGGTCAGCGTGTTCCAAGAGCAGCCGCCGGTGGTCGACCCGGCGGAGCGCGAGCCAGTCACGTATCGCACGCATAGGGTGAGCCGTGATCTGCAAGTCTGGTTCGTCGAAGGGCGCGACTACCGCAGCCCCCTCGACCAACCAGACGGGCCGCGCAAGACCATCTGGGGCGCCAAGCAGAAGGCCTGGCTGATAAAGACGCTTGAAGAGAACGACGCGAACTTCAAGCTGCTTATTTCGTCCACACCCATGGTTGGCCCTGATTCCATCAGCAAGCGCGGCAACCACACCAGGTTCGACGGCTACCGGCACGAGGGAGATGAGTTCTTCGAATGGCTGGCCGAGGCCGGAATCACAAGCGAGGAGTTCTTCATTGCCTGTGGCGACAGGCACTGGCAGTACCACTCGATCCGTCCTGACGGATACGAAGAGTTCTCCTCCGGGGCGCTGGTGGACGCCAACGCCATCCTCGGCAGCTTCCCCGGTGACGCGAACACAATGGATCCAGACGGCGAGATCCAGCAACCGTTCCACTCCCCGGAGGCCAGCGGTGGTTTCCTGATCA
>Ga0209021_1004082_pt1 | contig 11067 bp, 12 predicted proteins | sample PinacodermFT_FD_187299 | JGI IMG/M metagenome (GOLD analysis project Ga0209021, IMG submission 187299) | Host-associated microbial community of the marine sponge Aplysina aerophoba from Gulf of Piran - sponge pinacoderm, lysed by freeze-thaw... | ecosystem: Host-associated > Porifera > Sponge >... | reverse complement strand
ACTTCTGCGTCTCTACTGCGAGGCCCCCACCCCGGAGCAGGTGCGCACCACCCTGGCCTGGGCAGAGGCGTTTGTTCAGGGAGCATGATCGTGTGGACAATTCTCGCTAAAGAAGAGTGGGGGCTATGTGGGGATTCTCTGCTGTGTAGCTACTTATACCTGGCGCGGGATGCGTAAACTTGATTCCCCGGTTGGTCAGCCCTTGACCGCGTCCCGTGAACTTTGTTCTATGCTTTACGTATACTTGCATCTTGTACGCCATGGTAGTCGAGGTGATCGCTGCTGCCTTTCTGGCACAACTGACGTGTCCTGAGGGTTCGCCGCGTTTCCCCACCCGATACCCCTGCAGACCAAAGGAACATCGGAGATCGGGACGACAATAGAGATAGTAGAGACCGGGACGACGATAGAGACGATGGCAATGATCGTAGAGATAATAGAAGGGATCGAGATGATGATGACGATAGAGACGATGACGATTAACAAGTGGAATAGCAATCCCTTCAGTGATCACAAGCGCTCCGCGCCCGCACACCCCCCCCTGCGAAGGCTGGTCCTCTGATCCCTTTGGACAGTACAGTTATTACCCAGGACAGCAGCGTGAGGATCCACGGCTTCCACTCTGTTCTCTCCTCTTGTCATCACTATCGCCACCAATTGGCAGGATGTTGCGGGATGTGCATCTATCGCTGTACCCTTCCACCGAACTACGGGATCACTGCAAGCTGTCAAAGATCACTTGACAGCTTGCAATCACCGACCCACCCAAGGGTTGTCGGACCTTGACTTCGGTAGCGCGAGCAAGGATTGCCTGCACCTCTGCGCCAGGTCAGCCACCTGGTTCTATGATTGCCCGGTTCCAACGGCCTCATTCTTCAGAGGCTCCTCCATGGCCCTATGCGCACCCACTACTGCGGCGAGTTGCGATCAACCCATGGACACCAGGAGGTCACCCTCTGTGGTTGGGTGGACCGTTCCCGTGACCACGGTGGCGTGATTTTCATTGATCTGCGGGACCGTACAGGGACGGTGCAGGTCACGGTGGCTCCGGAAGGCAGCGCCCAGGTGTTTCACCAGGCGGAGCAGTTGCGCAATGAAACGGTGCTGCGCATCAGCGGTCATGTCCGTCTGCGGCCCGAGGAGTCCGTGAATCCCAAGCTGCCCACCGGAACGGTGGAGGTGGTGGCCACTGATCTGACGGTGCTCAACAGCATCCAGGGCGCCCTGCCCTTTGCGGTGTCTGTCCACGACGAGGAGCCCGTACGGGAAGAACTGCGTCTACGGCACCGCTACCTGGATCTACGGCGTCAGCGGATGCAACGCAACCTGGTCCTACGCCACCGGGTGATGCAGACCGCCCGCCGGTTTCTGGATGAGCAGGGTTTTCTGGAGGTGGAAACCCCCATGCTGACCCGCTCCACACCCGAGGGCGCCAGGGACTACCTGGTCCCGTCGCGGGTGTGCGGTGGGGAGTGGTTTGCCTTGCCCCAATCCCCCCAACTGTTCAAGCAACTGCTGATGGTGGGTGGCGTAGAGCGCTATTACCAGTTGGCCCGTTGTTTTCGGGACGAGGACCTGCGGGCGGATCGCCAGCCGGAATTCACCCAGTTGGATCTGGAGATGAGCTTTCTGAGTCAGGAGCAGATCCTCACCGTCAACGAGCACTTGGTGGCGCACATCTGGAAAACGGCGCTGGGGGTGCAGTTGCCCATCCCTTTCCCCCGCCTCGGTTGGAGCGAAGCCATGGCCCGCTACGGCACGGATTGCCCGGATACCCGCTATGGGCTGGAGTTGACGGATGTGAGTGATCTGGTGGCGGACCTGAATTTCAAGGTGTTCAGCCAGGCTGTTGCCCGTGGCGGTGTGGTGAAGTGCCTGGCGATACCCCATGGCAACGAACGTCTCAGCAACGTGCGCATCAAGCCCGGTGGTGACGTGTTCGCCGAGGCCACGACCGCCGGCGCCCGTGGTCTGGCGTACATCCGGGTGCGGGATCGTGGTGTATTGGACACCATTGGCGCCATCAAGGACAGTCTCGGCCCTGAGCAGGCCCGGGCTCTGCTGGAGCGCTGTGGCGCAGAACCCGGCACGTTGCTGTTGTTTGGCGCCGGCGACGCGGCCACAGTGAACAAGGCGCTGGATCGGGTGCGCCAGTTCCTGGCCCGGGAGCTGCAACTCATTCCCGCCAACACCTGGAACTTTGTCTGGGTGGTGGATTTCCCCCTGTTGGCCTGGAACAAGGACGACCAACGCCTGGAGGCCCTTCATCATCCCTTCTGCGCTCCTCACCCGGCTGATGTCCACAACCTGGCCCAGGCCCGCGCCCAAGCCTATGACCTAGTGCTGAACGGCCTGGAGGTGGCCGGTGGTTCCCTGCGCATCCACAGCGCAACCCTGCAGCAACAGGTGTTGGAGGCCATGGGATTTTCTGCGGACGAGGCCCGCCGGCAATTCGGCTTCCTCATGGACGCCCTGGCGATGGGAGCCCCGCCCCACGGGGGCATTGCCTATGGTGTGGATCGCCTGGTGATGCTGCTGGCTGGAGAGGAGTCCATCCGCGACACCATTGCGTTTCCAAAGACCCAGCAGGCCCGCTGCCCCCTGACCGCCGCTCCGGGATCCGTGGATCCCGATCAACTCAAGGAACTGCACGTGGCCTCCACCTGGGTGGATCCGGACTCAACCTGACCGTGACCACAACAGCAGCCCGCACTTACGGCCGGGGCAAGCCGGATCAAGCCGGGTCCGGTTATGGAGCAAGCCACGGCGACCGGTTCCGGCTACATTGCTGTATACAGCCTGGGGTCATGAGCAAGTTTGTTTTTGTGACAGGGGGTGTGGTGTCCAGCCTGGGCAAGGGGATCGTGGCCGCCAGTCTGGGGTGCTTGCTCAAGTCACAGGGGTACAGCGTCTCCATTATCAAGCTGGACCCCTACCTCAACGTGGATCCGGGCACCATGAGTCCGTTCCAGCACGGGGAGGTGTTTGTCACCGAGGACGGCGCCGAGACGGATCTGGACCTGGGCCACTACGAGCGCTTTACGGACACCCCCATGTCCCGGCTCAACAGCGTCACCACAGGCTCTATTTATCAAGCTGTGATCAACCGGGAGCGGCGGGGCGACTACAACGGCACCACCGTGCAGGTCATTCCTCATATCACCGCCGAGATCCGCACCCGCATCAACCGGGTGGCGGCCCACACCCAAGCGGACGTGGTCATCACCGAGATCGGCGGTACGGTTGGCGACATTGAATCCTTGCCCTTCCTCGAAGCCATTCGCGAGTTTCGGAAGGACAAGGGGCGCCATGACATTGCCTATGTTCATGTGACCCTGGTGCCCTTCCTCGCCGCGTCCGGGGAGATCAAAACCAAACCCACCCAGCACTCCGTCAAGGAGTTGCGCTCCATCGGGATCCAGCCCGACGTGCTGGTCTGTCGCTGTGATCACCCCATCACCACGGCCCTCAAAACCAAGCTGTCCGGATTTTGTGGCGTACCTGTAGACGCGGTGATCTCCGCCCAGGATGCCGACACCATCTATGCAGTTCCCCTTGCCCTGGAGCAGGAGGGTCTTACCCGGGAAGTGACGGATACGTTGCGCCTGGAAGAGCGCCCCGGCGACCTGGCCGGTTGGGAGACCATGGTTCATCAGTTGCGCCATCCGGGCGACCCGGTGCGGGTGGCGCTGGTGGGTAAATACGTCTCCCTCAACGATGCCTATCTTTCCATCGTGGAGGCTCTGCAACACGCTTGTCTGGCCCAGGACGGCAAGCTGGATTTGCACGTTGTCTGTGCCGAGCAGATCGAGCAGGACGGAGCTGCGGCCCACCTGGAGGGCATGGCTGCTGTTGTTACGCCTGGCGGCTTTGGCAACCGAGGCATCGAAGGGAAGGTGGCAGCCATCCGCTGGGCACGGGAAGAGGGCATCCCGTTTCTGGGCCTCTGTCTGGGGATGCAGTGTGCAGTCATCGAGTGGGCCCGGAACATTGCCGGGCTGGTGGGCGCCACCAGTGCGGAACTGGAGCCTGCCGCCACCCATCCGGTGATCCACTTGCTGCCGGAACAAGAGGATGTGGTGGATTTGGGTGGCACCATGCGATTAGGAGTGTATCCTTGCCGCCTCATGCCCAACACCATTAGCCACAAACTCTATGGAGAAGATGTAATTTATGAACGCCACCGCCACCGTTACGAGTTCAACAACGCCTATCGAAATCTATTTCTGGAAAGCGGCTATCGGGTGGGTGGTTGTTCTCCGGATGGGCGTCTGGTGGAGTTGATCGAATATAAAGATCACCCCTTCTTTCTGGCTTGTCAGTATCATCCGGAGTTTCGCTCGCGCCCGGGGCGTGCCCATCCCCTCTTTTCAGGACTGATCCGCGCTGCCCAGGGCGTGCCCATCGTGGATGAGGCCACGACTGCAATGCTGCCGGGTTCATGAGCACGGGTGGGCTGCTGCGGGTGGTGGAACACTTCCACTCCATTCAAGGGGAAGGGGTCCATATGGGTCTCAGTGCCGTATTCCTGCGCCTGGCCGGTTGCAGCGTGGGTTGCCCCTGGTGTGACACCAAAGAATCCTGGCCTGCCCATGGGCATCCTCTGGTGCCGGTGGAGCGCCTTGTGGACACGGTGCGCCAAGCCCGACCCGCCCTGGTGGTCATCACCGGCGGCGAACCCTTGCAGCAAGACCTCACGTCACTCTGCCAAGCTCTGGCCCCCCTTGCCATTCCCCGACACCTGGAAACCAGCGGCGTGGCTCCTCTCAGCGGCGCCTTCGAGTGGATCACCCTGTCCCCCAAGCGCCACCACCCCCCCCAACCGGCTCTGCTGGCTCGCTGCCATGAACTCAAAGTGGTGATCCATGAACCTGCGGACCTGGACTTTGCCATGGCCATGGCCACCACCTGCCAAAACATGTGCGCCGCCAGCCCAGGTCCTCAACTCTGCGTTCAACCTGGCGCTGGTAGCACCACCGGCACCCACCTGGCCATCCGTCACGTGAAGCAGTATCCCCAATGGCGCCTCAGCCTGCAAACCCATAAGTGGTTGGGGGTACGCTGAAGGAATGTGATTACGAGTCTATATCTTACAAACGTCGTGAGACGAGTTTTATGGCCAGCCACAGTGCCTTCCAGGGGTCTTCTGAGACATCTGAATCCTCTTGACGGTACGCCTCAGCGTAAGAGGATTCTACCGGATCAACAAGAGCCGAGGGAGACACTATTCAAGGACTATCCCCATATCTGATCGATACCACCACATCATTATGGTTTACTAATCCATACTTGTGCTGAGTGAATTCAAGACAGTTCAACACCAGATTCCGTCAACACCACCAGGCTTGTACTCTGGCTAAACCAATGCAACCTGTCAGCTTGCCTCCCGCGACCATCTCCATCCGCCCAAAAACTGAGATTATTCTTATATCCGTGGTGCCCCTCTATAATCTCGGTGATCCGGCAATTGAAGACGTGCTGTATGAGGCTGAGACCGTACGACGCTTTTTATGTGAGAATAGCATCTATTTTGTAGACGTGCCATTACTTTCTTTGTTTGTTCCCATAAACAATCACTCATAACTATTTCAGTTTGTTCTTTACAATAAGGTGCAACACTTGCCATCATTGCGTAAGCCAATGTTTTTCGTAATCATCAGGAGGGGAATTATGGTCAGGAGGTAAATCACACATAAATGGAACAGCACCCGAAGGACTGGGGCCATTAAACTGACCATAAATATAATCGGCAAAAGCAGGAACAGAAGAAGCAACTAACAAAGTAGACAGAAGAGGAAGAAGGCGTTTCATTAGAAAGTAAAGTGAAACAGTGAAATGAATATTGTAAAGTATTCAATACCTGGAACAGGGATTGCACCTGCTCACTCGCTTCGACGAATCAGGATGGAAGTTTGAAGTTAGTTAGATTTTACTTGATCCATCATATTTTCAATGACGGGTTTATTAACCACATGGCGTAACACATGGTTAAAAGAGAAAGAAAAAGAACCCATCACTGGATAGAATGGAATAGCTACCATACCAAGTAGTCCTAAAGAGAGACTTACTTAGGCAACACCTGGTCAGAGCAAAAGCCGCCAGTAGAGTTTATGGTAGTTGGACTTGAAAGTCATGAGGAAGAAAGCAATGGGAAAAGTTAGGCAAGTTTAACGTCATGCCTAGGGCGTGATGTTGGTTCGGAGCAATGCTTTTAATTTTGCTAATTCTGCTCTGAATCTTGATGCTTTTCTCTCTAATCTATCAATTTTCTTCGTTAGCATGGCTATTGCTTTTTCTGCTCGTGGCCGGTATTCTTCTTCTTCTTCTTCTGCTGCTGGCCCTTTATATGCTTCTCTTAATTCTTTTGATTCAACTATTATTGCATCTAATTTAGATATCCTTTTCTCTAATCTAGCTATTTTTCTTTTATTTTTTCTACTATTTCGTCTGCTGATAAAGCAATCTCTACAGGTTGAGGTTGTGATGTGCTTTCATTAGCATAAGCAGGAAAAACCAAAGAAGAAGCCAGGAAAAGGAGAGAAACAGATGAAGAGAGTTTCATTGGAAGAAGAAGTGAGATGGAAAATAGAGTCTTTTAACGTCATACTCCACAGGACGATTATTGGTGTTGGTCTTGGAGATGGTGTTGGTGTTGATGAAGAGTCAGGATTTGGAGACCCAGTATTAGGAGGTTGATTAGATGCTACTGGTGTTGGTGTTGGTGTCGATAGAGACCCAGTGTTAGGGGAAGGTGACTGTGAGATCTGAGGTGATGTCTGGGTAGTGCCCCCCCCCACAAGAGCAGAGGATAGCAGCCAGTGGAAGAGACAGAAGGGATGTTCTGGAGAGAGTCATGGAAGACTGTAAAGTATGAATATCGTAGCACTAGACCGCATAAAATGCAAACCCCAGTCTTAGCCTAGGTTTTGAGGCCTTGGGCACTATCCTACATAAGCCCCCTCAAGAAAGAGGTCATTATGGATGCCAGCATCATTGCAGCGCCCGCATCGACGAAGAATCGTGCAGAGGAAGCAGTGGCACTGCCGCCTGGATTGCCAACTTGATGCGCGCCAGCCCGGAGCACAACAACAGAACAACAGGGCTGGCAGAGGCTTCCGGCTGGAGGTGGAGAGTTCTTCAAGAATTGCTTTCCCGTGAAAAACCCTCCCACGATGGGGAAGTGGCCAGAAAGGCAATGCAGAGCCACCAGATCAACTGCACTTCCGGACGCAGAAAGACGGTGTCCACCAATCCATGGGTGCCAAGACCCACCACAGCAGCCATGGCGCCGATTTGCCGCCAGTCCTTCTCCCCCGTTGTTGCCAACGACAGCTTGAACTGACGTACTCCCTGGTGGAGGGCATGGCAAAAGATCCCGATCCCCGCCAGCAGCCCGGTAATTCCCAGCTCCACGGCAAGCTCAAGGGGCATGGAATAGGCGCTCAGCGCATTAAACAGGGGTTGTTGATAGAGGGGATATATCCGGTTAAAGGCATCCTGACCGGGACCAATACCTGTCCAGAAATAATCCCGCAGCATGTGCCCGGCAGCGATCCAGACGTTGATGCGGAAGTTGATGGAGCTATCTCCACGACCTGACAGAGCACTGAGGAGTCGCACCTGCAACGGCTCCAGCAAACCTGTCGTGGCCACGGCCAACATCAACGTCGCCAACAGGAGAACGCAAAAAATCACCTGCCGCCGCCCCTGGAGCCCGGGCCGCGCAAACCAGCCCCACAACAGCAGGAAGCACACCTGGCTCGCCCCCAGGCCCAGCCAGGCCCCACGGCTGTAGGTGAGCACCAGCGCCAACCCTGCCAGCCCTCCGGTCACCGCAGCGAACAGGCGACTGGGCCAACTGCGCCAATGGAGCGCGGCGCCAACGGCGAGGGGAACAACGGGGACCAGGTAGCCCCCCAGCAGGTTGGGGTTACCCAGGCTGCCATAGAGCCGTTCGGTGCCCAAAAGGATGGAAGCCGTGTCCGACCACGTGGCCAGAGCGACGGCGCCCCCCTGTAACTGACGCAGGGCCAGCACGGCTTCCGCCAGCCCTCCCGCCAGCAGCCCCGCCAGAACGGGATTCCACCAACTCCTGCACCGTGTCAGCAGTCGTGCTGCCAGTGCCCAGACGCCCAGGTAGAGGACCAGCTTGAGCAGACCCCGCAGTGCCTCCCGGGGTACCGGTGAGAACCCTGTAGCCACCACGGCAACGGCCAGAAACACCAACAGCCAGCGGCCCATGGATCCCATCCGTCCGGGAGGCTCCAGCAGGCTCCAGGAGAACCAGAGCAACCCGTTTCCCAGCAGAAGCAGCACCATGCCTGGACGGCTCAGGAAGGGCAGGGCGGTGAAGAGGCTCAGCAGCAGCAGTCCGGCCAGCAAGGGCAAACGCCGCGTCAAGGCGGTGCGCTCCCACCGACTCCCCAACCCCTGCCAGTCCAGCAGCACACTCACCACGGATCGATCCGACTTCAGGCCCCCATTGTTGCGCCCTGGTCACGGGGAGCGCGACGGAAGCAGGCGCGCCACACGGGCAGCCCCCTGGCCAGAACCGACCGCTCCCGCTCTGTGGACACCGGTAGGGGATTCTCCGGCCACCAGTCCGGCGGCTGACGCACAAAACATCCTTGCGCCTGAACCAGAGCTGTCACGTCCTCCATCAAAGGATATACGTCGCTCTGGAGGAACAACAGACTGCCAGGGGCCATGGCCGCCGCCAAAGTGTTCAGCACACTGTCTTGCAGCAGGCGCCGTTTGTGGTGTTTGCGCTTGAACCAGGGATCAGGAAACTGGATGGTCACCCACTGCAACTGTTCCGGCGCCAGTTGGCGGGTCAATGAAGCCAGGCTCACGGTCACGTTACAAAACAGATAGTGCAGATTGTCCAGTTGCCGCAGTTGTCGTTGAGTCTCGGCCTGCTCCACCAGGAGACGGCGAATCTCCAGGCCAAGGTGATTGCGCTGGGGATAGAGAGCAGCCATGTCCATGAGGAAACGCCCCCGGGCACAGCCAATATCCAGATGGAGCGGCTGGTGGGGCCTTGGAAACAGGGCCGTCAGGCTCGGCAACTCCAGGGGCTGCTGAAAAAAGCGCCCCAGGGGATTGACGTGTTGACGGATGGAACCCACACCTCAACCCTTGGCTGGTGTCCATAGGGTCTCCGCAGGCTGGTCCTGGTCCGCTTCTTTGGGGCACAGAAAACTCCAGCTTGCGGTGAACCCATGGAGGTGGGTCACCCCATGGATGGGGCCAATCTCCCCACTGCAGAACAAGCCGCCAATGGGTAGCTCAGGATACGCGGTTCGGCAGAGGCCGCTGTCCACGTCCGGTTCGCCATAGAGGCCACGACCGCGACCCACACAGGCAAAACAGAAGGCGCCCAGGGGGAGCGTCCTGCTCTGGCGCTGTTGCTCCAGCAGGTGTTGGAGTTCTGCCCGGGACGTGCGCCCATCCCGAAGATGAAATTGCAGCCGTTGCCCGACACGGACGCTGTCTGCAACAGCAACGGCGCCGTTGCGAGGATCCACCCCCACGATGGCGCGAACGAGAAAGTCCTCTCCGGACTCTGCCGTCAAGGAGAAGCTGTTGCTGGCCAAGCCGATAAAGAGGGAATGGCGTACCAGTTCCCGGTCCGCAGCATCGAGTTGGGCAATGACTTCCCGGAGACAGACCACCGGCGCCTGGCCACCGGTGGTCTCTTGCCCATGGGTTTGCAGCTTGAGCACCACGTTGCGCTTGGCTTCCTGCACCTCGAAGACGGGTCCAATGGGCCGGCACCCCTGGGCCACCACAGCCTGCACGGTCCAGTCGCCACCGATGGCCAAACCAACGGCGCCTGTACACAGCTTGTCCTGAAACAGAAGGGAACCGCCAGCGCCTCCATGGGGCGCCGCGATTCCTCCTACTTTCGGCACACTGGCGAAGGCGTAGTCCAGGCCACCCAGGAGATCCTTGATTCCACTGCTGCCGGGGTCCACCAGCAACAGCAGACCGTTGATGGCGTCCTCGTCGCACGTTCCCACCAAGCGGCGCCATGGTTCACAGGGTCCATCCAGGTCCGGCAAGTTCCGGAGGTCGATGTGGAAGGGCTGAAGCACGGCCCCCGGCAGACGAATGAGGCTCAGCCCCACAGCGGGCTGTTGCTCCAGTTCACAACTCCGGCCGTTGCGATCGACGCCAATCACGCCGCCACCGCAGCAACCCAGCCAGTGGGTGGCCTGGAAACGCCGTTGTAGCAGCGGGAGAACACGGGAAAGATCACTGGCAAAACTGGTGCTGACAAACACCACCGCCAGATCCGCCAGACCAAACCCCCGCAGAGAAGCTTGCTGGTCCAGGTCCTGGATGGCCTGCTCCAGGGAGGCATCACTGGCAAGGGCAGAGCGCCACTCACCGGATTTTGATTGGCCTCGCTGAAGCCAGGACAACATGGGCACAAACCAACGCGTTCATCAGAGCCTACTCAATCCGTAATCATGGACGCCTCTTTTGTTCCGGCTTGATTCGCGAACCGTAGGAATGGCATAGCCAATGCATCGTGAAGACAGTTTCCAGGTGATGGCTGACGGCCCGGCTTCACATGACGGAACCACTGCAGATCGCTGCCCAGGACCTTGGTGGCAACACCCCGGAAACAGCGTAGGCACCAGGAAGTCCTTGATCCGGCGGTGGCGGCTGTTGACCGTCCGGATAGTCAACGGGCCTCGCACCCTCTCTCCGGCAGAAGTGTTGATGCTCTGGTGGGGAACGTCGAGTGCCCTGGCAACAGGCGGATAACAGCGGTTGGCGTCGGAGACCGGCAGGGCATCGGGCGCCATTACCGGCGCCCGTACCGTCTTCGGGTTGCTGGCGTTGAGCGCCGGCAGGCGGTAGCTCATGGTTGGAGCACTCCGGTCGGCTGCCCGCAGGACGGGCGCCTGCCGTTGGGGCAGCAGTACCGTGAACACAGGGTTTTCAGGCGTTCCGGGTTAGGTATGGGCAGCGGGCAGGGAAGAGTTCAATGGAAGCCCAGACAACCACAAGGATGGCCAACAGGGAGTATGCAGTGGCTACAAGGACAGTGGAAAG
>Ga0209021_1004081_pt1 | contig 11072 bp, 14 predicted proteins | sample PinacodermFT_FD_187299 | JGI IMG/M metagenome (GOLD analysis project Ga0209021, IMG submission 187299) | Host-associated microbial community of the marine sponge Aplysina aerophoba from Gulf of Piran - sponge pinacoderm, lysed by freeze-thaw... | ecosystem: Host-associated > Porifera > Sponge >... | reverse complement strand
AAGGCGCCGATGCCGAGACCATGGCGTCCAATCCGCGCTTCCACCACCAGTACTTTCCCGACCGGATCATGTTCGAGCCCGCGGCGCTCACCGCCGAGGAAGAGGAGGCCTTGCAGGACCTTGGCCACAACCTGGCCCGCAGCCGCCAGTTGCGAGGCAACGGCAATCTGCAGATCGTCACCTGGGATCTCGGCAGCGGCGACGTCGACGCGGCCTCGGACCCGCGCGTCGTAGGTGAGCCGCGGTTTTCCTCGCCGTGATTGGCGGGTGGCAGGATTGGACCCGGTTGGCAGACTCTTGAGAATCCCATGAAATTGCAATTCAGTCGGCTTGACATACTTTTCGCCTTGTCGTTGCTGGTTCCCCTTTCCGCCAGTGCCCATCACGGCCGAGGCGAGTTCTTCGAGCAGCCGGTCGGCGAGATCGAGGGTGTCGTGGTGGATGTCAGGTGGCGCAATCCCCATGTCACCATCACGGTTCAGGGGGCCGCAAAGGATGGTTCGGAGGAACTGTGGGTCCTGGAGGGATCGGATGCCGGCACGCTCGCCCGGCGCGGAGTGGCGGATGGGCACGTTCGGGTCGGGGACCGCATCAGGGCGGCGGGGTCTATTTCCAACCGCAGGGAGCGCTGGCTGGCGACATCGAACATCCTGCTGCCCAGCGGAACCGAGCTGGTGTTCGGAAGGACCGGGAATCCCCGGTGGTCGGCAAACCATATCGGCGGCGAACCGCTTCCCGCTGAGGGAACCATCACTGAAGAGGCTTCTGCAGGCGGGATTTTCCGCCTGTGGATGAGTAACACCGGCACGCCCTACGTCGTGGAGGAAGAGCCGCCGCTGACACCGGCTGCCCGGGCCGCATGGCAGGCATACGATGGACTCAGACACGATCCCGTGCTTGATTGCGAGGTTCCCGGGATGCCGCGCGTCATGACGGTGGTGGGCGCCCGTCCGATCCAGTTCGAGCGTCAGGGCGAGGACATCCTGCTGCGCTCCGAAAACTACAACCTGACGCGGCTCATTCACATGGCAGCGGATGAGGATCCGGGCGACGTTCCCACGTCTCCCCTGGGGTACTCGCGCGGACGCTGGGAAGGCGAAACGCTGGTCGTGACCACGTCCCGAATCAGCTGGCCGTACTTCGACCTGCCGCCGTTGATCGGTATTCCGCAGAGCGAGGAAGTCGAGATCGAGGAGCGCTTCACCCTCACGGAAGGCCGGTTGGTCTACGACTTCCGGGCTTACGATCCCGTGAATTTCACCGCACCCATCGAAAAGACCGGTTACAAGGCCTGGTCCTGGCATCCCGGGCTCACGCTGGCAACCGATGCCTGTGAAGACTACGTGGAAGTCGATTAGCGGCCCGGGACGTTCGCCACAAGCTGCTAACGCTGGCAGTTCACGCAGTAGTAGGTGGCCCGCTGGCCGATGGTGCGAACCCTGATGGGCCGCTTGCATCGAACGCACGGTTCTCCCGCTCTGCCGTAAACATCCAGGGCGAGCTGGAAGTAGCCGGGTTTGCCGTCGCCGCCGACGAAGTCCTGCAGCGTCGTTCCGCCGGCCTGAATGGCTTCGCCCAGCACATATCCAATTTTCTCGACGAGTTGTTGCAAGCGCTTGCGCGACACGCGTCCGGCCGGTCTTGTCGGGTGAATGCCAGCCCTGAACAGGGCTTCGTTGGCGTAAATGTTGCCCAGCCCCGCGACGATGCGTCCGTTCATCAGCAGCGTCTTGATGGCAACCCGGCGACCGCGGGATACGCGCCAGAGGTAATCGCCGCTGAAGTCGGCGCCCAGGGGTTCGGGACCCAGGTTCTTCAGCAGCCAGTGCGCGGCGGGCGAGGCGGACCAATGCAGGCTGCCGAAGCGCCTGGGGTCGTTGAAGCGCAGCATCGCACCCGAAACAAACTCGAGATCGTAATGGTCGTGGCGCGCTGGCTCGCGACGCTCGGGGAGGAATCGCAGGCTGCCGGACATGCCGAGATGTACGAGCAGCGTGCCGTCGCCGGTGGTTATCAGCAGGTATTTGCCCCGGCGGGAAAGGTCCCGGACGGTCTGGTCGCGCAGCCGCCGGTCGAGCGAGGGCTCGATGGGCCAGCGCAGTCGCGGCTCCCGTACCGCGATCGAACGGATGGTCTGCCCGACGACGAAGGGCCGCAGCCCGCGGCGTGTGGTCTCGACTTCAGGCAGTTCGGGCATCAGGGTTTTCCAGGGCTTTGCGTTGGTTCATTGGAGTGAATTTCCGGTTCGGCTATAGTGGCATTTCTGCGGGGGAAGGAGTCATCACGGTGCTGCAGTTTATCGCCGAACACTACTACGGGATTCTTGGACTGGGTTTCTGGGGCTACGTGATCGCCGGTGCAATCGGCGTTCATATCACGCTGATCGCCATCACGATTTATCACCACCGCGAACAGGCTCACCGGTCCGTCGATCTGCACCCGGCGCTGCGGCATTTTTTCCGGTTCTGGCTGTGGATGAACACGGGCGTCATCACGAAACAGTGGGTGGCGGTGCACCGCAAGCACCATGCCATGTGCGAACGGGACGGAGACCCGCACAGTCCGCAGCTCGTCGGCCTGAAGACCGTGCTGCTGCAAGGCGCGGAGCTGTACCGGCAGGAGGCGGGCAATCCGGAGACCGTGGAAAAGTACGGTCGCGGAACGCCTGACGATTGGGTGGAACGCCGCCTCTACAGTCGCTGGCCGAATGTGGGCGTCGGCTTGCTGTTCTTCGTGGTCGTGTTCCTGTTCGGGCTGCCGGGCATCGCGTTGTACGGGTTCCAGTTGATCACCATGCCCCTGCTTGCCGCCGGGATCATCAACGGACTGTCCCATGCCCGGGGCTACAGAAACTTCGAAACCGAAGATGCCTCCACCAACCTGTGGCCGCTGGCGGTGTTCGTCGCCGGAGAAGAACTGCACAACAATCATCATGCATTCCCGAGTTCCGCCCGATTCTCCCAGCATCCCTGGGAGATCGACCTGGGCTGGTTGCACCTGCGGCTGTTCGCGGCCCTCGGGCTTGCCCGGATCAGGCGCGTGGCGCCGAAACCCGAACTGGTGGAGGAGGCCTCGAGCCCGGATATCGAAGCCCTGCGCTCCATACTCATCAATCGCATGCATGTGCTGCGCCACTACAGGAAGAGCGTGACGTTTCCGGTGCTTCGAGGCGAGATCCGCCAGTACAAGGGCAAGGCGAGGGCGCCGATCCGCCGAGCCAAGCGATGGCTGACCCGGCACCCCAGCCTGCTGGACAGTCAGTCGCAGGAGCGGTTGGCGGAACTGATGGAGAAGTATCCCAGCCTGAAAACGGTGATGGAGTACCGCAATGAACTCAAGGCGCTCTGGGAGACGACCGACCTGAGCAACGAGAGTCTGCTGGCGGAACTCATGCGGTGGTGCAGCCGGGCTGAGGCAAGCGGGATCAAGGCGCTCGAGGAATTCTCGGCGTACCTGAAGTCGTTTCGCCCAAGCCCGCGGCTGGCGGGGTAGGCTGGCGGGACAGGCAAGTTCGCGCGTGCGGCGAACGCAGGGCCGAAGCCCGGGCCGTTACTTGATCTTCGTTTCCCTGTAGATGACGTGCTTGCGTACGCGCGGGTCGTACTTCTTGACTTTCATCTTCTCGGGGTGAAGGCGCTTGTTCTTGGTCGTGGTGTAGTAGTGGCCGGTCCCCGCCGTTGAACGCAGTCTGATTTTCTCTCTCACCGGCGGCCTCCTATATCTTCTGACCTTGCTCGCGCAGGTCATGGACGACCTGTTCGATGCCCTTCTTGTCGATGATTCTAAGGCCCTTGCGCGAGACCTTCAATTTGACGAAACGCTTCTCACTCTCCAGCCAGAACCGCTGGGTATGAAGATTCGGCAGAAAACGACGCCGCGACTTGTTGTGGGCATGGGAAACGTTATTACCCGACATCGGGCCCTTGCCGGTCACTTGGCAAACTCTCGACATTGGACGGCTCCTCAATGGGGCGGGCAGCCCGCAGCAATGAAGGCGACGCACTATACCCGTTGGCCAAGGCTATATCCAGCCCCGTTCCGCCAGTGAGACATGCCCGTCACGGGTCACCACCAGATGATCGAGGAGCCTTATGTCCACCAGCGCCAGCGCCCGGCCCAGCTTGAGGGTGATGCCTCGGTCCGCCTCGCTGGGTTCGGAAACTCCGGACGGGTGATTGTGCCCGAAAATGACCGCCGCGGCATTGTGATGCAGCGCACGCTTCAGGACCTCGCGCGGGTACACTGCGGCGCCATCCACGGTGCCTCGAAACAGCTCTTCGTAGCGGATCAACCGGTGACGGGTGTCGAGGAACAGGCAACTGAACACCTCGTGGGGCAGATCCGCCAACCGGGCCCGAAAGTAGCGTACTGCATCCTCCGGGGCGCTCAGGGCGCTTCGGTGGGGAACAGGCGCCTCCAGGTGGCGCCGGCCGGTTTCCAGGGCTGCCTTGATCCGGGCGATCCTGGCAGGCCCGAGGCCTGGCGACTGTCGCAGAGCGGTGGGACTGGCCGTCAGCACGCGGCCCAGGTCGCCGCAGGCGCGCAGCAACCGGTGACTCAGCTCCAGCGCATCCTCACGGGCTGTTCCATGTCCAAGCAGAACGGCGAGCAGTTCGCCGTCCGTGAGGCTTCTCGCTCCATTCCTCAGCAGTTTTTCCCGCGGCCGCTCCGACGGCGGCCAGTCACTCAGTCCCACATCCACTCCACTGCCAGGGTTTTGCAAAATCATGAACGTCGTTGGGTCGATTGGCAGCACATGTAACTCGGCAAGTCGTACTCAAACTCAGGACATCGTGCAGTGGCAAACCGCTGTTCCAGGGGATATGCTGAACCGTCACCATGTCCGAAAGTGAACAAAACAGCGGGATCCGCGTACTTCTCGGTGTCACCGGAGGTGTTGCCGCGTACAAGAGCCCTGAACTGGTGCGCCGGTTACGGGAGAAGGGCGCCCAGGTGCAGGTGGTCCTGACGCCGGGAGCCGGCAATTTCGTTTCGCCGCTGACCTTCCAGGCAGTCTCGGGTCGCCGGGTTCGGGATGATCTATGGGATGAAGGCGCCGAAGCGGCGATGGGTCATATCGAGCTGGCCCGCTGGGCCGACCTGGTGCTGGTGGCGCCGGCGACCGCAAACTTCATGGCGTCGCTGACCGCCGGTCTGGCGGACGGGCTGTTGAGCACGCTGTGTCTTGCCAGCCAGGCGCCGGTTCTGCTGGCGCCGGCCATGAACCAGGCCATGTGGCAGCATCCGTCTGTTCAGGCAAATCGCCAGGTGCTGGAGCAGCGCGGGGTCCGGATCCTGGGCCCGGCCCACGGAGACCAGGCTTGCGGCGAGGATGGCCCGGGCCGCATGGTGGAGCCCGAGGATATCGTCGGCTCCGTATTCGCCGAGCCGGTTGCCATCGGCTCGCACTCGCTCAAGGGCCTGCGCACGGTCATCACCGCCGGCCCCACCCGGGAGCCCATCGACCCGGTGCGCTACATCACCAACAGAAGCTCGGGCAAGATGGGTTATGCCCTGGCGGCGGCGGCTCAGCGAGCCGGCTCCGAGGTCATTCTGGTGAGCGGGCCGGTCGCCGTGCCCACGCCGCGGGGGGTCCGGCGGGTGGACGTGGAAACGGCCGAGGAAATGTACGCAGGCGTCCATCAGTGGATCGATGATGCGGACATTTTCATCGGTTGCGCCGCGATTTCCGACTACAAGCCGGAATGCGCCGCCGACCAGAAGATCAAGCGGACCGGCCAGACGATGAACCTGCAACTGGTGCGCTCGCCCGACACGCTCGCAAGCGTGGCGGCACTGGAGAACCGGCCCTTTACCGTTGGATTTGCCGCGGAGACGCAGAATCTGAAGAAGAACGCGCGTGGCAAGATGATCAAGAAGGGACTGGACATGATCGCCGCCAACCAGGTCGGCCGCGATTGCGGGTTCGATCTTGAGACCAATTCGCTGACCGTGCTCTGGGAGGGTGGCGAAAAGGTCCTGGAGCAGGCACCGAAGACGGTGGTGGCCATGCGGCTGATTCAGTTGGTCGCCGAGCGCTACCAAGCGATGCGTTCCGAACTGAGTTCCACGCAGGCGGGCTGAGCAGGCGCATTTTCCACAGGCAGAGTCGACGGAACTACTCATGGGAGCGTTGACCAAGCGCCGCGTACGTCTGAAGGTGCTCGATCCAAAGATCGGCAAGGAAATCCCACTGCCGAAACGCAGCACCGATGGGTCGGCGGGCGTCGACCTGCGGGCCTGCCTGGATGAACCGTTGACGCTGTCTCCCGGCGAGTGCGAGCTGATACACACCGGTATCGCCATTCACCTGGAAGATCCCGGGCTGGCCGCCGTGATCCTGCCCCGCTCCGGTCTCGGCCACAAGCATGGGATCGTGCTGGGCAACCTGGTAGGGCTGATCGATTCGGACTACCAGGGAGAATTGCTGATATCGTGCTGGAACCGCGGTTCGGAGCCCTTTCGAATTGAGCCGGGCGAGCGCATCGCCCAGTTGGTCATTGTGCCCGTGGTACAGGCGGATTTCGAAGTGGTGGAATCCTTTGCCGAAAGCTCCAGGGGCGCCGGGGGGTTCGGTCACACCGGCACGACTTGAGCGGAACGGTCAGGAATTCCGCGCCCGAAGCGGGCGGTATCGAATCAAACTGGATGGCGCAGCAGTGGACGCTGCGCCGATGGCGGCGGCGCAAGTCGGTTATTTCGCCCCGTACCGTTCCCGATAGGCGCGCATGGCCGGCAGGTGCTGCGCAAACTCCGGGCGTTCCTGCATGTGGGCTACCAGGTCGTCCAGCGAGACGATACTGAGAACGGGAATGCCGAGCCGATGCTCCAGTTCGCGCACGGCCGAGCGCCTGCTACCGACGGCGACCTCCTGCCTGTCGAGTGCGACAATCACACCCGCCGCAACGCCACCACCGGCTTCAATGATCTGCACGGCCTCGGTGACCGCGGTACCGGCGGTCATCACGTCGTCGACTATGACGACACGGCCGGAGATGGCCGCGCCGACGCTCGAGCCGCCTTCGCCGTGGTCCTTTGCTTCCTTTCGATTGTATGCATACGGGCGGTCTAGTCCGTGGTGTTCAGCCAGCGCGGCGGCGGTGAGGGCCACCAGGCTGATGCCCTTGTAGGCCGGACCGAAGAGCATGTCGAAGCGGATATCGCTGCCGGCCAGGGCGGCGGCGTAACAGCGGCCGAGACTGGCGGCCGCGCCGCCGGTACTCAATTGACCGGCATTGAAGAAATACGGGCTGATCCGCCCTGACTTCAGTTCGAATTCGCCAAAGCGAAGTGCGCCGAGTTCGAGGGACAACTCTAGGAATAGCGTCTTGTGGGATTGCATGATGGATGCACCTACACTGCAATTGCGCGACCCGGGTTATCGAGAGCGCTTTGCACCGGCAGCGAGGGGTTTGAATTCTCGAGGCGTGTTGATGGTGCCCTCACTGGCTGACCAAGGCGCGACTACAAGAAGCAACAGCATCCCGGGGATCGCAACGACCGCACAGAGCAGGAAAAAACTGAAATAGCCCACGGCTTCAATGACGAACCCCGTGGTCGCGTTGGCAAATGTCCGCGGCACCGCTGTCAGGCTCGTAAGCAACGCAAACTGCGTCGCGGTGAACCGCCGACTGGTTTGCTTTGCCATGAATGCAGTCAGTGCGACTGTGCCAAGCCCGACGCCCAAATATTCCAGACTCGCGGCGGCTGCCAGGGCATACAAATTGTGGCCGATCTTGGCGAGTGCGGCATAGCCGAAAATGGAAATTACCTGCACAAATCCGAAAATCCACAGCGCCCTGTTTATTGATATCTTCAACATTATTATTCCGCCCAGAACGGCGCCGGCGATGGACGATCCGAGTATGGAAAATTTTGCCACCGTTCCAATCTCGGTTAGCGTAAAACCAACGTCAAGGAAAAATGGCGTCTGCAGGGCAACGGCCATGTTGTCGCCCAATTTGTAGAACACCATGAAGGCCAGCACCAGTATCCCTGCCTTGAAATCCTGTCGGTTGAAGAACTCGAAGAAGGGTTCGACCACCGCTTCGCGTACGGACCGCGGCGCGATCCGCTCGTCTGCGGTTTCAGGTACCAACAGGGTGGTGAAAATCCCCACCAACATGAACAGACCTACGATCCAGAAGACGCTTGACCATGGAATGACGTCGGCGAGGATCAGGGCCAGCGAGCCCGGTACAAGCGACGAGACACGATAGGCGTTGATGAAGATCGAATTACCGGTTCCAAGCTCGTCGTCCTCCAGCATCTCTCGTCGGTACGCGTCGAGCACGATGTCCTGTGTAGCGCCAAAAAAGGATGTGGCCAGAACCAGCCCGGCGATTATCCTCAAGTCGCTTCCGGGATCAAAAAATCCGAATGAGACAATGGACAGCAAAAGCAGGCATTGACTGGCCAGGGCCCAACCGCGACGACGCCCCAGGATGGGCAGGCGGAAGCGATCCAAAAACGGAGCCCAGAGGAACTTCCATGTATAAGGCAGGGTGATGAGGGTAAACAAACCGATGGTCGCCAAGTCGACCTGCTCAGTCCGCAGCCACCCGGGAATCAACTGAATCAGTACATACAGCGGCATTCCAGAGGTAAACCCCTGGAAGATGCATATGAGCATATGGCGGTTAAGGAGGATCTCCTGCCAAGGCCGCCTGGAGGTATGATCAGTCAAAGCGGTTCGGCACAGCGGTGTATCGGCGCCCCCGTTGCAATAACTGTTGAAATTTCCAGAATATTCCGCATATTTCACCGCTCCAGATGTGCGGTGGCCCAAACTTCAACCGGCGGTGAGTATAGCTGACCGGTCGTCACCGTCGGAATGAAACCAAGACATCTGGTGATGCTTTTCCGGGAGTAAACCGTGGACGTGATTCTATGTGCGCTGGATGATCTCACCGATCCGGGCAGCCGCGAGTTCAAGTGGGGGTTCGGCGTCTGGCCCCTTGAGTTCTTTGCCGTGCGCAAGGGCGGTCAGGTCCGCGGTTTCGTCAACCGCTGCCCCCACGCCGGCAACCCGCTGAACTGGCAGCCCGACCGTTTTCTGAATCGCGAGGGCGACCTGATTCTGTGCAATTCGCATGGGGCCCTGTTTCGGATAGACGACGGTGTGTGCGTGGGAGGGCCCTGCCCGGGCGAGGCGCTGGAAGCCGTGGCGCTGCGTGTCGAGGATGGCAATGTCGTCGCGGACGAGGCTGAGCTGGCAGAGATTCGAAATCGCTGGATCGTCGGCCCCGCACAGGCGTAGTCGGCAGTATCCGCCTACATCATCTGCGAGTAGTCCGTGGGATCCATGAAGACGCTCACCACGCTTTCAATCAGGGGGCCGTCACGCCGGCTCTCTTCGAAGGCGCGCTGCCAATCCGGATCGTCCCTGAATGCCGCCCAGCTTGCCTCGCCTGCGGCGCGGCTGTCGTGTGCGAGGACGTAGATCAACGTGTTTTCCGCAAGAGGGGCATCCTGCGGGCTGAAGTAGCCGATGTTCGTCATGCCGTGGCGCTCGAAGAGCGCGGTTGTGTGGTTGGCGAAACGGGCGTGCAGGTCGTCGAGTCGGCCGGGATTCGACGTATAAGTCCGAAGCTCGAACACCCGATTGGCAGACTGGGCTTCGGCAATGCCTGTGAACTGAACGATGTCTCCGGCGATGAATCCAAGGCCAAACACGGTCAGGCTCAGCGGGAACAGTAAACGGTAGTTCTTGAACATCATCGAATCCTTCCAGGCGGTGTGGGATTGGCTGGTTGCCGCGTACGGCCATCCGTGCGGCCTATTGGGGCTACTCTATCGATTCTGCTTCAGAATACCAAGGCATCGGCTGAACACGCTGCCGGGACTTGAGTAGGTGGGGTTGCCGGGTGCGGCACGAGAAGGCAATGCTCACGCGATCCGGCGAAAATGAAGATCGGTTACTGTGTGTCCCAGTGCAATGCCGCGACGTTCGAACTTCGAGGTCGGACGCTCCACCAAGGGCTCCGCCGCAGCCTGTCGGGACGACAACGCCTCGAACTGCTCGCAACCGGCCATCACCGACACCACATGCTCTGCGTAGTCGGCCCAGTCGGTGGCGACATAAAAAAATCCCCGGGGCTTGAGGGCCAGTGCAATGTTTCGAACGAAGTCCGGCTGCACGATTCGACGCTTGTGATGGCGCTTCTTGGGCCAGGGGTCGGGGAAGAACAGGTTCACGGCGTGCACCTGCCCGAGCGGCAACATGAGCTCAACCACTTCCACCGCGTCGTGGGCGATGATGCGAACGTTGTCGAGCCCGGCGCGTTCCAGTTGCAGCAGGAGATGGCCGATCCCCGGTTCGTGGACCTCGATGCCGAGGTAGTCGAGGTCCGGGTTGTTGGCGGCGAGCGTCAACAGGGCCGTTCCGTCACCGAAGCCGATATCGAGCACAATCGGCGCACGCCTTCCGAACACGAGGGAGAGATCCAGGGTGCGCTTCCGAAACGGGATGCCGAAGCGCGGCATCAGGTCCCTGAGCGCCCGCTTTTGCGCTGACGTCGTCCGCCCCGCGCGTTGCACGAAACTGCGGACCTTTCGATGGTGGGGCTGGGTCATGGCTGGTTGTTTCCCCGGGATCTTACGACAATGGCGAGAGCGATTGACGGTATCGTTCCATTGAGTTAGGTTTTGTGTGAACTAGTGTGTAAATGGAAACACAATGGCAACGAATCTGGCAATCGATCCGTCTCTGCTCAACAAGGCATTGGAAGTCGGCGGCGAGAATACAAAGAAAGCGACGGTGAACAAAGCCTTGCGCGAGTTCATCGCTCGACGGGAACAGGCGCGGTTGCTGGAGCTGTTCGGAACACTCGACTGGGACGATGAGTTCGATTACAAGCGTGAGCGCAATCGCTAGTGAATCTGTTCGTGGACACCAGTGTCTGGTCGCTCGCACTGCGAAGGGATTCAGCCCCCGACGTGCCCGAGGTACATCGCCTGCGAGATGCTTTGGCCGGTGGTGAACCTGTCCATACGACCGGCATTGTGCTGCAGGAATTGCTTCAGGGTTACCGGGCGCCGAAGGCCGCGGAGCGTATCATCGAACGGTTTGC
>Ga0209021_1004080_pt1 | contig 11075 bp, 9 predicted proteins | sample PinacodermFT_FD_187299 | JGI IMG/M metagenome (GOLD analysis project Ga0209021, IMG submission 187299) | Host-associated microbial community of the marine sponge Aplysina aerophoba from Gulf of Piran - sponge pinacoderm, lysed by freeze-thaw... | ecosystem: Host-associated > Porifera > Sponge >... | reverse complement strand
TGCACCTCGACTACAATCCGGGGAACATCCTGGCCCGATCGAAGAGTGGCGGCATCGAATTCGCGCTCGTCGATCTCAATCGCCTGCGCTTCCGGCATCTCGACATGAAGGACCGTATATCGGGACTGGCGCGCCTGACCACGAGAGACGATTGCCTGAGAATCATCGGCTGGCAATATGCGAGGCTCGTCGGAGCGGACCCGGACGAATTCTGCTCGCGGCTCGCGACGGAGCAGCGTCGATTCGCGGTAGCAAGACGCCGGATGAAGAAGGCGCTCTCGTGGTTTCGCCGGTGACCGTGCCGCATCGATCCTCGCCCGTTAGCGCCGCACCTGCGAGCCGAACCCGAATCGCGACGACGGAGAACGACCGTGCGCATCATCGTCATAAACCTAGACACTGACGTCCACCGGCGTTCACGCATCGAGAGCCGTCTGGCGGAGCTCGGTATGCGCTGGGAACGACTCCGCGCCGTTGACGGGCGTTGGCTCGAGCCCCACCACGAACGCCTGCTCGATCGGGCCGCCCATGCGGCGCGGGGCCTGCGGTTTTCCCCTGGATCGATCGGTTGCTGGCTCAGCCACCGCCAAGCGCAGCGGATGGTGGCTGAAGGCACCGAGTCGATGGCCCTGATCCTGGAAGACGACATCGCCATCGGGGACGACCTGCCGGACGTGCTCGATAGGATCGAGCGCGGCGCCGCGGGGCCGTTCGACCTGATCTACTTGCACCGGGTCAAGTTGAAACGGAAGTTCGTGCCTGTGTCCCGATTCGGCGGATCGGCCTTGGGGTTCGTGCGGCCGGTCGACTCGGGCGCGCTGGCTTACGTCATCACCCGGGAAGCCGCAGGGCGCCTCATCGCCTCCATCCCGCGGATGGCCCAGCTCGCGGACCATGCGCTGTACGAACACTGGACCCATGGGCTCATCGTGTGCTCCATCGATCCTCCCGTGGTTCTCCACGACGACCAGGGCCGGTCCTCAAAAAAGGCGCGTAGCCTGCCCGAAAAGGTCTCGTTTCGTCCCGTGCAGTGGCTGAGACGCAAGCGCCACCAGATCCACAAGAACATCGTCCGGCGGCGTTCCTATCGCAGGATGCTGCGCCGCTCCGCGAAGAGCGGCCACCTCTCGGAGATGTGAGCGGACCTGGGCCTTTCGCCCGCATCGAGAAGCCCGATCGCACCCTGCGCGATGATTGTCGACAAGTCGATCTTCAGGTGGGACGGCTACTCCGACCAGCCGGCGACGCTCGACCGGCGCGTCAAGCGCGCACTCCGCTGGCGCAGCCTCGGCGGCGTGCTCAGGAACCTGTCGTCGGTGTTTCTCCTTCCCCGGCCGGTGGTCGGCGCCGTCGTTCGGCACCAGACGGCCCCCGCCCCTGCGAACGACGACGGCATCGGGCTCTGCGTCAACCTGGAACGTCCGTTCGAAGACAAGAAGATCCTCTCCGGCGCGGAGCTCGCCGCGATCGTCGGGACGCTGAACCTGCGCCGCATCGCGGTGCGAATTCCGTTTTCCGACATCGACAACCTGCAGGACTACGTGGACTTCATTCGACAGTTTCCGGGGTACCGGGTCCTGGTGATCATTCTTCAGGATCGAAGCACCATCGAAGACCCCTCAAGGCTCGAGTCGGCGCTGGAGAGGATCTTCGCCTCTCTCTCCGGCATCGTGGAGTGGTATCAGATCGGCAACGCGGTCAACCGGCTCAAGTGGGGATTCGTGTCCGTCGACGAGTGGCTCGGGTTCTTCAAGGTGGCGTGGGATCTTCGCAATCGGAAGTATCCGCACATTCGGCTGCTCGGGGGCGCGATCATCGACTTCGACCTGCTCGATCACTGCCGTTCGCTTCGCAACGGCTACCGCTTCGGCTACGACGGCTACGCCTCCTTGCTCTATGTCGATCGGCGCGGCGCCCCCGAGAACCGGCAGATGGGATTCGATCTGGAGAGGAAGATCGAAGTGCTACGCCGGATCATGGAGAGCGGGAACAAGGTGAACGGGGCCGATGCGCGGCTGTGGATCACGGAGGTCAACTGGCCGCTCGCGGACACCGGGCGTTACTCGCCGACCATGGACCACTGCCGCGTGGGCGAGCGCGAGCAGCTCCACTACCTCGTGCGGTACTACCTGCTGGCCCTGGCGAGCGGGTCGGTGGCCGCCTGCTACTGGCATCAACTGGTCGCACCCGGCTACGGGCTGATCGACAACCGGGGCGGCGTGGTGCGAAAGCGTCCCGCGTTCCACGGCTTCGCGACGTTGTGCCGGCTGTTCAACGGAGCGCGCATCGAGCGGTTTGATCGGCAGGACGAGCTGGGGCACTTCCGGCTGCAGGCGCGCAACAACGGCACCGAGGTACTGGCCCTTTGGTGCAGCGGCCGCGAGGCGACCGTCGCGATGCCCGAGCGCAAGCAGGCCCTCGACATCGTCGGCGGGGCGATGAAGTTGTCTGAAGGGGAGCCGATCACGATCGGCGAGTCCGTGGTCTATCTGGTGGACGACCCACCGGACACTCGTATCGGCGGAGGCGAGCCGGCAGGGGCGTGCGCAGTCCGGAAGTCGAATTAGCGCAGCGTATTCCGACATCACATCTACCCTGCGCTTCCCGGGCCGCACATGTCGGATTACGCTGCGCCATTCCGCCCTACAACTTCGCCAGTGAATTGGCCTGGGTGGGCAATGGCGCAGGAACTCCCGTTGACGCTCGATCGGATTGAGGTGATCGCGCCGAACCTGAAGCGGCGCCTGTCGGGCGTCACGGCAACCGTGGCGCGCCTGCTGCCGGTGCAGGCCCGGACGATCGGAATCGCGGCGACCGGACCGGGCCTGCCGTCGCACGTCCCCCGGGTGCCGCTCACTTCGGTGCTCCTGATGTCCGGCCCGAAGCGTCGCGTGTGGCATGCGCGGCGCAACACCGAGATGCTGCTCGGCCTGCTCCTGCGCCACGTGATGCGCAAGCGCCTGAAGCTCGTGTTCACCTCCGCGTCGCAGCGCCGCCACACCCGCTACACCGGGTGGCTGATCGCGCGCATGGACGCCGTGGTCTCCACCTCGCAGCGCACCGCGTCCTATCTGCGCCGCCCCTCGCGGGTGATTCTTCACGGCATCGACGCGGCGGTGTTCCGTTCGCCTGCCGACCGGCGCGTGCTCCGGCGCGCCCTCGGGCTGTCCGAGGGCTTCACCATCGGGTGCTTCGGCCGCATCCGCCGCCAGAAGGGCACGGACGTCTTCGTCGACGCGATGCTGGAGGTGTTGCCGCATCACCCCGAGGCCCAGGCCCTGGTCATGGGCCGCGCGACGGCGAGCCACCAGCCGTTTCTGCAATCGCTGCGCGACCGCGTGGCCCGGGCGGGGCTCCAGGACCGCATCCGCTTCCTGTCCGAAGCGCCGGTGGACGCGATGCCGCGCTGGTACCAGGCGCTCGATCTCTTCGTCGCCCCGCAACGCTGGGAGGGCTTCGGCGTCACTCCGCTCGAAGCCATGGCATGCGGCGTTCCGGTCATCGCGACGGCGGTCGGCGCCTTCGACGAGTTGGTGGAGGACGGCGGGACGGGCCACCTGGTTCCGCCGGGGGATGTCGGGCGGATGCGCGCGGCGGTGGAGGAGGCGCTCGCGTCGCCGGACACGCTCCGGCAGTGGTCGGTGGCGGCGCGCCGCCGTGTCGAGGAAGGATTCCGGATCGAGGACGAGGCGGCAGCGCTCAACGCGCTGTACCGGGAGTTGCTGGTGGAGGAAGGCGAGGCGGGGTGAATAGACCGCAGTCGTTGGCGAAGTCCTCCTTCCTGCCGAGCGGAGCGCGTCGGCGATGATGTGTCGTCCCAGGCTGCGGTCCAGAAAGAATACGGGCTCTTCATGCTGCCAGCGGGAGCATGAATTCGCATCGGATCGCTTCTTCGATTTCCGCCGCATCGCGCTCGTAGTCCTGCGCCAATTGGTTCACGGACTCGCCAGCCCGGTAACGTTCTGCGACAAGCTGGGTGGCAACTCCGGTGCCCCTGATGACAGGCCTTCCAGCGGAGAGTGCGGGATCGATGACCACCGTCGTCGGCGCGTTCTCCGTAGCGGTCCGTGTGTACGGATAGAGCCTGACGGGCACGCCCTTGGGATCGCGCTCAATCCGACGCAAGGCGGCGTGAACGATTTCACGCATGGCCACTTGGCCCGCTTGGCTGATGTTGGTCAGGTGACCGTATTGTTCGGTGAACAGATCCAGGCCATCCGTCTGCATTTCTCCGCTGAGCAATCACCACAAGAACTCGAGCGCCGCCGAAGAAGCGTGGCGTGCGAGAATTGCAGAGGACGATAGGATAGTGTTTACCATGGCCATCCTGATACTCCAGAACCAGCCGGACTGCCTGTTCCCGGAGTTCCCGGGAGTATCTTGTCGCGGTGTTCATCGTTCCAGTCTCTCAAGGTCCGGAGCCTCCGGACTGACCGGCGCGGTTCACGCCCAGCAGAACGGAGTCTTTTCGGAGTGAAATGCGTCATCATCAACCTACCTCGGGCTACGGACCGGCTTCGGGCAATCACGGAAGAATTTCGCCGAGTCGGTCTGACCTACGAAGTGTGGCCAGCCGTCGATGGGCAGAAGCTGACCAAATCGGACCGGGCGTTCGTCGACGCCACGACCAGGCATTCACTCGGCCTCTATCCGGTACCTGACGGATCTCTCGCCAATACGTTGAGTCAGCGCGCGGTTTGGCGCAATCTGCTGGCGTCCGACTTGGAGATGATCGCGATATTCGAGGACGACGCGCGCCTCGACCCCAAGCTGCCTGCGGTGCTTGACGCATTGACTCGGAATGCAGGTCGTTTCGATATCGTGATGCTCAATCGAGGCCATCCTCACAAGCCGTACTTTCCAGCGGTGCATTTGCCAACCGGACACACCCTCGGCCGGGTTCGGTTCGCTTGTCCAGGATCGTGCGGTTACGTTATCACTCGAACTGCGGCAGCGAATCTGTTCGAACGCATTCCCCGCATGGTGCGCGAGATCGACCAAGTGCTTACCCGATTCTGGGACAACGGCCTCAATGTGCTCTATGTCGATCCTCCAGTGGTGCGTCCTGCGAGGGTTGAGAGCCTTATCGCGCCGAGTCGAGATGCTGCACGTTCGCAACGCCGCCATAGCCCGGCAACTTTGGCGAGGCAGGTGATGGCGGCGGTATCTCGGGATATGCGGCGTCGCATGATCTTTCGTCGCCTGCTACGAAATGACCGCAAGAACCGACGAACGTCGGAATAGTCTGAATTGCTGATCCGATTCAGGCGAACGAGTGAATCTCCGCGGTGCGAACAGGTTGTTCGTGCCGCTGGACCCGGGGTTGGCAGGACAACGCCTGGAGCCTGTTGCGGGAAATCAGTGTGGGTGTGAATTCCGAGGACATATCACCGCCAATACAGGTTGACGTACGGCCGCTCCATGCGAAATGCTCTGATACGGAGGGCCTTCACGCGGCGCTTGTGTCCTGGGATCCGGCCTTCATGCGTTTCCGCGAAAATATGGTTGATGCGATTCAGAATATCGGATCTGTCGAATAGTGCCTCCAGAAGATCAACCTCCGCACCTTCGATATCTATCTTCAGGATGCCGATTTCCTCTCCGATATCTTCAAGATAACGGATAAAGTCAATTTGGCGGACCTCGACGGTGTTCTCTTCCGTCACATTGTTCTTGCTGGCGACTACGGAGCTCGATTCGGAATGGAAGACCGGATCTTGCTCGAAACGAGTATGCCGATAGAGAAGAACCGTTCGTTCGCATGTACCCGCAGCCACTTTTTCGATGCTGACGTTTTTCAGATCCGCAACATTTGCTTCCAGCTTCCCGATTGTCCAAGGATCGGGCTCGAAGGCGATCACCCGTTTTGTGCCCGACGCCATCTTTCTGGTGTACACACCTACGTTGGCGCCCAAATCGATACATGTCATTCCGTTGGAGCGCCGTACCGCGTCCTCAAAACCATTCGTCCAGAGCATGTGCTTGCATTCGTAGCGGTGTCCAAATGCTCCCGGCAGATGGCGCAATAGTCTGTATTTTATACGCTTGCTCGCTTGGTCCCAAGGCACCGTAGTTCCCGGTAGGATCGAGAGCCTAATCGTGTTGAGCCGAGATGCAGCGCGTTCGCAACGTCACCATAGCCTCGCAACAATCTCGACGCTGGAAATGGCGGCATTGTCCCGTGATGTACGTCCTCGAATGATCGTTCATCGTCTCCTCAAGAATGACCGCAGGAAACGCCGGACATCAGCGTAGTCCGATCTGCTGGTCTGACTTACGCGAACGTGTGATTGTCCGCGTTTTGAATCGAATGTTCGCAACCCCAAAATCCGCGTCGCTACGACACCGCTTGGAATCTGTGTCGGTCAAGCAGGTTCGCTTGGGTGCCCACGCTCTGTCAACTCCAGGATAGACAAACCTACATCCAGTCCACGCGGCATTCCTTCGCATTGTAAGTCTCCGCCGTCATCTTCAAACGGTTCAGCGACAAAAATTGGGAGCGTTGTCGGTGTGCCGCCAACCTGCAACGATGGCCGAAGAAAGACCCCAATCGTCGTTCGCAATGAGCGTGAACCCTGATTCGCCAAGAATTCGTCGACATTCCTCGACGGTTGATTCGCCTTGCCGTTCCCAGCCTGCGTCGATGCCGACCCGAGGGCACCGGCTGAGCAATTTGGACGCGCCAGCCAGTACTTCCGGTTCCGCACCTTCCGCATCCATCTTGAGAGCCCCGATTGTCTTGTCGCCAATTTGCTCAGCAACGATATCGTCGAGCGTCGCGGCGACTAGCGTGACCGGTTTACTGGGTCGATCGATGGACGGAAATATCGAACTATCGGCAGTGTGAGGCTCCAAATGATAGGTTACATCTCCCTGGTAGTTGTGACAGACACGTGTGTCAAGCAACCATTGCTTCCTATGGGGGCCATGGCGAGTCAGATTTTCCGCTAGGCAATTGGCCGCACTCGGATCGGGTTCGACAGCGAGAACGTTAAATCCCTTGTTGAGCATGTACAGCGACCACTCACCCATGTATGCGCCGACATCAATGACCCACTCATCTTCGTCCCCGGGATACAAGTCATCGAGACCATAGCGACGGCACACAGCATTCAGTCGCACATCGAAACCCCATCGATAGAAGCGCCATCTACCGATCCATGGGGCGGCCATGACTTGTCTATCAACCTCGATAATGAATTTGTCGCCAACTTGTCTCACGTAGACGGGCTTTCGGGTCGACGGCACGATGGCCCTGAGCAAATTGAGTGCCATTTGGAATCTTTCAACTCCTCTATCAAGGTATTGATATTTGAATTCCGGAAATGTCACTGGGTCCGTCCTCGCCAACGGAAGCGTTCTCAACAATACTTTCGGACCTTCACACGCAAACGCGACCAATCATTTGCCGACGAATCGTGTATTTGGGTGATCCGACTGCCGAAGTCGGTGAAATGCAATTCGCCGCCGGATGTCGCCAATGATAATGGACCGGAGCCGCCTTGCCAGTATGGCTGGCCGGCGAAGCCTCTCACCGCGATGTGCCAGTCGTTCCTTGTGGCGCGAGACGTGAATCTGAGAGTCGTCGGCCCCATCTTCCCTGGCGACGGGTGGATCGACGTAGAAGACATTGAGGCCGTTCTCCCAAAATCGCGACAGAACATGGTCGATCTCCCGAACCATGCGCGGCGTACGCGCCAGTAGAAGCTGCGCAGCGCCGCGGGTGATTACGTACCCCTCAGAGCCGAAATCCGAAAAGCGAACTCGTCCCAATCGGTGCCCCGTTCCCAACGGGATGACTGGAAAAAATGGACGGCGCATGTTGCGTCTCTGCAGCTTGACGATATCAAATCTGTCGGATCGGCATTCCAACTCCTGCAAGACGGCCGGTAGTGCGTCGTCGAACCGTGCATCGTCCTCGAACACCGCCATCAGCTCGGGGCCGTTATCGACAAGGTCCTGCATGGCGGCGCGTTGGCTCAGGGTATTCGCCAGCGACCCGTCCGGAATCGGGTGAAGACCGAGCCGTTCCCGCGCGGCGTGGTCCACGAACGCGCGGTCCTCGTCGGTGAGCGTCCTTGCATCCTTCGCGGGCCAGATCTCGTAGTCGAGACCGGCCCGGGCGAACTCGTCTCCCATCCGGCGGCGTCGCTCCGTTGCGTGTTCCAGACTGATGAGGACGATCCTCATCGACATCTCCAGATTTTCGAGAGCCTCTTCTTCGCTGAGGACACAGAGTGGTTCAACGACCCGGCGAGCAATTGCGAGACCGTAGATGATTGGAACTCCCAATTCAACGGCTGTCGCCTTCAGACATCGAGCTTGGTTAGTACAAAGATCCAGGCTTGAAGACCATTGTTTTGCTTGGCGTCGATTTCGAGAATATCAACCATCCGGTACTTCCCACGTCCCCATACAAAAAATAGATACGGCATTACCATCGGATGGGCGCCAAACGGATCCATTTGTCCCGCGTGACTTGCCGAATGTGCGATGGTGTGTTCGATATAAATCCGACCCCCAGGCGCGACTTGTTTCGCCCAACTGTCGAGCGCGCGACTCGGTTCCATAGCCTGATCCAGCGAGTTGGTGTAGACGAAATCAAACTTCCCTTCCCAATCCGGGTTGGGTTCGTGGAAATCCCACACCAGCATTTGTGGGAACTGGGTTGCGGTTTCCGAAATGTCCGTACCGATCACGTCGCCACCGAGGCGTTCGTGGAGCCACCTTACCTCAAACCCGTTTCGTGCCCCGTGGCAGATGCCAGTCTTTCCGAGACCGTGAACCCTGAGATCATCTACGATCGCCGACAGCGTCGTGTCATCGGCCCATACATTGTGCAACTTGCGCCGGTTGTACTTGATCTGGGTCGCACGATACTCGTCGTAGCCGCCAGCGTAGTGGTGCTGATATACTAAATCAGCCTGATAACTCTTGATGATCTTGAGGCCAAGAGGGAGGACCAATCTGTTCAACAGCCGTCGCATCGTTCACAGCCCCGTCGACGAGAATACGCCCACATGGTCACCACCCACCGATGCGCCCCATTGGATGTCTGAACGACGCCTTTGACGGCAAGCGGATCCACGCAGGGAACGCATAAGAACATTCTTCCAAAACGAACGATACTGCGCTACGAATAGTCGATGGTACGAGAGCATTTGGCCAACATCCGGCAAGCGACAAGCCACGTTTTTTTCGTTTGGCGGGGTGATCGCTGGGAACACAGGGCACATCATCACCCGCAGCGCGGCACCGCCGTGTTTCGAGTACCGCCCAGAAATCGTGAATAGGTCCGTCCGCTCACTGCACGCATCCGGCGGTTAGGTGTTTCGGGACAACGACAGATCTCGTCCCGCACCCCGCTCACTGATTGCTCGCCGCCCGCATCGGCGCCTCGCGGCGCGAGAACTGGAACCGGTGCAGTCCCGCGTAGAGCCCGTTGCGCGCCATCAGCTCGGCGTGGGTTCCGATGTCGGCGATGCGGCCCTGCTCCATCACCACGATGCGGTCGGCACCCTCGATGGTTGACAGCCGATGCGCGATCACCAGCGTGGTACGTCCCGCGCGCAACGCCTCCACCGCCTCCTGGATGTGCCGTTCCGACTCGCTGTCGAGTGACGAAGTCGCCTCGTCCAGGATGAGGATCGGCGCATCCTTCAGCACCGCGCGCGCGATGGCGAGCCGCTGGCGCTGGCCCCCGGAGAGCTTCACGCCGCGCTCCCCGATGATCGTGTCCATCCCCTGCGGCATCGCCCCTATGAACTCGAGAGCATGCGCGGCCCGTGCTGCGCCCACGATCGCCTCGCGCGGGGCGTCGGCGGCCGCGCCGTAGGCGATGTTCGCGGCTACTGTGTCGTCGAACAGCACGATGTCCTGGCTGACCAACGCCACGTTGGCGCGCAGCGATTCCAGCGTGACGTCGCGCAGGTCGACCCCGTCGAGTCGCACACTGCCGCCGTCAGGGTCGTGGAACCGCGGGATGAGCCCCGCAATCGTGGTCTTGCCGCTTCCCGACGGCCCGACGAGCGCCACCGTCTCCCCCGGCTCGACGGTGAGGGACACCGCGTCGAGCGCCGGCCCCGCGTCGTCCTGGTAGCGGAACGTGACCGCTTCGAGCTCGAGCCGCCCTTCGGCGCGCCGGATCCGGACCGAGCCGGAATCCGTCTCCACCGCGGCGTCGATCATGGCGAACACGCTTGCGGCGGCAGCAATCCCCCTCTGTATCAGGGCGTTCACGCGGGTCAGGCGCTTGATGGGCGAGAACAGCAGCGCCATCGCGGTGAAGAAGCTCACGAAGTCGCTGATGGCGATCGCGCCGGTCTCGAACCGCTGCGCGCACAGGAGCAGGATGATCGCCAGCGCGACGGCCGTCACCATCTGCGCGATCGGCGCCGTCGCGGCACCGGCCGCGGCGAACTTCACCTGATATCGCCGCACCCGGTTCGCCGCGTCCGTGAACCGCCGCGTTTCGTAGTCCTGGCCGGAAAACACCTTGACCACCTTGTGCCCCTCGATGCTTTCCTGGAGGACATGCGTGACGTCGCCCATCGTGCGCTGCACCCCGTGCGCCATCCGGCGCAGCCGCCGGCTGAAGTAGACGACGACGGCCATGACGAGCGGAGCGGTCGCGAGCGCGATGAGGGTGAGCTTCCAGTCGATCCACAGCATGTACCCGAGAAGCCCGGCCACCGCGACGGAGTCGCGCACGAGCACCGTGACCGCACGGGTGGCGGCATCGGTGACCTGCTGCGCATCGTAGGTGACCTTGGAGATGAGCGTCCCGGAGGCGACGTTGTCGTACGCAGGGGCCGGAATGCGCATCAGTCGGCCGAACATGTCCCGGCGAAGATCCAGCACGAGGCGGGCCGCAACCGATTCGAGCGCGTATACCGAGAGAAACGATGACACCCCGCGGACCAGGAACACGCCGAGGAACAACGCCGCATACAGGGGCACGCTGTCGACCGCGCGCTCCTCGAAGCTGCTGACCACCCTTTCGAGAATCCAGGGAAACGCCGGCTCGGTCAGCCCGAGCACGATCATCATCACCGTCCCCAGCGCGAACACCCGCC
>Ga0209021_1004053_pt1 | contig 11135 bp, 4 predicted proteins | sample PinacodermFT_FD_187299 | JGI IMG/M metagenome (GOLD analysis project Ga0209021, IMG submission 187299) | Host-associated microbial community of the marine sponge Aplysina aerophoba from Gulf of Piran - sponge pinacoderm, lysed by freeze-thaw... | ecosystem: Host-associated > Porifera > Sponge >... | reverse complement strand
TGTCGCCGTGAACCACGGGCTGCTGCTCCCGAACGGCCCGGCGGACGATACGTTGCAGCCCAGAGAGCGGAATGTCCTCCGGAATGTCCCGAATCTCCTCGATGCCCGCCTCGTTGAGTTTCGAACGGAGGGGGTGACGTAACCACGGAAGTTCGCTGATACCGTGGTCGGGATCGATGTCGTCGCGCGTGCAGTGGCCATGGTACGGGCACTGGTAGGGCGTGAAGCAGTGGTCGCCAGTGGGGATATCCGGCGGATCCGCGCTGTCGTTCAATGCTTGCATCTCCCGCGCCTGCCAGCCGACGGTATCCAGGAACGCCTCGGCCTGCTCGAACACGTCATGCAGTTTGAACAGCGCGTCCAGGTCGAGCCGCTTGCCGTCGTAGACATACGATCGATCCAGGGTCATCACCGCCGCTTCGCTAACGTCCAGCCCCGCGCCGCGCAACACGCAAAGCTGGAAAGCCGTGTCGAGGACAAAGACATCCTTCAGCCTGGTTGTGGACTTAACCTCGATCAGCCGCCAGCCGCCGCCCGGCAAGCGTTCGATCACATCCGCCCGGCAGAGCAACCCCTGGTGTACAAAAGTTGCCTCGAACAGGGCGGGCACGGCGCCTTCCTCAAGGACCCTGCGCGTCTCCGCCAGCGCTTCACCCATGTGCCGATGATCCGGCGCGACAAAATGTCCGCCCGGGTAGCGCTTGCAGGCCAGATCACCGACCTCGTGTCCGGTGTCGAAGATCTGCTGGAGTGTGGCGCCGGGTTCCGGTGCCAGGTGCCGGGCATGGTAGTCGTACCAGAGGCGCAGGTGGCACTGGGCTCCGGAGAGGAAGCGGGTCTTGGAGAGGGTGGAGTTGGTGGTCACAGCGGAAAACAAGGTCATTCAAATGACGGGATCCCTTGCCGTTCCGACACGGGATTACAGCGTATCAACTCATTGGCTGACATGGTTGACATCATAAGTTCTAAAGAGCCTCCGCGCCTCCTCTACCAATTCGTCCGTCAACCGTGGTTCGATCCAATACCAGTAGTTGGTGCGTCCGCGAGTCTCCGAGGTGATTGGAAACCGCTGGAACAACTGCTCCAGGCTGCGCTGGATGGTGCGCCTGCGTGCGCCCAAGTCGGCAAGGGCGGATACTGACACGGCGATGCGACAAATGAGGACGCATTGCCTGGAGTTCCATCGTATAGGCCCTTGCGCGCGCCTGACCGCGACCGACTTTGTCGCACGAATGAAAGAACAATGGACTTGTTCGGTTGTTCCGACGCTATTAAGCGTGACAAGATGGATTGTGTTCTTCGTTAACTCAAACCGGAATCCGCCTCGCCAGCGAGCGACAGCTCAGGCTGGCCCGATTCCAGGGCTGATCCTGCTGTGCGCGGGGCTTGTTTACGGCAAAGGCGCAGCAGCCAACGACGATGCGCTTTACCTGGTGTGCCCATGCACGGTCGAGAGCGACGGCACGACGTTGAGCCTCACCGCGGGGATTCGCAGCTTCAAGCCGAGAGACAGCACGCCACTGTCCCTGGGCGTACGCACCGAATACGAACCCGGGATAGCCAACACAGACATCGAGATCGCCACGGTAGCCGTCGCCGATTCCGTTGCGGCCAGGGCAACGCTTGAAACCGCGACATATGAGGTCGCAATCAATACCGATTCCTTGCCGGGCCGTGACGTTCATCTCGACCTGGTCCTCTACGAAGGCACGGGCGATCGACCGGACCGGCACGACCGCGTCCGCATGGACTCCCCCGTGGACCTTTCCGGAAGCTTTCAGGTCGATGATCTCGATTTCCTTGAAGATACGGACGGGGACGGCGTCGGCGACATCAACGAAAGGCTCGAGGGCACCGATCCGTCGGATTCGGCGTCCACGCCCGGCGACTCGACGATCGATGTACTGGCCCTGTTCAGCGAGGGCATATCCGAGCGGTACGGCGGCGATCCCACGACCCGCATTCAGCATCTGTTCACGCTCGCAAACGAGATTCTCTCCAACAGCGAAGCGCAGCTGAGTTTTCGTCTCGTCGGTCTGGCGGAGGTTCAGCTAGACGAGTCCAGCAGACGTAGCCGACCCGAGCGGGCTGTACAGGACATGGAGGCGGAAAGGCACGGCGCCGACCTGCTCGTCCTGTTCCGGGAGCCTGCGCCGAGTCAGAGTGTATGTGGTTATGCGGACCTGGGCAGCTATAAATCCCGAGGCCGTTTCGAGTTCTCGCGGGAGCACCGTTCCCTGGCGGTCGTCCTGGGCGGTTGCGGTGCGGGAACGCTCACCCACGAACTTGGGCACGTCATGGGCCTCGGTCATTCCGTCTGGCAAGTCGGCAATATCCCGGTTGGTACCTGGCGATGGTCGCGCGGCCACGCCGTGGATCACGACTTCGGGACGATCATGACATACGGCCCTCAACATGGAGCGGGGACGCGGCTCGAAGTCTTCTCCGACCCTCAGAGCCTGTGTACCGGCGCCCAGGATCAGGCCAGCCCTTGCGGGGTGGATGGCGAAGAAGTCAACGGCGCCGACGCTGTGACCAGCCTCAACGCTACGCGTTTCCAGATTGCCCGGTTCCGGGAGTCCAAACCCGATGCCGACGGCGACGGATACGTGGACCCCGTGGACCCCCTGCCGAACGACTCGACCGAATGGCGGGACACCGACGGCGACGGTATCGGCAACAACAAGGACACCGATGACGACGGTGACGGCGTCGGCGATCTGGATGACATCTTTCCGCTGGACGCCACGGAATCCGCCGACAGCGACAAGGACGGCGTCGGTGACAACGCGGATGCGTTTCCGCAGGACCCCGACGAGGTTTCGGACCTCGACGGCGACGGCGTCGGCGACAATGCGGACGTCTTCCCGGAGGACCCGGCCGAGACCCTCGACACGGACAACGACGGCGTCGGCGACAATGCGGATGCGTTTCCGCAGGATTCAGGCGAGACGGTCGATACCGACGGGGACGGCATCGGCGACAACGCCGATTCGGACGCGGATGACGACGGTGTCCTGGACGGGCTGGACCTGTTCCCGCTGGATGCCGACAGGTCGAGAATTTCATCCTACGTTTTCTTCGGAGAACAATCGGGCGATTTCGCGGGGGAAATCCTGGCCGCCGGCGGAGACGGCGATCAGCAACGTCTCGTCGTCGGAGTACCGCACCACAAGATCGGTGAACTGCACAATGCCGGCGCCGTCTACCTGGTGGCCGCAGCCGAACTGGCCGCGCTGGATGCTGCGGACGGCCGGACCGACCGGGCCATCGGCCTGGGCCACGTCACCGCCGGCGCGAATTCGTGGAAGCTGGTGGGCGACGCCGCCTACGACTCCGTGGGGCGGAGCGTGTTCACAAGCGGCGACCTGGACGGCGATGACCTGACCGACCTGCTCGTCGGCGCCAGCGGCGAAGCCGGCAAGGGGGCCGCGTACCTCGTGTCCGGCGCCGACCTTGCCGCCGCCGACGCGGCCGACGGCGTCTCCGACCATGTCATACAACTCGACCGGGTATCCGCCCAACCGAACTCGTGGAAGTTTCTTGGCGAGGCTGACAACGACGAGGCGGGAAGAAGTGTCGCCGCCCTCCCGGACGCAGGCAGCGACGGCAAGGCCGAGTTGCTCATCGGCGCGTGGCGCCATCGTCTGAACGCCGAATCCAAGAATCTCACGGGCGCCGTCTACCGGATCGCAAGCAGCGACCTGCAGGCGGCTGACGCGGCCGATGGAACCGAGGACCGCGTCGTCGACCTGGGCAATGTTTCGGGAGGCAGCGCCTCATGGAAACTGGTTGACGAGACGTCGAGCGGCGCCGTGGGAACCACGATAGCGGCCGTGGACATCGACGGCGACGGCAACACGGAGATCGTTGCCGGCGCCCCCGAACACCCTGCCGTGCGTCCTGACGGCAAGCGGGGCGCCATCTACGTGATTTCCGCAGGCGATCTGGCTTTGGCCGATGCGGCGGACGGAGAAGCCGACCGTGTCGTCGATTTGAGTCACGTGACGCAACAGCCTGACTCCCGGAAGCTGGTCGACGGACCGTATAACGGCTGGGTCGATCAACAGATGGGCGTGGTTGGCAATACAGCCGATTCCGTGGGCTGGATGGTCGCGGGAGGATACGTCGTTTCGGCAACGGACCTGGCGGCGGCCGATGCGGCGGATGGCGATGTCGACGGCGTCGTGGAAATGCCCGTGCTTATCGGTGAACCCGATTCCTGGCGCGTGGTTGCCCGGGTCGTCGGTGTCGTCGGCGACACGGACGGCGATGGTGGCGATGACCTGCTGGTCTCGGACTATCAGGCCTCGCGCGTCACCGCGCACCTGGTACCCACGGCGCGCCTGGCAGACCTGGACAACGTGAATCAGCCCGCCGACGGCGCGATATATGTAACGCAACTGGTGCACCAGGCCGGCATCTGGACGCTGTCTGCGCAGTTCCCGAACGGTTCGGTCGGCACCGCAAGTGCGGGCGACGTCAACGGCGATGGACGAGCCGACCACTTGCTGGGAAATCCGTGGCTCAAGTCAGGCGACACCCGGGGCGTGGTTCACCTGCTTCTGTCTGCCGATGTTTCCGGCCTGGACTGGGCCGACGGCTTGCAGGACCGGCGGATGATGCTCGAAAACCTGGCCGGGGATACCGACGGCGACGGGATGAACAACACATTCGATCGAGACGACGACAACGACGGTTTCGAGGATGACCTGGACAGATTCCCGCTTGACAATGCCGAGTGGGCCGATTCGGACGGCGACGGGGTCGGCGACAACACCGATGAACTGCCGCAAGACCCCTGGGAAAGGTATGACACCGACGGCGACGGCCTGGGCGATTCATACCAGGATGACGACGACGACGGCGACGGCATCCCGGACCACGAAGACGCCTACCCGCTGGATACGGATAACGACGGCACGAACAACGAGCTCGATGCCGATGACGACAATGACGGAATCCTGGATGCCGACGACGATTTTCCCCTCGATCCCGGGGAGACGACAGACACCGACCGCGACGGCATCGGCAACGCCGCCGACACGGACGATGACGGCGACGGCGTGGCCGACTCCGACGACGCACTGCCGCTGGACGCGCGCGACTCCGTCGATACGGACGGCGACGGCATCGGCGACAACACCGACGCCTTCCCGAACGATGCCGCCGAAACCGCCGACTTCGACGGTGACGGCACCGGCGACAATGCCGACACCGACGACGACAACGATGGGGTCGCCGATGTGGACGACGACTACCCCTTCGATGCGGGCGCCTCCACGGACACCGACGGCGACGGCGTCCCCGACTCGCGCGACCGCTACCCCACCCATCCCGGGGAATGGGAAAACACGGACAACTCAGGGTTCGGCGACAACCGCGACACCGACGACGACAACGACGGTGTGCTCGACGTCGACGACCTCTTCCCCAAGGACCGCTCGCGCTCGGACCTGTCGTCCTTCCGGCTGAAGCTGGGCGACGAGGTCACCGCGTATACCAGCAACAACGTAGCCTCCGCCGGGGATCTCGATGGTGACGGCAAACCCGAATTGCTCATTCGGCCACCGGCGACGGGAATTAACGGTGAGGGCGGGGAGGTGTTCATCGTCTCTCCGGGAATCCTCGCCGGTGTCGATACCGCGGACGGGAGAAAGGACGGCTCGCTCTTCGTTCGGTACGCGCCCTCTCTAGTGGGTTCGTGGAAACTGGTGGGAGAAGCAGGCTATACCACCGGGACGTTCCTGCCGGGTCTCCGCAGCCTCGGAGACCTCGGGGGTGACGGCAAGGCGGAGATCTTCATCGGTGCGTCCGCCCCGACCACCTCGACAAGCTATATCGTATCCGGAGCCAGTCTGCTCGCGGCGGATGCGGCCGATACGATGGCCGACGGAACGATCGACCTGGGCCTTGCCGTTTCGCAACCGGGTTCGTGGAAATTGCGAGGGCGTTTCAGGGGGTTTGTACCGCAGGCATCTCGTCCGGGCGACATCGATGGCGACGGATCCATGGAAATGGCGATTGCGCATCCCGGCGCGGGATCCGGCGACTCGCCGGGCAGCGTTTACGTGATTGCGGTAAATTCGCTGGCTGGTCTCGACGCCCTCGACGGTGCCACCGACGGCCAGGTCTCAACCGTCCGCGGGACGGACTCTGCCCGCTGGCATCTCGTCGGCGAGGCGCCGGGCGATCGGGCCGGCTCCAGCGTGATCATGTCCAACTTCGACGGGGATGGGAACGCCGAACTTGTCGTCGGCGCGCCCGGCCACGATACGAACCAACTGAATGAAGGTGCCATCTATCTCATCAGCGGCGAGGACCTGCCGGCAGCCGATCTCGCCGATGGCGCCGTGGATGGAATGGTTGAACTCGGACGCATCGCGGCCGAACCGAATTCCTGGAAACTCGCAAGCGGGTCATCGCGTGCCTATTTCGGCGGTGCACTGTCCACGGGCGATGTGGATGGCGACGGACATCAGGATCTCGTTCTGTTCGACAAGGTCTCGCTCGAACACAGTGTCGGACGAGTCATACCCTGGAACGGCGAGCGATTCGGTGAAATGGACGAAGCCGACGGCGCGGCCGACGGTGTGATCGCGCTGGAAAACATTGACGGTACAGCCGGAAGCTTCACCACGCCCCCGATCCCGGGGTATGACCCGGCGTACCAAATGACCGACTTGACGGACTTCGATGGCGACGGGATGGAAGACCTGCTCATCGGAGTCGGCGGGTACACAAGCGGACCGGTTGCCTTGCTGATTGCGGCTTCTTCGATCGTTGGCGAAACCACGGCGGCGACTACGTTTGAAACATGGTGGAACGGAATTCTCGGAAAAGGCGGGTCCTACAGCCTCCACGCGCCGGAACTCTCCGTATTGCAAACCGGCGGAACAGTGTCGATCGCGTCGGCCGGCGATGTGGACGGTGACGGGCTCGGCGATATCGTGCTTGGGATGGTACCGAACGAAAATGGCCGGTTTTATCGCGCAGCCTACCTGATCAACGCGGCGGACCTGCCTCACCTGGACGCCGCGGATGGCAATCGGGACGGCAGGATATTCCTGTCAAGCATGGTACGTCCACGGCGTTGAACCGGGCATTCATCCCGCTGTCTTTCGCTGTTAGCATTGGCCGGGTCGATGGGCTTCGTTGGGAGGATTGGACGCTCCAGGAGCCTGCGCCGCAGGAATTCACGGCCCGGTCTCCTGTTCCTGTTCGTCCGGCAATCCCAGGCGACCCTCAATGCGGCTCAGGCGGGTGTTCATTTCGTGCATACGGTCATCGATAGAGGTGATCCTCGCACCCAGATCGGTGTGCACTGAGGCGATCCTCGCACCCAGATCGGTCTTCACTGAGGCGATCCTCGCACCCAGATCGGTTTCCACTAAGGCGATCCTCGCACCCAGATCGGCTTCCACTGAGGTGATCCTCGCACCCAGATTGGTTTCCAATGAGGTGATTCTCGCATCAGAATTGGATTCGACGGAGGTGATCCTTGCGTCCAGCCGATTCTCCAGGGCATTGATGCGCCCGCTGAGAATCGCGAATCCGGTGACCGTTACCGCTATCACGGTAATGCCGACCGATACGGTTGCCCAGAATTCTCGACTCATCACGCTCGCCTCTCGATGACTAGGTTACCAAATTCTTGCGCCCGATTGATTGGGCGCAGGGCGTTAGAGCGGTTCTGGCTCGGTTGTCGGCGCCCTTTCCGAAGGATTCAGTATCGGGCAGACTGTGCTGGACGAAAAGCGGTGAAATTGGGCGAATCGGCAAGATTTGGATTGAACGCAACCAGTGATTCATCGCCGGACACTTCAGCGTGGCCTGGCAGCCTGCGCCGTAGAAACCCGCATGGGATAATTCCTGCGTTGGGTTGTTGAGGAGTCCAGGATGCCGAGGAGATTGCGCCCGTACCACCCGGATCATTCGCCCGGACGAAAATCGCCCTACGGTGCACCCTGCACGTACGCATCCGGGGCCGCCATCGCCCTGGGCATCGCCACCCTCGCCCTGGGCGCCGCCACGCCCCTGCCCGCCCAGGCCGAGCCCCTCACCGCCACCTTCATCCACCTTAACGACTGGGACCGCATGGGCGACGACAACGGCCAGGGCGGCGCCGCGCGGATTGCTGCCGTGGTCAACGCCGAGCGCGCCCGGGTCGAAGCCGCGGGCGGACTCGCCGTGGTCACCTTCGGCGGCGACATGATCTCGCCCTCAGTGCTCTCCGGCATCGACCGGGGCGCGCACATGATCGATCTGGCCAACGCGGTGGGATTCGACCTCGCCGTCCCCGGCAACCACGAGTTCGACTTCGGGCCCGAGGTGCTGCAGGAGCGGCTGGCGGAGTCGAACGCGGTGTGGCTGCTGGGTAATGTCAACTACCGCGACCAGCCCGGATTCCCGGGCACGGAATCCACGGCGATGATCGAGAAAGCGGGCTACCGGCTCGGCTTCCTGGGGCTGCTTACGCCGGATACCGCAGAAATCTCGGCCGCCGGCGAATCCGTGACCTTCCTGCCGCGGGCGGAGATCGCCGCCGCCCTGGCGGCGGAGCTACGCGCGGCCGGCGCCGACTTGGTCATCGCGCTGACCCATAACCGGACTGCAGAGGACACGGACCTGCTGCGCCGCGTGCGGGACATCGACATCGTTCTGGGCGGCCACGATCACGAGCTGACGGCGTGGTACGACGGTCGTCAGGCCATCCTCAAGTCCAGGTCGCAGGGCCGCTATGTGGGCGTCCTGAATGTCGTGCTCGACCAGGTCGGGGGGCCGGGGAGCGAATCCCGCGTCACCTGGACCCCCAACTACGACCTGCGCTCCACCGCCGGCGTCGAACCCGACACCGAAGTCGCCGCCATGGTCGCGGGCTACGAGGCGCAACTCGACCGCGAACTCGGTCAGGTCATCGGCCGCACCGAGACGCAACTCGATACCCGCGGTCCGGTAGTACGCAGCGGCGAGGCCGCGTTCGGCAACCTGGTCACCGACGCCCTGCTGGCCGCCACCGGCGCCGAGGTCGCCATCACCAACGGCGGCGGTATCCGCGGCGGCCGGGTCTACCCGCCGGGCACCGAACTCACTCCGCGGATGCTGCTCAGCGAACTGCCCTTTGGAAAGGCCACCGTGGTGCTCGGACTCACCGGCGCGCAGCTCACTGAAGCGTTGGAGAACGGCGTCAGCCGCGCCGAGGAGAACGACGGCCGCTTTCCGCAGGTGGCTGGCTTGAGTTTCGCTTTCGATGTGCGGCGGCCGTCGGGCTCGCGAATCACGCGTGTCGAAGTCGGCGGCGTGCCGCTCCAGCCCGGCCGGGTCTACCGCGTCGCGACCAACGACTTCATGTACACGGGTGGCGACGGATATACCGCGTTCGAGTCCGCCGAGGTGCTCATCGATGCCGCCTCGGGCGACACCATGGCCAACCACGTGATCGACTATGTGAGAACCGCAGGTTCGGTGGCGCCGGTCGTCGAGGGAAGGATCATCCGAGAGGATTGATTGCGGCGCACACAGTCAGAGAAATGCGATAGCCGGGGCATCCCGGCCTTGCGTCCATACTGGTATTGCGAACTGTATGAGTCAAGGCGCATTTCGGTCATTCTTGGCTGGATTCGGGAACGAAACCGGCCTGGAGACCGAGCCGGTCAATCCGGTCGATTGCCATTATTCCCGCCAATCGGCGGTGGTATCCTGAATCCATGCAATGCACGGGGAGGGACGCAACGATGACGACGCTCAGCACCATTCGACGCAGTTGGCCGCACCGGTGCGCCACCCTGTTGGCGGCACTCCTCGCCCTGCCCTCCGCCGCGCTCGCCCACCACTCCCGCTTCGTCTACGACACCAGCGAACTCGTGGAGGTCCGGGGCACCATCGAGTCGGTGTTCTGGCGCAATCCGCACGTCATGATCTCGGTGCGCGGGACCGGCGAGTCCGGCCAGCCCGGCGAGTCGGGAGAGGAAGCGGTCTATCAACTCGAAGCGGGGCCGGTCAACGCGTTTGAGCGCGCCGGCATTTTCGAGGACGCCGTGATCGTCGGGGCGCCGGTCACGGTGCTGGGCTTCGCCTCGCAGCGCAACGCACATGACATGCAGCCGGTGCGCCTGGACTACGGCAATGGACGCAACGTGGTGCTATCCGACGAATGGGCAGTGAGCCTGGGGATGCTGGACGAGGCTCATGAACGCGCCGCCATCGATCCCGCACAGGTCGCGCGCGCCATCGAGGAGGCGGACGGGCTGTTCAGGGTCTGGGTCAACACCGGCCGAACCTACATCGACCGTAACCTGCCGCTGCGCCCGGCGGCGCAGGCGGCGAAGGACGCCTGGGATCAGCCCAGCGACGATGTGGCGCTGCGCTGCGACCCCGCCGGCCTGCCCGAGGCGATGGTGAGCCCCTTCCCCGTCGAACTGGTGGACAACGGCGACACCATCACCGTCCGGCTGGAGGAGTGGGACAACGTGCGCACGATCTACATGAACCCGGAGACGGCGCCGGCCGACCCCGAGCCCAGCCGGCTGGGCCATTCGGTGGGCCACTGGGAGGGCGACGAACTGGTCGTGACCACCGACCGCATCAACTACCTGTTTCTCGACGACCGCGGCACGCCCCAGTCGGAGGCCGTGGAGATCGCCGAACGCTTCGTCATGAGCGAGGACGAAACCCGCATGGACTGGCATGCGACTCTGGTGGACGACAACACATTCACCGCGACCGTGCGGCTCCCGATCATGCACTACGAGTGGGTGCCGGGGGAGCAGATCAAGGTATACGACTGCACCGTGTCGGAATAGAAAACCGCACCAAACTCGTGCTGATCGCCGCCGCCAGCAGCGAATTTGCGCACGTCGATGGACCTGGCCCGGAGATCGGGTCGCTCCGGGAGGCTCCCGGTCCACAATAGGCGACGTTCCCTTACCTGATGCCGCCTTTCGGGAGCACTTTTGCGCTTGCGGCACTCTAACGAAGTACAGTAGCGTGCAGCAGTCCGGGGGTGGGCGGAACATGGCGATCAGCACATTCGATCTGTTCAAGATCGGTATCGGCCCTTCCAGTTCACATACCGTCGGTCCGATGCGGGCGGCGTCGATGTTCGTCGCCAACCTGCGGGACGCCGGCGTGCTGCG
>Ga0209021_1004042_pt1 | contig 11158 bp, 5 predicted proteins | sample PinacodermFT_FD_187299 | JGI IMG/M metagenome (GOLD analysis project Ga0209021, IMG submission 187299) | Host-associated microbial community of the marine sponge Aplysina aerophoba from Gulf of Piran - sponge pinacoderm, lysed by freeze-thaw... | ecosystem: Host-associated > Porifera > Sponge >... | reverse complement strand
CAGGAGATCGACTCCATCCCCACGACGCGCGCGAGCAAACAGCGCATCCAAGGCGTAGCGGCGGTCCTTCCGGGAGTGCTCAGAAGCCCCATCGGAGAATTGCACTTCCACGGAAGCCCCGCGCAAGAGACGAGTTGGACTCTGGACGGGTTCACCTTGTCGGATCCGTCCTCGGGAAGGCTCGAGATGGCTCTCGGTGCGGAGTCGGTCCAGTCCCTAGACCTGGCCTCGGGGCGATATTCCGCCGAGTTCGGGAAAGGAACCGGTGGCGCCATGGTCCTCAGCACCCGGATGGGCGAGGATCGGTTCAAGCAACGGTTCACGAATTTCGCCCCAGGTATCGAGGCCAATCAGGGACTGCGGTTCAGCGATTGGAGGCCGCGCCATAATTTCTCCGGCCCGCTCCTGAAGAACCGCGCCTGGTTCTTCAATAGCTTGGACGTGCTGTACCAGCAGAACTTCATTCCCGAATTGCCTGCCGGGCAAAATCAAAACAGCTGGTGGTCGATCAATGACAGTCTTCGATTGCAGGCCAAGCTGACCCCGCGCCAGACGCTGAGTTCAGGATTCGTCGTGGACTATATCAATGCGCCGAATTCCGGTCTCTCCCCTTTGGATCCGATGGAAACCACGCTGGACAGACGCGCTCGAAGGCACTTCTTCAACTTGAAGGACCAGGTTGTGCTATCGCCCGAGAGCGTTCTTGATTTCGGATACGCCGCGTATCGGTCGACCTATCGGGGCGTGCCCCAAGGCCACGCCCCGTACCAGATCACTGCCTTTGGGCGAGCGGGAAACTACCCGATCGAAATCCTCCACACCAGTAGTCGAGACGAGTGGCGAGCCAATCTGTTCACTCCCGTCGACTGGAAGGGAGAGCATCAATTGAAAATCGGCGCGAACCTCTGCCACGCCCGGTACTTCCAAGATGTTCGCAGGAGCGTGATCCAATACTTCCGCGTGGACGGAACACAAGCGAGCGAGCTCTCGTTCTCGGGAAGCGGTGAATTCGGGGAATCCAACCTCGAGGCCGGCGCCTACCTACAGGATCGCTGGTCTATTCGGTCACGACTGGTGGCCGAGCTGGGCCTGCGCTGGGACCGCGATCGGATCGTTTCGCGGGGAGCCGTGACGCCGCGGATCAGCTTGGCGTTCATGCCCCCTGGGATCGCAGGCGCCAAGATCTCGGCCGGTCTGGGCTGGATCCCGGCCGCTACCTACTTGCGGATCTTCACTCGACATCGGGACCAGCGCTCGATCTATGCGAGCTTCGCACCGGACGGCGAGACCCCGCTGGGGCCGCCCGATGTCCGATTCTTCGAGTTGGGCAAGTCACCTCTGACCATCCCGAGCACCCGGAACCTTAGTATCAGCTGGAACCAGAGGATTTCGGGGGAGACCGACATCGCTCTCAACTACCTGCGAAAGCGGATGCGGAATGGGTACGCGAACGTCCCCGTCTCAGCCTCAGGGGGCGCAGACAGCTTCCTACCCGACGGGGGTCAGGCCATTCCATTTCAGCTGCGGAACTTCAAGCGTGACACCTACGACTCGGTCGAGGTCTCCTTGAGCAAGCCGCTGCCGGGGTCGCACCGTTGGTTCGTGAGCTACACCTATTCGCGCTCTTGGTCGAACGTCGCCCGAGAGGTGGACACGAACGATCCGATCCGCTTCTCCGAGACGACAGGCCGCCTCGCGTGGGACATTCCCCACCGCCTGGTTTCGTGGGCATCATTCCAGATTGGGAAAAAGACTTCTATCACCTACCTTGCCGAATGGAGAGATGGCTTTCCGTTCAGCGTGCACGACGACAATGGCAAGCAAGTCGGTCAGATCCATAGTTGGAGACTGCCGCGGTATTTCAGCCTCAACATTCACGTCCAAAGGGAGATTTCCTTCCTCGGGCACCGGTGGTCGTTGCGCCCGGGAATCGACAACGTCACGAACCGACCCAACTACGGCTTTGTCAACGGCAACATTGACTCTCCCGAGTTCCTCGATCTATCCGGCCGGTCGCCCATCAAGCTGGTTGTTCGAGTGCGCTGGCTCGGAAGATCGGAAGACTGACCAGCGGCGAGGAGCGGTCAATAGATCATTCGCTTCTCGGACGGTCGCGGACTCACCGTCACCTACGTCAATGGCGTTGGGCAATGACCTCGCGAGGCGTATGATCACCCAACGCTACCACCAAGGAGGGAAACCAATGGCACGGAAGCGAAGCAAGTAGGCTGCGGCGACCAAGCAGGCCAACGAGACCGCTACCGCATGCACGCGCGCAAAGCTACCTACGCGCTGCGCCTCGCTTCTCAGCCCGCATCGCAAGCCTTGCACAGCGAAAAGCACGAAGGCCCACGACAGGCCTACGAAGCCGACTCCCAATAGCGATGGCTTTCCGAGCCGATCCGCACCTCCTGCCACACTTACGAACGCCACGGAGGCGATGACGATTGCCGTCACCGCGAGCAACGGCCAACTACGCACGGCAACAGCCTCACGCTTCCCTCTGCCCGAGAGAGTGAGGGGAATCCATATCAACGCCCCTAGCGGACTGCTGACCAACAGCAGTCCGACGACACCTGCAACGATTCGCTCGAACCACACGACTGTGGCGGAAACCTGTCGGAGGCTGCCGACTTCGCCTTGGACATATCGAGTTCCTTCGGAGTCCTCGATCAAGGCCAAGGTTGGCGCGGGGCGCGACCCGCGACTAAACACACGGTCACCGACTGGTCGATACGTGGTCTCCCGCCCGGACACTCCAACAAGGAGGTGATCCTCGGCCTGTTGAACGCGGAGGACGCCAACCAGCCTTTGGATGTAGCGAGTAGACTCATGTCGGACCGCGACCGGCCGGTAGTAGCCGGTCCACTGGTCGATCTCCCCGTTCATCTCGACCGCGGAATCCCGGGCGGGCCTCTCGATATCGCGCACCAGGAATTCAGTCACAAGGTCGCGGATTCGACCTGTGAACCGGCCACCCGAGAGGGAGGCCATCAGGCAGTAGCCCAGCCCGTGGTCAGGCAGGTATCCGTACCAAGCGGAATAACCCGGCATTCCCCCGTTATGCCCACGAAAGGCGAAGCCGTCCTCAAAGTCTTCGAAATTGCCCAAGCCGTAGCCTCGATCTGGAAGCAGCGCGGCCGAAAGCGTTGTCTCGGATCGTTCCATTCGGGCAATCGACTCGGGCGAGGCAATTCTGCGTCCGTCTAGTTCGCCTCGGTTCAGCAGCATCCGTACGAAGTTCGCCATCTGTGCGGGGGTCGCGTTCATCGCGCCCGATGGGCGGGCAACGATATGCCTGTAATCGACCTGTTCGCCGGTACTCGCGAAGCCTGCTGCCAGACTCGCCGCAATGGCGTCGGTCAGCAACATGCCCGCTCCGGTCATTTGCAGCGGTTCTAGGATCTCGTCTGCAACGAAGTCCTCAAAAAGGCGCCCATCAACCTCCTGCACGACGTAGGCACCCAGCGCGGGGCCGACATTCGAGTAGGAGAAATGCTGCCCGGGCGGCCATCGGCAGTAGAGTGAGTCACGAGCATGCTCGAGCCCTTGCAAGAGAGACAGCGGTGTCGGGTCGTTACTTGCGAAATCCTTGTAGTGCAGCTCATCGAGCGCAGCTGTGTGTTCTAGCAGGTGCACCAGGCGGACCGGATCCCGGTCGTCCCATCGATTGCGGACCTCGACCTGCGGCGCCAGTTCAGAGACTGCATCGGTTAGCCTCAGGTTGCCGCGCTCCTCCAAGATGAGCGCGGCGAGACCGACGAAACTCTTGCTGATCGATCCTACACGCCAGTAGGTGTTCGCATCGGCCTGCCGTCCGTTCTGCGGATCGGCGATTCCGATGCCGTCTGCCCAGATGGTTCCCTCTCTTGAAACCAATGCAATCCCCACCGAGCCGTAGCCGACGGTGTCCAACTCGGCTTGGATCGCCGCGCGAAGCTCTTCTATCGATGAAGGCTTCTCTTGCGCTTGCGAGGCCAACACCGAGAAAACACTCATGATCAGCGGGGCCGCTCCCAGCCAAGAGACCCTTGCCGGGCGAATCTTCGCGGACATCATGAGCATCCTGCCTCCAATGTCAATCGCAACTTGCGGTGGCATAGCATCGTTTCGACATCGTAAATGCGCGGTTGCGTTTACTAATACGTCGACATTCCGTCAAAACACGCCGGGATCCCAAAGTTCCCACAGGGCGAGCAGGGAGACCGCGATTCCGGAAGCTGCGCCGACCATGCTGCGCATCGTCCGACGGGTCAGGTACTGATGCCAAGTGGTCGCGGCGCACACCATGAAGAAGACCAGCCAAGGCAATGAGCTAGCTGACCAAGTGGCGTACTCCACGACTCCCAGCATCGGTCCGGCCAACCACACGAGCGCTAGGAACCCTCCGAACCCTGCTGCCGCGAGGATTCCGCCTAAGAACACCATCCTCGCGAGGCTCGACGTCAATGCTGCTAGCACTGTGAGCCAAGCCACCAGTACAGCCTCGACCAAGACTTCGTTTGTGGAAAGCGTGAACTCTCCGGTCAATTGACCCCTAACGGTTATTCCCAGCACAATTGCTGGAACAACCAAGCCTATCGCTAGGCAGATTGCCTTGCTAGCCAATAAAGTGCCGCCCGCAATGGGTCGGCTCATCCAGAATTCTCCGCTTCCCACCGTGGCATCTTCATGCACCAACTTCGAGACAATCGCGGCACGGAGCATGAAATCGATAGCCACCATCAGCGAACCGGACAGGACAAGGATGATGTTCTCGTCGATAGCTTGGTCCGGCAGCGTCTCGAACTCGGCGGGATCGCCCAGCCAGAGTTCAATCTTGGTATCCCAAGCGACGGACAGGACTAGGATGGGGCACCATACCGCGAGAATCTTCCACCAGTGACGGAAGTCCTTGCGCACTAAGTGGAAGAGCGCGTTCATGGTCGCTCCTTGGCCTCGGACCGCCACGTCTGAGCAGCTGCCGAATAAATTGCTCGTAAGGACATTTGGGATATCGTCGTTTCCTTGGCTTCCGGAAAGATCCGTTGAATGCGGTGTCTCGCAGACTCCTCGTCAAAATCGCTGTCCACAAACCGAAACACACGTCCCGTGGATTCGGATAGCAGCCAAGAAGCTGGTATCGGCCCTATGGGTTCCTGTCCCTGCTTCATGGTGAGTTCGAGACGTCGGTGGCGCCTCCGGAGGGACGCGGTGGATTCCATCAGGCGGAGCGTTCCCCTGTCGATTAGGCCGACCCAGTCCACGAGCCGCTCCACTTCATCGATGTCATGCGAAGAAATCAGCAGCGTCCATTCGTGCCTGCCGCTCAGTTCTAGCAGACCGCGGACGAATTCCTCCCGTACGACTGTGTCGAGGCCGCCGAACGGCTCGTCCAAGACCACCAGTTCCGGCCGGTAGGCAAGCGAGGTCAGCAACATGGCCTTGATCCTCGTGCCTCGTGAGCTGCTCTTGAGCTTGCTCGTCAGGGGTAGATCGAATCGCTGAATCAACTGGCGACACAACTCCGGGTCCCAAGAGGGATACATCGGCCGGCAGAAATCGATCAGCTCTTGGACGGTCATCCATTCCGGCAGTTTCTGGTTCTCCGACACATAGCCGATCCGGGCGAACTCGTTTGGTCCCAAGCGGACAGACTCCTTGCCAAACACAAGAGCTTGCCCGCCCGAGGGCCTGATTAGGCCCATGAGCATCTTGATCGTGGTGGTCTTCCCTGCTCCGTTCGGTCCGAGTAGGGCAGAGACGCTGCCGGTCGGGATCTTCAGGGAGAGATTTCTTACGGCCCAGACCTTGCCGAAACAATGGGAGAGATTCTTTGTCTCGATTACCGCGTTCATGCGACTTGAGCCTCCTTGGCCGTCTCAGGCTTTCCTTCCCGAAGCGGCTCGCCTTCTGAAAGGCACATCCACCGATGCCGGACCGCATCAACGAGTTCCTCCAACGGCACTGAGAGTCTCCTTGCCTCGACCACCAATTGCTCCACTTCGCGTTCCAGCAGAGCGGCCCGCTCTCTCGAAGATGCCTCTGGCAGGCGAGCGACTAGCGTTCCTACGCCTGGCTGGACGACTAGGTGCCCTTGATCGACGAGCTTCGTGACGACCTTCTGGGCAGTGTTGGGATTGATGCGCAGTTCTTGACTCAAGGTCCGGACCGAGGGGAATCGATCGCCCGGCGAGAGCTGGTTCGAAATGATCGCTTTTTGCACTGCGAACACCAGTTGCTCGAAGACGGAACTGCCCGTTCGCAACTCGACCGAGAATGGCAGCATATCTGTACTATGCATACTAGTACACTTCTTGTCAAATCGAATTCCTCCCAACGGAATCGTTGCCAGCGTTTCAGAGTGGCAGCGCTCCAACTGGGACGACCGATTGGAAACCGACAACCTCCGGGCTGCGCGAACTATGGCAGCCGATGCTGCGCTGCCACGCGAAGCTAGAAGGTCAAGCGGAGGCTGAACTGGAGCTGCCGCGGATCGAACGCCGACGCGAATGAGAATGGTTCCGTCACCGGACCGCGGCGCCCGACGAGATCGCTGGGCAAGTCTTCGATTCCAACGTTCCCGACCACGCCGTTCACACCCCTGAAATTCGTGTGGTTCAAAACGTTAAAGACTTCACCGATGGCCTGCAAGCTCACTCCTTCCCGCAACACGAACGAACGTGCCAGCCGCAGATCGAAGCCGAAGTAGCTCGGGCCTTTCCCGACATTGCGCCCCAGGCCCCACGGTCGGTGCGTGTCGCTGTGACGGTCACCGATCGTGTCGACTCCAGCGTTGAGGTTGAAGGGCGCCCCCGACCGGGCGATCACGATCCCGGAGAACGTGAAGTCGGCCAGCAGGTTGCGTCCGAGCCCCCTTCCCTTTTCGACCTTCCACGGCGACTGCATCACGGCGTGCGCGACGAAGCGATGCGCGCGGTGAAAGTCCGATAGGGCCAGTTCGTTGCGTGCGTCCCATTGCAGGTGCGGCTCGAACGCCGAGTTGTAGTCGGTGTTCTCGTCAATCGTCTTGCTCCACGTGTGATGCGCGGACAAGGTGAAGCCGCGCGAGAACCTCTTCTGGACCTGCACGATCATGGCGTGGTAGTACGACCTGCCCCAGCTTCCGTAGACGTTGTCTTGGAGGATGAGAGGATTCCGGAAGCCCACAATCGGCCTCCCCGCTTCGTTGGTCCCGGCTTGGAAGACATTTACGTCAAGGGGCCGAATGATGTGCAGGCCGCGATTGTAGCTGTAGCTCGCCGACAGCGTGTACGCTCCCACTTGCCGCTGGATTTCAAAGCTTCCCTGCTGCGAATACGGGTTTACGGTGTCCTCCGCAAGACGGAATCCCACGCGGAGCGGGTAGCCCGGGCCCGCATCAATGCCGTGGGGGAGCAAGTCCTCGCGCCGAATCTCCCGCTGGCCGAGGACTCCGCGCGCCTGCAGGGTCTGGAAGATCTCCGCGGAGCTGACCGGCCCGCCGGTGAGTGGACTGCGGATTCCCTCCAGCCCGGTTAGGGGAACGAACACTTGGAATATCTGCTGCTTCTCCCCCAGCAGGTCATTGATGTAAGAGATCTGGCCCTCGATGCGCGCGTAGAAGAGCCCGAATCCGCCACGCACGACAGTCTTCGGATCGGGGCTCCAGGCAAAGCCTGCTCGCGGGGCCAAGTTGTTGTTGTCGCGCGGGAACCGCGTCTTGAACTCAAGTTCGTGACGCAGCCCGAGAGTCAGCAGGAATTTCGGTGTGATCCGGATCGAATCCTCGACATAGAAGTTCGTGCGGTTGGTCCATCCGAGCCAGTAAGGATTGCCGAAGCCCTGCTGGTATATGCTGGGCAGCCCCAAGGCGAACGCCTGCAGGGCCGAGATGGGCGCGTCCACGGAACCGGCAATCTGGCCCAGGCCGGCAGCTGCCAGAGAGTCCTTGATGAGCCGAGACGTTCCGGTTCCAGCCGCGTCGTCAATGATGCTGGCAAGAGGCACCGCCTCGCCGAAAATGAACCGGCCGCCGAGGAACGTCTCGGACCGGACCCAATTCCGGACCGGGTTGACGTCCGCCCCGAACTTTAGAGTCTGGCACCCGGTGACGCGAATGAAATTCTGGCGCGCTTGGTAGACCCGTTCGACACCTCGGATCGGAAGGAAGAAATCTCGGCCGAAATTCCCGAACCCGGCGATCTCGATCGATGGGCCGTATGGCTCGTAAGGAGTCGAGCCCGAATCGTGATAGCCGAATCCCACTCGGGTCTCGCTGACCCACTTGGGGCTGATTACCATCGTGTCGCCGAGCGCCAGCGAGAATTCGCTGAATTTCGTGTCGAATCCACGATTGCGCGCATTCAGCTCGCCGAACGAACTGTTGTCGCTGCCGGCTCCGGTCCAGTTCCCACGGAGGAACAGGCTGTGACCGTCGCGCAGGATGTGGTCCAGCCGCATGACAACCTGCTGCCGCTCCTCCGAGAAGGGGAAGACTCCGCTGTTGTCTTCAAACAGAGGCACGATGCCAGGATAGGTGGCCGGCACAAGCGCTGCGGCGAGCTGGCCCACCACCGGGCGCAGCGGGGGCGGCCCTGCTGTGCTCAGCACATCGACTAGGGCTTGCTGTGAATCCGTCAAAGAAGTCAGGAACGACCGGTCGGCAAGCAACGGAATGATCTGCGACTCGTGGCGGTCCAAGCGCTCGTAGGTAAAGGAATAGAACGTCTTGTTGCGCTCGACGGGACCTCCAATCGAAGCACCGCTCTGTGCCCTCGTATACCCGCTCTTGCCAGGGTCGAAATAGTTTCGGGCCTGGAACCGGCGGTTGCGCACCAAGCCGAACAGGGATCCGTGAACTGCGTTCGTGCCGCTCTTGGTGACGATGTTGATCGCGCCGCCAGGAGCTCCTCCCTGCTCGGTCGAGAACGAACTTCTGTTGATCTGAAACTCGTAGACGGCCTCTTGGCTGATCTGGGACCGCACGCCTCCAGTGATCGCAACGTTGTCGAGGCCGTCGATCATGAACGTGTTGCCCCGCCCGTTGGTACCGCCAATTCCGAGGCCGGACGCACCCGTAGTAGTGATTCGCCGGTCCGTCGCGTTGGCAACGTAGCCCGTGTCCACCACTCCAGGCGTCAGAAGTCCGAGGGATAGGTAGTCCCGGCGATTGATGGGGAGGTTCTGGATGCGGACTGAATCGATGTGGTCCGACTGCTGCACCCTATGGGGCTCGATATCCGACCTAGCCGATTCGCCGGACACGACGACCGATTCCTCGGCGGCAGCCACGGCAAGCCGAGGTGAAAACGTGGCTGTCTCTCCGACGTGAACCTCGAAACCATCGACCGTAAGCGGGGCGAAGTCCGATGCTTGGAAGCTCAGCGAGTACATTCCGGGTTCTATGTACCGGAACACGAATTCGCCCGCTTCAGATGTCTCGGATTCCCTGCGGATGCCGCGGTCTGTGCCCACCGCACTTACCGTGACTCCGGGAATGGTCGCTCCGGTCTGGTCGTAGACGAAGCCGCTAATGCTCCCGGTGTCAGTCTGGCCGTAGAGGACGGCGCCACACATGACCACTAGGCACGCGCAGATTCGACAGATTGCCGTCCGACATGCGGAAATTCCGAGGAGCACAACCGCATCCTATCAAGGGCGCACGTGGCGATTCAAGCCAGAAGTTCGCGAAGTCCAATTGGCTATTAATTCTTGATTCTAAAAGGTTTACGCCCATACAGAAAGGCGTGGAACTGGCACTTTATGCCCCTAGGGATTTCGGAGCATTCTCTCTAGGCGCGCGAAAATTCTGTGCGGCCTGCGCAGCAGTGCGCTCCTTTCAGCAATCGTCCAAGCAGTTGGAGTAGCACAATCTCCGTTAGATCCACTCCGCTTGCGGGCTAGAATCGACAGATGCGCAAGTGGATCCTAGGCTGTCTTATGCTCACCCTTGCAGGCTGCGGCGGCTCGCAGGCGAACGTGTCGGGCGAACTGCGAGTATGGCACACGGTCACGCTCGCTTTCCAGGGCCCCGCGGCATCCGAAACGGGTGAGCCGAATCCGTTCACGGACTATCGCTTGGACGTGACGTTCACCGGGCCCGATAGTGAGTATGTGGTCCCGGGATTCTTTGCCGCCGACGGTCGCTCTGCGGAAACATCGGCTGACTCGGGCTCGACGTGGCTGGTGCGGTTCTCGCCCAACGCCGAAGGCAAGTGGCGCTATCGAGCGTCGTTTCGAGCCGGGCCCGGGGTCGCACTCGCAGAGGATCCCGCCGCCGGCCAGGCGGCGGCGTTTGACGGAGCGTCGGGCGAGTTCGCGGTTGCGGGTTCCGACAAGCAGCCGCCCGACTTCCGCTCTCGCGGACGCCTCAAATACGCCGGGGAGCGATACCTGAGGTTCGCCGGAGACGGCAAGTACTTTCTCAAGGGCGGTGCCGACAGTCCGGAGAACCTGCTGGCTTACACGGACTTTGATGGGACGCGCGATCAAGACGCCGAGTCGGGACGCCGGGAAGCCTTCCTGCACAGCTACGGGCCGCACATCCAGGACTGGCGCGAGGGCGACCCGTCGTGGCAAGACGGCAAGGGCAAGGGGTTAATCGGAGCTCTCAACTACCTGGCCTCGGAGGGCGTGAATTCGATCTACTTCCTGCCGCAAAACGTCGGCGGAGACGGCGACGACACTTGGCCTTGGATCGCCCCCACGACTTTCGATCGCTTCGACGTGAGCAAGCTCGAGCAATGGGAAATCGTCTTTTCGCACGCCGACCGGCTGGGAATCCTGCTGCATGTCGTCACGGCCGAGACGGAGAACGACCACTTGCTCGACGATGGCGAGTTGGGGCCCGCTCGCAAACTCTATTACCGAGAACTCGTCGCCAGATTCGCCCACCATCCCGCCCTGATTTGGAACCTCGGGGAAGAAAACACCAACTCCACCGAACAGCGCAAGGCTCATGCATCCGGTCTCCGTCGGCTCGACCCGTACGACCACCCCGTTGTCATGCATACTCACGCGACCGCCAACCACCACGAAAGGCACTACACACCCTTGCTTGGGTTCGAAGATTTCGAAGGCGCGTCCATGCAGATCCGCGATGACTCGATCGTCCACACCGCGCTCATCGAGTGGATGCGCAGGTCGCGCGAGGCAGGCCGGCCGTGGATCGTGTCCTTCGACGAGCAGCGCACTGGCC
>Ga0209021_1004041_pt1 | contig 11160 bp, 8 predicted proteins | sample PinacodermFT_FD_187299 | JGI IMG/M metagenome (GOLD analysis project Ga0209021, IMG submission 187299) | Host-associated microbial community of the marine sponge Aplysina aerophoba from Gulf of Piran - sponge pinacoderm, lysed by freeze-thaw... | ecosystem: Host-associated > Porifera > Sponge >... | reverse complement strand
GGCCGCGGGCGGCGTTTCCTGCGGCCGGAGTCGCGAGTAGACCAAAAGGTAGTCCCGTGGGAGAACCTCGGCGGCGCCGGCGACCGCTACATGCGCCCCGCCCTCTCCACCGCGTTATGCGACGTGGATTCCAGCCGCCTCGATATGTCGGCCACGATGGTCGGCGGCAGGCCACGCCTGTACAAGGATTTTCGGCGCATGCTCGAGCTGAAGGACCTCGACGCGGTGTTCATCGCCTCACCCGACCACTGGCACGCCCTGATGACCATCATGGCCTGCCAGGCGGGCAAGGACGTGTACGTCGAGAAGCCCGCCGCCAAGACTGTGGAGGAAGGCCGCGCGATGGTCACCGCCGCCGAGCGCTACGGACGCGTAGTGCAGGTGGGCTCGCAAGGGCGCTCCCAAGAGGCCGCCTATTACGCCAAGAACTACATTAACAACGGGCAGATCGGAACCGTTTCGGAAGTCAAGTGCTGGCACTACGAGAACCCCCGCGGTACGTGGACTCCGGACGAGGAGGCCCCCTCCGGGCTGGACTACGACAAATGGATCGGACCGGCGCGGGAGGTGCCCTACAACAAGACCCGCACTCACGGCAGCTTCCGCTGGATGCTCGACTTCGGCGGCGGCCAGATCCGAGACCGGGGCGCTCATGTGATGAGCGTGGCCCAGTGGGTCATGAACGCCGACAACACAGGCCCGGTCAGCGTTGAGGCGACCGGCGAGCCCCACCACGGCGGCATCTATGACACGCCGATGCACATGACGGTGACCTACAAGTACAAGGATCCCGACTGGACTCTCATCTGGGCTCAGCCCGGCGAGCCGTCGCAGGAACTTGAAGCCCGCTATGGTGCCGTTTATTGGGGCGACAAGGGCCGCTTGACCGTGACCTACGGCGATCGCAACACGACCGACACGGATCAAAAGGCCAAAGACTTCGAGACGCCTTACGGGGGTGTCGAAGTCTTCAAGAGCCCCGGGCACGGCGAGAACTTCGAGGACTGCATCATGTCCCGCGAGAAGCCCATCATGGACATCGAGGCGGCGCACCGCGTGTCGATCTTGTGCATCCTAGGCAACATCTCTTACCGGCTCCGCCGCAAGCTGGACTGGGACCCTGTCGCCGAGCGAGTAAGGAACGACGAAGAGGCCAACCGCATGTTGAGCCGTCCCGGCCGCGGACCGTGGCACCTGTAGAGGACGTTGACATGGCTAGCCAACACAGATCGAGCAGCAACGGAGATAACAGCGCGATGACGAACCCAGACACGAAACACACCACGCCCGCGATGGCCGCGGGTGTTGCCGCAGCTCTGGTGGCCACTTCCGCGAAAGCAGGCGAGGCTGAAGACAAATTCCTAGCCGGCATCCGTAGCGATGACGAGGACGCCAACTACGCCGCTTGGTCGACCGCCGACCAAGTCGGTCCCAGCGTCATTCCCGCCCTAGCCGAGCTGCTCACTTCAAAGAAGCTCAACGTGCGCAAGGCCGCGGAAGAGGCGCTCAAGAATGTGGTGCACTCCGTGGGCAAGGTCATCAACGCCGCGAGCCTGGGCGCCAACACTGGCCGTCCGGACGATCCGGGCCAGATGGATCCGCGCCAAGCGGTCGTCATGCACCTGCACTCGGTGATTTCTGGCAAGGGCAGCCAGACGGCGAAGGTTACCGCGCTCCGCCACCTGTCGCTCATCGGCACAACTGACGATGTGGGCAAGATCGCGCCTTTGATCCACGATGCCCAGCTGCGGGAAGAGGCAGCGTTTTGCTTGGAGAGGATTCCCGGCAAAGCGTCAGAGGAGGCATTGCTGGCCGCGCTGCCTTCCGCAGCGGACGACTTCAAGCCTCGGATTCTGGCCGCGCTGGGGCACCGCCAAGCTGACGAGGCGGCAGGTGCGGCGATTGCGGCCATGGGATCTTCCGACACGACCTTAGCCATGGCTGGCCTGAAGGCTTGGGCGAGAATCGGCACCTCCGGCGGCATGGATGTAGCGTTTCCAGAGCGCGATGGCCTCAGCGAGTGGCAGAATATCGAGTTCGACGACAGCCAACTCCGTTACGCGGACGCCCAGCTCGCACGAGGCAATGCGGACGAAGCTCAGGTGATTTACATGGAAGCGCTGGAGCGCGACGAGGAGCACTTGCAGTGCGCCGCGATCATCGGCCTAGCCAATGTGGCGAGTGCCGACGCCGCCGCCGCGATCTTCCCGAAGCTGGACAGTGACGACAACACCGTGCGTATAACTGCAAGGCAAGCATGGGCAAGGTTGGCCGGGAGCGACGATTCGTAGGCCATCTAGGCGGCTTCAACAACGCCCACGGGCGCTGTCCCTGATCTCACTGGCCAATCCTCAAGCACCCGGGCAGCCAGTCCTCCATCCCGGCCTGCCTCGGAAACGGCGCCTTGGCCGAATAGCCCGTCGAGAAACTCGAAGCCATCTGAGGATGCCAACCCGATCAGAGTGCTTGCGTCGGAGACGACGAACGCTTCTGCCATTCTTGGATGGTGTCGGCGTCCTGACTCACGCTCGCTGCCGTGCCATCGACCACGGGAATCCCGAGCTGCGAAGCATGCTGGACAAATTCCGCGATGGGAAGTTCAGAGAACCGGGCCGCTCTGCCAAGGGTAACCCCTCCCTCTCGGTACAGGGCGGTGGCGAGGGCCAGCCGGATGCCCGGATCATTTAGAACCGAATCCCCTTCTAGGTGTATGAGTATAGCTTCCGGCTGTTGGCGTCTCAGCACAACCACAGGGCTTTCGCGCGCGGTTCTAAGCACTGCCGAAGGGCTCTTCTTCAGATCACCCACGCTCACGGCCTTCATCACGTCTTGAGTATGCAGCAAGATCTGGTTGCTGTCCTTTGATGCTGATCTCCAGGCTGCCACCAGTCGTCCTTCCCGAGCGGCATTACAAGTCCAAAGTGCCGCATTGAACTGCGGTGATGTTGTGAATGAGGGTCTGGGCGGTTGAGATCCGAATGACCGGTGGGCGCAGCAATACAAGCGAGGCGGGCACCGCTTGGCCCGCAACTTCGACGGTCGAGGATGTGTTGAAGAGGTAAGGCCGGGTGTAACCGAGGCGGGCCGTTCGGGCCTTTACAGGCTCCTAAGCGATCAGACGAGGGGTGGACGCTCGACTGCAAGGCGCAGCTTAGGGCCGCAGGTGGGCAGGGGCGCTACCCGCTGGCGGTTTTGGACGAGTGCGGCCGATATGTTGCTGTCCGGCGCTGATGACAGGAATCGCAATTGGCACGCGCCCCGGACGAGTCTGGAAGAACTGTGCGGGAGACTGTTCTTTCGGACAGCGAGGCCACCCCCTGGAGGAGGTTGCGGAACCCGTCAACCAACCCTGAGGAGCCGGACGGCCAAGGTTCACTTGCATATACGCTTGCCCAACCGCTGACCACACAGCTAGTTGCTGGCCCTCAAAGTACATCTTATTGCTCTCTAGGGTTGCACTCTCTCGAGTCAGTCGGTGCCACCCTACGCCGAACAGTCCGCCTTCTCGCGGCTGTGCGGTGCAGGATGCTCCACTTGCTACCCTAGATCTCTGCGACAGAGCTACTTTGTAGCGCAACTGACAGTCATTCAGAAACTTATGTCCTCGCTATCTTGGATAGATTTCGATGAGAACGACCGTCAGCGGGTGCGTGGGATTCTCGCGTTGTTCGAAGAGAAGGAGACTCGGGATGAACTCGGCCTAGGACCAATCCGTGACTCGATCGCCGACCATTTATTCCCTGGCACGAGCACACTCCAGACGCGTTTACGCTACATGTTCTTCATTCCTTGGATTTATATGATGGTCCAGAAGGACGACACGCGGTCCCACGAACTTGTGGAGCTAGCGAGAGGCCGGGAGATCCGTCTGATCGACAGCCTCCGCTGTGGTGGTGAAGAAGAAGGTGTCATCGGTCGGGCCGCAGGCGCCAGCCTGAAACGCCTACCAAGTTCGATTTACTGGACTGGTCTCAAGAGCTGGGGCATCCGCATCTTCCCAGGTTCACAAGAAGCCTATTTCGCCTCTCTACCAAGCCTGCGCCGACATCGACATCGCTCTAGGTCGGCGGACCACTCCTCAGCAATCGACGGTTTCGATAAGAAGCTCTGGAGTCCGGGTCTACCAAGACCGCCAAGAGACCTATTGGAGCAGGCAGACTTCCGCCTGACCCACGACGAAGCCGGCTTCTTGATCGACCGCTTGGTCAACTCACAACCGAACAGCCTCCTTGCACACCTCGCTAGATCTCCTCGCCGAGTCGAGTGCGAATTCGTCTGGGCTCACCCCGACTTCTCCGCATTCCCGCCAGCAGCGAAGCGGCTGGTCGAGCACGCTAAGGTATTCTCGGCGGTGCTGCATGGTGCCTCTCTGCTCTACAACCTGATGCTGGCAGAGTGCGGCGACAACGAGGACTGGGTCGAGCGCTATCGAGCTGAACTCTCCCGATGGAAGACCGACGAGTTTGACCAAACGGCTGTTTCTGACTGGTCCCTTCCCGAGTTTTGGGACTGTATCAAGCATGAGAACCATCGAGTCCAATACCGAAGTCGATCATTCGTAGAAAAGTGGCGCGAGCTCGCACATGAGAAGTGTGGCGAAGTTGCTGACCTCGAATCAGCGCGGGAGCTGGTGCGGGAACGGGAGAAAGCACTCAAGCGTTCGCAGTCTCGCTTCGTCAATCACGCCGTCCTCGCTCGGTGGGGAGGCCGCTCAGGCGCAGACCGCCTGAACTTCCGCTGGCGGGAAGCCAATAGCCACGTCCGGGATCTAGCCGATGCCGACTGACTTGCCACTGCATCCCGATGTACGCAATCTATATGGTGCTAGCCTCCGCCCACCTCCTGGGTACGTTTTTGACGCCGGTGTTGCAACCACGTTCTCGCTCGATCTCGAGACTGCCCTCGCCGTTCCGGTTGCGCTGGCGCTGTTCTCGTCCGAGAATACGGAGGAGCTTCTTAAGAGCCCCCTCGCTCTGCTAGAAGGGCTCGAGCGGACCGCCGAACGCCTAGCGATCTTTTGCGAGGGAGGCCGCATCCACGCTCAGCCAACTCCGCAGTCTAAGCTCTGCACTCTGCTTGAACGCCTCATCACCCAAGTGGCCGCCCCGCGGAGAGGCTCGTTCCATCCGAAGCTCTGGGTGCTGCGCTACTGTCCCAGGGAGGCGGGAAGTCCGGTCCGGATGCGTCTGCTGGTCCTGTCACGAAACCTTACCCGCGACCGTTCCTGGGACCTCTCACTCTGTCTAGATGGCGATGCAGGGCGCGGAATTCGCGCAGTCAATCGTCCACTGGTGAGACTCCTCCAAACTCTCCCGTCAATGGCGCGGGATACTCCGTCGGACCATGTACCCGAACTCCTGAAAGGGCTGACCGACGACCTGCACCGCACGAATTGGGAGTTGCCTGACCCGTTCGACAAAGTTCACTTCGCCGTAAACGGCATAGGACGTAGCCCATGGAGGCCCCAACGCTGTTACCGCCTGGGCGTCGTCTCACCGTTTTGCGACACCGCGGCCCTCAAGACTCTGGCCGACCTAGCGGACCGGCCATCTCTGCTTGTCAGTCGATCCGAGGAATTGGTATCCGTCGCTCGCGAGGTCCTCGACCGGTTCGAAAATGTATCGGTCATGGATGAGCTTGCGGAGACGCAGGATGGCGAAAACAACGCCAGTGGCAACGGGACTTCCCCCCACCTCAGCGGCCTTCATGCCAAGGCCTTCGTCCGGGAGATCGGCTGGAACACCGCCATCACCGTGGGTTCCGGAAATGCGACCCGACCAGCACTCATTTCTCGCCACAACGTCGAAGTCTTCGCAACTCTAACTGGGAGACGATCCAAAGTCGGCAGCGTCGACAAGATCTTTGGACAGGATGGCTTCGGACGCGTGCTACGCCCATTCCAGCTAGGGGAGATTGGTCCGATTGACCAAGACCTTCTGAACGCCGAGCGGAGGGTAGAGAGCGCTCGGCGCGAACTCTCTCAGGCCGACTTGGTGCTCAATTGTACGGCGGTGACCAGCGAACAAGATGGCCAGAGGCTGTGGAGAGTGACACTTCGGTCTGAGGGTGCGCTGAACCTCGAAGGGCTCGCTTCGCTTGACTCCTGGCCCATTACCCGAGGCGAGGCCCACGCACGTGCGGCCTTGACGGCGCTGCGCAAAGGAGACCCGGTGGAGATCGGCACCTTGCCCGTAGTCGACATAACGAGGTTCCTCGCCTTCCGCCTTACCGATTCCGTACACAGCAAGGCAAGTGCCCTCTTTGCATTGGGCCTCAGAATCGAAGGTCTGCCGCCAAACCGACATCGGGCCGTGCTGAGGTACGTATTGGATAGCAGAGAAGCATTCCTGCGTTATCTGCGCTTGTTGCTCGCGGACCTAGCCGATCCGCTGTCCGCGCAATTCGCTTCTGGTCCGCATGATGGTGGCGAGAAGTGGCGTGGGGCGGACGATGACGAGCCGATTCTAGAAGACATGGTGCGAGCGCTGTCGCATGGCCGCGACCGATTGGATTCAGTGCGCCGCCTAATGGAGCGTCTTGAACAGGTTCCAGGCGACGGAGACGAAGCGCTCGTTCCGGAGGACTTCAGCGAGTTGTGGGAAGCATTCCGAGCGGTTCTAGATGAGCAAGGTCAGACCAATGCCTGAGACCGCACCGTTCAGCGCGGAAGAGGCGCTGCAATCGCTCAAGAAGTTCCAGCGGCGGACCGTCGACTATGTCATGAGGCGCCTCTATGAAGACGCCGACAACACGAAACGCTTTCTGGTCGCCGACGAGGTCGGGCTCGGCAAGACCATGGTTGCGCGCGGCGTGATTGCCCGCACGATCGAACGGCTCTGGACGACCGTCGAACGCATCGACGTCCTCTACATTTGCTCGAACCAAGCGATCGCCAGCCAGAACATCAACCGACTGAACGTACTCGGCAAGCGAGCATTTGCCCTGCCAACTCGGATGACGCTGCTTCCCTTGCAGTTGATCGGCTCGCATGGCCTCGGCAGCAACAGAGTCAACTTCATTAGCCTGACACCAGGAACCACGTTCAATCTACGGTCGTCTACCGGGGTTGTCCGAGAGCGAGCCTTGCTGTTCCATCTCCTTCAGGACCTAGTAGGACCACGGCAAGGCCTTCGCAATCTGCTCCAAGTCGGTGTCGGCACTGCGAACTGGAACTGGGCCATCGCTGAGATCCCATCCGACCAACTTGACAAGAAGTTGGTCGCAGACTTTCGATCGAGATGCATCAATTCCGATCTGATCAACAATCTGAACGAACTCTGCAACCTCTTCCAAGACTGGAGGGACCACTATTCCGACCGCTTGACGACGCGCCGAAATGAGATTGTCGGCAAACTACGAAGCCTTCTTGCCCACGCCTGTGTTGATGTGCTTGAGCCGGACCTGATCATCCTCGACGAGTTCCAGCGCTTTACCGAGTTACTCCACGGCGATCACGACGCTGCGATCTTGGCGCGAGAACTATTCGACTACACCGACAGTGAGGGCAATCGCGCACGCACATTGCTGCTCTCGGCGACACCTTACCGGATGCTGACCCTTTCTTCCGACGGGGACAGCGACGGAAGTCACTACGAGGAGTTCTTAGAGACCCTCGGATTCCTGTTCGGCAGCATTCGAGCGGAAGAGGTAGCCGAGGATCTGAGACAGGAGATCGCTCGATTCCGTCGCATGATGTTATCTTTCCCGGAGGCGCGAGAGGAAGCCTGCGCACATCGAGCATCGATCGAGCGTCAGTTGAGGTCTGTCGTGGCCCGCACCGAGCGAGTCTCCAGTAGCGTGGACCGCGATGCCATGGTTGCTGAACCGTCTCTGGCCGTTAGTGTTGATGCGGCAGATCTGCGCTCGGCGGCAGCGGTCGCTGCGGTCGCCCGCATCGTGGGAGCGCCCGAAATCGTCGAGTACTGGAAGTCGGCGCCCTATCTGCTCAACTTCATGCGCGACTACGCCCTGAAGCGGGAACTGAAGGCGGAAGCCGAGAAGCAGCCTTCGACAGCGCTGCTCGACGCAATCAAGACGGCGCGGCCATCATGCCTGAACCGACGCCGGATCAGAGAATATCGCCCACTGGTGCCGACAAACGGACGAATGCGGTCTCTGATGCAGGACATCTTTGACGACAACCTGGACCGGCACCTGTGGGTCCCGCCATCGCTGCCCTACTATGGCGCACGAAACTCCGAGGCAGCTAGGCCGAGTAAGGCTCTGGTGTTTTCGTCGTGGTCGATGGTGCCGGACGCGATAGCCGCCATCCTGTCCTTCGAGGCAGAACGCCGGATGGGAGTGAAGCAAGCAGGGATGGGCTATTTCGACCGCCAGCGCCCGCGGCCCCTTCAATTTCGGCGGGGGCAGGGCCGCTTGGCCGGCCTCCGTGCTTTGCTGCTGATCTACCCTTCTCCTTTGCTCGCACGGAAGGCCGACCCACTCGACATCGTTGCGGCTCATGCTGAGCCGCTTTCCTACAACGAGATGCGCACCGCTTTGGCGAAGCGGCTCCAACCGTGCTTGCACCAAATGCAGGCTGCCGCTAGCCCAGCCCCCGAACTTGAGACTTGGGAATGGGCCGGCCCAGCTGTTCTCGACGCACTCGCCAACAACCGTGCAGGCCCTTGGGTGGAGGGGAACGTTGGCTTCATCAGTGCCGGTGATGAAGACGCCTGGCGCAGCCACGAGGATGCATGGCCCAGCCATGTTGAAGCATTGCGGACAGCGGTCCGGGAGAAACGCGTCGATGGAGCGGTACCAGAGGAAGCGCTAGACCTGCTCGTCGACGTAGCGCTTGGGAGTCCCGCAATCTGTGCGCTACGGGCGTTGCATCGCATCTCACCTGAACTAGGTTGGGATCATCCAGACTTGCTCACGGCGGCAACGCGCATCGCTTGGGGCTTTCGCACTCTCTACAACCACCACGATACGGTTGCGCTCTTGCGACGCGGCAGCGGGGATCGCTACTGGCACAGCGTGATCACCCAGGCGGCCCGGGATAACCTGCAATCTGTTCTCGACGAGTATGTTCACTGTCTGGTCGAATCCGAAGGATTGACTGACTCAGAGCCATCGATTCGTGTGACCGAACTCTCCAAGGTGATCGGTCGAGCGCTGTCTCTTCACCCTTCGCAGATCGAGGTCGACGATCCGCATGTTCGCTACGGCCGGCTCGAAATCAAGAAGTTCACCATGCGAGGCCGCTTCGCCATGCGGCTCGCGGATCATCGCGACGAGGAGGGATCTGCGGCCCGACTCAGCGGTGTACGAGAGGCTTTCAACTCGCCATTCCGGCCGTTTGTGCTGGCAACCACATCAATTGGGCAGGAAGGGCTTGACTTCCATCCGTACTGCCATCGCCTCTACCACTGGAACCTGCCAAGCAATCCGGTCGATTTGGAACAGCGCGAGGGACGAGTCCATCGCTATAAGGGCCACGCGATTCGCCTCAATGTCGCGCACGAGCACGCAGCCGCCGTACGAGGGTGCGGCGAGACCCCAGCAGATCCTTGGGCCGCCATGTTCTCTGCTGCCAAGAGCGCGTCTGGGGTCACCTCCGGCCTCATCCCATACTGGATTTACGATGGCCCGATTAAGGTAGAGCGCCGCGTGCCGCTCCTGCCCTACAGCAGAGAAGTCACTCGCTTGAAGTGGCTCAAGAAAAGTGTTGCCGTCTATCGCCTAGCCTTTGGCCAACCGCGCCAGGACGACCTTCTCACTTATCTCAGAGACTTGGATAGGGAGTTGTCCAGCGAGGATCTAGAAGCGCTCCAGATCCGCCTTGAACCCCGGTTGGACTGAGCGAAGGCCACTGGCTCAGCGAGGTGCCAGCTGCGAGTAGTGGCTAATCTGCTTGCTGGCTCGAAGTCTGAGTTAAGTAGCCTACGGTTCGGGCGCCTGCATCATCAAGAGATACCGCGAACCCGCGGCGATGCGGGAAGCGTCCGCCGTTCGCGATGGGCAACACGACGGGTGTCCCGGTGAACTCATTGAAGCGAGCGGGGGAGGTGACCACGACCGACCGGATCCCTTCTTGTTTATGGCAGACGGTGGAATCGAGGCTGACCAGCCAGATCTCGTCGCGCTGCCCTACGGCAGCTCGTTGCCGATAGGCTTGGCCTCAAGCCAAGCGCGGTCTCCGTCGTCGGCCGGAGCGGTCTCGTCGCACTGCGCCAGAAGTTCGTCGAGGGTGTAACTGGGCCGAGTTCTCGGTGCCAACACCAAGCGACCTTCCTCAATCGCAATATCCGCCCGAGCACCGGCTCGAAGCTCCAAGATGTCGAGCAGAGCCGGCGGCACTGCGAGCATGACAGAGCCGCCGACCTTGCGTAGATGGGTCGTACGGATGCGCTCGTCTTACGTTATATCTGAATACGGCATGGGTGCCGCGATTGAAGCCGCGATGCAGGAAAGTGGCGAACAGGTGTGAGATCATGACGTGGTCGACCTGTTCGAAGGCAGGGTCGGTGTCACCGTTGCCAGAGCGGATAACCTAGCCTCGACCACTGGCAGCACAGGTTGTGGGGCACATTGCCTCAGCCCGGACTGGCTTGGATTGATCTGAATGCCCGAGCATGCAGGCACGCCATGGACTAGGCAAGAGATCGAAGCCATCGTGGCAGACTATCTTGAGATGCTCATGATCGAGCTAGGAGGGGGCACGTTTGTCAAGGCCGAGCGTAACCGAGCGCTGCAAGCGCTGACCGGGCGATCGCGCACCTCAATCGAATACAAACATCAGAACATCAGCGCGGTCATGGCGGAGTTCGGCTTGCCCTTTATCAAAGGCTACTTGCCGGCCAGGAACTATCAGCGCGCCCTATTCGAAACCGTAGACGCTCACTTGTCCACTCGAGGTCTTCATGACCGTCTTGCCAGTTCGGCTTCAATGGATCTTGATTCGTCTGCTGAACTTGTGTATCAACCGCCGCCTATCCTCAGAGTTCGTTACATCTTCCGATTAGAGTTGTCGTGTGATTGGGCTGCAGGGCAACCGCCGCGACGGCCACAGTGTGGGTGAAACCCGGTGTATCCTGCGGTTGGCGCTGGTGCGGAGCGAGCGCAGCGCCAGTTCGCCGGGCAGTGGCTGGTCGGAGGGCAGGCTACAACCGGAAAAACTGGACATCCTAAATCGGAAGATATTGCGGCTGATCAGGT
>Ga0209021_1004039_pt1 | contig 11162 bp, 11 predicted proteins | sample PinacodermFT_FD_187299 | JGI IMG/M metagenome (GOLD analysis project Ga0209021, IMG submission 187299) | Host-associated microbial community of the marine sponge Aplysina aerophoba from Gulf of Piran - sponge pinacoderm, lysed by freeze-thaw... | ecosystem: Host-associated > Porifera > Sponge >... | reverse complement strand
CCTTGTATTCATTCACGGTCGAGTCCGGCGTCGGGTCGCGCCGCGCCCAGAACGACTCGATGAAGTGCTCGCGCTCCTCGTCCGTTGTCAACTCGACGAACGCCTCGCGCTCCTCGCTCATGATGATGTAGCGGACATCTTGGTCGAGCCAGCGCTTGAAGGGCCCCCGAAGTTCCTCTTCGGTGCATCCCTCCAGTGGCCCCATCAATCCGGCTACAGCCAGCGCCGCAATCCAGATCCCGAGTTGGCTGTGCATCGCTCCTCCCTGTCGGCGGCGCCCCGCGGAATCGACTGGGCGTCCCGACCTGACCGTTTCAGGCTGGTCGTTCCGAACTCTACCCTAGAGCCTCCGGTACGACCGGTCAAGCTTGAGACCGGGGTGCCGAGGTTTCTCCGCCGGAAACGGCTCTTCGACAACGCGCGGGCTGGCAGTTCGTTCCTCGCGAGCCGTGTCGATGAGGGCCGTGAAGTTCCGTGTCGTCAAAGGGATCTGTGCTGCTAGGAATGCCACCGACGAGCAAGTACCGGGCGGCCCGAACGCCCGATCAGTATGACACCCCGCTGTGGTCCTTGGCGTCGGCTCAGCATCGTAGCAACCTGGGCACGTCGCAGGTGGTGAGCTAGCGAGGAAAGGCCTGGGTGTCTTGGCGAGCCAACACCAAGGCGGCGGAATGCTGGCTGCAACGCTCGCGGAAATCTCCGATACGCTCCTGCAGGCCGGGTTCCGCGATGAGATTGACTTCCTCCCCCGGATCGTCGGTCAGGTCGAAGAACTGCTCGAAATCGGGCTGACGCCCCCGAAAGTCCACGTCTTCCTCACCGTATTGCGGCTTGTCGCTTCGAAAGTAGCGAACGTACTTCCAGTCCTTCGTGCGCACCGCCTCCATGTACGGCCCGGTGCGCAGCAAGAACAGGCTCTCGATGAAGATCTCGTCCCGCCACTCGGCGTGCGAGTCCGCCAGCAACGGGCTCAAGTCCCGCCCCTGCATGCTGCGCGGCACGCCGAGACCGCCGAAAGAGACGATGGTCGCCGGCACGTCGATGCTGAGCACGAGTTCGTCGACCGTGGTCCCCCGTGACTCCGCGGGGGCGCGCGGGTCGTAGACGATCAGCGGTACGCGAGTGGTCAGATCGTAGAGCAGCGACTTGCCGCCCATCGCGTACTCGCCCATCAGCAGGCCGTGGTCGCTGCTGAATACGATCACCGTGTTGTCGGCAATGCCCCGGCGTTCCAAGCTCTCCCGCAGCTGGCCAACGGATCGGTCGACGCCATGAATCAGCTGGTAGTAGCGCACGCGATGCTCGCGCAGCACCTCCGGGCCGAGATAGGAGTACGAGTAGGTCTGCATGCGACCCTCTCTTGGATGCACGTCCAAGGGGATATGCATTGCGGTGTCGTCGCCGAACGTGCTGGGAGGTTGCAGGCTGGCGTCGCGATACAGCGAGCCATAGACCGGGTGTTGTGCCAGCTTCGGATGGGAGTTCGCCGGCTTGGTCATGCGGGTCGCTCCGTCTTCCTCGGGGTAGAGCATCGACCCAGAGATAGAGCCGTGCGGGGCAGAGAAGCTGACCGACAGCATGAAGGGCTTCTCTGCCGGTGCATCGTCGAGGAACCGCTCGATGCTGTCGCTCGTGATTGGCGTCACGATTTCTTCATCGGCATCGTGATAGATCGCAAGGTGCTCGAACTCCATGGGCCAGAATCGCGCCCAGTCATCGTGGCCACGCCAGAAGTCGAACTTTTCCAGGGGCCTGCCGCGGAAGGAGTACTGTTGCAATCCGATCTTGCCGACGAAGCCAACGTGATAGCCCTGTTGGCGCAGCAGGGCGGAGTAGGTTTGGTCCCACTGGGCGTCGGAAAGCACGTTCGGGGATGAGAAGCCGATCTGGTGCACGCGCTCGTACTGACCGTTCATGAAGCTCGTGCGGCTGGGCATGCAAACTGGTGCGACCACATGGGCTTCGGTGAAGCGCACACCGTCCGTGGCGAGCTTGTCGATATGCGGGGTTTGGAGGACCGTGTTGCCGGCAATGCTGAGAGCGTCAGCCCGCTGATCGTCGGTCAGCAGGAAAATGATGTTGGGTCGGGACGTGGATGGCTCAGGACTCTGGCAGCCTGTGATCGCCGCGAGCAGGCAGGTAGTCGCGCCCAGGCGGGCGAGTGGTCCGGGTAGGAGTCGTACCGGTCTCATGGAACGCATCCAATCATAGGGCAACGTCTACGATTCGGCGCGTCCCGCTGTCGTGCGCCTCTGGCGACGGGTTTGTCGCTTCCAATTGCCAGAACCGACAACTGGTGGAGTCTGGCCGCAAGAGCGGCGGGCTCATAGAACTTTCGTTTTCAAATATAACTTTAGATTAAATATAAGGCAAAGGCAGTATTGCGGCCGCTCGGCGGTGATGATGGCCTCTCAGAGAGTTGCGGAGCCGACGCTTGCCTCTTCGACGCTTGGACTCCGCACTCAGCTGCAAGCCCTGAACCCACCCAGGGGCGAGTTCGACCCCGCCAAGTAGCGGTGCCGGAGGCCCACGTCAGGTGTGGGTGTCTCCACGTTCGTCGGCTTTCCCTCGAATATCCACCCGTCATCCCCGACTGTCCAAATCAAGGTTCCCGGCCCGACCAAGCCTGCCCTCAGCCCTCTCTCGATCAGTCTTGAAATGGAGCGGAGCTTGGCTGGCGTGAACCCTGCATGTTCGTCCCAGAGCGTCGCTTCGCCTATTGCCGAGCCGGGCGACATACTCAGTTCGAAAGCGAGTGGATCCTTCTGTGCTACTCGCTGCACCGGTAGCGAACCGACTCTCAGGTCTCGTTGGTGATTAGTGGGCAAGTCTTCTGATTCGTTCATGACTGGCTTTACTCACTCGGGTGGACTCTCTGGACGATAGTCGTCACGATGGTACCGCTGTTCGTGCTAGTGTTGGGTGACCTTGGTGCTGGTCTGATGCACTCGGGGAATGCTGGGATTGGGAATAGATCGTGGCGGAGCTGATTAATACGAGGATCGAAATGCGATTTCGGTTCCTGTTACTTCTGTTGCTGGTCCTAGAGCCGGTGAGGGCCTCGTGGGACGCGGTTCAGGCACTTCCGGTGGGGACCCGAATCTCGGTGGTGACACTCGAGAAGTCGTGGACAGGCAGGGTTGAGTCGGCCTCTGTGGACTCAGTTGTGCTGTGTACCAAAGGTAAGTTGCTGCGATCAATCGCGAAGTCGTCCATTCGTAAGGTCAATGTCAGTAAGCCTCTAGGCAGGCGCTGGGCTTCCGTCGGCGTTGCAGTTCTGACCGGGACCCTTGCGCTTGGAGTCATCCCGGAGAAGCTGTACGACTTGCCCAAACGAATCACAGTGGGGCTGGGATTGGCAGCCACGGTCCCTACGGTATATGCGCTGTATCGGGTGGCTAGGCCAAGAACGATCTACCGCGCCCCTAATCCCTGACCCGCCATTCGAATCCGTGGTGACAGTTCGAGCAGATGGTCTGAGCTTCATGGCCGATGATTCCGCAATTGGGACAGACTTAGTTGTCCGGAGTGGACAGTTCTTGGGTCACTCCGTGGGGGGCCTGTGTGGTAGGGGCTCATCACTAGTGAGAAGGCGAGTCCCGCTGGATTCGCGCAGCACACGTTCGTAGATGACACGCCGGTCGTGAAGCCAGTCAGCCATGCGATCCCAGTTCGCCCGGTCGGATGTGTTGATCTTGAGGGTGGTCCCGGCCCAAGGCGAGATTTGCTCACCCCCGAGCGCGGCCCTGAGCGGTTCCCAGTGAGGCTTGATCCTGGCTTGCAAGGCGTCTGCGGGCTCACTGGGTTTCCCTCCGAGAAAGACCCCTACTCCCCCAGCAGCCACATACAGCGAGACCAGCAGGTCTGCCTCTTCCACCCGGCGATAGACATTGGAACCTGCGTATCCATGCCGCACTTCGCTAGGATGCCGACCCCGGACATGATTCCAAGAATCCCGCCGGAACTGCCCGAGTTCGCTGAGGCCCTCTCGTCTCGACTCCTCCTTGACGCTGCGGTTCCAGTCGTTCGGATGCTCCAGTACCTCGAAGACGGGCGCAAGGGGGGAGTCCCCGATCTGGACAACGCGGATACGAACCGCAAAAAACGCGTACGGATCTTCGGTGTGGTCGTTGAGCCAGCGAATGGCGGACAGGTGCGCGGCATCGAACGCCTTGGCGATCCAGACTACGACCTTTGCATCCAGGCCCGCTAGGTATGCCAGAACCTGGCCCAGGGTGCTGCAGGTTGGCATCTTTCAATTGGTTCTCGATGAGGACTCGGCTATCGTCTGTCGGATCGCGAGCCACGATGTCCGCGCGATAAGGCCCCACCGTTTGCTCACTGCTCTCGTGTTCGAGTTCGATGCCGATCACGTCTCCTAAACGATTCAGGTGCTGAGCAAGCTAGGGCGTGAATTCATGCGCTTCGTGCTTCCATGCCTCGCGCAGATCCACTGGCTCCAGCGTTCCTAGCTCCGGACTGCTCATTTGGTTGCCCACTTCTCTCAGTGCCCGGCTGAGGGGCACTAATCCGCCGATTGTACCTGTGCGCCAAGAGCGATTCGGCACCTAAGGCTTTGTTCCGGGCGGCTACTTGACTCCTGAACTGGGTCGCTCCGCCTTCACCTATGCCCGGCGCGAATGCACTCAATGAAGTGGAAGCCTGGGGTGCAACCGCTTCTCTCTTGGAAGAGCCTCTCTTGTAGATGACCCGGGTCCTGTTGAACAACAGGACCCCGCCCGCCGCGATCGGGGCGGCGATACCGAAGTTAACTAGGGCATGCCCCCGTGAGTTCAAATCCAGGGATTGTCCCCGCACAGCCGGGGCCAGTACGTAGATCCCCAGAAAGGCACCGCCGGTGGCGAGATAGCCTCACAAGCGCTTCAGTATCGGTCGCCGCACACGAACAGCTGCAACCCGGCCTCGATTGAACGTCCTGCTCGCGCCGGGAGACACCATGAGCTTGATGGACGTCGCATCGGCGCTGATCATCTTCCCTGTCACGGTCGAGTGCTCGCTTATCTCGGCGGGAGGTTCGCGATCGATTCTCAGGACTATTCGGACCCCCTTCGGCTGTGCTACCACCCTGACCCAATCAGGCTTCGGGCGCTTCCCGATGGGCTCAAGGCCCTGGTTGCCGTTGCACACACAAGCCCACTTCCACAGAGCATGGCCGGGAATAGAATGCGGGCTCGTCTAACGAGGGACACGCGGCATCACCAATTGCTGCCTGAGAGAGACTTCCAATATTGTCGTCGATCAGGGGCACCTGCTCGCCTGACCCGAGCGTGGGCATTCCTCAAGGCATATTCCACGACCGGCGATCGCATCGGATCGACACGAATCGAGCAACCAAAGGCTCATGTCTGGCGACGCCGCCAGGGCCAGCCACGGAGTGCCCATCGGTGTCCGACAACCAGTACTCCGTGTTCGTAATGCCAGCTATCGCTTCGCTGGCGAGTAGCCAAACGATCCGATTCCTCATTCCGGACCTTGCTCTTGTCTTGCTGACTGGTGTGCCGATCGCCTACGCCGAGATCGAGGCTAAGGGCGTTTGGTTGAAGGTGCAAGCAGTCGAGTCTGCACTACAAGCGACGGTCTTGGTTCAAAGGGATCAAGCTCCTCAAGGGAGCAGGAAGATCAAGGGCCGTTGCGAGTTGGCCTTGGAGCAAGGCGTGACGCTCACTAAACCTAATGGAAAGGCAGTATTGCAGCCTTTTCGCGGTGATGGCGGCCTCCCAGCGAGGCGGCGGGGGAAGCGAGCGCGTAACGTCCCCGGTCCGATCGCGCGGGCTCTCGGCAAGCAACGCTGGATGTGTTCTACTGCACGTAGCGACCATGGACAAGCGCAGCTTTGAAGAGATCGAGATCGGCGAGGAGCACGAAACGCCAGCGATCACAGTGACCGATTGGCACGTGATGAACTTTGCTGCCGTCTCGATGGACTTCTTCGAGTTGCACACCAACGAGGAGTACGCCCGCAAGACCCAGTTCGGGCGGAGGGTGGCACACGGGCTGCTAGGCTTGGCAATAGCCGATGGCCTCAAACACCGGTCTTCGTTCCAAATCGAGGCCATCGCATCGCTGCACTGGTCGTGGGAGTTCTCCGGACCGATCTATATCGGGGACACGATCCGGGCGCGGCTTCGCGTGACAGACAAGCGCCCGTCGCGCTCGAAGCCCGACCGTGGCGTGGTTACGGTCGACTACGAGGTCTTGAACCAGAGCAGCGAAATCGTGCAGCATGGCACTAACAAGGTGTTGGTGCAGAGGCGCTGACCTGCGGCTCGCGCCACTGGCGCGTGTGCAAGGCTGTTAGCCGCGGGAGCGACGCTTGCCGCGACGAGGTGAACATGGCGATTACAACAGAGGCGATTGAGTATTCCGATGGCAGCACTGTGCTGCGAGGGCAGCTCGCACGGGATCACTCCCAGACCGACCCCCGCCCTGGCGTGTTGATCGCGCACACATGGGCGGGCTGTGGGCCGTTTGAGCGCGGGAAGGCGGCTGAGATCGCCAAGCTCGGCTACGTAGCGCTGGCGGTTGACCTGTATGGTGGCGGCATCGTGGGTAGTAGTACGGAAGAGAACGCCAAGCTCATGTCGGTCCTGCTGGAAGATCGCGCCTTGCTACAGCGGCGCATGACGGCTGCGCTGAATACCTTGAAGGCACTCGAAAGCGTAGACGCGGACCGCACAGCCGCGATCGGCTACTGCTTCGGAGGGCTGTGCGTGCTGGACTTGGCTCGCACGGGAGCATCATTGCAAGCGGCGGTGAGCTTTCACGGCCTGCTCGACCCGCCGGACAACATCGAGGCCGCGGATGTCCGAGCACGGGTGCTCGTGCTGCACGGGTGGGACGATCCGATGGCGAAGCCGGAGTCCGTACAGGCGCTGGCCGACGAACTCACGATGGCCCGGGCGGACTGGCAGGTCCACGCATACGGGCGCACGATGCACGCCTTCACGAATCCAGCGGCAAACAACCCTGAAGCGGGTACTGTCTACGATGCCCAAGCCGACCGCCGGTCTTGGAGCTCGATGCGCCAGTTGCTGCGCGACTCATTCGAGCTGGACTAGTTGCGGGATCTAGCCGAAGGGCGTTCCGCCCGGGGCAGGAACGGGTCGTTTGGGTCCCAATGTGGCTTGTATGCCGTTGGATAGCGCTCTTTGGCCTTGGACTCGTCGTAGTTGGGGTTGGGTGGGGGCGTCGTGGCGCCGACCGATTCCCTCCAGGCTGCTAGGGCCTGCTGCATCGAGGCGGTGCGCTCTCGCTCCACGCCGGATAGGTCCTTGCTCTCCGCAGGATCATTGGCGAGGTTGTAGAGCTCAACATGCGAGTCTTCGAAGAATTCGACCAGTTTCCACCCGCCCCTTCGAATTGCCCCGGTCGGTGTCGAGCCGGCGTTGGAGTAGTGCGGGTAGTGCCAATAGAGCGTGTCGCGCTCCAACGTTCCGGTCTGCCTTAGCAGAGGCATGAGGCTCTTCCCATCCGTGGTGTGGCCTGCGGAATCTGCCGCCGCGGCGATATCGAGGAGTGTGGGGTAGAAGTCGATGCTGGTGACCGGGGTGTCTTCGATGGTGCCGTCTTGCACCACCTGCGGCCAGCGCACGATGAGGGGCTCGCGGATGCCACCCTCCCATACGTAGCCCTTGCCCGATCGAAAGCCCCCGTTGAAGGCCCGGCTCGGCACTCCGCCGTTGTCGGAAAAGAAGAAGACGACCGTGTTTGAGGCCAGATCGTGGCGCTCTAGCAACGACAGCAAGCGCCCCACGCTGTGGTCGACTCCCTCGACCATAGCGGCGTAGACCGCATTGTTGCGATCGGTGGGATCGTCCCTGCCGGCATAGCTGTCGATCAGGCTGCGCTTGGCTTGGATCGGAGCATGCACCGAGTAGTAGGACATATAGAGGAAGAATGGACCGCTGCGGTTCGCCTCGATGAAGCGCTCGGCGGCTGCCGTCAGCGTGTCCGTTAGATAGTCGCCAGACTGAGTGCCCGGGACTGGGACCTGCCTGTGCGGTGCGAACATGCTCCTGTGGGAACTCCATTGACCGGACGCAAAGCTCTCGTCAAAGCCGTGTCTCTCCGGCATATAGTCGCCCGCACCGAGGTGCCACTTGCCGATGCAAGCCGTGGCGTAGCCCGCCGCACCCAGTGGCTCTGCGATGACGGTCTCGTCGAGTGGCAGGCCCAAGGGAAGCTCGGCTTGTAGCAACTTGGCATAGGGCAGGACATTGCCAGGAAGGTATTGGGTCAGGCCGATCCGGGCAGGCCAGCGTCCCGTCAGGATGCTAGCTCGCGTAGGAGAGCAGTTGGGAGCGGCGGCGTAGGCATTCGTGAAGCGCATGCCCTCTTGGGCCAGGCCGTCGATGTTGGGTGTGCGGTGGTAGGTGTTGCCGTAGGCCCCGATGTCGGCATAGCCCATATCATCGAGGAGCAGAAAAATGATGTTGGGGCGATCTGCTGTTGCGGCTCCGGACTGGGCCTGCAGCCCGAGGGCCGCAACCGTGCACAGGGCTGCCAAGGTGGCGAGACAGCGTGCAATGGTCAGCATGCTGCAACTGTAGCAACTCGGGCATGTCCGCAGAGTTGTCTCCCGATGGCCCTTGTCTGCAGGAAGGGGGGTCTCCGGCCGTGGCGAAAAGATGAGCGTGCCGAAGACGTGACCATCGGTGCGCTGCCAACCCGCAGCTGCGGAGCGTTTATGGCTTTAGCCGCAACTTCCCAAAATGGATGTGGGTTCGCGGCCTGTCGGGCGTTCCGCTGTCCCAAACGGCCCGAAAGTCTCCGGGCGCGACTTCGATCAGTGTCGGGTACGAGTTCTTGATGCCCGCGTCATAGAAGGTTTTCTGCTCGCTCCACGTGCCACGCGGTGCCTTGGTCTTGTAGCGCAGGGCCATTCGTCCGCCCGGCTCGCGCTGCGCCGGGCCATCGTTGTAGACGTAAATGTGCGTTCCGTCACTGGCCTGGCCGAAGAATGCCTTCGACTTGGCATTGTGCAGTTCGGGCTCCTCCTTGGAGACGCTCCAAGTATGGCCCCCGTCTGTGCTGACGCTGGAATAAGCGCGCGGCGGGTCGGTCGTCAGGCTGGAATCGTCATAGTTTGCGGTCCGCATCACGATCTTGAGCTCGCCGGGCGTATCGCCCGGTGCGATGTTGCCTTCATGCAGGAACACGCGCGCCGTGGTTGGCTGGGGAATGTAGGCTTCGATGTCCCACTCGAGCAGGCTCGTGCTGCTGAGGACGAAGTGGTCGCGGCTGCCGCGCGGATCGTTTTGGAGTGTGTTGCGGTGGGCTGGCAGCAAGAAGAGTTTCCGACCGTCGATGTCCGTCTTGACGATGCCGGCGTTCGTGATGAGCGGTCCGGTATAGTGCATGGCCAACTCGACCGGCGTCCACGTGCGCCCCCCATCAGCCGTGAAGGCGGCGACGAGGTGTGATTCCTCGCTGTTCTCGAAGGTTATGGGGCAGCGCATCGCAAAGCACCAAATGACGTCCTGCCCCGGCGCGCGGTAGAGGACCGGATTGGCGTAGGCGAACTGGATGGCCCCTTGCCGCTGGCGATGATCGAAGATAGCGACCGGTTCTTCCCACGTGTCGCCATCGTCTCGCGAAACGGTGGCCAAAATGTCCCCCATGTCCTTTTTCCCGTTGACCATCGCGCCGAACGCGACGATGAGATCCCGCTGGCGCTCGCCTTGGACGATGAAGGGCTGCCAGACGCGCCAGGCATAGGGATGTTGCGTGACGCGCCTGATCACGCGCAGATCAGAAACGTCGCCTCGGTAGCTTTCCGCTTCCGCAAGGACAGCGGGGCCGCAGAGCAGGATTGCAGCTTGTGCGGCGCCGAACAGCCAGGCTGCTCTTCGAATCTTGCCTAGTAGTGCCATCGCTACAGAGTAGCGAAATGGCGCCGGTGACGTCGGCCGCCCCGGCCCTTCGAGAGCGTCTGCTGATCCTGCTTGTTGCGATGTTGCGGCACCCCTATTCGGTCGGCAGCAGAGCGCCGCGGCTCACCACGACATACGAGTAGCATGGCACCTGCGGGAGTTGCCTGTCCTTGTGCGTGAGCCGAATCGCGCCACACACATCCCCGCACAGCCAGCCTGCGGGTCGGTAGTACAACCCGCCTCAGACCGCTACCGGCTGCCAGTTCCGGGAACTACGGCTTCGCCGTGATCCTATGGCACTATTAGAGTGTGATGCCTGCTACCGAAACAGAGGAGCAGTTGCTTCCGACGATTGGGCCCCCTTGGGAGGAGAACGAGTACGGTGTCAAGTTCTGCCCGGTTCGCATTCCTGTCACGTCGCCGACCCGGTATGTGTCGTACCAAGCGGCTCTCAACCTTCGCCTGCCCGGCGAATATACGGGAGACTGGCACCAAGATGATTCATTCTTCACCACGGTGGACAATCCGCATACCTTGATCCTCGCTGGACCGGGGGGCTGGGGCGACTCCACCCCGAGTCTCGGCAGTAAAGGCGTGCGCGACATGGCTCACATCTTGGCCGACTGGGTGATCCCTCCAGATTGCGGCCCGGTTTGGGTGGCCAACCACTACCGCGCAATCGCCGACTACGTGGTGTTGGACACTGCGGACGGGCGTTGTCTCAGGCACCCAAGGTACTGCCCGGTGTACAGCATCAATCAGTGGTTGGACACCGAAGAGCAAATCGAGCATTTGGTTGAGGAATATCTCAAACCGCTCGGCGAGCAATTCGCTTCTGAAGTGCGAGCGATCCACGACGAATGGCTTCCGACCGTAGTATTTTCCTAAGGCCAGATCAGAAAATCCACGAGAGTGTGATGCTGGCAGTGCTTGGTAAGCTCCAAGCCACACCCTACGTCTTTAAGGGTGGGAGCGCCTTGGCTTTCGTTTATGGGCTGGACAGACACTCGACCGATCTTGACTTCGACGCCGAAGGGCCAGTTGCCATAAGGGACTTGGTCGAAACGGGGCTACACGATGCAGGAGTGGAGCTAGCAGACATTATCGTTGGAAAGGATACTGACATTGGCCAGCGGTTCAAGGTTCATTACGAGCATCCAGCGACGCGGGGTGACCGGCTCCTAAACATTGACCTGAGCTTTCGCGAGACACCCAATCAAGAAGATGTAGTAATGATTGATGGGATCCGCACCTACAAGGTGACAGCGA
>Ga0209021_1004034_pt1 | contig 11179 bp, 10 predicted proteins | sample PinacodermFT_FD_187299 | JGI IMG/M metagenome (GOLD analysis project Ga0209021, IMG submission 187299) | Host-associated microbial community of the marine sponge Aplysina aerophoba from Gulf of Piran - sponge pinacoderm, lysed by freeze-thaw... | ecosystem: Host-associated > Porifera > Sponge >... | reverse complement strand
GAAACGCCAGATTACGCTACCTGTCGATCAATGCAGGGAAGTCGGGATCGGGCCGGGTGACGAGTATCGCAGCTATGTCGCCGACGGACGCATCACCATCGTGCGGAAATCCTCCGGCACGGCCAGGGGAGTCCTGCGGCATATGGCCGGCGATCCCACCGTCAGCGACGAGGAGTCCCTGGAGGACGCGCTTGACGAGTCGGTGTCTTGATTGCGGTCGATACCAACGTCCTGCTCCGCTATCTGCTGCATGACGACGAGACCCAGGCGGCGCGCGCAGACGCCCTCTTCGACGATGGCGAGGCAGTCCTGATTACGGATGTCGTGCTCGCAGAAACCGTGTGGACGCTCTCCGGCCGCAAATACCGGCTGGGCAGGGCTGAGTTAGCGGTCGTCCTCGAACGGCTGTTCGGCGAGCCGAATATCCGCTTCGAGGACGACCAAGTCGTGTGGCGCGCCCTGCAAGCCTGGAAAAACGCACCGCCGACGGTCGAAGCCGGGCGGTCGAAGGGCGCCGGGTTCGCCGATGCCCTGATCGTGTTCAAGGCGGTGCAGGCTGCCTCGGACGCCGGCGAGGCGATGAAAGGCGTCTACACCTTCGACAAGGCCATGCAAAACCTGCCCCACACCGCGCCGCCCTGACGGCAGCCGGACGGAGGACATCGTCCGGGGCGAGCGTCTTCGTCTTCCCGCTGCCGCATGGCGCGCCGACCCCTTTATCGCGGATACCCATGCCGCTAGGGTTCCGCCTCATTCGGCGCGTCGCACCCTTCCGGATGGAGGACACGCCATGCCGCGTTTCTGGACGGCCTGCCTTGCGCTGCTTCTGTCTCCTCTCGCTGCGGCGCACGGAAAGGAACTGAAGCCGAAGCTCGGCGATATCGGCGGGGCCTTCTATGCGGAGGTGTCGGAGAGCCGCAAGGTCTGCCGGGGCGCGGTCGAGGGCAGAATCGCGCTCTGCGGCCTGAACACGAAATTCGAAGACGATGCGGAAAACCGCGAACATGCCCGCTGCCTGCCGGTCTTCGAATGGCAGGCCGAGAGTTGCACCGCGCATTTCCGCCGTGAGGCCCGCAAATGCGATGGCGAGGGCCCGGCGCGCATCGAGGGCTTCACCCGCTTCGGCTGCACGGTGGCGGCGAAGGCTGCGGGAGAAAGCGGCGAGCCCGCAGTCGCGCCGGTCGACCGGCCGATGCAGGCGCGGATGCGGACCGATATCCGCCGCGGGCCCGGACCCGGCCACGCCAGGGTCGGGGTGCTGGAGGCGGGCCGGGAGGTACGGGTGACGGGCGAGGCCGGGGCGTGGCTCAGGATCGAGGCGCCGGACGGCAGCGCGGCCTTCGTTCACGCCTCGCGGCTCATCCCGCCCGCTCCCCGGGACCCGGCCGCCGACCTCGCGCCGAAATGTGTGGCCATGAGCCCGGGCGCCGCTTGCTGGCAGGAACTGGCCGACGGGAAGGGCTGCCGCTTCTGGTACGACTACTACAATCCCGGGGTAAGCTGGACCTGGTCGGGCCTGTGCCAGGCCGGCGTTACCGACGGGCGGGGCGTGCTGGCGGCAACCTGGGCCGGCGGGTCCGCAGAGCTCTTCGGCGCGTTCGACGGCGGCAGGATGCAGGGCCTGTGGGTCGCCCGCTACGCCGGCGGCAGGCTCGAACAGGGCCATTACGTGAACGGCAGCAGGCACGGCCGATGGGTGGACCGCTATGCAAGCGGCAGGGTCGGCGAAGGCTCCTATGCGAACGGCAGGAAGCACGGCCGGTGGGTGGACCGCTATGCAAGCGGCAACAGCCTCGAATACGAGTATCGCGACGGCTCGTTGGACGGGCAGCCGGGGGTCTATATCACCGGGGACGGAGAACGCCATCCGGGGCGCTGGTCCGGCAATTGCTTCCTGGACGGCCAGGGTCGCCTGCTGATTTGGCGCGGCGACAGGGAGACATGCCCGCCCGGATAGTGGAGGACAACAAACCTTGCCCCCGCTTGCGAGCCCGGAGGCCACGCCTTGATTGGCAGGGACGGAAATGCCATGCCTTGCGGCAGTGCAAGCAGCGGGTGGCGGGATGGCGGAATATCTGAAGCGGGGCCGCACGGCGGCCGAGCGCGCGGAGGCGGATGCGAAGGTGCGCGCGGCCGTCGAGGGGATACTCGACGACATCGGCGCCCGCGGCGACGAGGCGGTCCGCGCCCTCTCGGAGAAATTCGACAACTGGTCGCCGGAAAGCTTCAGGCTGTCGGAGCAGGAGATCGAGCGGGCACTCTCGCAGGTGGCGAAGCGCGACCTCGACGATATCCGCTTCGCTCAAGCCCAGGTGCGCGGCTTCGCGGAGCACCAGCGCGCCGCGCTCCGGGACATAGAGGTCGAGACGCTGCCGGGCGTCGTGCTCGGGCACAGGAACATCCCGGTGAACTCGGTCGGCTGCTATGCGCCCGGCGGCAAGTATCCCATCGTCGCCTCCGTGCATATGAGCGTCGTCACCGCCAAGGCCGCGGGCGTGCCGCGCATCGTGGCCGCCGCCCCGCCGGCAGCGGACGGCCCGCACGCGGCCATGGTCGCCGCAATGCATATGGGCGGGGCGGACGAAATCCTGGTGCTGGGCGGCGTGCAGGCGGTAGGCGCGATGGCGCTCGGCACGGAGTCGGTGGCGCCCGTCGATATGCTGGTCGGCCCCGGCAACGCCTTCGTCGCGGAGGCCAAGCGCCAGCTCTTCGGGCGGGTCGGCATCGACCTGCTGGCAGGCCCGACGGAGACGCTGCTGATCGTCGACGAGACGGTGGACGCCGAACTCTGCGCCACCGATCTGCTGGGACAGGCGGAGCATGGGCCGGACAGCCCCGCCATACTGGTCACCAACTCGCGCGCGCTGGCCGAAGCCACCATGGCCGAGGTCGAGCGCCTGCTGACGATCCTGCCGACCGCCGCCAATGCGGGCGCCGCCTGGCGGGACTATGGCGAAGTGATCCTCTGCGCCAACCATGACGAGATGCTGGCGGAGGCAGAGCGCATCGCGTCGGAGCATGTGCAGGTGATGACCGACCGCGACGAGTGGTATCTGGAGAACATGACCAGCTACGGCGCGCTGTTCCTGGGTCCCCGCACCAATGTCTCCTACGGCGACAAGGTCATCGGTACCAACCACACGCTGCCGACCCGCCGCGCGGCGCGCTACACGGGCGGCCTCTGGGTCGGCAAGTTCATCAAGACGCACACCTACCAGCGCATATTGACCGACGAGGCCTCGGCCCGGCTCGGCGAGGTCTGTTCGCGGCTCTGCATGCTGGAGGGCTTCGTCGGCCATGCCGAGCAGGCCAATATCCGCGTGCGCCGCCTCGGCGGCCGCAACATCCCCTACGGCGCGGCCGCGGAATGACGGCCCTGCCCTCCGGCGCGATCGACTGCGACCTGCATCCCGCGCCGCCCTTCGTCTCGGCGCTGCTGCCTTATCTGGAGCCGCACTGGGCGGATGCGGCGGGGCATCGCGGGCTGCACGAGCTGGAGACCATCGCCTGGCCGCCGAATGCGCCACTTTCCTGCCGGCCGGACTGGCGGGACGGGGAGGCGAAGCCCGGCAGCAATCCCGCACGCCTTGTTCGGGACGCGGTTGACGGGTTCGGCACCCGCTTCGCCATCCTCAACTGCCTCTACGGCGCGCCGATGCTCTATTCCGAGGACATGGCTGCCGGCTTCTGCCGCGCGCTGAACGACTGGCTGAAGGCGGAATGGCTGGACCGCGACCCGCGCCTGCGCGCCTCCATCCTCGTGCCGCCCCACGCCCCGGACCTTGCGGCCGAAGAGATCGAGCGGGCCGGGGAAGACCGGCGCTTCGTGCAGGTGCTGCTGCCGGTGATGGGCGAGACGCCGCCCGGCCGGCGGGTCAACTGGCCAGTCTATGCCGCGGCCGAGCGGGCGGGCCTGCCGGTCGCCTTCCATGCCGGCTCCGCCTACCGCCACCCGCCGACGCCGGTCGGCTGGCCCTCCTATCTCGCCGAGGACTACGCCTCGCAGGCGACCGCCTTCCAGTCCGCGCTCACCAGCCTCATAACCGAGGGCGTGTTCCGGAAGTTCCCGGAGCTGACCGTCGTGTTTGCGGAATCCGGGGTCGCCTGGCTGCCGGCGCATCTCTGGCGGCTCACCAAATACTGGCGCGGCCTGCGCATGGAGATTCCCTGGGTGGACCGCAGCCCGGAGGAGATCGTGCGCGAGCGCGTGCGCCTGACCGTTCAGCCTTTCGACGCGCCGGAGGAGGCGGTAGCCCGCCTGCTCGAGCATCTGGGCTCGGACGACATGCTGCTCTTCGCCACCGACTACCCGCACTGGCAGTTCGACGGCATGGGCGCCCTGCCCGAAGGCTTGCCAGCCGAGCTGGTTCAGCGTATCGCAGTGGACAATCCGCTCGCTGTCTATCCGCGCCTTGGGGAGGGAGAACCATGACGGCAAAGGTCCTGGAACGCCCGTTGGGGGAGGCGCCGGCCGAAGCCGCGCTCCGGATTGCCGACTGCGACATCCATCCAAGCCCGAAATCGCTCGAGCGCGAGATCTACCCGTTCCTGGAGAAGCGCTGGCAGCGCCATCTGGAGCGCTACGGCGCGCGGCCCCGCCAGCCTTTCCTCAACGGCCCGGCCTATCCGAAGGGCCAGCCCGACGCCGCCCGGCGCGACGCCTATCCGCCCGCCGGCGGCCGCCCCGGCAGCGACCTTGCTTTCATGCGCGAGCAGCATCTCGACCCGCACGATATCGGCTTCGGCGTGCTGAACCCGCTCAAGTCCGGCCAGGGCCTGCAGAACCTCGATTTTGCGGACGCCTATTGCCGCGCGATCAATGACTGGCAGATCGCGTTCTGGACCCGCGAGGAGCCCCGGCTCAAGGCGTCCATCGTGGTCCCCTACGAGGACGCGGCCGCGTCGGTCAGCGAGATCGAGCGCTGCGCCGGCGAGGAGGACTATGTCCAGGTCTTCATGCTGAACCGCACGGCCGAGCCGATGGGCCAGCGCCGCTACTGGCCGATCTACGACGCCGCGGCCGCGGCCGGGCTTCCCCTGGCAGTCCATGCCTTCGGCTTCGGCGGCGCGCCGATCAGCGGCAGCGGCTGGCCCTCCTACTATATCGAGGACATGACCGGCCACGCCCAGTCCAGCCAGGCGGTGCTGACCAGCATGATCTTCGAGGGCGTGTTCGACCGGCTGCCAAGCCTCAGGATGGTGCTGATCGAGAGCGGCTTCGCCTGGCTGCCGGCGCTTTGCTGGCGGCTCGACCGGGTGTGGATGCGGATGCGGGACGAGCTCCACCGCTGCAAGCGCCGGCCGAGCGAGATCGTCCGCGAGCAGGTATTCCTCACCACCCAGCCGATGGAGGAGCCGCGCAACCCCCGCCAGCTCGTCGAGTGCATCGAGTGGATCGGCTGGGACAGGCTCCTGTTCGCGACCGACTACCCGCACTGGGACTTCGACCGGCCGGACCGGGTGCTGCCGTCCTGGGTGGACGCGGAAAAGCGCCGGGCTTTCTTCACGGACAACGCGCTCAGGGTGTACGGCCGGCAGATGCCGTGACCCGCCATGTTGTCGGTCCCGTCGCCGGGTTCCCGCCGGGCACGCGCCGTTGCGTCGTGCTGGAGGGGCGGCGGATCGCGCTGTTCAATGTCGGCGGGCGCTATTTCGGCCTGCTGGACCGCTGCCCGCACCAGGGCGGCCCGCTCTCCGAAGGGGTGCTGACCGGGCTCGTCGAGGCGGGCGCGCCCGGCGATTACAGCTTCTCGCGACCGGGCGAAATCCTGCGCTGCCCCTGGCACGGCTGGGAGTTCGACCTCGCCACCGGCGAAAGCCGCTTCGACCCCCGCCGCCACCGAACCCGCGCCTACCGCGTCACCGCCGCCCCGGGCGAGGAGCTCAAGGCCGAAACCGTGCCGGTGCGCATCGAGGAGGACTATGTCGTCGTCGAGACCTGAGGCGGTAGGGCAGCCTACATCCAGTTTTCGACAGCCAGTCCTTCGAACGCCCGGAAGTCGGCGACGTTCGACGTCACCAGAGTCAGCCCGTTGGCGTGCGCTATCGCAGCGATCTGGCCGTCCACGAAGGGCGGTGTCCTGCCGGCAGCGGTCAACCGCGCACGCTCCCGAGCATGCCAGTCGGCTGCCTGCCAGTCATAGTCCAGGACCGGGAAGCTCGGCAGCACCACATCTTCGATATAGCGCTCTATTGCCTCTCGGCGGCGCGACGGCGCGAGCCTCGAACAGCCGAACCGCAACTCGTGCCAGACCGGAGCAGGGATCGCGATCTCGCCTTCATGTTCGTGCAGTCGCCGGATGACCCCTGCGGCGAGCCGTGGCCGCAAGGGCTCCGACACGGTATTGGTGTCGAGGAGATACTTCACTGGGCGGCTATAGCCTTACCTCGCGGCCGGCTGTTTTCTCACGTACATCGGCGAACAACTCGTCGGGGTCCAAGGCAAGTCCCTCAAGCCCAACATTGCTTGCAAACTCCCGGTAAGCATCGCCGAAGGTCCGCCGCCGCGACGAGAGCCGCTCGAACTCGCGGCATCCGATCAGAACCGCCACCGGCTCGCCCCGACGGGTAAGCTCCACCGCCTTGCCGGTCTCGGCGTCTCTAACCAGAGACGGGAGGTTGCGCCGGGCTTCAGCTATCGAATGTCGATCCATCATCGCCTCTCCTCCATGTCCATCAATATGTACATAATAGGCAATGCCGCAACGTCGAGAAACCCCGGACCTGGCGACTGCCTCACGCTTGTCCGAGGACGGCGTCTGCCACCCGGACGATGGCGGCGAGGCTTCGCTCCACGTCTTCGTCGGTCGTGGCCCATGACGAGACGCTGATGCGCATCGCGGCCCGGCCGTTCCACCGGGTGCCGCCGCACCAGCAGGTCCCGTCGCGCTGCACGCCGTGGATGACCTCCCCGGTCGTCCGGTCGTCGCCGAACGCCACGAGCACCTGGTTCAGCACCACGTCGTTGAGGATTTCGAAGCCGGCGTCCCCCAGCCCGGCCGCGAAGCGCCGCGCCTGGCGGCAGTTGCGCTCGACCAGCTCCGCCAGCCCGTCGCGGCCGAGCGACGCCAGCGCCGCCCAGACTTCGACGCCGCGCATGCGCCGGCTGGTCTCCGGCGTGAACTCGAACGGCTCCCGGTTCTCCGGGTCGGGCAGATAGTCCGCCTGCACCGACATCGCGCCGCGCAACGCACCGGCGTCCCGCACGATGGCGAGGCCGCTGTCATACGGCACGTTGAGCCATTTGTGCGCATCGGCCGCCCAGGAGTCGGCGCGCTCGATGCCCTGCACCAGCGCCGCGAACTCCGGGGATATCCTTGCCCAGAGGCCGAAGGCGCCGTCCACATGGACCCGGACGTCATCGGCGCGCACCGCCTCGCATATCGCGCCCACCGGATCGAACGCGCCGGTGTTCACATTCCCCGCTTGCGTGCAGACGATAGCCGGACCGTCGAGGTCGGGCAGCGCATCCACGCGCATGCGGCCCTGACCGTCCGCCGGCACCCGGACCACCCGGTCCCGCCCGAGCCCGAGCATGCCCAGCGCCTTGAACAGCGTGGCGTGCGCCTCTTCTCCCACCACGACGGTGATTTCGGGAGCCGCATGGAGCCCGTCCCGGTCCACGTCATGGCCGTGCGCGAGCAGGACGGCGCGGCGGTCGGCGGCGAGCGCGGCGAAGTTCGCCATCGTCGCGCCGGTGACGAACGCGGTCCCCGCATCCGCCGGCAGGTCGAGCGCCTCCAGCACCCACCGCGCTGCGACCCGCTCGACCGCGGCGCCGACCGGCGAGCTCACTTCGCTGAAGGCGTTCTGGTCCCACGCGGCCGCGAGCCAGTTCGCGGCCAGCGGCGCCGGCAGGACGCCCCCGGTCACGAAGCCGAAATAGCGCGGGCCCGCGCTCGCGACAGTGCCCTGCTCCCCGACCTCGTCGAGGCGGGACAGAATCGCGGACGCTGGCAGCCCCTCCTCCGGCAGCGCCCCGCCCAGCGCCGCCGCCAGCTCGCCCGCCCCGCGCGCCGCAACCACCGGGCGTTCGGGAAGCGAGTCCAGAAACCGCGCCGCGCGCCGGACCGTCTCGTCCAGCAACTCCCGCATGCCGTTCATGCTGCATCCGCTCCCGGTGCAGGTGGAATCGTGAGCCCTTGTCTGCCCGAGACAGCCCCGCAAAACCGGAGCGGCCGCCAGCACAAGGTGGCCCGACCATCATATCCGCCCGCCGGCCACCGCGGTAGGTTCCATGCACGAGCGGGTGAAGTGCCTCAGGAGCGTCATGCTGTTTTTCTTCTCCTCGGCCGAAGCTCGACGGAGCGCTACCCGCTTAGCAACGTCAGCGCGCCGACCAGGATGGTGGCGAGCATGAACCCGAAGGCTTTCTGGAAGTGGAAAAAATGCCCAAGCCAAGGTCGGCCGTGTTCCACTTTCCGGAAACGCCTGTTCGTTTCGATGAGCGGTAGCGCGTTCTCAAGGCTGTACCATAGTCCTGTCCAGCGTCGGACCGACGAATCTTTGCTGTACTGCGCGAGCACTCCTCCAAGCGCGACAATCCCAATGAACCAATAGACTGCTACGAACGGATATACCCCATAGCCGACAAAGTATCGTTCCAACGTGAGCAACATATGGCGGACATCGCTCATCGGTCTATCGTGCTCGCGCTTGTGTTCAAATTTCGCGTACCGGATCGCTTTCGCCTTGTCGGTCGCCCCAGCGGCTTCCAGGACTTGAGCTAGTTGCATATAGGGCTGCGGATCGTAATTTTTGCCGTGATCGCGTTGCGCCTCGATCCAGTCAATCAGCCAGTCCGCCGGCTCGTCGCCCATGCTGGTGCCGCCCGACTTGTCCAATCCTTCGAGCCGTTCGAACTCGAATCCCGTCAGGTCCGTTGGTAGGAACTCGTCTCGTTCGGACAGGCGCCAGTCCTCTCCCCGCGCTTGCAGCGCATTGGTCTTCACATTGCGCAGGACCAAGGACGCACCGCCTTGCCAAACAGGGGAGGCCTTCTGCCACCCCGAAGAAAGTAAAAGCTCGCCACCTATGACCGACCCCGTCAAATCGAATTCTCCGCGAAACGTGCTTCCGGCCAGTTGAACGACGCCCGCGATCTTGGCACGTATCAGGTCGATTGTCATAAGTGTGCCGCGCCGTAAGAACAGGTTGCCTCCGATCTCCGCGCCCTGTACATTGAGGGTTCCATTGATGGTCGCGTCATCTACCGTCGCCGCTCCGACAATTTTAGTTCTCTGCAGGTCGATATCCACGAATGTGCCGCCACGCAGAAACAGGCTACCTCCGATCTCCATGCGGTCCGCATTCAGCTTTCCGGTGACGGTGGAGTCAGCTAACGATGCAGTGCTGGCGACTTTGGCGTCGAGAAGATCGATGTCCGCGAATGTGCCGCCACGCAGAAACAGGCTACCTCCGATCTCCATGCGGTCCGCATTCAGCCTTCCGGTGACGGTGGAACCACTTAATGATACACTGCTGGCGATTTTGGCGTGGAGAAGTTCGATATCGGAGAACGTGCCGTCACGCAGAAATAGGCTACTTCCAACCCTGATGCGGCTCGCATCCAGCTTTCCGGTGACGGTGGAGTCAGCTAACGATGCAGTGCTGGCGACTTTGGCGTCGAGAAGATCGATGTCCGCGAATGTGCTGCCGATTAGATCCAGACTGCCCCCAACTTCCATGTATCTTGCATCCAGGGTGCCAGTGACGGTAGTACCTCTTGCCTCAGTATTGTTAGCAACTCTCGAAGCGATCAGGTCGATATCCGAGAATGTACCGTGACGCAAGAAAAGGCTGCCTTCGACTTCCAGGCGGTCCGCGTCGAGCTTTCCGATTACGCTGGAGCCGTGTAAGCTCAGCGTGCGCGTGAACTTGGCTTCCAAAAGGCTGATGTTCCCATCGATCTTGCCTTTGTGAAACCAAACGCTCGGAGCAATCGCATGGTCGTCCAGATAGATGTCGCCGCGAATCAGTGCGCACTCGATACCCACTTGCGGATGTCTGGGTGCGGAGACCCAGGGCTCGTGACTCAGGATGAGTTCCAGGAATTCCGGCCGGAGCTTCCGATAGGCGGGCACGGCTTCGCCCTTCTCCTCGATAACCGCAGGCTCGCACTCTTCTCCAGCACCGTTCCCGCCCGGGGCCTCCCGCATGTCGGCCCACTTCCCCAGGCAGATGCGCTCGTTCCAGGCCCACTCTTCGGCTTTCCGGAAGGACTTCGCGTCCCGGTCGTTCCAAAAGTCCGATGGCAGCGGGACAGTGCATTTTTCTTGGTGGGGCAGTATCCGGGTCGGCGGGTCGGCCGCTTCCGTTAACGAAGCTGCACACGCCAACGACAACGCTGCCACTGTCGCCGCGCAGATATTCCACATATCCAACCCTCCGAAGCCGCCCGACTGCTCAATCGGACTGAGCCCAGTATCGGTTGCGATGCGCCGAGGAGCGCATTCGCCGACCAAGAATCAATATTCTCTTTATATAACATTCAGAGAAGATATGTTCCATTATGTATCAATTCGGACTACAGGCCTGGATTTTGACGACCCTTCGGAGGCTCCGCGCTGCCGGCGGGGATGCAACCGGAAGCGCCGGTTGCGCATGGTCGCAGGTCGCTTCCCACCCGCGCAGCGGGTGCGGCCCGCAGAGCTCAGGAAGCGGCGAACTCCAGGCTCACCCTGAGGCCGGGTGGGCTCCCGCCGGGCGCGGCATCGGCCAGCACCAGGCGGGCGTTGTGCCGGCGGGCGGCGGCGGCGGCGAGCGCCAGGCCGAGCCCGTTGCCGGGCAGGTGGCGGCTCGGGTCGAGGCGCACGAAGCGTTCAAGCACGCGCTCCCGGTCTTCCGGCGCGATACCGGGGCCGCTGTCGGCCACGGCCACGCCGGATGGGCCGACGGTCACCGAGACCTGGCCGCCTTCCGGCGTGTATTTGACCGCATTGTCGATGAGGTTGGAGAGCGCCTGGGCCAGCAGTTCCGGCTGACCCTGGATTTCCGGCGGGTCCCCGTCCTTCGCGAATTCGAGCCCGATGCCGCGCTCCGCCGCCGAGGGTTGATGAAGCTCGACCAGATCTTCCCCGAGCCCGGCCAGATCGACAGGAAGGGTCGGGGCGGGGCCGGAATCCGCCCGCGCGATGGCAAGCAGGGTGTTGAAGGTGTCCATGAGTTCCCGGACCTCGGC
>Ga0209021_1004027_pt1 | contig 11191 bp, 5 predicted proteins | sample PinacodermFT_FD_187299 | JGI IMG/M metagenome (GOLD analysis project Ga0209021, IMG submission 187299) | Host-associated microbial community of the marine sponge Aplysina aerophoba from Gulf of Piran - sponge pinacoderm, lysed by freeze-thaw... | ecosystem: Host-associated > Porifera > Sponge >... | reverse complement strand
CGGCCGACACACTCGCTCCCTGCCGTCAGCGCATGGAGAAAGATCAGCGCTGGCGGGTCAAGGAACGGGAACTGCTGAGCTTACTGGCGCGGCAGCACAGCGCAGGCAGCCTGTAGTATCCGTTGACGCACCGACCAGCATTGAGGCTGTCACCTGCCGACAAGCCATTGCTTGTCCTCCTGGCTTCCATGGACAGGCCCTGCGGCGGCACCAGGCATCCATCGTCGGTTGCTTTGACGACTGTGTCTGCGGCCCTGACCAACTTCTGAACAAATTCCCGGCCATGACAATCCAATGCATCCGGAGTACGCCAACGCCAGTAACCTGCTGGTACAAAGTCGGAAGAAGGGGCATCAGCACTATGAATTCATCAGGGCATTGTGGACGACGCGGGGGCTATGAGCCTGCCTCCTTCTTACACGGCAACCAGCGTCAGTCGGGGCGCCCCGCTGCGGGCGCACGAGGTGCTTCCACTCAGGAGCGGGGCTGCGGTTATGGACAGCGACTCCTGAGCCAAAGGTCCCGCCAACACGCCCCCGGGCACGCGCGCAGCGTACAACCAGACGACATCGACAAGGTTTTTGCCTTGCTGCGCACCCATCCTGGGCAGGCACTCCATGCCGTCGAAATGTTATTGGATAAATATAAATACAGTGCCCATCCCTGCCTCTTGGTCCGCATGTGCCAATTAAAAGCCAGAGCCTTGCTTCAGCTGGGCAAGAGTGACGACTGCCTTGCTTTCATCAACGCCCTTGACACGCGAGTGCGCAATGACAAAGGCCTGCTGATGACCAAGGCTAGAGCTTGGCAAGCCAAGGGCTGCTGGAATCAAGCTTTGCCGCTACTGCAACATCTTTATGTCCATCACAACCTGCTCTACAAAAATCACAAGGCACATGGCCTGGGCCTTGGGCGGCTGCTCCAACTCATTGGGGGAGTAGACAATCTGGAAAAGGCCCTGGCCATTTATACGAGGCTACGCACCCGTGCGGCTGGCGGAAGGGAAAACACCCCCTGCGATGACATGGAGATTGAGCTGACCCTTGGCAGACATCTACAGATCATGGGCGGAGCAGACAATCTGGAAAAATCCCTGGCAATCTACACCCAGCTGCGCACCAGTGCGGCCAAAGGACAGGCCAACACGGCCTGTAGCAAAGAGGAACTTGATCTGACCATTAGCCGGGTTCTCGGGCTGATGGGCGGCTCGGACAATAGAGAAAAGGCTCTGGCCATCCTGACCCGACTGCGCGCCTGGCGTGCGGCCGGAAGGATAAACACGCCCTGTGATGACAAGAATATTGAGCTGGCCCTGGGCCGACATCTTGAGCTCATGGGCGGGCCAGGCAGGCTGGAACAGGCACGGGTTATCTACACCAGATTACGCGCCAATGCCGCCGGGGGACAGGAAAACACCCCCTGTAATGACAAGGATATTGAGCTGACTCTTGGCAGACATTTCCAGATCATGGGCACAGAAGACGATCTGAAAAAGGCCTTGGCTATCTACACCAGATTGCGCACCCAGGCGGCGCGAGGACGGGTGAACATCCCCTGTCATGACAAGGAGATTGAGCTGTCCCTCGGCATACTCCTCCAACGCCTGGGAGGCACAGGCAATTTACAACAGGCATTGGCCATCTATACAAGGCTGCGTACCCGGGCCGCCGCCGGACGGGCAAACACCCCCTGTAATGACAAGCACATTGAGTTGACCCTCGGCAGACACCTTGAGCTCATGGGAGGAGCAAACAATCTGGAAAGAGCCCTGGCGATCTACACCAGATTGCGCACCCAAGCCGCCGGAAGGGTCAATTTTCCCTGTGATGACAAGGACATCGAGTTGTCTCTGGCGCGGCTTCTCCAGCTCAAGGGAGGCAAGCATCATCTGGAACAGGCGCGGGCCATCTATACAAGGCTGCGCACCCGAGCTGCCGGAGGGCAGGCAAATACCCCCTGTAACGACAAGGACATTGAACTGGCCCTTGGCAGAGTTCTCCAACTCATGGGGGGAGCCGACAATCTGCAACAGGCCCTGACTATCCTTACCCGGCTGCGCACCTGGCATGCGCCAGGACGGGCGCACACCCCCTGTTATGACAAGGACATTGAACTGGCCCTGGCAAGCCTTTTCATTGGGGAGGAAATGTGGACAGAGTTTGATCAATTGCGCATCCAGGCCCGTCGCTTCCCGGGATGTGAATCCCATCTGCTCCTGAGTATCCGTTACTTCAGTGAACTGCTGACAAGCCTGAACCTGACTGCTGGGCGGTCACGACTTCTGGGACAAGCAGTAGAGTCTGCCGTCCTTGCTATGGAGCTCGACGGGCTCATGAATGCCCCCTGTATCAGTCAGCTGGCACATTGTCTTCGTTTGTTGTCATGCTGGCCGGACGTCCTGTTGAAAGAATGCGGCATTCAACAAAAAGACGTGAGGGGCTTGAACGCAGCTGCAAAATTTCTCTTTGATGTGGCCAGCCATATTTCCCCTTGCCGACTGCGGCTGGAGAAAGATCAGCACTGGCGAGTAAAGGAGAAGGAACTGCTGATCTTGCTGGCGCGGCAGCACGGCGCAGGCCGCCTGTAGTATCCGTTGACGCACTGACCAGTATTGAGGCTTTCACCTGCCGACAAGCCATCGCCTGCCCTCCCGGCTTTCATGGACAGGCCCTGTGGCGGAAACAGGCATCCATTGACAGTTGCTCTGGCGACTGTGTTGGCGGCCCTCGCAAGCTTCTGAACCAATTCCTGGCCATGACAATCCAAAGCGCCCAAAGCATCCCAACGCCAGCAACCTGCTGGTACAAAGTCGGAAGAAGGGGCATCAACACTATGAATCCATCGGGGCATTGTGGGAGAAAAGGGAGCTTTGAACGTGCTTCTTTCTTGCAGGACACACAACCACAGCCGGAGAGCCCCGCCGCTGGCACTCCGGGCACAGGCGGTTCTTTCACGCAGGAGGAGGGCTGCGGTTATCGACGGCGCTCCCTGAGCCGAAGGTCCCCCCAACAGTCCCCCTGGCACGCACCCCCTGCGCAAGCAGACGACATTAACAAGGCTTTTGACTTGCTGCGCAGCCATCCTGGGCAGGCACTGGATGCCGCTGAAGTTTTATTGGATAAATACAGTGGCCAACCCTGCCTCTTTGTCCGCATATGCCAGTTAAAAGCGAGAGCCTTGTTTCAACTGGGCAAGATTGACGACTGCATGGCGTACATCAACTCCCTTGAAACGCGAGTGCGCAATCACAAAAGCCTGTTGATGACCAAAGCCAGAGCCTTGCAGGTCAATGGCTGCTTCAATGAAGCTTTGCCGCTGTTCCAGCATCTTTATGCCAGGCACAAAGTGGCCTACAAGGAGCACAAGACACACGGCCTTGCCCTTGGGCGGCATTTCCAGCTCATGGGTGGTCCGGACAATCTGGAAAGGGCCCTGACCATCTTTACCCAGCTGCGCTGCCGGACGGCGGGAGGGCAGGTGAACGCGCCCTGTGAGGACAAGGATATTGAGCTGGCCCTTGGCAGACTTCTCCAATCCATGGGCAGAGCAGGCGATCTGGAAAAGGCCCTGGCTATTTTTACCCGGCTGCGTGTCTGGCATGCGGGGGGACGGCCGAACACCCCCTGTGATGACAAGGAGATTGAGCTGGCCCTCGGCAGACATCTGCAGCTCATGGGAGGCGCGGACAATCTGCACAAGACCCTGGCCATCTATACCCGGCTGCGCGCCAGGCATGCGGCCGGAAAGATAAACACCCCCTGTGACAACAAGGAGATTGAGCTGGCCCTTGGCAGACATCTCCAGATCATGGGTGGCCCAGACAATCTGCAACAGGCCCTGGCCATCTTCACCCACCTGCGTCGGAGGGCAGCCGGAAGGCTGAACACGCCTTGCAATGACAAGGACATTGAGCTGGCCCTTGGCAGACATCTCCAGATCATGGGTGGCCCGGACAATCAGCAACAGGCCCTGGCTATCTTCACCCGCCTGCGTCGGCAAACAGCCGGAAGGGTCAACACCCCCTGTGATCCCACGGAGATTGAGCTGACCCTTGGCAGACATCTCCAGATCCTGGGTGGCCCGGACAATCTGCAACAGGCCCTGGCTATCTTCACCCGCCTGCGTCAGAGGGCGGCCGGAAGGGCAAACACCCCCTGTGATGACAAGGAGATTGAGCTGGCTCTTGGCATACATCTCCAGATCATGGGTGGCCCGGACAATCTGCAACAGGCCCTGGCGATCTTTACAAGGCTGCGCGCCCGGGCGGCCGGGGGGCTGATAAATACCCCCTGTAATGACAAGGAAATCGAGCTGACCTTCGGCAGACTTCTCCAGCTCATGGGAGGAACAGCCAATATGGACAAGGCCCTGGCCATTTTTACCCGCCTGCGTCAGAGGGCAGCCGGAAGGGCAGACACCCCCTGTGATGACAAGGAGATTGAGCTGGCTCTTGGCAGACATTTCCAACTCATGGGGGGAGCGGACAATCAGCACCTGGCCTTGGCTATCTTCACCCGATTACGCACCCAGGCAGCCGCCGGAAGGGCCAACACCCCCTGTAATGAAAAAGGCATTGAGCTGGCCCTTGGCAGATGTTTGCAGGCCATGGGAGGAATCGACAATCTGGAAAAATCCCTGGCTATCTACAACAGATTGCGCACCCGGGCGACCTGGGGGCAGCCCGATGCTGTTTGTCATGACAAGGAAATTGAGTTGACCATTGGCAGGCAACTCGAACTCATGGGCGGCTCGGACAATCGGGAAAATGCCCTGGCCATCTTTACAAGGCTGCGCACCCAGGCTGCTGAAGGGCGAGCAAACACCCCCTGCGATGACAAGGAGATTGAGCTGACCCTTGGCAGACACTTCCAGATCATGGGAGGAGCTGCCAATCTGGAAAAAGCCATGGCTATTTACACCAGATTGCGCATACGGGCGGCTGGAGGCAAGGTTCATACACCCTGTAATGACAAGGAAATTGAGTTGGCCATTGGCAGACTGCTCGAACGCATGGGCGGCTCGGACACCATGAAAAAGGCCCTGGCCATCTTTACAAGGCTGCGCACCCGGGCTGCTGGAGGACGTGCACACACCCCCTGCGATGACAGGGAGATTGAACTGACCCTTGGCAGACACTTCCAGAGCATGGGAGGCGCTGCCAATCTGGAAAAAGCCCTGGCTATTTACACCAGATTGCGCACCCGGGCGGCTGAAGGCAAGGCACATACTCCCTGTAATGACAAGGATATTGAGTTGGCCATTGGCAAGCTTCTGGAGCGCATGGGCGGCTCGGACAATACGAAACAAGCCCTGGCTATTTACACCAGATTGCGCACCCGGGCGGCGGGAGGCCGAACAAACACACCCTGTAATGACAAGGATATTGAACTGGGCATGGCCGCTCTTCTTATTGAACAAGAAAGGTGGCCGGAGTTTGATCAATTGCGCATCCGGGCCCGCCGCTTCCCGGGATTTGAATCCCATTTGTTTCTGAGTATTCGTTACTACAGTGAACTGCTGACAACCCTGAACATTTCTTCTGCACAATCAAGGCTGCTGGGACGCGCAATAGAGTCTGTTGTCCTTGCTATCGAGGCTGGCGGGTTCATGAACGCCTCCTGCATCAGTCAGCTGGCGCATTGCCTGCGTTTGCTGTCGTGCTGGCCGGCCGGCCTGTTGCAAGCATGCGGCGTTCAACAACAAGATGTGCGGGGATTGAACCTGGCTGCAAAATTTCTCTTTGATGTGTCCAGCCATGTTTCCCCTTGCCGACTGCGACTGGAGAAAGATCAGCCCTGGCGAGGAAAGGAGAGGGAACTGCTGGCCTTGCTGGCGCGGCAGCACAGCGCAGGCAGCCTGTAGTATCCGTTGACGCACGGACCGCAGTATTGAGGCTTTGCGCTGCCGACAAGCCATCGCTTGCCCTCCCGGCATCCATGGACAGGCCCTGCGGCGGGAACAGGCATCCATCGTCAGTTGCTCTGGCGACTGTGTTGGCGGCCCTGAGCAACTTCTGAACAAACTCCTGGCCATGACAATCCAATGCACCCGGAGTATCCCGGCGCCAGCAACCTGCTGGTACAAAATCGGCAGAAGAGGCATCAACACCATGAATCCATCAGGGCATTGTGCCAGAAGCGGGGGCTACAAGCGTGCCTTCTCCTTGCAGGGCAAACAGCGTCAGCCAGGACGCCCCGCCGCTGGAACGCCGGGCACACGCAGCTCTTTTGCTCAGGAGGAGGGCTGCGGCCATGGACAGCGCCCCCTGAGCCAAAGGTCCTGCCAACACGCCCCCTGGCACGCGCACCTGCAACCAGACAAGATTGACAAGGCGTTCAGCTTGCTGCGCAGCCATCCTGGGCAGGCGCTGGATACCGCTGAAGTTTTATTGGACAAATACAGTACCCATCCCAGCCTCTTTGCCCGCATATGCCAATTAAAAGCCAGAGCCTTGTTTCAGCTGGGCAAGATTGACGACTGCATTGCTTTCATCAACTCCCTTGCACCGCCAGTGCACAATGGCAAAGGCCTGTTGATGACCAAAGCCAGAGCCTTACAGGTCAAGGGCTGCTTCGATGAAGCTTTGCCACTGTTCCAGCATCTTTATGCCAGGCACAAAGAGGGCTACAAGGATCACAAGACACACGGCCTTGCCCTTGGGCGGCATCTCCAGTTCATGGGTGCCCCGGACAATCTGGAAAGGGCCCTGACCATCTTTACCCAGCTGCGCTGCCGGACGGCTGGAGGGCAGGTGAACGCGCCCTGTGAGGACAAGGATATTGAGCTGGCCCTTGGCAGACATCTCCAGCTCATGGGGGGAGCTGACAATCTGACAAAGGCCCTGGCGATCTTTACAAGGCTGCGTGTCTGGCATGCGGGGGAACGGCTGAACACCCCCTGTAATGACAAGGAAATTGAGCTGGCCCTTGGCAGACATCTCCAGATCATGGGTGGCCCGGACCATCTACAACAGGCCTTGACTATTTTTACCCGACTGCGCACCCGGGCCGCCGGAAGGGTAAACACCCCCTGTAATGACAAGGATATTGAGCTGGCCCTCGGCCGACTTCTCCAGCTTATGGGGGGAGGAGACAATCTGGACCAGGCTTTGGCCATCTATCAAAGGTTACGCACCCAAAGAGCCAGAGGGCGGCCGGACACCCCCTGTAATGACAAGGAAATTGAGCTGGCTCTTGGCAGACATCTCCAGATCACGGGGGGCGCAGACAATATGCAACAGGCCCTGGCTATCTTTACCCGGCTGCGCCGACGTGCGGCCGGTGGGCAGACAAACATCCCCTGTAACGACAAGGCTATTGAGTTGACCCTGGGCAGGCATCTCGAATTAATGGGAGGCATCGACAATCTGGAACAAGCTTTGGCTATCTTTACCCATCTGCGCGCCCGGAGTGCGGGAGGACAGCAGAACACCCCCAGTAATGACAAGAACATTGAGCTGACCCTTGGCCGATGTCTCCAGACCATAGGAGGCGTCGGCAATCTGGAAAAAGCCCTGGCTATTTACACCAGATTGCGCACCCGGACGACCAGGGGGCAGCCTGATACTGCTTGTAATGACAAGGAGATTGAGTTGGCCATTGGCAGGCTGTTCGAAATCATGGGCGGCTCGGACACCATGAAAAAGGCCCTGGCCATCTTTACCAGGCTACGCACCCGGGCTGCTGGAGGGCGGGCCAACACCCCCTGCGATGACAAGGAGATTGAGCTGACCCTTGGCAGACACTTCCAGACCATGGGAGGAGCTGCCAATCTGGAAAAAGCCTGGGCTATTTACACCAGATTGCGCACCCAGGCGGCTGGAGGCAAGGCTCATACTCCCTGTAATGACAAGGAAATTGAGTTGGCTATTGGCAAGCTTCTGGAGCACATGGGCGGCTCGGACAATACGGAAAAAGCCCTGGCTATCTACACCAGATTGCGCACCTGGGCCGCTGGAGGCAAAACAGACACGCCCTGTGGTGACAAGGATATTGAACTGGCCTTGGCCGCCCTTTTTATTGATCAAGGAATGTGGCCGGAGTTTGATCAATTGCGTATCCAGGCCTGCCGCTTCCAGGGATTTGAATCCCATTTTTTCCTGAGTATTCGTTACTTCGGTGAACTGCTGATAACCCTGAACATTTCTTCTGGACACTCAAAGCTTCTGGGACAAGCCATCAAGGCTGCCATCCGTGCCATGAAGGTCGCCGGGCTCATGAATGCCTCCTGTATCAGTCAGCTGGCGCATTGTCTTCGTTTGTTGTCATGCTGGCCGGACGTCCTGTTGAAAGCATGCGGCATCCAACAAAAAGACGTGAGGAGATTGAAACTGGCTGCAAAATTTCTCTTTGATGTGGCCAGCCATGTTTCCCCGTGCCGACTGCGACTGGAGAAAGATCAGCCCTGGCGAGTAAAGGAAAGGGAACTGTTGGCCTTGCTGGCGCGGCAGCACAGCGCAGGCAGCCTGTAGTATCCGTTGACGCACTGACCGGCATTGAGGCTTTGCGCTGCCGACAAGCCACCGCTTGCCCTCCCGGCATCCATCGTCGGTTGCTCTGACGAGAGTGTCTATTGCCCTGACCAACTTCTGAACAAACTTCTGGCCATGATAATCCAATGCGCTCGGCGTATACCGACGCCAGTTGCTGCTGGCAGAAAGCAGAAAGCAGAAAGCAGAAAGCAGAAAGCAGAAAGAAGGGGCATCAACATTATGAATCCATCAAGGTATTGCGGGAGAAGCGGGGGCTATACGCGTGCCCCCGCCCAACTCGGCACACAGCGTCAGGCTGGGCGCTTCGCCACTGGCGCTCCGGGCGCACGCGGTTCTTCCATTCCGGAGGGGGGCTGCGGTTATGGACAGCGCCCCCTGAGCCACAGGTCCCCCCAACACGCCCCCGGCGCGCACCCATACGACATCAGCAAGGCTTTTCGCCTGCTGCGCACCCATCCTGGGCAGGCTCTGGCTGCCGCTGAAGTTTTATTGGATAAATACAGTGCCCATCCTCACCTCTGTGTCCACATCTGCCAATTAAAAGCCAGAGCCTTGTTTCAGCTGGGAAACATTGACGACTGCATTGCTTTCATCAACTCCCTTGAAACGCGAGCGCGCAATGACAAAGGCCTGTTGATGGCCAAAGCCAGAGCCTTACAGGTCAAGGGCTGCCTCAATGAAGCTTTGCCGCTTTTCCAGCATCTTTATGCCAGGTACACAGTGGACTACAAGGATCACAAGACACACGGCCTTGCCCTTGGGCGGCATCTCCAGCTCATGGGTGGCCCGGACCATCTGCAAAGGGCTCTGACCATCTTTTCCCAGCTGCGCTGCCGGACGGCTGGAGGGCAGGCGAACGCGCCCTGTGAGGACAAGGATATTGAGCTGGCCCTTGGCATACTTCTCCAGCTCACGGGCAGAGCAGACAATATGGCGAAGGCCCTGGCCATTTTTACCCGGCTGCGCGCCCGGCATGCGGGGGGACGAGCGAGCACCCCCTGTGATGACAAGGAGATTGAGCTGGCCCTCGGCAGACATCTCCAGCTCATGGGAGGCGCGGACAATCTGCAACAGGCCCTGGCCATCTATACCCGGCTGCGCACCTGGCATGCAGGCGGAAGGACAAACACGCCCTGTGATGACAAGGATATTGAGCTGACCCTTGGCAGACATCTCCAGCTTATGGGAGGAGGCGACAATCTGAAAAAAGCCCTGGCTATCTACAGCAGGTTGCGCTGCCAAAGTGCCGGAGGGCGGACCAACACGCCCTGTAACGACAAGGAAATTGAGCTGACCCTTGCCAGATGTTTGCAGGTCATGGGAGGAGGCGACAATCTGGAAAAAGCCCTGGCTATCTACACCAGATTGCGTACCAGGCATGCGGGAGGACGGGTGAACACCCCCTGTAATGACAAGGAAATTGAACTGACCCTTGGTAGACATTTGCAGTTCATGGGGGGAGCAGACAACCTGGATCAGGCTTTGGCTATCTACACCAGATTGCGCAGCTGGAGTGCGGGAGGACGCGAGAACACCCCCTGTGATGACAAGGAGATTGAGCTGGCCCTTGGCAGACATTTCGAGTGCATGGGAGGCCCGGACCATCTGCAACAGGCCCTGGCTATCTACACCCGATTGCGCGCCCTGGCGGCCGGAGGGCGGCCCAACACCCCCTGCCATGACAGGGATATTGAGCTGACTCTTGGCAGACATCTCCAGCTCATGGGAGGAGCGGTCAATCAGGACCTGGCCCTGGCTATCTATCAAAGGTTGCGCACCCAAAGTGCCGGAGGGCGGCCGGACACCCCCTGTAATGACAAGGACATTGAGCTGGCTCTTGGCAGACATCTCCAGATCATGGGGGGAACCGACAGTATGCAACAGGCCCTGGCTATCTTTACCCGGCTGCGCACCCGGGCGGCCGGCGGGCAAAAAAACATCCCCTGTAATGACAAGGATATTGAGTTAACCCTGGGCCGGCATCTCGAGTTGATGGGAGGCACCGACAATCGCAACCAGGCTTTGGCTATCTATACCCGGCTGCGCACCTGGAGTGCGGGAGGACGGAAAAACAGCCCCTGTAATGACAAGGAGATTGAGCTGACCCTTGGCAGATGTTTGCAGACCATGGGAGGAGGCGACAATCTGGAGAAAGCCCTGGCTATCTACACCAGATTGCGCACCTGGGCGAGCGAGGGAAAGCCCGATACTGCTTGTAAGGACAAGAACATTGAGTTGACCATTGGCAGGCTGTTCGAAATCATGGGCGGCTCGGACTCTATGAAAAAGGCCCTGGCCATCTTTACAAGGCTGCGTGCCCAGGCTGCTGGAGGGCAGGCCAACACCCCGTGCGATGACAAGAGTATTGAGCTGGCCCTTGGCAGACACTTCCAGACCATGGGAGGAGCTACCAATCTGGAAAAGGCCTTGGCTATTTACACCAGATTGCGAACCCGGGCGGCGGGAGGCAAGGCTCAGACTCCCTGTAATGACAAGGATGTTGAATTGGCCATTGGCAAGCTTCTGGAGCTCATGGGCGGCGCGGACAATACACAAAAAGCTCTGGCCATCTACACCAGATTGCGCACCAGGGCCGCTGGCCGAACAAACACACCCTGTAATGACAAGGATATTGAGCTGGGCCTGGCCGCTCTTTTTATTGATCACGAAATGTGGCCGGAGTTTGATCAATTGCGCATC
>Ga0209021_1004023_pt1 | contig 11203 bp, 13 predicted proteins | sample PinacodermFT_FD_187299 | JGI IMG/M metagenome (GOLD analysis project Ga0209021, IMG submission 187299) | Host-associated microbial community of the marine sponge Aplysina aerophoba from Gulf of Piran - sponge pinacoderm, lysed by freeze-thaw... | ecosystem: Host-associated > Porifera > Sponge >... | reverse complement strand
GCCGCCGGTGTGGCGCTGGTGGTGACCGCCCTGCTGACGATCTACATGGCGCGCGCCATCGCAACGCCGCTGAGGGACCTTGCGGCGACCGCCGAACGCGTCCGTCCCGGTTTCGGCCGGGTGGACATCCAGGAGCTGAGCGGACGCAACGACGAAATCGGCGACCTCTCCGCCGCACTGCGCCGGATGACGCATGCGCTCTGGGAAGGGATGGAAGAGACCGAGAAATTCGCCGCCGACGTGAGCCACGAGCTCAGGACGCCGCTGGCCTCCACCTACAGCGCAGCCGAGACCGCAATGCGCGAGAACGACCCGGCGAAGCGGCGCAAGCTGATGCGAATCGTCCTGGACGATGTCAGGCGCCTCAACCGGTTGATCGACAGCGTGGCGGACTTTTCCAGTCTGGGCGCCCAATTCTCGCGCGCGGAAACCCGCCCGGTCGATATGCGCGAGATGGTCGAAGCCTGTGTCGAAGCCGAAGCGCCGCCTCGGCCGGTATTAGCAGTCGAATCGAGGGAGCCGTTCATCGTCCGCGGCCTCGAAGAACAGCTCGTGCGCGTCGTCCGCAACATGATCGACAATGCCCGGTCGTTCTCTCCCGCGGCGGGAGGTGTGAGGCTCTCGCTTGCGCGGCACGGGGACGAAGTGGTTCTTCGGGTGGACGATGACGGCCCGGGCCTCCAGGCCGGCAAGGAGGAGACCATCTTCGAGCGCTTCTATTCCGACCGTCCCGAAGCTGGCAGCCATTCCGAAAGGCACTCGGGCCTCGGCCTCTCGATTGCGCGCGATATCGTCAGGCTCCACGGCGGAAGCATCGGTGCGTCTAATCGGCCCGGCGACGGCGGCGCCGTTCAGGGCGCCCGGTTCGAACTGCGCCTGCCGGCTGCGGAGGATTGATGCAGGTCCACGCAAGCTGCATCGCGTTCGAAGGCATGGGCGTATTGCTGCGCGGGCCGTCGGACGCTGGCAAGTCCGACCTCGCGCTCAGGGCGATCGAGGCGGGCGGGCAGCTGGTCGCCGACGATCTCGTTGCGCTCGAGCTTCGCGGCGGCCGCGTCTGGGCAAGCCCTCTGCCCCGGGCCGACGGCAGGCTGGAAGTGCGCGGAATCGGGATCGTCCGGCTGCCTGCACTGGATGGCGCACCGCTGGTGCTGATCGCCGACCTTTCCGCGCCCGAGCGGCTGCCCGAGCCCGAAATTGAATCCCTCCTGGGCGTGCCGGTGAGGCGTATCCGGTTGGCGCCGTTCGAGATTTCGGCAGCGATCAAACTGCGTCTTGCCGTGCATATGGCATCGGAGGATAAAGGCGCCGCACGAGTGTCGGACAACGATGACGGTCGGTAGCGAATCCATGCGCAGACGCCTCGTGCTGGTGACCGGCATGTCCGGGGCCGGCCGGTCCACTGCCCTGAAAGAACTCGAAGACCTCGGGTTCGAGGCCATCGACAATATTCCGTTGGCGATGCTGGACGGGCTCGATGCCGACCGGTCGGACAGACCTCTGGCCGTGGGGATCGACACCCGGGCGCGGGACTTCACCGTCCCAGGACTGCTGGAACGGATGACCGGCGCGGCGCCTCGTTTCGATATCGTGCCGCTCTTCCTCCATGCCGACGACGAGTATTTGACGCAACGCTATCGGGAGACGCGCCGGCGGCATCCGATGGCGCCGGACGACAGCCCCATCGCCGGCATCGAGCGGGAGCGACAGTTGCTTGAGCCGCTGCGCCGCGCCGCAGATACCGTCATCGACACGTCGCTGCTGACCGCCCACGATCTCCGCCGCTTGCTGCGGGCGCGTTTCACATCCGATCCGCAGGAAGGAATGTCGATATTCGTCACTTCGTTCTCGTTCCGCCTCGGCCTGCCGCGCGAGGCGGACCTGGTATTCGACATGCGGTTTCTGTCCAACCCCCACTACGTCGCTGAGCTGCGGCCGTTGACGGGCCGCGACGAAGCGGTTGGCGCGCACATTGCCGGAGACCCGGACTTCGCGCCTTTTCTCGAAGGCGTCGGCGAGCTGCTGTGGAAGCTCCTGCCCCGCTATGCGCGGGAAGGCCGCGCCTATTTGACGATAGCGGTCGGCTGCACAGGCGGCCGCCACCGTTCGGTCTTTACCGCCGAAGAGCTTGCGCGCCTGTTGCGCGAACGAGGCTGGCGGGCCACGCTCACCCATCGCGACCTTGAGGAGGCGCCGGGCGAACCGTCCGTCGCGCTGGAAACGGAGAACAGCCCATGATCGGCCTGGCGCTCGTTACGCATGGCCGCCTCGCGGCCGAGCTGCTTGCCGCGCTTGAGCATGTTGTCGGGCCCCAGGAGCAGGTCTCGGCCGTGTGCATCGGCCCCGACGATGACATGGAGAACCGCCGGGCGGAAATCGCTCGCGTTGCCAAGGCACTCAATACCGGAGACGGCGTCGTCCTGTTGACCGACATGTTCGGCGGCACACCCTCCAATCTCGCAATTTCGGTACTGGGCGCGGCCAATAGGGGCGAGGTCGAGGTGATTGCAGGCGTCAACCTGCCGATGCTGGTCAAGCTCGCCACCTGCCGCCAGCACAAGACGCTCGCCGAGGCCGTTGCGGATGCCGAGGAGGCCGGGCGGAAATACATCCAAATCGCCTCGAAACTGCTCGCCGAGGCGCCCGGCTGACATGTCCTCGGCACATTTGCGGATCGTCAACGAACGCGGCCTGCATGCGCGCGCCGCGGCGAAATTCGTTGCGCTTGCGGGGAGCTTCGACGCGGAGGTGCGCGTCACCCATCACGATATCACAGTCCCGGGCGTCTCGATCATGGGCCTGTTGCTGCTGGGCGCCGGGAGGGGATGCGAAATCGAGGTGGTCTGCGAAGGCGTCCAGGCGGCTGCGGCGCTGACCGCACTCAAGGCCCTGGTGGCGGACGGCTTCAGCGAGACGTAGGGCGTTCCGGTTGAAGGGGGCGGGACGGGTTGCTATACGCGGCGGGCTCCTGCCGGAGCTTCCGATACACAAGGACATATCCTCCGATGCCCGATTATGAGGTTGCCGATATCTCGCTTGCCGATTGGGGCCGCAAGGAAATCGCCATCGCCGAAACCGAAATGCCGGGGCTGATGGCGATCCGCGAGGAATACGGCCCGGCCCGGCCGCTGCAGGGCGCGCGCATCGCGGGCTGCCTTCACATGACCATCCAGACGGCGGTGCTCATCGAGACGCTGCAAGCGCTCGGCGCGGAGGTGCGGTGGTCGTCCTGCAATATTTTCTCCACGCAGGACCAGGCTGCGGCGGCGATGGCGGCGTCAGGCGTACCGGTCTTCGCCTGGAAGGGCGAGACGGAAGAAGAATACTGGCAATGCGTGAGGCGCAGCATTGAAGCGCCGGACGGCTGGCGGCCGAACCTGCTGCTCGACGACGGCGGCGACCTCACCAGGCTCATGCATGACGACTACCCGGAACTGATGGCCGATGTGCGCGGCGTGTCCGAGGAGACCACCACCGGCGTGCTGCGCCTTTACGACATGGCGAAGGCCGGCGCGCTCGCCTGCCCGGCGTTCAATGTCAACGATTCGGTGACGAAATCGAAATTCGACAACCTCTACGGTTGCCGCGAAAGCCTCGTGGACGGGATCAAGCGCGGGACCGACGTGATGATCGCCGGCAAGACCGCGCTGGTCTGCGGCTATGGCGATGTCGGCAAGGGCTCCGCCCAGAGCCTGCGCAGCCAGGGCGCCAGGGTGCTGGTGAGCGAGATCGACCCGATTTGCGCGCTCCAGGCCTGCATGGCCGGCTACGAGGTCGTCCGGCTCGAGGATGTGGCGGACCGGGTGGATATCGTGGTGACCGCGACCGGCAATACCGATGTCGTGACCGTGGACCACATGCGCGCCATGAAAGACCGCGCGATCGTCTGCAATATCGGCCATTTCGACAACGAGATTCAGGTGGACGGGCTACGCAACCTGGTCTGGCACAATGTCAAGCCGCAGGTGGACGAGGTCGAGTTTCCCGACGGCAAGCGGCTGATCCTGCTGGCCGAGGGCCGGCTGGTGAACCTCGGCTGCGCCACCGGGCATCCGAGCTTCGTGATGTCGGCGAGCTTCTCCAACCAGGTGCTGGCCCAGATCGAACTCTGGACCAACGGCGCGCAATACGACCGGCAGGTGCATGTGCTGCCGAAGCATCTCGACGAGAAAGTCGCGTTGCTGCACCTGGCGAGGCTCGGCGCTCAACTGACCGAGCTGAGCTCAACCCAGGCGGACTATATCGGCGTTCCGCCGACCGGGCCGTTCAAGCCCGACTATTACCGCTACTGACCGCTACCGGAGCCGCGCAGCAGGCCCTCGAGGACAGTCGTGAGAAGTGCGAGGTCGGCCGGGCGGCTCAGCCGGTGGTCTCCGTCCTTGACGAAGACCGTTCGCACGTCCTCACTCTCCAGCCGCTCGGCCAGTCGCAGCGATTCCCGCCAGGAAACGGCGTCGTCGCGCATGCCGTGGAGGATGCGCACCGGACGGACCATGGGGATCGGACCGTCCAGAAGGCAATGGCGCTTGCCGTCCTCGATCAGCGCCTTCGTTATGGTGTAGGGCCCGTCCCCATATTCGCTCGGGCGCAGGAAGAAGCCCTGCTCGTCGAGCGCTTCCTGCTGGTCGGCGGTCAGGCCAGCCTCCATGCGCAGCACGAAATCCGGAGCCGGCGCAATGCCGATGAGCGCATGAACCCGCTCGGGACGCGCCAGCGCGGCGAGCAGCATCAGCCAGCCGCCCATGCTGGAGCCAACCAGCACTTGCGGCCCTTCGGTCAACCGGTCGAGCGCTGCAAGCGTGTCGGCGAGCCAGTCGGAAAGCACCGACTCCTCGAACCGCCCGCCGGAAGCGCCATGTCCGCGATAGTCGAAGCGCAGAAAGGCATGGCCTCGCCGCCGGCAGAAACCGTCCAGGGCAGTGGCTTTTTCGCCTGTCATGTCGGACATGAAGCCGCCGAGGAACACCACCCCCGGCCCCCGCCCGTCCACACGCCGGTAAGCCAGACGCGGCCCGCCCGGGCGGGTTAGAAATTTTGGCTCCGAGATTTCCTTGTCCGTCACGGCAACCTCGATCCTTCAGCGGAATGCCGGTTGCACCCTGCAATCGTTCGAGCCCGGACGCCAGCCTTCGGCGTTCCCGGTCTTCACATTGCCGCCGAGATTGCCGATGGTCGCAACCGCCATGCCTTCACCGTCCGTATCGACCCCATTGAAGGGCAGGACAATCCTGCAGGTGTTGCCTGCGCTGGAGGCGGGGGGCGTCGAGCGGGGCACGGTGGAGATTGCCGCGGCGCTTCGCGAGGTGGGCGCGCGGGCGCTGGTCGTCTCCTCCGGCGGGCGGATGGCGGCGGGGCTCGGCGCGGACCACATCGCCCTCCCCGTCCACACCAAGAACCCGGTCGGCCTCTGGCGCAATGCCCGCCGCCTGAAGGAACTGATCGAACGGGAAGGCGTGGACATCGTCCACGCCCGATCGCGCGCGCCCGCCTGGAGCGCCCGGTCGGCGGCACGGCGCGCGAGGGTTCCGTTCGTCACCACATTCCACGGCGCTTACGGCGCCCGCAGCGCCGCCAAGCGCGCCTGGAACCGGATCATGGTACGGGGCGATCTGGTCATTGCCGTCTCGGACTTCATCGCCGCGCATATTCGGGACACCTATCGTTGCCCGCCGTCGCGCATCCGGGTCGTGCATCGGGGCATCGACGCGGCAGCCTTCGAGCCGGCTGCCGTCCGACCCCGCGACAAGGCCGCGCTCCGGGCGGAATGGGCCGTCCCCGAAGAGGCACGGGTCGTGCTGCTGCCGGGACGGCTCACCCGGCTCAAGGGCCACGCCGTGCTCATCGAGGCCATGCGGCGGCTGACCGACCTCAACCTCGTGGCCGTGTTCGTGGGCTCGGACAAGGACCGGGACGCCTACCGGCGGGAACTGGAGGCCCTGGCGCGCGGCCTTCCGGTGCGCTTCGCCGGCCATACCGACGATGTGGCGACCGCCTATGCGGCAAGCGATGTCGTCATTTCCGCTTCCGTCCAGCCGGAGTCCTTCGGCCGCGTGCTGGCGGAGGCCGGCGCCATGGGCCGTCCCGTCGTCGCCAGCGACCACGGCGGCGCGCGCGAAATCCTTCTGCACGGCGAGACCGGCTGGCTGGTCCCGCCGGGCGACCCCGCCGCGCTCGCCGACGGCATTCGCAATGCACTCGCCGCCACGGGCCCGGATCTTGCGGGACGGGCGCGCGCCCGCATACTCGCCAACTTCACCTTGGCAAGCATGTACGCCGGGACGCTCGCGGTTTACAGGGAATTGCTGTGAAGGGTTTCCGCAAGCGCCCGTTCCAGTGCGGCGCGGATGTGTTAGCGTAGCCGGACGGGCTTTGCCGGAGAGGCGATGACGCTTCTGGCCGCGGCGGGAAGCATGTTCGTGGCCTTGGGCGGCCTGATCGTCGACCTGTTCCTGTGGCTGCGCGCCGACATGCAGCACATGCGCGGCGAGTTGCGCGAGGAGATCGGGGCGGTCGGGACCAGGTTACGCGCCGACATCCAAGCGGTGGACCGGAAGGTGGACGAACTCGGCGAGCGCGTGACACAGCTCGGAGAGCGTGTAGCGCGGGTCGAAGGAAGGCTGGAGTTCCTGATGGAATTCGTCACGCGGCGGAACGACCTGCCGCCGCCCGCACCGGCCGAATAGCAGGCGGCGTGGGCCGGGCCGGAGCCTGTTGCGTTGACTGCGTTGCGCCCGGAAGCGACGCCCCCGAACTCCTGCTACATCCGGACACTCGACGAAGAGCCCCGGATCGGCGCGGCCATCTGCGCCGCCCTCGCGGTCGCGCGCGAGGTCGTGGTGGTGGATTCCGGATCGACGGACGGCACGATTGCGGCGGCCCACCCAGGACCCAGTTGCTTCTTCCACACCGGGAAACCTCACGCAACGTTGGACGGGCCAACCACGGCCGAGGCATACCGCGATCGCACGAATGTGGATATGATGTACATGCCGCTTCGTGTCCTGCCTGCCTCCCCACAGGCGCAGCCGCGACAGGAAGAATGTTTCAAGAGAATATTGGCAGCCTGAAGAAACCGGGAAACACTCTAGCCCAGCCGTCAATCTGTTGGAAAAGGCGAGGCGCCTCACCATCATGCCGAGAACCATGCCGCCCATCTTTGTAATTTCCCTCGCAAGGGACGTCGAGCGCCGTGCAGCCATTCGACAGGAGCTTGCCGAGTTCGAATTCGAATTCTTCGACGCTGTGGACGGGGACAAGCTTGACGAGGAAGAGCATCGGCACCGAATGCAGACCGAGTGGTGGCGGGTCATGCGGGGCCGCGAACTGGCCCCGGGTCAGATCGGGTGCTTGCTGTCGAACTGGTTCATCTGGCAACGCATGGTAGAAGCCCGAACGCCTCACGCTATCGTCTTGCAGGACGATGCGCGGCTGGAGGACGAGTTTGCCGTCACCATTGAGGAAATCATGAAGGCCGATGTGGAATGGGACATCGTGCAACTCGCGCCGAAACGGCAATACCGCATTGACCGAGTCCTGGCGGTGCTCGACAGCGGGCGTCGGCTTGTCAGGTATCGGCGCCGCTTTGGCGGGGCGGTCGGCTACATTATCCGGATGGAGGCAGCCGAAGTGCTCCTTCACTACTGCTGGCGCATCCGCGCGCCAATAGACTGGCTGTACGCGGAATGGTGGCAAAACGGACTGGTGTTCCTGGCCGTCGAACCGGCTATCGTCCGACACGCGGGCGTACCGCCCTCCATCAAGACCAAGCCGAAGGGGATTATATACTTGACAGCGCAAAAGCCGGGCGCTAGATTGGTCTCATAGGGAGACAGGCACATGGCGAAATCTGCACCGGGCAAAGCGCATCGCGAAGGGATCACCCTTCTGCAAATCGTCGAGATGTTCCCGACCGAGGAAAGCGCCCATGACTGGTTCGTGGAACAGCGTTGGGGTTGCACCGGGCGCTTCTGCCCGCGTTGCGGGAACACGGAGACGAGCGAAAAAGGCATGGTCTTCTGGTGCGGCGGCTGCCGTCGGCGGTTCAGCGTCCGCACCGGGACGGCGATGGAAAGGTCGAAGATTCCGCTGCGCAAGTGGGTCATCGCCATCTACTTGAGCGTCACCAGCCTCAAGGGCGTGTCGAGCATGAAGCTGCACCGGGACTTGGGAATCACGCAGAAATCGGCGTGGTTCATGGCCCACCGTATCCGGGAGGCTATGATGGGCGAGTCGGGCGGGTTCTTCGGGCCTGCCGAGGCCGACGAAAGCTACTTCGGGGGAAAGCGGCGCAATATGTCGAACTCAAAGCGGAAAGAACTGGCGGGCACGGGCCGGGGCACGGCGGGCAAAGCCGCCGTCGCGGGCGTGAAGGACCGCAACAGCAACAAGGTCGCCGCGCGCGTCATGGAGGCCACGGACGCTGGCGCGCTGCAAGGCTTCGTGCGCGACAATGTGCGGCCCGGTGCAACGCTCTATACCGACGAAGCGAAAGCCTACAAGGGAATGCCGGAGTTCACGCACGAGGCAGTCAATCACTCGGTCGCCGAATATGTGCGCGGGCAAGCACACACCAACGGCATGGAGTCCTTCTGGGCCATGCTCAAGCGCGGCTACGCCGGAACCTTCCACAAGCTCTCGCACAAGCACCTTCAGCGGTATGTCAACGAGTTTGCCGGCCGTCACAACATCCGCGAATCCGACACGGCGGACATGATGGCAGCCCTTGCGGCCGGCATGGTGGGGAAGCGCCTGCTTTACACCGACCTTATTGCGGATAACGGGCTGGCTTCTGGCGCTAGATGCTGAAAATGGCACTGCAAACGGTCATTCCGCCGACCAGTCTAAGCGCGGAAGCCCTCGCCCGTCGTCTTCTCAACGAAGGTCGGATGGAAGACGGTCGCCCTCCGCTGTATTTGCGGAAGGCGCATTTCCTCGACCGTCTGCGCAGCACCGGCAAGCTAGACTACAAGCGGTATCTGACCTCGCCGCTGCGCTATGCCGGAGGCAAGAGCCTTGCCGTGGGCATGGTCGTGAACCTCATGCCTGACGCCATAGAGCGCGTCGCGTCGCCCTTCATGGGCGGCGGGTCTGTCGAGATCGCCATCGCCCGTGAACTGGGACTGCCTGTCGCCGCCTATGATGTCTTCGACATTCTCTGCACCTATTGGCAAGAGCAGCTACAGCGCCCGTCGGCGCTGGCGCGGCGGCTCCGGGCGTTCGCGCCGGACCGTCCGACCTTCGCCCGCGTCAAGACGCGACTGGAAGGCCACTGGAAGCGCGGAGAGACGCTGAATCGCTACGACCTTGCGGCGCACTACTACTTCAATTCGAACACTTCTTACGGGCCGCATTTCCTCGGCTGGCCCTCCGACATCTATTTGAGCCAAGACCGCTACGCGAAGATGGTGGAGAAGGTCGAGGCGTTCAGCGCGCCGGGATTGACGGTGCGCTGCATGGGCTTCGAGCGGTCGATACCGCGCCATGCGGCGGACTTCCTCTACTGCGACCCGCCCTACTATCTCGAAGAGGGTAAGACCTTTGTCGGCATGTATCCGCACCGGAACTTCCCGATTCACCATGCCGGGTTTCGGCACGAGGCGTTGCGCGACTTGCTGCTCAAGCACAAAGCAGGCTTCATCCTGTCCTATAACGACTGCCCGACGATCCGCGAGTGGTATTCAGACTGCAATATCGAGACGCCGGAATGGCAATACACCTTCGGGCAGGGCGATACGCGGATCGGTGAGAACCGACGCGAACGCAACGGCGGCTCGCATGTGAAGAAATCACACGAACTGCTTATCTGGCGGCATCCCCGGTGAACGCTCGACGGGCGAGCACCAGTGAGGCAGCCCGCGAATATCGGCAGCGCGGTCACGACGATGCGTTGCGGTTCGCGCTCGCTATCGGGTTGAACAGGGACTACCGCCGCGACCAGGCGGCGAAGAAGGATGTAATCGACCCGGCCGGGGATGCGCATTCCGTCAAGGCCGGCCGGCGCAAATGGCAGATATTCCTCTACCGGCGCAACCGCTTCCTCGACGACGACGGGTTCCAAGCGCTGAACGGCGTCGGTTCACTCTTAGTCCACTGCATTGACGCCTTTCCGCCCCGCTACAGCGACTATGAGGACAACAAGGACTCGGCGAAGCTTCGGTTGCAGACACCGATGCGGGAACTGAAGGACCGCTTCCAGCGCAAGGCGCTGCTACGCGCCTTTCTGCGCAAATCCATCTTCAACGGCGGTGAGGTCCAGTATCTGACTGTGCTGCATGACGGCATGTTCTGCGTCTATTGGAGCGATGACGTGGTGACGGCTATGGCGGACGCCTTCGAGGTCGTGAATTCCACCGCTCGCCGAGGCGGAGAATTCGACGCGCAGAAGGTGCTGTTCCGGCACGGGGGCCAGAATGTCGGGGAACTGGAAATGCGCAACGACAGCCCCGGTCACTACGGCGAGGTCCGGTTCAACATGAACCGGCCTCCATGCCTTGCGCTCTTGGATGCGGTCGGGTTCGAGACCGACGAATGGTCGCCGGAAGTCCGACTATACGGGCGGTCTATACGAACCTTCGGTCATTGGTAGTGTGCGCAGCCATGTATATAATCCCCAAGCCGAAGGTCAAGCGGACTGTCTTGGAGTACGCGGCTGCGATCAGCTACCGTCTAGCGGACTGGTTGCGCCGCCGCCAGGCGCGGAATTCGTTCTAACACGCGTTTGGAAGTCGCAGGGCGTGGTTCCGCTGATCGATCCGCCCAAAATGAGAAAAGATCGGCCGACGTGGGGCAGCAAAACCGCCTGAATATGCAGCAATAGAGCATAAGGTTAGCCAGGAATCGCCAAGAAGTCAAATTCGGGAGTGCTGAAAGTGAGTCGAATTTTAGCGCGGATTATATATATTTTTTCTTACGCGATCACTTATCCATTCGGCAGAAAACGTAAGATCAAGGCGCTATAATCGCGCTCATTCGACTCTATTGCAGAGAAAATTATTGATTCCCGATACACGCTGGGGTGCTCTTCAATTTGTCTCGGAAAGTGGTATAAGATTTTCACAGCTTGAGCGTTCCGAGCCCGACACTATCGCTTGGATTGATAATTTCACTAGAGCTTGATCCGATCATGTTGCGGTGTATCCGGCGGCATTGAAGTAGTTTTTGCACTCTTGGGGTGAGAAGCTCTGAGAGATTTTTCCGATTGTGC
>Ga0209021_1004019_pt1 | contig 11218 bp, 10 predicted proteins | sample PinacodermFT_FD_187299 | JGI IMG/M metagenome (GOLD analysis project Ga0209021, IMG submission 187299) | Host-associated microbial community of the marine sponge Aplysina aerophoba from Gulf of Piran - sponge pinacoderm, lysed by freeze-thaw... | ecosystem: Host-associated > Porifera > Sponge >... | reverse complement strand
AAGTTATGATGATACTTCCGACGCTTCGCTGCGCAGCTTCGAATTGGCCCAAGGCGGTCCGTAACAATGATCGGCGCGCGCGAACTGGGGTCAGTGCTCCCCGTGTAAATAGTTTGTCCATGCACAGATAAGCCCCGGAGACGGCACTCCGGGGCTCCTGACGTACGTCCTGTCGCCGTGTCAATAGACTGTCGACACACTTGGCGGGAGCGTGGTTCTGATACGATGAAAAGGTCAGTGGTCAAATAACTTCAGGGAGGCCCGACCATGGAGAAGCCTGATTACTATGTCTGCAATGGCGAGAAATGCGAGGATTGCTCTAATGGGACCTTAGCCCGATGTGGCGACTGCTCCTATTGCATCGATAAACTGATGCCGGACTTGGTGTTCCCATTCGACAACCCTAATGTGATTGACGAGGAAGCAGTCCACCTAATCCCCCGAGAAAACTTCTACCAACCCCCTCCGCGGCAGTAACCGAAGTTGACAATTATGGCCGGAATCGTTACCATTGACAGTACTTACCCCCCGTCCGCTGGGTTGGCGCAAGCCGGTCCCCCGGGCGGGTGTTTTTTTGCCTATGCGTACGCTAGTCCTCATTGACGGCCAAAACCTCTACCGCCTGGCGATGCGGGCTTTCGGACCTGGTCGCCCATACCACTGGCCCAGCTATGATGTCGTGAAGCTGGCAGCGGCCCTCGCCTCCACTACCTCCGGGCGCACTGTGAGCGCAATCCGTTTCTACACCGGCGTCCCACATCAGTCACAGGATGCCCCGTGGCATAGGTTCTGGAACAATAAGCTCAGGGCCATGCAGCGGCAAGGGGTTTATGTTTACCGAGGCCGGTTGAGAGCCTACGGCCAGGACATAAAAGAAAAAGGAGTGGACGTCAGCCTGGCGATCGACTTGGTCCAGGCTACTCATCAGCAGAGCTATGACCATGCAATCATTGTGAGCCAGGATGCCGACCTGGCGCCGGCAGTTGCGTTAGCCCGACAGGTGGCCCAAAGCCAGGCCAGGACCATCTCTCTCCAGTCTGCCGTACCACTGGTGCCCGGCCTGCGTTTGTTCGGGATACACGGCGCAACGCTGCTCCCCATCGACCAGGCGCTCTACGATGCCTGCCTCGACCTGACGGATTACCGGTAACCGACATTGTCGTGACGTGCAGTGGGCCTGCACGACGAAGGTGAGCACCGAGAACACTCCAGACGGCCGCCGCCCAACGAACATCGGGGGCCGCGTCTCCGATGCTGTAACGACAATCTATGGACACGACCAGGCTCCGCCAAGTTGGGCTCCCGCGTCCCGTATCGACAATGTAGCGACGCTGCATTACAGGGTCGCACTTGGTCCCAGGGAGCTTGCCCCAAGGCTGTACTCCAGGCAGGGTTCCAATCCTCCCCGACGCTCGACTCGGTGGCCACGGCCACGTCTCCCACCAGGTCCGGTTCCTCCGGCCCGCCACGGACAGGCCGTGGGGCCAACTGCCGCAACACCTGACGGGCAGGGGCCAGCCGGATCGGTGGCCACCATCCAGCGCCTGGCTGCCCAGGACTGATGCCACCGCACCTGGGCGGCCGTCCTGCCCCAGGAGCCACGGCTCGGGGCCCCTCTGCTCGGCCTCACCCAGGTCCCCTGGCGAGGCAGAACCGGAGTGTCCGCCTGCCCCAGCCGATTCCCCTACGGTTTTCCCTCCTTTTCTATAACAGCCCCCCGACATTGCCGTGAGCGGCCGTTCCAGGCGAAAAAGAAACCCAAGCGTCTTTTTTTGTAGCTGGCGACCCCACCGTCCCTGGCTAGGACACTTCGGTTTCCGAGGTTTCCGCGCCGGACTCCAGTGTCATGGCCTCCTTCCGTGCAGCGCGAACCGCCTTTCTCAAAGCAGAGGACCAGCGGCCGAAAATCTTGCGGGCCCCCGGCCCTGAACTGGGGTACTCTTTCACCATTTCCTTAACGGCGGCGGTGGGGTACATGGAGGACTCCGACACCGTCAGCCACCTGACCCAACCGGCAGACCGGACCGCCTCCTGGTGCTCATCCTCCAGCCGGAGGCACAGGTCAACAATTCCCTTCACCCTGGCTTCATCCAACTCCTGGTCCACCGCAACGCCGTAGGTCACAGTTGCCATTACCAGTTGCAGGCACGCCCGCTCCACTGGAGACATTTCTTTGTCTCGTTGCACGCGACGTTCAGCAACCGCATAGGCATATTCCAACGCCAGGTTGATCCTGGAGAGGACATGCCTGCGCTGCCGAATCAGTTCCCACGGCATGGGAGCAAGCATGTCGTCCGGAACGGGACGGGCGGAGCGAGTCGGGGCAGCCGGGGGCCTGGTCGGCGCCAGCGCTGCCGGAGGCCGGGGCTGGACTTCAGGTGGCGTTGTAACCGGTTTGCTCCCTGGAGCCACGCCTGCCGCCACGGACCGGACCGGTGGCGAGGGATTTACGGCAGGCCAGGCCACGGACCTCTCTTCGCCCTCTTCGCCCTCTTCGACGGCAGGTCGGACCGGCTCCCCTTCCCAATCACGCCAACCCCAGGTCTGGGGGTCCTCCCAGATCAACTCCCGCTGAAATTGCTCCATCCACACATCCCCGGGAGGAGTGGAGGTATCGACGGTTCTGCCGGTCTCCTGCCGGAGGTGAGGGCGGTACTGCCCTGCGATACTGTGCAGGTCCACCGGTCCGCCATGCCGGCGCCAAACACTGTCCGGCCCCTCCCAGGCGCCCTTCCTGAAGTCGGCCAGCGTGGTGCTGAAGATTGTAAGGTCTCCCGCCAAGTCGTCAAACAACGCCGCCGCCTTCGGCCCTCCGGTGATGACCAGGAGGGGAAAATCCTGCTGTAGATCCCTGGGGGCCAGCCGGTACGAGCGCAGCTTTTCCGCCGATGAGAACTCCATCTCCACAGGGACCCAGGTTCCCTGCTGGCTGCCAGGCGCCTGGACCAGCACCCACAGGTCAGGGGCCAACTGGCCGCCCTCCCAGGCGACGACCCACCGCCAGCCGGCTGCCACCGCCAGGCCACGGGCCATGAAATAGGAGGCTGCCTCGGCCACCGCCTCATCGCGCCGCCGCTCCCGGACCGCCGCCGCTCCCGTCGGATCCTCGTGGGCAACCTCAACCAGTCGCTTGCCATCAATCCGGTCCCGGGCCGCCAGCAGCGCCACACCCTGCGCGCTCAGGTACAGGTGACCGTCAACAATTAGGACCAGTCCCTCTTTGGCCAGATTCCCTACGGCCCTCTTGACCGAGCCCCCGCCCATGTTGAAAGCCCGGGCCAGGTGCGAAGGCCTGGCCGCCCGGAACTGCCCGATGAAGGAGAAGACCCGGTACTCCCGCTTCCCCAGCTTCACTATTGCCGGGGCCTCCTCCATGATCGCAACTTCGGGGTTTCCCACCACCCTGTCCGACCCGCCAATTCCCGCCACGGTCCACTCGCTGTGGCTGGCCTCGGCAGCCCAGACCAGGCGCCCTTCCGGATCCATGGAACCCACCGACACATCCTCCCCGTACGCCCACCGTGCCCGCCATGCCGCGAACTCATCCACCCCAATGGCCACGACGGGCGGAGCTATGTCCCACCAGATATAGTCCTCGGGATCCCTGGGAGCGCGAATCACTTGAGACCCCAGGCGCAGGCTTCGCTTCTGATAGTCTTCCTGGGGCAACAGCCCCGCCCCGAAAACGGGCAGGGAGTAATACCGGGGGCGACGGCCAGGGCGCTGGAACCGCCAGGTCAGGACCGCGTGGAGCCGGCCGCTGAACACCCACCGCACCTCCGTCAGGGCGGGGATTCCCAGCCATACCAGGCTGCTGGTAGCCGGCTCCGCATAGGGGGACTCCCACTGGAAAGGCTGGGCCAGCCCGGTGGTCCAAAATTGCAGGATAGCCTCGTACAGCCCTTCGGTCGTCGTGAACCATTCCAGCTGCTTCAGGACTCCATCCTCAGTCAGTTGCCGGCTCAGAGGCAATGCCGGACGGGTGAGGCCTTCGTACTCGCAGGGCCTGGTTACGTGCAGGACGCCCAGCCGGGACAGCCAGAACCGGCGGATGCTGTCCCGGGTCACTCCCATCTCGCGGTAAGATATGAACCCCTGCCCCTCCAGGCTCGCACAGGCCTCGTAGATCCGCTTCTCGCCCACGCCCAACAGGCCCGAGATATTTGGAACGGACGCCCCGGGGCAATGGGCCAGGGCAACCATGACCTGCTCATCAAGAGGAAACAGGTTAAGGGGGATTTCCTCCGGAGCGGAGTCCGCATAGGGCTGGAAGGGAGGAACACCGGCAGGCTGTCGCATGGTCGTCACCTCGGCGAATATGTTTACGGTCAGTATACGACGCCAATCGCCTGGTCCTTTTGTGCGGAAATGCCGGCCAGTCCACAGGTGTATTTTGCCTTGCCACCATGTCCTATAATGTCAGAAGGGACTCCCTCCAGTATGAAGAACTGCGTGCTGGAGGCTGGAGAGTCATAGTTGTGTGGGAGTGCGAAATCAAGGAGTTGCAGGTGCTATCCAACCGGTTGCTCCAAGACCTCGGTCCCTCTGGGAGTGATTGCATTCAATGACAACAGAACTGCGGGGGATGCTCTTGCAGTTGAGCGGGAGAGAAACAATGACAACTCAGACAACCCCTTTGGCAATAAGGGAGTCAGGAATACCTTTACCTACCCGTGATGATGGTTATGCCACGTTGATGCTGGTAGGGACGATTGGAGCAGGGAAAACTACCGTTTTGCGCCGGATCATAGGTTCTGATCGATTTCCCTCTACTTCCACTGCCCGGACCACCACTGCGGACATCGAAATTATCGCGGCAGATGGTCCGTATAAGGCTATCGTTACATTCATGGACCCGCGCGAGGCCAGGGACGAAATCGAGAAATGCCTGCACAATGCCTGTCGAGTGGCAGCAACCAATGCCGGAGACAACCGAATAGCAAGTGTGTTGCTGTCCCCACCGGAGCAGCGATTCCGGCTGTCCTATTTTTTGGGAGCTTGGGAATCTGACAGGGACGGTACCGTGCCAAGCCAGGAGCAACTGCCGGAACTGGAAACCACCAGCGACGAGGAGAGAGAAGAATATCAGGAACGGCTGAGGGATTTCGTTTCCAGAATCAAGGAAATAACCCAGCGGGCTGCGGAACAGACAGACGCCACCGGGTCCACACTGGTCGATGCACGGAGGTCTGGAGAACGGGACGCGTGGCTGAACCTGTTCGAAGAGATTATTCAGGCGGAGCCGGGCCTCGGTGAATTGACAACCGATATTCTGACCGAAATCCGAAAGCGCTTCGACTGGATTGGGGAGGGATCATTCACCGAGGACGAGGATCGCTGGCCGCTGGCGTGGCAGTACGAATCTGATGAATGGGAAACCTTCCTGCCACAGGTCCTGAGATTCTCGGGCAATCATCGAGGACAGTTCGGCCGCTTGCTCACGCCGCTGGTCAACGGAATCAGAGTGCAGGGGCCATTTCTGTCCGACGACAACATTCTGGGTTCGGAACGAAAGCTGGTGATTCTCGATGGAGAGGGGCTGGGGCATACGGCAAGGTCGGCAACCAGCATCAGCTCCAGGATTACTGATCGGTTTCCTTCCGTGGACATCATACTGCTGGTTGACAACGCACAACAACCAATGCTGGCTGCTCCCCAGGAGCTGGTAAAGGCGGCAGGCAGCACAGGCTACGCCAGCAAGCTGGCATTCGCCTTTACACATTTTGAAAACGTTACAGGTGATGACATGTTCACCGTTGAAGACCGGATGGAACGTGTCCGAAACCCGGGGCGTGATGCGGTGGATACTATGCGGAGTGTGGTTGGAGATGACGTGGCTGAAGATTTGCTGGACCGCGTCGAGGATTACGCCTATTTCCTTGAGAGTATGGATAAGCCAACTACACAACTTCCGGGTCAAAGTTTAGACGAGCTTAGGAGGATGCTTGATGCGGTAGAGCAAGCAGCTCATCCTGAATCAAGGCCGACTGGAAGGATCAAGTTGTCCAGCAGGGATCTCGACATGGCAATCAGAGATGCCGTGGAGCAGTTTCACGAGCCATGGCAAGGCTGGCTGGGGTTTAAGAGGCACACGGACTATCCCAAAGAACACTGGACTAGAATCAAAGCACTGTCTTTGCGCATCACAATAGGGTTGAATGGTTACGACACCCTTCGCCCCGTGGACGACTTGCGCTCAAGGTTGCAGGAGGGCGTATCCCGGTGGTTGAATCGGCAGGCGACTCCATTCGAAGAGGACGTAACCCCGGAGGAACGTCTGGCAGCTTTGACGTTCATACGGCAGAACGTATATGGGCCTCTCCAGAATATGGCAGAAAATAGAATCGCTCGGCGGAACCATAACCCTTGGCAGCGGGCCTACGATCACAGCGGACCGGGTTCCAGCTATCGCAGGGCCGACGAAATCGATGGCATATACAACAATGCTGCACCGAGCATTGGCTTTGACAGGAGTTCGGACGCTCAGGAATTGATTAATCTAGTTTACATGGCCATACGGGAGGCTGCCGAGCAGGTTGATAGTCGGTTGGATTGAGCGATTTTGACGGCTCCGTCGGCAGATTGTTCTCCGCAGGCGTGAGCCTCGCCTCTTGAGAATGTAATGGTCCCCTATCAATTGACGGTACAAGCCCACGCGCAGCAGGTTCCTGTAAGGAGAAACTAATGAAAACAATCCCAACTCCGGAGCAAGAAGTTGCATACAGAATGGCGGAGAAGATCCAAGCTTGGGTAGACGAATTACCCAAGTGGCGGCAGATGCAAGAAGTAAACCGGAGCAAGGCGAACTTCAACAAGACAGTAGCGGCAACGCAAATCGCTAAGGCCGTCAGCAGGCTGATGAAAAGCACATCCGATGTGCTGAACGCAAACATCGACTGCGTCCTGGGACACCAGGCTAGAACTGCTTATGAGCTGTACTTCGACACTGCATGGCTGCGGATGAATGATGGGAACGGAAACTTGTCTGAGCAATTCATGACATGGCAAGCCGCAACCATGTTCGAGATTAACGGGACTCCCTGTTACGGGACGGATTTAATGCGGAAGGCGAGGGAACGATTCGGAGACAAACTGGACGAGAGCCCAGATGAATGGACAGCGGTAGAAGGGGAAAGAAGGGTCACCAACTCAAACAATAGAAGAGAGGCAGTAGCTATCAAACTAGAGGAAAGAGGACTCGGAGGAATGAGAGGGGGGACTAGAAGTATGTTTAAGATGCTCAACGCCCTCTCGCACGGAATGACCTCAACGGCACAGGGAGGAAAACCCGTGCTAACTGACAACATATTGACCGGTTGCTACCTCACCATCCAAGAATGCCAAGACTGGCTACTGGAAATAACCGATCAAACTTTCCCTGACGAGGAAACGGAAGCCGTAGCGAAGTCGTTATGGGAGTACGCAACAGAATGCTTAGTAGGCAATTAACCCGAGCTCACAGCCTCATCAAGCCAACACCCCCGCGCCAGAACTGGAACAACCCAAGCGGCCTCAATGCTGTATCGGACTGTACAACGTGACTCCAGGAAACCAGAATCCGCCATGCTCGGGATTCTTGAGGTTGGAGGCAGGCAGGAATTCATAACTTCGCAATTGTCCACTTCTACCGATGATTCCGCACTTTCGTTCTCCCCCATCTCCGCCGCCACCCTTCACCGAGCCGCGGGTGGGGGAGGAGTTACCTACCTGGGCCTGCGTCATCATCCCTCAGCCTGCGGCGCAGCCGCTGCACACGTCCCGCAGCAGCCAGCCTTCGCCCTTTCGCTCCGGCCCCCACAATCGCTGCAGCAGTCTGCGGGTCCGCACGTTGGGAGCCTGCACCGCCAACCGGTAGAGCACCGCGTACTTCGTGGCGTCAGTTTCACCTCAATACTTATGGGCCATGGACTTGGCTACGCCCCTTTGACGAAGGGCAGCCGCGCAATCGTCGATTCCGCCTCTAACAGAGGCTCCGGTACGATCCCCCAGGAGCGAGATAGTTCCCCTTTCATGCTTTAGAAAGCCAATCCTGACAACTATTCAAAGTAGGTGGGATTTGCCTGCCAGCCCCCATCATATTGACGAAACCAGGTAGCCAGAAAACCTCCTCACACCTGGTCTGAAATCTGGCTCAGGCCGGAATGGCGCGTTCCAAGGCCGGATCTCCTGTCAACTCCTATCTGTTACTGCGCCTTAGGTATCGTTGACAGACTCAGCTAAGATTGATAAAGTTAAAGGGTGATTTTCCCTGTTGTCCGCTTAGGCGCACATCAGGCCAGTATTCCTTGTAAAATCGGCACGGCTTGGTCCGTGCCGATTTCCCCTTTTTGAGGAGACCGAATGGCCAATCGGGTAGCCATTTTCATAGACGGCGCTTATTTGGATCACGTACTAAAGGATGAATTCGAGAATGTTCGCATAAACTACCGGCTCTTGTCCGAAAGGCTTGCTGGTGAATCCGATATTCTACGGACTTACTACTACCATTGCGCTGCTTATCAAGGAAACCCTCCAACTGCTGAAGAAAGCAAGAGATATGGGGCACAGCGAGCCTTTTTTGCTTCTTTGGAAAGGTTACCTAGATACAACGTAAAACTAGGCAGATTGGCACTCCGCTACGACAGAAGCGGCCAGAGGAGGTTTGAGCAAAAGCAAGTGGATATTCTCTTGGGTGTTGATTTGGTGCAGCTTGCAGCGAAGCAAAACATCCAGGAAGCCATATTGGTCGCGGGAGACAGCGACTTCGTTCCTGCCATTAGAGCAGCGAAGTCTGAAGGCGTATTGGTGAAACTCTTCCATGGGACCAAACCTCACAACGAACTCTGGCAGGAATCGGACGAAAGGATACGCCTTGACCGAGACTTGATGAATCAGGTGCTTAGACGCGGCCAACCTCCCCTTCCTTAACTGTTTCAGCTGAGGGTTCAAAATCCGGCAACATTGGACGGACGAAGTCACTTGATGGAAGCATTTTCGATTTTTGGGCTGCTCCTAAATGCCTTGTCACTAGGCAGATTTGCTCAATGGACGGTGCAAGCTTCCGCGAGGGACTTCATATACGTAAACGATGATGTAGAGGAGTTTGTGCCAACACTACGAGTCGAGGTATGTAATGTCGGCCGATATGGCATAACCCTGCACCCGCTGGAATACAGGATTAAGCAGAAAGGTCAAACATTGGTACCATACAATGTCAGGGCGTGGAGGGAATCCAACAGCAGTGAAGATACCCACGACCCGAGACTAGAATCGGGAGAGTTAAGAATATGCGAGACGCGGTTACCTGTGGTGCAGCCCAAGGAAACTCCCATGCTGACCGAGGTAATCGTCAAGACCCATTGCGGAAAAAGCGTCAGGAAAATAGTCAAGAACCATCCAATCGTGCTTAATGATATGGAAATCGTAATCGCGGATGGTCGCGACATCAAGGAATATTTCAGAAACGAATTCCCGAACTATCCAGTCTAGTACGCACCCTTCATCATTTTCCACTACTGGCGCCCGAAAATATTTGTCAGCGTGGCTCACGACGCGGCAAGGTTGTTGGCGACCACGCTGTTTGGCGCCTAATATAAAACCCAAATAGGTTCATCCTATCAGCCCAGGACGGACACTCCGCCAATCTGGTTGGGGTTTGTTCAGCAGACGCCCTTCATACACACCCGGGTCTGAACCACAGCAGCCTCAACCGCGTTGCCAATGGGCACTCTCCCCCGGTGCTTGACACACAGGACTTGTCCAAGCCTCAGTCACGGTTCCACAGGATAAGATGCAGGCTCAGCCAATAGGGCGGAACTCGGATATGCTGGTTGACTCGGGACAGGGACTGTGTCACACCGCCTTGGTCTCCCGTGTGGTAGTTGCCCCTCCGACGGTTCAGGCCAATACGATAAGAGATGATGTTCTCCGACTGTATTTGCGATTGGTAGTTGACTCCGGTGTCACTTGACCCCTAGTACTGAAACCAATCAGGATAGGCAGGGATAAAGGCGACGCAGTTTACCTCTCGCATCCTGGGCACTGAACTGCCAGTTGATACGAGCTTGTGCCCGATTCCGCTCCAATTCCAGGGCCTGGATCTCCCTGCAGAGCGATTCTTCGTCGGGGATACGTTGTCTGAGGCAACAGCGAGAGAAGACGCTGAATTCAATCTCCGCCATATTGAGCCAACTCCCGTGCTTGGGGGTGTAGTGAAACTCCAGCCGTTTGGCGATGCGCCGAGCCACTGGGGCCGGGAAGGTCTGGTACAGCGACGCCGTCCGGTGGGTGTTCAAATTGTCCAAAACCACTCGGACCACGGGGACATCCGGGTAGGCCTCATCCACCAGCCAGCGCATCTGGTGGGCGAAGTCCTCAATGGTACGCCGCTCCGTCACCGCCATGTGCCGCCAGCCGGCCAAGGGCTCGCAGGCCAGGAACAGGTTGCGGGTCCCCTCCCTTCGGTATTCGTAGTCCTGGCGCCGCGGTTTCCCCGGCTCCACCCCGATAGCCGGACGGGCGTCGGACAGCATCTGGGTGGAGGTCTCGTCAAAACAGACTACCGGCCGCTGGGGATCATAGGGTTCCGCATAGAGGTCCAGCACGTCCTCCATGTGGGCCACGAAGTCCGCGCTCACCTTGGGGATGCACCACTGCTTCTTCTGCCACGGCTTGAGTGCGTTTTTTTCAACCGCAACCGCACCGTCTCCGGCGCCAGCGACTCCACCAACCCCAACTCCACCGTCTTGTCCGCCAGCAGCCGCAGGGTCCAGTGGTCATGGCCCTCAGGCGCAGGACTGCAGGCCAAGGCGATCAGATGGGCCTCTACCCGCTCGTCCACCTTCCGGTACCGGTTGACTTGGGTACGGTGTCGCAGCACCTCATCCAGCCCTTCTTCGGCGTACCGCCGCTTGATGCGGAACACCGTCCGTTGCGACACCTCCAGCGCCGCTGCCGCCTGCGGCGCCGTCCACCCCTCATCCATCTTCAGCAGGATGCGGGCCCGCGCCATGGCCCGCGCCGACCCCCTGCCGCTCCTGATCAATTGCTGGAGCCTATTGCGTTCCTCCGTCTTCAGCCGGACCCCATACTTCTCCTGAGCCATGGTCACCACACCTCCCCTTCCTCACTGGCTCATAGTATGTGAATGTACAGAATCATTGACCCAGTAAACAGGGAAAATTGACAAGGTCATTGACCCCCTGATTTACAGGGTCATTGACCCACCCTGGGAGCCAAT
>Ga0209021_1004018_pt1 | contig 11220 bp, 9 predicted proteins | sample PinacodermFT_FD_187299 | JGI IMG/M metagenome (GOLD analysis project Ga0209021, IMG submission 187299) | Host-associated microbial community of the marine sponge Aplysina aerophoba from Gulf of Piran - sponge pinacoderm, lysed by freeze-thaw... | ecosystem: Host-associated > Porifera > Sponge >... | reverse complement strand
CCCGCCGTATCGCCGAGGCGATTCAGGGGATGTTGCGAAGTGATCTCGGGGTGAATATCACTTTCCGCAGCAGCGATATGGGTTCCTACATGAGCGCGCTCTTCGACTGGCAGATACCCCTCGGTTTCATTGCCTGGGGAGCGGATTATCTCGACCCGAGGAACATGCTGGACATGACCTGGCATTCGCGGCCGCGCGGGGCGCAGCGGCAGGATTGGACCCATCCGGCCTTCGACGATCTCGTTGACCGGGCGATCGCGGAGCCCGATCCCGCCCGGCGCACGGAGATGTACCGGCAGGCCGAACATATCCTCGTTTCCGACTACGGCGGCGCCTTCATCTACCATCCGATCGGTTACGGACTCCGAAAACCCTGGGTAAAGGGATACGCCACGCGTCCCGACGGCACGGTAGGCAGTTTGGTGTGGGACAAGGTCTATATCGGTGAACACTGACCGAAGAGAGGGCGGGGACATGGCCAGCGATCTCACTTCCGCGCCGGCGAATCAGCGTATCAACATGAGTTGCGGGCAGACGCCGCTCTCCCCTGCCTGCCTCGCGGCCATCGGGGAGCAGCTCGTGGAACCGGTCTATTATGCTCATTACCCCGAGGTCGAAAAAGAAACCTGTCTCCTGCTCAAGCGGTTGATGCATACCAAAAACGGTCCCATGCTCATGCCGGGATCCGCCGTTTACGGCCTTGAAGCGGTCATGCTGAGCACCGTGGAGTCCGGTGACCATGTGCTGACAGTCCAGACCGGCGTCTTCGGCCGGCTGCTGACGGAATTGGCCCGGTTCGCGGGCGGTAACACGACCGAGATCGCCCTTGAGGAAGGACAGGCTGTCGACCCGGAAACGATCCGTGGATATCTGCTCGACGACCCGGAAATCAGGCAGATTGCACTGGTTCACTGCGAGACCACGACGGGCACCCTGAATCCCATCGAGGCAATCGGGCGAATGCTGAAGATGGAGTTTCCCCACGTGATCTACATGGTAGACTGCGTGTCGTCCTTCGGAGGGATCGAAGTGCGTGTCGACGACTGGGGCATCGATCTGATGGTCACCACGACGCAGAAGTGCCTGAACGCGCCGCAGGGCCTGGCGTTAGTCGTAGCCAGTGAAAAGGCCTGGGACAAGATCGAAAACCTTCGTAGCGCGCCGCGCGCCATGGGTCTCGGCATCGTAGCCGCGACAGAGAAGTCGGCCGCGCCTGTGGCGACGCGTATCGCGCAGCCCGCATCGCCGGACCAGCTCGACATGACCGAATTGCACCGGATCCTCTTCGAAGATCACGGCATCGCGATCAGCAGCCTTGCCCGAATAGGGACCATGGGCTTTATGGCCGAACCCGGGCCGGTGCTTCGTACCATGTCTGCGTTGGAGCATACCTTGAACACATTGGGATGGGATGTGGAAGTAGGCGCGGGCGTAACGGCGGCCAGGGAGGTATTCGAGCGCTCGGAGGTTCTTGACGGCCGGGCAGTCGGAAGCCAGGACGTATCCCCGTGACCGCGCAGCGACAGGCCTGCTATCGGAGTCCTGGCTCCATCCCCGTCGCTACTGATCGTCCTCAGAACCGCCGGATCCGAACAGCCACTGCCAGATATTCAAGCTTCGATCCTCAGCTGCGCCGTCCTTCACCGTGTCCTCCGTGACGTACAGCGTTGTGGACAGGTTCAGATGCTTGTCGACGCGTAAAGCGAAACCGCCCAGGTCGTTTCGCTCCAGCGCCTCGGTCCGCAGGTAGGGCTTCCACAGTTCGTTATGCTGACTGTGCCAAAGGAACACGCCGGCCACGTCTTCGACCAATACGCGTTCCGCCTCGCGGTACAGCGTCATGCGACGGGACGGATCTCCGATCAGGTGATTGGCGATCTCCATGATGGATTCGAAACGTTCGTTGTACCAGGCATGGCGGCCCGTCGAAAGCCAGATGCCAAGCAGGTTGCTGGGATCCAGGTAGTCGTAGCCATAGGGGATCATGGCGAAGGCGATGTTGCCTTCGTACATGGTTTCCATGAAGAGTTTGGCCTCGGTGTTCTGCACGCCAATATCGATGTTCAGGTTCTGCTTGAGCATAGCCTGTACCGCCTGGGGGGCCTGGCCGCCTTGCAGGTTGGTTCCCCTGATCCACATAATGGTCGGCGGAAACCCCTTGCCGTTCGGATAGCCGGCTTCCGCAAGCCGTTGACGTGCCAGCGCGGGGTCGTATCGCTGTATGGGGGCGAGTTTCCGGGGGTTCGCCGCGGGGAATCCTTCGGGCAACATCGACGTTGCGGGTACGGCAACCCCCCGAAGAGCGGAGTCGACCATTGCGTCGTTGTCTATGGCATGGCTGAAGGCCTGCCGCACCCGCAGGTCGTTGAATGGCGGCTTGAAGGTGTCCATCATCAGGTAGGTGGTACCGAAGGCCATGTAGGTGTCCAACTGGTCCCTTAGCCGGGGATCCGCCCTGACGCGGTTGATTTCCGCCTGGTTGGACAGCACGACGTGGTCCACTTCCCCGGTTTCGTAGGAAGAAAGCATGGGTGGTTGGGCCGCCACGTTGAACAGCCTGGTGACCACCCGCTCAAGATAGGGTTTGTGGGGCCCCCGGTAGTGGGGGTTCGGCTCCAGCACGATGCGGTCAAGCTTCGACCATTCCACCAGCCTGAAGGGTCCGCTTCCCATCAGTGTTTCCGGCTTTGTAGACCAGCCCGCACCATATTTGTCAAAAAGATGAGTGGGCGTCACCCAGCTGAAGGCCAGGATCAGGGGCAGGTAGGGCGTGGGATCTTCGGTTGTTATTTCCAGGGTGTGATCGCCCAGCGCTTTGACACCCAGGGAGTCGAGAGGCTGCTTGCCGGCAACGACTGCGCCCCAGTTCGTGATTGAACGGTAGTACCATTCGAGATCAAACCCCGTATCGGGGTCCGCCCACCGCTTGAAGGTGTCTTCGAAGTCATGCGCCGAAAGGGGATGACCGTCGGCGAAGATCAGATCGGACTGGAGGTAAAATGTCCAGGCGAGCCCGTCGTCCGATACAACCCACCGCGTCGCCGCGGCCGGCAGCAGGTTGTAGTTCCGGTCCATGCGCACTAGCGGTTCGTTGACCAGCGCATAGTCATGGCCGACCACCTGGTAGTGGGAGGTGGCCATATCCAGGTAGCGGTTCTCGGCCTTGAAACTGGTGAATACCTGGTACTCGGGCGGGGCCGCGTCGGGAGGAAGCGGTATGCCGATGGAGTTGATGTAGGGAGCGGGCGGGTCCGCGTCCTGCCAGGCCCAAACGGCCGTACAGGCAATCGACGTCGCCGAAAGAAGCGCGACTATGAACCGGACTCTCACGGCAAATACCCTTCTTCCCCGTCGGGTGATTCCGGTTACTCCAGGTACAGGATCACCTTGCCCGCTTCAATCTCCACCCGGTAGGTCTTGACCCGCATGCGGGGATCGTAGAGCGCCTGGCCGGTGGCGAGGTCGAATTCCCACTGGTGCCACGCGCACTTCAGGACCTGCTTCTCGTGGTGATCGACCGAGTATACTTCATCGGCCGTGACATGGGGTCTCAGGCGGCCGAGGCAGAGTGGTCCGCCCTTGTGTGGACAACGGTTCCTCAGGGCGTAGTATCGGCCGTCGACGTTGAACACGCCGATTCCGCCGCGCCCGCCCGCGGGGACGATCCGCCGCTCTCCGGGGGGCAGGTCATCCACGGCGGCGACCTCGTATCGCTCGCTCATCTGGCGGGGTTTCCCTGTTCGTCCAGGCCGTACAGCTCCCGCGCGGTTTCCACGAATACCTTTCGCTTCAGTCCCGAGTCAATCCCGGGCAGTACCGAATCGGGTGATTCCCAGTCCCAGTGAGGATAGTCGCTGGCGTAAACGAGGATCTCGTCCGCGTGAAGCCAGTCCAGGAAAGTACTCAGATCCCGGCGGGTCGGCGGCTGTTCCATAGGCTGGCATCCAAACCGGACGTGGCCACGAATGTATTCGCTGGGCAGGCGCTTGACCCAGGGCGTGTAGTCGCGTACCGCCTTCCAGTCCGCGTCCATGTGCCACATCAGGCCCGGTACCCAGAAGGTGTCGTGTTCAATGAAGAGGAATTTTAGATCGGGGAATTTCTCGAAAGTCCCTTCGCAGATCAGGCTCACGACGTGGGCCATGGCGATCTGGGGGCGGGCCATGCGCATTTCCAGGTAGTAGGAGGGATATCCGGCGGCCGTGGGGGCATTGGCGATGCCCGCTCCTTCGGCACCGAAGTGCACGCACATGGGAAGACTGCACGCCTGCGCGGCCTCGTAGATCGGGTCGTAGAACCGGTTGCCAAAGGGCATCCGTCCGCCGGCGGGCATGATGACCTGGAGCACCTCGGGACGGCCGCCAATGCGTCGTATCTCCTCCGCGGCCTGCTTCGGATCCGTCGGCGCCACCGCCACCGACGCGCGGAAACGTCCGTCCGCCTTGATCCAGGTCTCCAGGGTCCAGTCGTTGAAGGCCCGGCACATGGCGGCGCCATAATCCGCGTTCGGGTGCACCGCCGCGCCGTATACGGTCACGCCCGTCAGTAAAGCCACGTCAATACCGTACGCGTCGAGATGATGCTCACGCGCCAGGTCGATGTTGCTGCTGGGATGGGTTTCAGTGTGTTCCCAGAGTTCGGCCCGGCAGCCGCCCTTCGGGAGATTGGTATATCCCACGCCGGGCATCATGGCCCCGAAGTCCTTCACGTATTCCACGTAATGACCGGGAAGAAACGGGAACAGATCCTCGGTTTCCACTACGCCGTGATGCAGGTCGCAGTCGATGAGATTTACCTTCGGCGCGGACAGCGCTTCGACTTCAGCCATGGCCTGAGACCACCTTCCCGGACCTCCGTGTAACAGGGCAAACGGCGTTTCAGCCATAAACACGCAATCCAGCGGTCCTGTCAAGCTGATTCAGTGTTTCCGCGCCTCGGATCGACGCCGGGTGCCCGGCACGCCAAAGCCCGCTCGAATGAAACGAATGGCGTAGTTCCGGGAGCCCGCGGGACCGGCTCTATCGGTGACCGTGGCGACCCGGTGAAATTTGTACTTTTCATTTATCGGCCAGACACTAAATTTCCATACCGTTTCATACTTGCGCCTTAAATCGACCGCGTAGCCAAATCTGCATTGGACGCCTATGATATCCTGGATTTACGACCCCGAGGCATGGGTCGCCCTCGTCACGCTTACGACCCTTGAGATTGTGTTGGGCATCGACAACATCGTTGTGCTCTCGATTCTCGTAGGGCGTCTGCCGACCCACCGCCGGCAACGCGCACGCATCATAGGACTCGGGCTGGCCATGATCATGCGGCTGGGGCTGCTGCTCACGCTGGCCTGGATAATGACCCTGACGGCAACGTTGTTCACCGTGTTCAGCGAAGCTATTTCGGGCCGGGACCTCATTCTGATATTAGGAGGACTGTTCCTGCTCGTAAAGAGCACGACGGAGATCCATGGCACGTTCGAGGAACATCGCAAGACCGAAACTACCCCCAAAGTGAGCTCCTACGCAGGCGTGTTGATACAGATCGCGCTGATCGACATCATTTTCTCGCTGGATTCGGTCATTACCGCGGTCGGTATGGCGGAACACGTACCCGTGATGATGCTCGCGATCATCATCGCCGTACTCTTCATGATGCTGGCCGCCAGATCGATCGGGGAATTCGTCGATGCCAACCCTACGGTGAAAATGCTGGCGCTGAGTTTTCTCGTGTTGATAGGCGTAGCGCTCATCGCCGACGGACTCGATCTTCATATTCCCAAGGGTTACATCTACTTCGCCATGGCGTTTTCTGTCGGCGTGGAGATGCTGAACATGCGCCTGCGGCGCCACCAGGACGGTTCCGGCAGTTAGCCGATCCCGAAACAGGAGATGAACAAATGGAATACCGGCAACTCGGCTGTTTCGGCGTGCGCGTGTCTCCCATATGTCTCGGCACGGCGTTCCGGGGCTTCTGGGCCGGCCGGACGGACGAGAAGACCTGCATCCGCACGATTGAAACGGCGGTGGATCTCGGGATCAACTTCATCGACTGCGCCAACTTCTACTTCGGCGGCAGGTGCGAGCAGGTGCTGGGCAAGGCCCTGGCCGGCATGAAGGACAAGCGGGACAACCTGGTGATCACCAGCAAGGTGTGGAGCGAGATCGGACCGGGGCCGAACGACAAGGGCACCTCGCGCTACCATATCATGCGGGAGATCGACCGCTCACTCAAACGACTGGGCCTGGACCATATCGATCTCTATCTACTGCACCACTTCGATCCCGACACCCCCCTGGACGAGACCCTGGACGCCATGACCGATGTGGTCAGGCAGGGCAAGGCCCGGTATGTCGGCATGTGCAATTACACGGCCGCGCAGGTCGTCGAGGCATTGTGGGTAGCCGACAAACACGGCTTTTCCAGGCCGGTCTGCCTGCAGAACCACTACAACCTGATCCATCGTTCCGGCGTGGAGACCGAACTCCTCGACCGGTGCCGCCGGCACGGGCTGGGGATGATGACGTACAGTCCCATCGCCGTAGGCCTGCTTACGGGCCGGTGCCGGCGCGGCGAGGATCCGCCCGCGGGCTCGATCTGGGTGAAAGACGTCGAGCGGTACAGGAGAACCATGACGCCAGCCGTAGATCAACTCATCGCCACGTTGATCGACGTGGCCGCGGAGCTGGACAGAACCCCCGCGCAGGTCGCTTTCGCGTGGATCCTGGATCATCCCGAGGTAACGGCCGCGATGACCGGTCCGGACCAGCCGGAACACGTGGAAGAGGTCTGCGGCGGGACGGGCTGGAAACTGCCTGCCGGGATCCGAAGTAAGCTGGACGAGGCTTCCGCCCCGGAACGCCTCGGTCAGTCTGCGTAGCGAGATTTTCTGCCGGGCCGTTGTTCACCGCAGGTCCGCGGCTCATTGCCATCCCCGGCACATGGTCCTGCGGGGTTTTATCCCTATCCGTCTCCCGTATCCTGCTCATCCATATCGGCCATCCGATCGATCCTGAGCCGCTGGACACGGGTAGGCAAAACGCGCAGCGCCGTCATCAGATGTGCTCCGGTACGGACCTGTTCCCCCTGCCTGGGAATGTGACCCAGCAGTTCGATCATGACCCCGCCCGTGGTATCCGAGGTCAGTTCATCGGGAAGTTGCAACCCGCAGGCGTGTATGACCTGGTCGACGGGACAACTGGCTTCGACCTCGAAACGGTGGGGTCCGGTCCGCACGATGAGCGGCGCCTCACTGTCGAATTCGTCTTGAATTGGACCTACCAGTTCCTCAAGTACGTTTTCCAATGTGATCATACCGGAAACCGTGCCGAACTCGTCCACCAGGACGGCAAGCATGGTATTTCGGCGCTGGAATTCCAGGAGCAGCGCGTCCAGCTTGATGGTCTCGGGCAGAAACAACGGATCCCGTGCGATCCCTTCCAGACTGGAGGAGCCCTGTTCGTCGAACAGGATCCGGAACAGGTCCTTGACGTGTACGATCCCGACGACCTGATCCAGGTCCTCGTCGCACAGCGGGAAACGCGTATGTCCCGATTCGGCTACCACGCGCAGTTTCGTTTCCCGTTCGTCGTGCTGGTTAAGGTACACGATCTGGTTGCGGGGCAGCATGTAACGGCGCGCGACTTTTTCTTCCAGGTCGAGCACGTTTTCCATGATCCTTCGCTCCCGCCTGGTGACGTGGCCTCCGGCTACCATGGTGACCAGGGTCATCCGCAATTCAGGTTCCGTGATGGATTCGCCCTGTTCGTTCATGATACGTATACCCAGGCACCTCAGCATGAGGTTGGCGCTGATGTTCAGCAACCAGATGAATGGCCGGAATATCCGGTAGAAGACGACGAGCGGAATCCCAATGGCGAGGGCCACCTGCCGGCACTTCTGCAGTGCGACGAACTTGGGGACAAGCTCTCCCGCGGTGATCAGCAGGAAGGTCATGACCGCAAAGGCAACTGGAATCGCAATGAGATGGGAGGTCTCCGCGGAGAAACCAAGGGCGATTACGAGCGGTTCGAGCAGCGCGGCCATGGTCCGTTCGCTGTACCAACCGAGACCAAGGCTGCCGAGCGTGACGCCAAGTTGGCACGAAGAAAGGTAGGTGTCGAGGCTGTACAGGATGTTACGAACGGTCTGCGCGGTTCTGCCGCCGTCCTTCGCCAGCACTTCGATTTCAGACAGGCGTATCTTTACCAGTGCGAATTCCGCAGCTACGAAGAAGCCGTTGAACGCGACCAGCAGCAGGACGATGATTAGGTCATTCATGGTTCAGGGGGATGATCGGAGCGTACCCGTCGCGGTTGAAGTTAGTGAACCAGGGGAATTCAGCGAACGGAACCACCGAATTTATCGGTCAGCACTTCACGACGGTAATCGAAAATCGCGTTGAGCTGGTTCTTGACGATCGCTGCATGTACCATACGGCCCAGGAATCCAAATGGCAAGGCATAATGGATCAGGTCGACCATTTCCACGCCGTGCTCTGTAGACCGCAATCGGTGTTCATGGTGCCAGAATCTGTATGGTCCGGATCTCTGCTCGTCAATAAAATACCTAAGTGGTTCTGCCTGAGTGATTTCCGTGACCCAGTTAAAGTAGAACATCTTGTATAGCGCGAGCCTGTAGGTGATGATGAGGCCCGGGTATACACAGTCAGGCAGTTCGGAAGTAACGGTCAGTCCGACGCCCGGCGGAGTCAGATTGCGAAGATGCTCTGGGCGGCACAGGAAATCCCAGGCGGCGTCCAGGGATACGGGCAGAATCTGCTTACGTTGCAGCCGGTAGACATGCATGGAATCCGGTTCTCCAGTTCGAATTATCCGTCTAACCGGGGTCTGTCCCGTCGCAATGCCGACAGGTGCGGCCCTCCAGTCCGAATCCGCTATTCCGGATACTACGGGAATCCTCAATGCGAGTCAATCCACATTAGCCGGGTGGGGGAATCGCGCGTGCGCACCGACCTTGACATTGCGTGGTCCCGGTCTTAACTTTCGCCACACTATGCTCATACTCGTTACTGGCGGATCGGGGTTGATCGGCCGCCGGCTGATCCCATACCTCGAGACGCGGGGACACCGGGTCGTTCGCCTGGTCAGATCCAGGGACAAGGTTGGCGAGAATGCGATCTTCTGGTCCACCTCCGAAGGCCGCGTTTATTGGGACGAATCCGGTGGAATAGACGCCATCGTGCACCTGGCGGGCGAGTCGATCCTGGGCCGATGGACCAGGGCCAAGAAGGCCCGGATACGCGACAGCCGCGTCGACCCCACCCGCAACCTCTGTGCGTTTCTCGCAGGGATGGAGGCACCGCCCAGGGTCCTGGTGGCCGCGTCGGCCACCGGATTTTACGGCAACCGCGGCAAAGAACCGCTCGTCGAGGAGTCCCAGTCAGGCAACGGCTTTCTTCCCGGGGTATGCAGGCAGTGGGAAGCGGCGACGGGACCGGCCCGCGACGCAGGGATCCGGGTCGCGAATCTGCGCATCGGTATGGTGCTGACTCCCGAAGGAGGCGCGCTGGCCGCCATGCGCACGCCCTTCCGGTTGGCGCTGGGCGGAAGAGTCGGGGACGGTAGACAGTACATGAGCTGGATTACCCGGGACGACCTGGTTGCCGCAATCCGTTTCATCCTGGAATCGGACGAACTGGATGGACCCGTAAACGCCGTTGCCCCCGGGCCCGTCGACAACGCGGAGTTTACGCGGGTTCTGGGTCTTGCGCTGCATCGTCCGACCCCCTTTTCGGTACCCGCCTTCGCAGTCCGCCTGTTGTTCGGCCAAATGGGAAACGACCTGCTGCTCGCGAGCGCGAAAGTCATCCCCGAACGTCTTCAGCAAGCGGGTTTTCAATTCGAGCACGCGGATCTGGAGTCTGCGCTGAACGACCTGCTGCAGGCGAGATCTTCGACATGAGCCGGAAGGACCGGTTCTCCACGACTGCGGGGCCTCGCGCCGCGCCGATCCCTATGCAACGATGGCCATGAACACCGATAACCCGCATCAGCCGGCACGTACAGGGGCATCAGCTTCGGGTGGATTCCTGGACGCCATCGAGCGGATCGGAAATCGCCTGCCTGACCCCACGACGCTTTTCCTGGTCGGTGCGCTGTTCATCGTCTTCCTCTCAGATGTCGCGGCCCGCGGGGAGTGGACCGTAGTGCAGCGCCTGCCGGAACAGGCTATCCTGCAAGATGGTTCGGCCGGTGTGGCGTGGCGCGAGACCGGGGAGACTTTCACGTCCACCAGCCTGCTCACCCGGGACGGGCTCTTCTGGGTCGTCGGCAACATGGTTGAGAATTTCATGCGCTTCCCGCCCCTCGGCGTTGTCCTCGTGGGCATGCTGGGCATCGGCGTGGCGGAACGGACGGGGATGATCGCCACCGTGCTCAAGGCGTTCATGCTGGCGGTGCCGGGGAGGTTGCTGACTCCGGCCATGGTCTTCATCGGAATTATGTCGTCCCTTACACTGGACGCCGGATACGTCATACTTCCGCCCCTCGCGGCGGCGCTGTACAAGGCCGTGGGCAGGTCACCGCTGGCGGGACTGGCCGCCGTATTCGCTGGCGTATCCGCGGGATTCAACGCCAATCTGTTCGTGACCGGGCTGGACCCCCTGCTGGCCGGTCTGTCCACGGCCGGGGCACAGACGATCGACGCGGCATACCAGGTTGCCGCCACGTGCAACTGGTATTTCATGATTGCGTCGACAGTGGTCATGACGCTGGTAGGGTGGCTCGTTACGGCCTGGTTCGTCGAAAGGCGCCTGGCGGGCAAGTCACCCGAGGAAGGCGGTCCGGCGCCCACGACGTCGGCCGCACCGGAAGAAACCGCTATGACGGCGGTGGAGAAGCGGGGCATGGTCCGGGCGTCCCTGGCGTTCTGCGTAGTGCTTACGGCCATCGTGTTCATGATTCTGTGGCCGGGCGCACCGCTGTACGGGACGGGCAGGTTGTTCGACCGCTGGGTGGAGGCCATCGTGCCCCTGCTCCTTTTCTGCTTCATCCTGCCCGGCATCGTGTATGGCATCTCAGTAGGCGCCATTAAGAACGACAAGGATGCGGCGCGCCTGCTCATAGAAACGATCGCCACCATGGCCCCGATCATCGTGCTCGCCTTCTTCGCCGCCCAGTTCATCGCCTACTTCCAGTATTCGGGTCTGGGCCGGATGCTGGCGATGGCTGGCGGCCAGGCCCTCGGCCAGGCGCAGATGCCGGC
>Ga0209021_1004017_pt1 | contig 11222 bp, 13 predicted proteins | sample PinacodermFT_FD_187299 | JGI IMG/M metagenome (GOLD analysis project Ga0209021, IMG submission 187299) | Host-associated microbial community of the marine sponge Aplysina aerophoba from Gulf of Piran - sponge pinacoderm, lysed by freeze-thaw... | ecosystem: Host-associated > Porifera > Sponge >... | reverse complement strand
CCCGCCGCGGGACCGCGATCTGAGGCGCCGCGATGCCGATGCCGCCGCTCGCGAGCATCGTGTCCCACAGGTCCTCGACGAGCGCGTGCAGCTCCGGGGTACTGAATCGCGTGACGGGCTCGGCCACCCGACGAAGCACCGGGTGACCCATGCGGATGACGGTTCGAGCGGCCATGGCACTCCCAATGATAATGGTAGAATCGGGACTTGGGCATCGACATCACCCACCACCCCCATGGCAGGCCATTCGAAGTGGGCGAACATCCAGCACCGCAAGAAGGCCCAGGACGCCAGGCGGGGCAAGCTGTTCACCAAGCTCATCCGTGAAGTCTCCATCGCCGCGCGCGAAGGCGGCGGCGACGCGGACGGCAACGCCCGGCTGCGGCTCGCGATGGACAAGGCGTTCGCGGGCAACGTGCCGAAGGACACCGTCGACCGGGCCATCAAGCGCGCGACCGGCGAGGCGGGGGCCGACGCGCTGGAGGAGGTCCGCTACGAGGGCTACGGCCCGGGCGGCACCGCGGTGATGGTGGACTGCGTCACCGACAACCGCAACCGGACCGTGGCGGAGATCCGCTACGCGTTCACCAAGTGCGGGGGCAACCTCGGCACCGGCGGCTCGGTCGCGTACCTGTTCGCCAAGGTCGGCCAGCTCTCGTTTTCGCCGGGCACCGACGAGGACCGGCTGATGGAAGCCGCGCTCGAGGCCGGCGCCGAGGACGTCATCGCCAACGACGACGGATCGCTCGAGGTGCTCACGACCCCGGAGGGATTCGGCGACGTCCGCGACGGAATCGCCGCCGGCGGCCTGGAGCCGGAGCAGGCGGAGGTGACCATGCGCCCCTCCAGCAGCGTCGCCCCCGATGCCGACGATGCGCGACGGGTCGTCAGGCTGCTCGACATGCTGGACGACCTCGACGACGTGCAGCAGGTGTACTCGAACGTGGAGATCTCGGACGAGATCCTGGCCGAGCTCGGTTGAGCACGATACGGATCATCGGTGTCGACCCGGGCTCCCGGTCCACCGGATACGGCATCGTCGATGCCGTCGGCACCCGCCTCGTTCACGTTGCCAGCGGATTCGTGAAGAGCGGCGCCGGCGACTGGTCCGAACGGCTGCGCGCCATCTTCGACGGGCTCGACGCGGTCATCGACACGCACGCGCCGCGCGAGCTCGCGATCGAGAAGGTGTTCCTGCATCGCAACCCCTCCTCCGCGCTGAAGCTCGGGCAGGCCAGGGGCGTCGCGATTCTCGCCGGTGCGCTCCGCTCGCTGTCCGTGCACGAGTACTCGCCGAACGAGATCAAGCAGGCGGTTACGGGAAAGGGACACGCGTCGAAGGAGCAGATTCAGTACATGACGAAAATGCTGCTTTCGCTGCGGGAACCGCCCCAGACGGACGAGGCGGACGCACTGGCGGCCGCGATCTGCCGCGCGCACCTGCGCGCCACCATGGCGCGGCGCGAGCGCATGACGGCAGGCGTATCGGGCGGCTCGCGATGATCGCCTGGATGCGCGGAGTGCTGCGCGAGAAGCATCCTCCGCTGCTGCTCGTCGACACCGGGGGCGTCGGCTACGAGATGGAAGCGCCGATGACCACCTTCTACGACCTTCCCGCCGTCGGCGAGCCGGTGACGCTCCACCTGCACCACGTCGTGCGCGACGACGGGCAGCATCTCTACGCGTTCGCCCGCCGCGCCGAGCGGGATCTCTTCCGCCAGCTCCTCCGGGTCAGCGGCGTCGGTGCGAAGCTCGGGCTGGCCATCCTGTCGGGGATGGACGCGGGCGGATTCGGGCGCTGCGTGCTCGAAGGAGATGCGGCGAGCCTCTCCCGGCTGCCCGGCATCGGCAGGAAGACGGCCGAGCGCCTTATCATGGAGATGCGAGACAGGATCGCGGCCGATTCCCCGCTTGCGACGCCCGCACGCGCCGGAACCGGCGCCGGACCGGCGCCGCAGCGCGACGACCCGATCGCGGAGGCGGTGCACGCGCTGATCGCGCTCGGACTGAAACCGGCGGAGGCAAGCCGCCGCGTCCACGCGGTCGAAGCCGACGGACTCGCCTGCGAGGAGATCGTGCGGCGCGCACTGCAATCGATGGTGCGATAGACGGGTACCGACGGGCCGGGGTCGGGAAAGGGGGCCGCACCGACTCGCTTCTGGTGGCACGGCAGTCGGAGCGGTACGATCACGGCAACGACGCGACCGGGAGCGCCGAGGCCGGAAACGGCCGTGATTCAATCGGTCCGGAAACCCGCTCCGGCCCCAGCTTCGACGATTGGGGCGTTGAATCCGCACGCCCCGCGAGCCGCCGCCGCGCCGGCAGGACCGATGGAGTCAGAACGTCTCGTAACCGGAGGAACGAGGACCGAGGATCAGGTTCTCGATCGGGCCGTTCGCCCCAAACGGCTCGCGGACTTCGTCGGTCAGCCGGCCGTGCTGGAGCAGATGGAGATCTTCATCGAGGCGGCGCGCCGGCGGGGCGAGGCCCTGGACCACCTCCTCATCTTCGGCCCGCCGGGCCTGGGCAAGACCACCCTGGCCCACATCGTGGCCAACGAGATGCAGGCCGGGCTGCGCCAGACCGCTGGGCCGGTGCTGGAGCGCTCGGGCGATCTCGCGGCGCTGCTCACCAACCTGGAGCCGCGAGACGTGCTCTTCATCGACGAGATGCACCGGCTGAATCCCGCGGTCGAGGAGATCCTCTATCCCGCGATGGAGGACTATCAGCTCGACATCGTCATCGGCGAAGGGCCGGCGGCGCGATCCATCAAGCTCGACCTCCCTCCCTTCACCCTCGTGGGCGCGACCACGCGCGCCGGGATGCTGACGTCGCCGCTGCGCGACCGGTTCGGCATCGTGCAGAGGCTCGAGTTCTACGGCGTCTCCGACCTCGCAAGCATCGTCACGCGCTCGGCCGGGATTCTCGGTATCGAAATCACCGAGGACGGCGCCGGCGAGATCGCGACGCGCTCACGCGGGACGCCACGCATCGCGAACCGCCTCCTGCGACGGGTCCGCGACTACGCCGAGGTGAAGGCGGACGGGCGGGTGACGGGGGCCACCGCGAACCTTGCCCTCGACCTGCTCGACGTCGATGCGCACGGATTCGACCTGATGGACCGCAAGCTGCTGCTTGCGGTCATCGAGAAGTTCGACGGAGGACCGGTGGGTATCGACAACGTCGCCGCCGCAATCGGCGAGGAACGCGACACCATCGAAGACGTGCTGGAACCGTACCTCATCCAGCAGGGATTCCTCATGCGCACGCCCCGGGGCCGGGTGGCGACCCGGACCGCCTGGTCGCACTTCGGTCTGAAGCCCCCCCCCGACCCAGGCACTCGGGGGCAGGCCTCCGATCCCGGCACGCGGGCACGAGCGCCGAACGGTTCCGCACCGGCCGCCCCCGACCTGTTCGGAGAGTCCCCCTGAAACGGGCCGCGCGCCATGACGGCCGCCGCGCACATTTCGCCGCCCCCCGACTCAGGCACTCGGGGGCAGGCCCCCGACTCCGGCACTCGGGGGCAGGCCCCCGACTCGGACACTCGGGGGCAGGCCGGTCCCGAGTTCATCTGGCCCGTGCGCGTGTACTGGGAGGACACCGATGCGGGCGGTATCGTGTACTACGCCAACTACCTGAGATACATGGAACGGGCGCGAACCGAATGGCTGCGCTCGCTCGGCTGCGACCAGGCCCGCATGCGCGCCCTGCATCGCCTGCAGTTCGTCGTCGCCCGCGCGAACGTCGAGTTCCGGCGACCCGGCCGTCTCGACGATCGGCTCGATGTGGACGTCCGGGTGCTGGCGATGCGCCGCGCGTCGATCGAGCTCGCGCAGCACGTGCGATGCGCCGACCGGGAACTGCTCTGCCGCGCGGAGGTCAGGATCGGATGCGTCGACATCGAGACGTTCCGGCCGCGCGGCATCCCCATCTCCCTGAAGCAGGAGCTCGACATTGAGCACTGACCTTTCGATTGTCGCCCTGGTGCTGAACGCAACCCTTCCGGTTCAGCTCGTCATGGTCATCCTCGTGCTGGCCTCGTTCGTCTCGTGGATGATGATCTTCAGGAAGTACTTCGTGCTCGGACGCGCCTCCCGTGCCGCGAACACGTTCGAGGATCAGTTCTGGTCCGGGATCGACCTCGTCGAGGTGTTCAACCGGATCGACGTGCGCCGTACCGGGGCGAACGGGATGGAACGCATCTTCCACGCCGGGTTCAAGGAATTCGCGCGGCTGCGCGGTCAGAGGACGGCCGAGGCGCGGGACGTGCTGACCGGCACCGAACGGGCGATGCGCATCGCGCTCGGCCGCGAGGTCGACTACCTGGAGGTCGGCCTCTCGTTTCTCGCCACCGTGGGCTCGACCAGCCCCTACATCGGACTGTTCGGCACGGTGTGGGGAATCATGAACTCGTTCCGGGCGCTGGGGAACGTGCAGCAGGCCACCATCGCGATGGTGGCGCCGGGAATCGCCGAGGCGCTCATCGCCACCGCGATGGGACTGTTCGCGGCGATCCCCGCAGTGATCGCCTACAACCGCTTCGCGCACGACGTCGAACGCATCCACAACCGGTACGACGCGTTCGTCGACGAGTTCTCGACCATTCTCCAGCGCCAGGCCCATCAATGAACGGCGCCCGGCACCCGACCCGCGTCGCCGGACCCGATCCGCGCGAAGGTGCGCGGCGGATCCACCCGGAGGGTATGCGCCATGGCTAGAAACCGGGTGCGCAGACGACCGATGTCGGAGATCAACGTCGTCCCCTACATCGACGTCATGCTGGTCCTGCTCGTGATCTTCATCATCACCGCTCCGTTGCTGACCCAGGGCGTCAAGGTCGACCTGCCGCAGGCCGACGCAGAGCCCCTCGACGTGGAGTCGCAGGAGCCGCTCGTGGTCACCATCGACGCAACGGGCAGCTACTACGTGAACTACGGGGAAGGCCAGGGGTCGCCGGTCGAGCCCCGGGTTCTCGCGGCCCGCGTCGCGGCGCTGCTGCGCCATCGGCCGGGACTGTCCGTCGTGGTGCGTGGCGACGAGAACGTGCCCTACGGGGACGTGGTCCTGCTGATGACGATCCTGCAGAGCGCGGGCGCGCCGAGCGTCGGCCTGATTACCGAAGCGCCGCGGGAGGCGCGGTAATGGGCGAGGATTCCCTGCTCGATCGGGTGGTGCCGGTCGTCCTTTCGCTGCTGCTTCACGGCGTGGTGGCGTCGGTGCTCGTCTTCAGGCTCGGGGACACGCCGGCGCCGGTGCCGTCCGGACCCCGGCTGGAGCCGGTCGAGGCGGTGGTCGTCGACGAGAGCCGGATCACGGAGGAGCTCGAACGTCTGCGCGAGCAGGACGAGGAGCGACGCCGGAAGGACCGCGAACGAATCGAGCAGCTCGAACGCGAGGCCGATTCCGCGCAACGCCGCCGAACCGAGGAGGAGCGCCGGCTTCTGGAGCTAGAGCGGCTGCGGCGCGAGCGCCAGCGGGAATACATGGCGGCCGAGCGCGAACGTGAGCGCAAGGAAGCGGAACGCCTCGCGGAGCTCACGCTACAGCGCGAGGCGGCGGCACGGAGGATCGAGGCGCTGGAGAAGGAGAAGGCGGCACTGGCGGCGCGGCGCTCGGAGGAGCAACAGCAGCTCGCGCTGCTGGAGCGACAACGCCGCGACGAGGCGGAGCAGAAGCGCCAGCTCGAAGAGCAGGCGCAGGCGGCCCGAGCGGAGCGGCAGCGGGCCGAGGAAGCCCGCCGGAAGGCCGAAGCCGAGAGAAAGCGCATCGAGGCGGAAAAGAAGAAGGCCGAAGCCGAGAGAAAGCGCATCGAGGCGGAGAAGAAGAAGGCCGAAGCCGAGAGAAAGCGCATCGAGGCGGAGAAGAAGAAGGCCGAAGCCGAGAGAAGACGTATCGAGGCAGAGAAGAAGAAGGCCGAGGCCGAGCGCAGGCGCATCGAGGCGGAGAAGAAGAAGGCCGAGGCCGAGGCAGAGCGCAGGCGCCTCGAGGAAGCGCGCCGCAAGGAGGCGGAGCGCGCGCTTCAGGAGCAGATCGCCCGGGATGCCCTGCAGCTCGAGGGGGAGCGCCGCTCGTTGCTCGAAGCGGGACGCATCGAATATATTGCCCAAATCAAGGACAAGATCGAACGCAACTGGCTGCGTCCCCCCGGCACCGCGTCAGGTCTCAAGTGCGTGGTGCGCGTATCACAGCTCCCGGGAGGCGACGTTGTCCAGGTGGATATTCAGACCGGCAGCGGCAATGTCGCGTTCGACCGGTCGGTGGAGGAGGCGGTGCTGCGTTCCACGCCGCTCCCCGTACCCAAGGATCCGTCGCTGTTCGACCGCCACATCGTGATCACATTCGAGCCCGAGGCATAGAAGTTGGTTGGGCGCTCCGTCATCGCGTTCTTCGTCGCCGCATTCCTGGCGAACGCCGCCAATGCGGTCATCGAGATCACGGTCACCAGAAGCACCGAGGCGAAGCAGCCGATCGCCATCGTCCCGTTCGGGTGGCAGCACGGCGGCGAGCCCCTGTCGGTGGACATCGCGGACATCGTTCGCGACGACCTCGCGCGTACCGGTCTGTTCGAGCCGGTGCCGTTCGACAGCCTGCCCGGCCGGCCGCATCGACACGATCAGATCAACTTCAAGGACTGGCGTCTGCTCGGACCCGGAAACCTGGTCATCGGCAACGTCACGCCGTCACCCACGGTCGACGGAGGGTTCGTGGTCGAGTTCGAGCTCTACGACGTGCTGCGGCAGCGGCGGGTCGTCGGCTACCAACTGACCGCGAACGAGAAGGCGATGCGCAGGGTCGCGCATCAGATATCGGATCAGATCTACGAGAAGCTCACCGGGAACCCCGGCGCGTTCGATACCAGGGTCGCCTACGTCACGGAGCAGCGCGACGCCGACGGCGAGGCGCGCTACGCGCTCAACATCGCCGACATCGACGGGCACAACGAGCAGGTCATTCTCGATTCGTCGCGGCCCATCATGTCGCCATCATGGTCGCCGGACGGAACGAAGATCGCGTACGTCTCGTTCGAATCCGATCGGCCGCACGTATTCATTCAGGTAGTCGCGACCGGCGACCGCGAACGGGTCGCGGAATTTCCCGGCATCAACGGGGCCCCGGCCTTCTCCCCCGACGGAAATCGGCTCGCGATGACGCTCTCGAAGGACGGCAATCCCGAGATCTACGTCATTGATCTCCGCAACCGGCGCCTTCGCCGGGTCACGAGCAATCCGGCAATCGACACCGAGCCGGCGTGGTCGCCGGACGGGCGGTCGCTCGCGTTCACGTCGGACCGCGGCGGCAAGCCGCAGATCTACCGCGTCGCGATCGAGGGAGGGAGGCGGCCGGAACGCGTCACCTTCGAAGGCGGCTACAACGTCCGTCCCGTCTTCTCGCCCGACGGCAAGAAGCTCGCGCTCATCCACGGCAGCGGGGGACGGTATCGCATCGGGCTGCTCGATCTGGAGAACGGTGCGCTGCAGGTGCTTACCGATTCCAGCCTCGACGAATCCCCCAGCTTCGCGCCGAACGGCAGCATGATCCTGTATGCTACGACCGACGGCGCCAGCTCGGTGCTTTCGGCGGTCTCTCCGGACGGACGGATGCACCAGCGTCTGGCCGTACAGACCGGAGGAGTCCGGGAACCCGCCTGGTCTCCGTTTCGTAACTGATGCCCATTCGCGACGGCCCCCGCGGCGATTGAATCCTGCCGATTTCCGTTTCATTCGCACGCGGCTCACGCGACTTCAACACCGACGAACGCCTTTCCCCGGCGCCATGGTTCTCAGGGAGACACGCAATGCATCTTCGGTCATGCCGAATCGCGCTCATACTCGCTGCCGTCGCTGCGCTCGCTGCCTGTGAAGGCACCGTGGGAACGGTGGAGAGTCCCGGGACGGACTCGACATCGACGGCCGACACCGCTGCCACGAGCGGCGTCGGCGGCGATACGGTATCGGGCACCCAGACCGCCACCGCGGGCACCGAGGACTCCGGAACGGTCACGGCCGGCACCGCTCCCCAGCACCCCCTCGATGATCCGGCGACTCCGCTGGGAACCCACACCATCTACTTCGAGTTCGATTCGAGCGACGTGCCGGCGTCCGCACAACCCATCATCGGGGCCCACGCAACCTACCTCTCGGAACATGCCGGCGCATCAATCACCCTGGAAGGTCACGCGGACGAACGCGGGTCGCGTGAATACAACATCGGACTCGGCGAAAAGCGTGCACTTGCGGTGCGCAGGCTGATGACGCTGCTCGGCGCGACCGGCCCGCAGATCCGCACGATCAGCTACGGCGAGGAGCGACCGGCGGACGCCGGACACGACGAGTCCGCGTGGCAGCTCAACCGCCGGGTCGAAATCGTCTACCGGAATCGCGAATGAACCTTCGACCGGCCGCGGCGTTCCTTGCGATGGCGGTGTGCGTGCTGCACTCCGCCGGTGCGGTCGCGCAGGCGCCGGTGGTCGATGCGCGGGAGCTGGACGAACGGCTGAAGCGGATCGAGCGGTTGTTCGGCTCGGAGAGCCTGTTCAAGCTCTTCGACGAGGTGGAGGCGCTGGGAACCGAGGTCCGGGAGCTGCGCGGCCAGATGGAAGCGCTGTCGCACCGAATTGACCAGATGGAGGAGCGCCAGCGCCAGCTCTATCTCGACGCCGACCAGCGCCTCGAGCGCATCGAATCGGCCGCGCCGGCGCAGGCTGCAGGCCCGTTGCCCCAGCCGGGCGCGCTACCCGCGGCTCCGACCACGCCCACCCAGACCGCGACTCCGGGCCAGCCCTCACCGGGGACGGCTCAGACCGCCCAGACGCCCGACGCCACCGGTGTCGATCCGTTCGCGGAGCAGCAGGCGTACCAGAGCGCCTTCGACCTTCTGAAGTCCGGACGCTACGACGAAGCCGCGGTCGCGTTTCAGCAATTCCTCGCGGAATTCCCCACCGGAAGCTACGCCGACAACGCGCAGTACTGGCTTGGGGAGGCGTTCTACATCACCCGCCGGTTCGAGCAGGCGGTGCAGGAGTTCGAGCGGCTCGTCTCGGCCCACCCCACCAGCCAGAAGCTCACCCATGCCCTGCTGAAGATCGGGTACGCCCACGACGAGCTTGGCAACGTGGAGGATGCCGAACGGGTGCTGAGCGAGCTGATCGAACGCCATCCGCAGTCAGCCGCAGCCGGACTCGCAAGAAAGCGGCTCGTGAGCATCCGGCAGTAGCCGACACTTCCGGACGGGTCGGCCGGAGCAGATCCCGGATGGCACCGCGACACCAGAGACGTCGGCCAGCCCGCATTTGTCACCGATCCACGGCTGCGGACGCAGATCTGGCCGGATTCGCCGCGTTGAACGCGGCCAGGGTGCTCGACGTACCGTCAAGTACGCCTGCGCGCCCTGACTCGCGTTCGCCTTGCGAATCCGTACCAAGCTTGCGAAGCAAGCGGAAGCCTGGCCACCTCCACGCCCTCCCCCCGCCTTCGCGGGGGCTGAAGGCGCGAATCGGCGACAAATGCGGGCTTAACGTGCACGGGTGATCGATGGCCAACGCGATCCGCGCGTGGTTCGAACGCCACTTCTCCGATCCTCAGGTGATCGGGCTCGCCGCCGTGCTCATCGGCGGCTTCGCAATCATCTATCTCGGGGGGGGAATGCTCGCCCCCGTGATTGCCAGCGTCGTCATCGCCTACCTGCTGGAAGGGCTGATCGGGGTGCTGGAACGCAGGCGTGTTCCGCGTCTCGCGGCGGTGCTCGTGGTCTTCGTCGCGTTCATGACGGCCCTCGTCTTCGTCATGTTCGGGTTGCTGCCGCTGCTGTCGCGGCAGGCGACGCAACTCCTGCAACAGCTTCCGTCGATGGTCGGGCGCGGGCAGGACCTGCTGCTCGCGCTGCCGCATACCTACCCGGACCTCTTCAGCGAGCAGCAGGTCCTCGACCTCATCAACCAGATTCGCGCCGAGGCGGTGAGCATCGGCCAGGATGCCGTCCAGGCATCTCTGTCCTCGGTGCTCGGGATCCTCACGCTGCTCGTGTACCTGATCCTGATGCCGCTGATGGTGTTCTTCTTCCTCAAGGACAAGGCGGTCATCATCACGTGGGTCAAGCACTTCCTGCCGACCGATCGGCGCCTCGCCGGCCAGGTCTGGGCGGACGTCGACATGCAGATCGGGAACTACGTCCGCGGGAAGTTCATCGAGATCGTGATCGTGTGGATCGTCACCTACGTGACGTTCGGGCTGATGGGTCTTCAGTTTGCGATGCTGCTCGGAGCGCTGGTCGGGCTGTCGGTCGTCATCCCCTACGTGGGGGCGGTCACCGTCACGTTCCCGGTCGCCGTCATCGCGTACTTCCAGTGGGGATTCACGAGCGACTTCGCGTACATCATGATCGCCTACGCGGTCATCCAGGCGCTCGACGGCAACGTGCTGGTGCCGTTGCTGTTCTCGGAGGTCGTCAACCTGCACCCGATCGCGATCATCACCGCGGTGCTCGTCTTCGGCGGGCTGTGGGGGTTCTGGGGGGTCTTCTTCGCGATACCGCTCGCGACCCTGGTGCAGGCGGTCCTGAAGGCATGGCCGTCGGGCGTGTCGGCCGAGCCCGACACGGAGTGATTCGGCGGCAGATGAACGGATTCGCCCGCCTTCGCTCCGCCGGCGGAATCGCTCCCGCCCTGGGAGACCGTACGGCGGCCCCTCCTGCGTGACGTCCGGTGCGGCGGCTTCGCCAGGTGACGCGCAAGGCGGGCACCCGTGACCGGGACAGCCGCGTGCTCGGGTTCTTCGCGTACGCCGGACCCGAGGAGGTGTTCCGGTTCGAGGAAGCCTGCGTGATCGCAGGCTCCCGGGAACGGCTGCAGGCCTGCCTGGCGACTCACCCGAAGCTGCGCGACGCATCGCTGACGCTCGCCAAGATCCGGTTCGCCGACGTGCACGCGGGACTGGCCGACGGTGCCGCCTACGCGCTCGACGAGGAGGCGTTCGAGCGGTTCGCACCCCTTGCCCGCGATGCCGGTATCGACGTCGCGGAGACCTTTCCCCACGGGGAGCCCGGGGCGCTCAGCTTCGTGAAGGTGGCGCTGGCGGACGCGGAGAGGTCCTGGACGCCTTGAGAGGCCACCAACGTTACGAGCGAGTCAAGATGCTGCGACGGCCTGGGAGCGCGGGCATCTTGCCCGCTTGAAAACTTGCGGGCCTTCAGCGGGCCGTCCATTGCGGGCCTTCGGCCCGGGCGGG
>Ga0209021_1004014_pt1 | contig 11229 bp, 10 predicted proteins | sample PinacodermFT_FD_187299 | JGI IMG/M metagenome (GOLD analysis project Ga0209021, IMG submission 187299) | Host-associated microbial community of the marine sponge Aplysina aerophoba from Gulf of Piran - sponge pinacoderm, lysed by freeze-thaw... | ecosystem: Host-associated > Porifera > Sponge >... | reverse complement strand
CTGGCCGTTGGCACCACGATCGGTGGATGGATCGGCGCTCATTTCACCGTCAAACGGGGCGAACGACTGATCCGCGTCATCCTTAACGTGGTGCTGATCGTCATGGCCGTAAGACTGCTGTTCTAAACCCGGATCACCGGAGGTCGGCATGACTGATACGGCAGGCGGGTCCCGGCCGAATGTCGTACTTTGCATTTGCGACCAGCTACGCGCATTCGAACTGGGATGCTACGGGAACGAGGTCGTCCGGACACCCCACCTGGACCGACTGGCAACGGAAGGCGTCCGTTTCGAAACGGCGGTCAGCAACAACCCGATCTGCATGCCCGCCAGATCCTGTCTCATGACCGGCCAGTACAGCCGGACCTGCATGGGCATGCTGGGCAACTACGCAGAGCGGAACGAGGATGGATCGACGACGATGCCGGAGTATCCCGCGGCGGGCCGTCCCCACCTGCCCGCGCCTACGCTGCCCGAAATGTTCAAAAGCCTTGGTTACGATACGGCGCTGATCGGTAAATGGCATATCCACACCGCGCCGGGTTCATCCGGATTCGACTACAGCCTCTATCCGCGGGTGCACCACCGTCACAGTGGACAGTCTTTCGTGGAGAACAACGGAGAGGAGTTCCAATTAGACGGGTTCAGCGTCGGCTTCGAATCGGACCAGGTCGGGGGCTACCTGCGAGACCGGGAAAACACAGCTAAGCCCTTTTTCCTCTACTACAGCATATCTCCACCCCACATGCCCCTGATGGATGCGCCCGAAACATACCTGGAAATGTACGATCCCAATGATATCCCCTTGCGGCCCAATGTCTTCCGGGACGGCCAGCTTCCATACGACGAGCACTGGTTCAGGGTCTACCTGTGGGACTTTCTCTTCTACGAAAAAAATCTGCCGTTCACACGCGCGCTGCCCGCCGGATTCGATCTGCGTCGTCTGATCGCCCTCTATTACGGCATGACGTCCTGGGTCGACGACATGGTCGGACGCCTCATGCGTTTTCTCAGGGTGTACGGCCTCGCGGAAAACACCATCGTCGTTTTCCTATCCGACCACGGCGACAACCTCGGCAGCCACCATTTGTTCAACAAGGGCCGCCTGGTCGAAGAATCCATCCGCATCCCACTGGTCTTTCACGCGCCGATCCGTTTGCAACCGCGGGTCAACACGACCTCGACGGCCCAGATCATCGACGTCATGCCCACTCTCCTATCCCTTTGCGGCGGTTCCGCTCCTGCCCACGTCCAGGGGAGAAACCTGGCCGGAACGATTTCGACTGGAGAAACCCAGGGAGAAGATGGCGCATTCATAGAGACGGGTAGAGGGGAAATCGGACTGCGGACGACGACCCACACCTACGGGATTCGTATCGATACGAAGACAGGCCGCGTACTGGACGACCGGGCGGGATTTTACGATTTGCGGACCGACCCCTACCAGATGACCAACCTGCGGAACCCGGTCCTCGAGGATAATCTGGCAGCCGGCCTGCGGGACCGGGTACTCTCCTGGCACTACGAAACACCCTGGATGCACAGCGGTTCATTGGTCTGACTCGAAACAACCGGAAAAACCCATGACAGAAACGAGCCGGATAGGCAATAAACGACTGATTGCGTTGCTGTTCGGCATCATGTTCGTAGCCGTGGCGGACAACCAGATGATCTCCCCGCTCCTGCCCGACCTGATGTCTGCTTTCAGCATGGACGCGGGACAGGCCGGATTGCTGGTCTCGGTTTATGCGATCGCGGCTGCGGCCGTCTCCTTCGGCCTCGGTCCCCTGTCGGACAGCTGGGGCCGAAGGAAGATGCTGTTCGCCGGGCTGATCGTGTTCACCACGGCGACCCTGATGTGCGGCCTGGCATGGGACTATGCTTCGATGGTAGCCTTCCGGGCCGTCACGGGTGCGGCCGCGGGAACCCTCTCACTGAACGTAACCGCGAGCATCGGGGACCACTTTCCCTACAAGCGTCGGGGCGCCGCCATGGGCATGGTAATGTCGGGGTACTTCACGGCCATGATCCTGGGCGTGCCGGCGGGGGCTTTTATCGCGGAGGCCTGGTCCTGGCGGTGGGCTTTTTGCGCATTTGCGGGCGCCGGGCTCTTATTATGGTTGCCGGCGCTGGCCGTTTTACCCTCGAGGGCTCAGGTTGTACGCGGTGCCAACATAATCGACATGGTGAAGCGTTATCGTAGATTCCTCGTTCGCACCGGACCCCTGTCGGTCGTTGCGGCGTCGTTTCTCGTATCGGCATCCACGGTCGGTTTCATTACCTTCGTAGGGACCTGGCTGCGGGACATATACGGACTTTCGACCGACTGGATCGGCATGATATTTCTCTTCGCCGGTCTGGGCGCGCTATTGGGCAGTCCATTGGCCGGGCATCTCTCGGACCGGGTGGGGAAGAGGAGGATCGTCGTGGGAAGCGGGCTGGCGATGGCCGTCCTGCTGGCCGGTATACCGTGGATTACCGATCTGCTGCCGATGGTATTCGCCGGGTTCATTCTGACCGGCATCGCAGGGGCGTTTCGCCACGCGCCGCTGCAGGCACTGGTCACGGCCATGGCGACGGATGAGGAACGCGGCGCCTTGATCGCGCTGAAGAACACCGTGGCGGAAATCGGCATCGCGACCGGAACGGCGTTGTGCGGCGTGCTTTACGTCGCCTTCGGATACGGATCCGTCGGCGCGGCCTGCGGCGTCATGGCCGCTGCCGCGTCCCTCATCATCCTGCGCTGGGTGAGCGAACCGGGCGGTCCGGACGAAAAGGGACCGGGTTAGACTCGATGGATCAGGATTCGTCGTAGGCGGTCAGGCGCCTGATCCAGATGTTGCGGTACCTGACGGGATTGCCGTGATCCTGCAGTTGCACGGGGCCCGTCACGGCGTGGGGCGAGTCGTAGTTCGCCAGGTCCCTGTGCCCGGTGGGCCCGACGGCCTCCTGCCTGTGGTGCGCCACGATGCCGTTGTGCAGCACCGTCAGGTGCGTGCCTTTGACCAGCCTGTCGCCGTCCCACGAAGGCGCTTCGAAGACGATGTCGTAGCTTTGCCATTGGCCGGGACCCCGGCTCGCGTTGACCAGGGGCGGGTACTGGCCGTAAATCGACGCGGCGGACCCGTCGGCATAGGTCCGGTTGTTGAAACTGTCCAGCACCTGGATTTCATACAGTCCCAGCAGAAATACGCCGCTGTTTCCCCGGCCCTGGCTGTCTCCCGCGACTTCCTCGGGGGTAGCCCATTCCAGATGCAATTGGCAGTCGCCGAAGTGTGCTCGGGTCGAGATATCTCCCGAGCCGTTGACCTCCATATAGCCGTTTTCCACCTTCCAGGCGGCGGCGCCTCCATCCCGGCCGGTCCACTGGTCGAGGTCCGATCCGTCGAATAACACGACCGCGTCCGAGGGCGGGCCACCTGCATCGCCGCCCGGGGTGACGACCCGGGGCTGCGGGCGGTCGCCATCGTGGACGCGCCAGGTGCCGCCCGGAATTACAGGGGTATCGCTGTAACCTACGGAATCCGCCATGAATCGACTCCTATAAGCAAACTTCGTGAATCATGCGTGAGTAGATATCCACCGCCTCGTAAAGCTGCGGTATTTCCACGTATTCGCCCACCGTGTGGGCACGTTCTATGCTGCCGGGGCCCAGCACCACCATATCCAGCTGCTCCCTGAAATGGGGAGCGTCCGTCCCGTAGGGCACGGTTTCCGGCCGCTTGCCGCCGGTGACTTCGGACGCCAGTTGCACGATGGGACTCGAAGGATCGGCGTAGAAGGGACGGGATATGGTGCTCGAAACCTCGAACCCGTAACTTTCGGCCCGGGAAACCAGTTCTTTCACCAGTACCTCGCTGTGATCGTCCGGCATCGTGCGGAAACAGACGTGACAGGTCGATCGCGCAGCGGAGACATTCTGCTTCGTGTCGTAGTCGGTGATTACCATGTTGAACCCGTTCGAAGGCGGATTGAACTCCGCGTTCCGGTACCGTTCATCCTCTTTGATCCGCTCCGACAGTTCGGCCATTTCGGCAAGGAAAGGGGCAATCTTGAAATTGGCGGATTCCCCGAGACCTGTGCTGGTGTGGGCCGCCCGGCCGTGGGCCGTCACCACGACGTGCGCCGCCCCCTTGTGGGCGTACACCGGCGTCAGGCTGGTCGGTTCGGCCACCACGCCGTAGTCCGGACGAAGGGTGCTCATGATACCGGACTCCGTGGCTACCTGGTGCGCTCCGCCGCCACCCACCTCCTCATCGGCCGTCGCCACCACGATCAGCGGCTTCTTCAGTTGGTCCGCATCCACCTTTGCGACGGCGATCATGGTGCATGCCAGGGGACCCTTCATGTCGCAGCTGCCCCGGCCCAGCAGCCGATCGCCGTCGACCACGCCGTGATAGGCATCCCAGTCCTGTTCCTGCCCCGGGACGGTGTCTGTGTGGGACAGGAAGGCCAGTCCGCCTTCGCCTTCACCTTTGCGTCCGACGAGGCTGACTTTCAGCTCGCCGTTTTCATCTTCGTAGGACAACCGTTCCACTTCAAGCCCGCATGCCTTCATCCGGTCTTCGACCAGATCGGATATGGCGGCGTTGCTCCACCGGCTGACGGACTTCACATCCACGAACTCCTTCGTCATTTCAACTGGATCCAGACCCACGGAATCCCCCTCTCAAGTTCGTCGTTAACGCACCTGTAACGGTGCTGTTCAGTCCGTCAGCCAGCTCGACATTTCGTCCCGCAATTGCGTGTCCGTCCTCAGGTCGAGCGCTTCGAATGCGTTGTCGAGGTGGCCGGTATGCCGGGCGCCGACGATGACCGACGTGACATCCGGATGCCCCATGGCCCAGGCCATGGCCAGGCGCACCATGGGGAGTCCCCTGGAGTCCGAGAGGGCGCGCAGCCGCTCCACGTTCCGGAAATTCCGGTCGTTGAAGTAGATGTCCGCGTGACCGGGTATGACGTCGAACCGCGAACCCCTGGGAAAGTCGTTCCGATCCGGCGTGTATTTGCCCGTAAGGAAACCGGCGGCGAGCGGACTGTAGGACGTAACACCCACTTCCTCGCGCCGGCACAGGGGGAAGAGTTCGTCCTTCGCGCCGGGATCGGCCAGGTTGTAGGGAGGCTGGATCACCTCGAAACGGGCATAGCCATGCCGCGCGGAGGCATCCAGGGCTTCCTGGAGTTGTGAAGCATTGAAATTGCTGCACCCCACTGTTCTGATTCTGCCGTCTGTCACCGCCTGGTCCAGCACGGCCAGGCTTTCATCGATGGGAACGGATTCGTCGGGGGAATGCAGTTCGTAGATGTCAATGCAGTCCACCTGCAGCCGGTCGAGACTGACCTGGAGCGCCCGGGCTATGTTCTCCGGCCTGTTTCCGCTGCTCACTTTGGAACAGATTGCCACTTCGTCCCTGCAACCCCGTTCCTTCATCCAATTACCAATGATGATTTCGGAGGAACCCGTGACGTCCGAGGTCTCGCGAACGTCATCGACCTTCAACACGTCCCGCCGGTATGTACGGGCGTTTCCGCCCCCGTACGCTTCCGCCGTGTCGAGCCAGTCGAGGCCGTTTTCGACGGCATAGTCCAGAATGGCAACCGAATTCTCCTCGTCGATCTCACGGCCAAAGGTCACGCAACCCAGGCCGATGAAGCTGATCGACATATCGGTACGGCCGAGTTTTCGGTGTTCCATGCACACTCCCCGGTTGAATCCAACGGATACGATGGACGTCCTTGGCAAAACGCATCATGCAGCCGGACCGGCTGTGGTGTAAATGTATATCCGGCTGGATCAGGTGGGCAAGAGATGTTTGTCGTGGAAACCTGTAGGGAAGGGAGACTGAAGGCCGCGGCCGTCGATCCAGGCGGCCCGGATAGTCTGTCACAATCGGCCGCAGCTGGCGGTCCAGGCGGTCCGGGCAGTCAGGCCCAAACGGCCGCGGTTGGCGATCCAGGCGGTCTTAGACAGTCCAGGCGGTCCAGCAGATTAGAATCCATTATCCCCGGGCAGGACCGCCGACCGCTGATCGATACGCCGCATGCGTTCATCCAACAGTCTTTTGAGCTGATTCAACTTGAGCCGGTGGGCCGCAAGTTCCATTTCGTGTTCCAGGATCATTTGCTGGATTAGATTGGGATCTTCACTGGGCAGGGGATCGTCCGCACCATCTTCGACGAGTAGAGGGGAGGCGGGGGGGGCATTCAGCAGTTTCGGCTGAGGCGCGAGAACCGTGTTCACCGTCTTTTCCGTATCTCCCCGGAGGTACGTGATTTCGATCCGGGTGCCCACCGGAAGCGCGGTTACGAATTCGGCCAGCACAATAGGATGGTTCATCGGGACACCGTTTACAGCCTGCAGAATATCGCCCTTGCGCAGACCGATCTTCATGGCTGGGCTGTCGGGATATACGTCTGAAACGACCATACCATCTCCGGCGCCCAGCATGATATTGCGGTCGCCGCCGACGTTGATGCTGTCCCAGATTTTCTCCACGTACACACCCAGCCAGCTCCGGCGGATCTCTCCGTATTCGATGAGCTGCCTGGCAAAGGTCTTTACGCGGTTGATGGGAATGACCGAAATCAAACCTCCGCCATTTCCTCCACTAAAGCGCTCAGACAGGGAAGTCTGTTTCCCCTGGGAATCGGCCACGAGACCGAGCAGGCGACCGTTCGCTGAAAACACGGCGCCACCGGTGTAACCTCCGCCGACCACTGCGCTGACCTGCAACATGACGTCTTCTTCCCTCACCCCGTTCACGATCCCCGTCGTCATCGAGGATGGAAAGCCATGGGCGTTATTCAGTACAAGAACCCAGGATCCCGGTCGGACGCCATCGGAATCACCGAGTCGCGCGGTATGGACCGTCACGCTGTCAACGCGGATCACGGCGATATCGGAGAGCCTGTCCACCCCTACGAGTTCGCCGAGGCGGTACTGGCCATCCTGGAAATTCACCAGGATATCGTGGGCATGATCCACGACGCCGGCCGTCGTGATGATGAAACCGTCTCTGTGGAGGACCACGCCGGTTCCAATGGATCGTTCCCAGTCCGTGAAAGTCTGCCCGTTCACCGTATTGATGAACTTCCGCTGTACGATCACGCTGGCGATCGTCGGTTCCACGCGTTCCACGAGTGCGACGATCTCTTGTTCCAGGTTATGCAGGTACGGTGGGGCCTGCGCGTAAGTCCTTGAAGCGGCATAAAAGTGCCCCAGGCAGCACAGCAGCACGGCGCAGATCAGGGGCCGAAAGCGGTCGGTTCCGAGTCGTTTGGGATGAGAACCATGCATGGTCGGTCAGAACGAGATACGGACGCGTCTGAGAGGGGTGTTCGGACCTGACGACCCTTGCGTGTCAGGCGAACCAGGCAATCCATATGCTCGCTGTGTCGCGCGAAATTCGGTGGTTCCGACGGGTTGCAGCCGTTCCTCCGAAGCCGGTTGATCTATATTGCCGCTGGTAACCAGGTCCTGGCCGAAGGTCTCGCTGAACAGGGATGGATCGAGGCGCATGCCCGTACCTGCCGACACGAATCGAATCCCATGGGTTTTTGGTTCCATGGTCCTGACGGTCATGATGCCCGGTCTGACGCCGGTGATTCCGGATGCGTTCAAGGAGAGACTGGATGCAGAAGAAGTGGGGAAAATGGATGCCTGTTCCTGGCTCAGTGCCGGCTTTACCGCCATGTGCGGCGCGAATTCTCTTTCAAGGGGAAAGGACGAAATCGGATCGGGGGGTGCAAGTTCGGGTTCAACGGGCGTCGGCAGGAAAAAGGCCATGGGAGGGGACGTAGACGAATCGGACCGTTCCGTGGGCGTGGACAGTTCCCCGAATCCGCCGATCACGGATATGGTAAGGATCAGGCTGGTCGCGAATACCAGTTGAACGGGACGCTGCCGGCTGTGTTCGCCCAGTTCGGCAAAAGCCCCCGATACGCGTCTCCACCAGGAAGCGGCGTACAGTTCACGGGTAATTTCCCGGTTCAGCAGACTGCCGAGTCGATGATCGAATCCTGGCTGAGGGGATACGGCGGGCAGACTCTTCACGGCCCGGATGGAGCTTTCCATGTCATCAATCTTGAGCCGGCACCTTGGACATCCGTTCAGATGAAACCGTAGTTCGTCTTCGGTTGCCTTCGACAACTGACCGTCCAGGTAGTCGGACATCTTCCGCTCGTAGCCACTACAGTTCAAAATATCCTTCCTCCTCAAAGTATCTCTACCTGCCACTGCCTGAGCATTTCCTGCAGTCTCAGCCGCCCCCGGTTGACCCGCGACTTGACGGTTCCGGTCGGACAGCGCAGGATCTCGCCGATCTGTTCGTAAGACAGTTCTTCAATATCACGCAGCACGATCACGGATTTGTATTTCTCCGGCAGTTGATCGATCGCATGCTGGATGGCCCTGCCCAGTTCATTCTGCTCCAGGTGATCGCCAGGCCCCGCGTTCTTGTCCGGCAGATCGATTCCTTCCCTGGTGCTGTTCTCGTGAGGCGACGCGTTCAGGGAGAAGAACTGGCGGCGTTTTCGCTTGCGCAACTCGCTCCGGGCGAGATTGAGCGCGATGGTATAAATCCAGGTGGAAAGATTGGAGATCGCCTTGTAGTTGTGGCGGTTCCGGTAGACTCTTAGAAACGTCTCCTGCACCAGGTCTTCCGCGCACTCCATATTGTGGACCATGCGATAAATGCAATTATACAGCCTGGTACGGTATCTTCCGACGATCACTTCGAAAGCGCGCGCATCCTCCCGTTGAACACGGACGAAAAGGGCTTCATCCGACAGGGTCAATTCGTCGAGTATACCCGATTCGATATCGGACACCTGTACCGTGTTTATAGAGGTGTTGTCAGCCATTTTCTTCTCTCCCATACCACGTTATACGCCGCGCGGAGGGATGGGTTTCAGAAAAAGTGCCCGTTATCCGACACAACCGGATTGAATCCGGCTTGCCGGTCCGCAATGGTCTATGTGAATATAGAATCCTGCCGGCCGGATGTCAATCGGACCGTCATGCCCGCACCTCGCTCACATCGTGTATGGTATACTGATAGCCCTGCTCAGTGAGGAAGAGCTGGCGGTTCACGGCGTAGTCCTGGTCCAGGGTGTTTCGCGTGATGAGCGAGTAGAATATGGCGGCCGAGCCGTCCGCCTTGGGACGGAGGATCCGGCCCAGACGCTGGGCTTCCTCCTGGCGAGACCCGAAGGTGCCCGATATCTGGATCGCCACGTTGGCGTCCGGCAGGTCGATGGCGAAATTGGCGACCTTGGACACCACGAGGCGTTTGAGTTCACCGTTTCTGAACCGGTTATACAGATCGAGCCGGGCCTGCAGCGGCGTGCTGCCGGTGATCAGGGGGAAATCGAACAACGCGGCGATCTGCTTGAGCTGTCTCACGTATAATCCGATAATCAGAACCTGGTCCGTCAGATGTTGTTCCAGCAGGTTGCGGATGATCTCCGTCTTCCGGCTGTTTTCCGAGGCGATCCTGAACTTCTCCCTGCGATTGGCCACGGCGTAGGACATGCGCCGGGCCTCGGGCAGGTCTATCCGGATTTCTCGGCAGTACGCTTCCGCGATCCACCCCTGCCGCTCCAGCAGTTTCCAGGGCATGTCGTACCTTCGCGGACCAATAAGGCTGAAGACGTCGTCCTCGCGGCCGTCTTCCCGAACCAGCGTAGCGGTCAGCCCGAGGCGCCTTCGGGCCTGGATCTCGGCCGTGAAACGAAAAACCGGGGCCGGCAGCAGGTGAACCTCGTCATAGATGATGAGGCCCCAGCCTTTCTGGTCGAAGAGACCGAAATGCTGGAATTCGTCTCCCCTGCTTTTCCTGTAAGTCAGAATCTGGTATGTGGCCAGTGTTACGGGCCGAATCTGTTTCGTTTCACCGGAATATTCGCCGATCATATCCTCTGAAAGCGAAGTCTTCCCGAGCAGTTCCTCCCGCCACTGTCGAAGTGCCACCGTGTTGGCCGTAAGTACGAGGGTGTGGCATTTCAGGGCGGCCATGGCACCGAGGGCCACGATCGTCTTCCCCGCGCCGCAGGGGAGCACGACGACGCCATTGCCGCCCTGCGGCTCACCGTTCATGTGGAACGCGCCAACGGCGTCCACCTGGTAGTCCCTCATGCTGAAAGATTTACGGTCGCCGGAATTGGTGCGCAATTCGATTGCCAACGGAGCGCCTTCTACGTAACCCGCCAGATCTTCCACCGGAAATCCGACTTTTATCAGCGCCTGCTTGATGTGGCCGCGGAATCGATCCCCCACCCGGACCCGCCGCTCGTCCAGCGGTTGTGCGAGAAACTGCTTGACCGAGGGCAGCCCGGAAACTTCCGCGATCAGCGCCGCATCGTCGGACTCGAGGATAAGCTTCCCGTCCTCCTTGCGCAGCCTGAGCTGGCCGTACCGTGCTATGAAATCGACGATCTCGCGGCGGATGTTCTGTGGAATCTCGTACTTGCTCAGGCCTTCGAGCGACTCGAGCACGCCGGCCGCTTCCATCCCCGCCGAGGCGGCGTTCCACAGGGACAGCGGGCTCAGCCTGTATACGTGGATATGCTCAGGGGACTTTTCCAGTTCCGCGAAACGCGCCAGCGCATCCCGGGCGTCCTCGTAGCGTGGATGGTCGACTTCGACGAGGATGGTCCGGTCGCTCTGCACGATCAATGGGTTCTTCAGGTCAGGCAAGAATCTCCCCTTTTGGTTTCAGCGCTCTGCTGTAGAATCCTGTCCGCCTTTACCGGCCAGAATGCCTGCCAGCTCGGGGCGTCCGGCCATGAGCCGGCCGCAAACGGTCTCGTATACGTCGTCGACTGCGATGCGCTCCATGCAATCGAAATATGGACAGGCGGTCTCGATACACCTGGGGCAGGGTGGCACTTCCGGCATCAGGATATCATGATCCCCACCGAAGGGGCCCCAGCGAGCCGGGCTGCACGGTTTTATGGGGCAGAACAACGCAACGGTGGGCGTTCCCACGGCCGCCGCGACGTGCAGGGGCCCGGTACTGTTCGTGACGCAGAGCGAGGATGCCTGGAGCAACGCCGCCAGTTCCTTGAGGTCGAGTTCTCCGGCGACACGAATGACCGAATCCGGCAGCGATCCCGCGACCCTTTCGACCAGGTCCCGTTCTCCGGCCGATCCTGTTACAACGACGCGGACGCCGCGCCGGGCAAGCCGCCCGGCCAGTTCCGAGAAGCACCCCGCGGGCCAGTTCCGGG
>Ga0209021_1004011_pt1 | contig 11241 bp, 11 predicted proteins | sample PinacodermFT_FD_187299 | JGI IMG/M metagenome (GOLD analysis project Ga0209021, IMG submission 187299) | Host-associated microbial community of the marine sponge Aplysina aerophoba from Gulf of Piran - sponge pinacoderm, lysed by freeze-thaw... | ecosystem: Host-associated > Porifera > Sponge >... | reverse complement strand
CGACCGGACGAGCCGGGCCGGTGACAGCGGCCGCCCCCGTCAGTTCGTCGCGCGGCCGCGGCCGAACGGACGCTGGCCGAGCGCGCGCTGCATCACCTCGTACTGCACCGACATGATGTGGCCGATGGCCTCGATCCAGTACGCCGCGTTGTGGGCGCCGGGCATCTGCATGAAGTTGAACGGGATGTTCTCCTCGGCCAGGTAGGTGGCCAGCTCCAGCGCGCCCGCGATCAGCCGGTCCTCGGTGCCGCAGTCGAGGTAGATGTGCGGCAGGTCCTCGCGCGGAACCTGCTGGATGAGCGTGAACGGGTCATAGGCCTCGGCCTGCTCGGGAGTCGCGAACATCGTGCCGCGCGGCGTGCGCTCCACCTGGCTCGAGAAGCCGTCGATCCCGATCAGGGGGTTCGGCTGCCGCCGGCGTGCCTCCTGCTCGGGCGTGAGTTGCCGCGGCTCCCGCGGCGGCATCTCGCCCCGCATCCGCGCGCCCGACTGCCGGCCGTACTCCAGCGCCCCGCTCGTGCTGCCGATGGAGATGAACAGTTCCGGGTTGCGGAGCCCCATGGTGATGGCGCCGAAGCCGCCCATGGAGAGCCCGGTCATCGCCCGCCCCTCGCGGCGCGCGACGGTCCGGAAGTTCCAGTCGACGTGGCTCACGACGTCCCGGACGACGTGGTCCTCCCAGTTGTTGGACTGCCCGTCCTCGTTTTCCGCCCAGTTGACGTACCAGGAATTGCCGGCGTCCGGCATGACGACGATGAGGTCGGCGTAGAGCCCGGAGTAGAAGGGCGCCCCGTTGGCCAGCCCCCACGCGGTGTAGTTCTGGGTCAGGCCGTGCAGGAGGTAGAGCACGGGGTAGCGCGCCGTCGACGTCTCGTAGTCGTCCGGCAGCAGGATGTTGTACTTCATCGTCCGGTCGACGGCCGGGCTGAAGAACTCCACCGTCTGGAGCTCCCGAGCCTGGGCGACCGGGACGGCCACCAGAGCCGCGAGCACGAACACGACGGCGACGGTCCGCACGAGCTTCGGATTCAACATGATGCCCTCCGGATCTGCGACCACGACGGCCGATGCACCGCGGCACTGCGGCAGGTTCTCATCCTTCCCCGCCGTTCGTCGCCCCCTCGGCGGCGCGGCGCAGGCGCGCCAACCAAGCCTACAGGAGTCCGCGCCGCGGCGGCGGACTCCTGGCGCGAAACCGCTCTCGCGCCGTGAGGGCGGGCTCTGGCCGCCAGCCGGCGGAGCGCGGTATGCTTTCGCGTTGCCGCGACACGGAGGATCCCCGAATGCGACACGCTAGCCCGCCAATCGCCGCCTGGCGGCTCCGCTTGGCGCCCAGTCGTGCCTACAGGAATCGGCGCCGTTCGACGGCGCGAATTCCTGGCTCCCGCCCGGCCGGGATTCTGGCCCTGGCGATCATCACCGGCCTCGCCGCCGCGCCCACCGGGCTCGCGGCGCAGGAGGAAGGCACCCGGCACGGCGAATGGCCGAGCTACGGCGGCGACCTGGCCCACACGCGCTACTCGCCCCTGGACCAGATCGACGGCGGGAACTTCAACGACCTCGAGGTGGCGTGGACTTTCCGCACCGACAACTTCGGACCGACGCCGGAGTTCTTCCTGCAGGCGACCCCGCTGATGGTGGACGGCGTCGTCTACACGACGGCCGGCACGCGCCGCGCGGCGGTGGCCCTCGACGCGGCCACCGGCGAGATCCTCTGGTTCCACCGCTACGACGAGGGCGAGCGGGGCGCGGCGGCGCCGCGGCGCCTTTCGGGCCGGGGGCTGACCTACCTCGACGACGGCGCGGACGGCCGGATCTTCTACGTGACACCCGGCTACCACCTGATCGGCCTGAACGCGGCCACCGGCCGCCGGCTGGCCGACTTCGGGTCCGACGGCATCGTCGACCTGAAGCAGAACCTCGATCAGGAGATCGACCTCGTCACCGGCGAGATCGGACTCCATTCGGCGCCGGTCGCCGTGGGGAACACCATCGTCATCGGGGCCGCCCATCTGCCGGGCGGCGCGCCCCGTTCGATGCGCAACGTCAAGGGCTACATCCGCGGCTTCGATGTCGACAGCGGCGAGCGGAAGTGGATCTTCCACACCATCCCGCAGGGCGACGAGTTCGGCAACGAGACGTGGGAGGGTGATTCCTGGCGCTACACGGGCAACGCCGGCGTGTGGGGCCAGATGACCATCGATCCGGAGCTCGGCATGGTCTACCTGCCGGTCGAGATGCCGACCAACGACTACTACGGCGGGCACCGCCTGGGCGACAACCTCTTCTCGGACAGCCTCGTGGCGCTCGACCTCGAGACCGGCGAGCGGCGCTGGCACTTCCAGATCACCCACCACGACGTATGGGACTGGGATCTGCCGGCGGGGCCGGTGCTGGCCGACATCACCGTGGACGGGCGCGACATACGGGCCGTCGCGCTGCCGACCAAGCAGTCGTGGCTCTTCGTCTTCGACCGGGAGACGGGCGAGCCGGTCTGGCCGATCGACGAGCAACCGGTCGCCGCCTCCGACATTCCGGGCGAGATCCTGGCGCCGACCCAGCCGCACCCCACGAAGCCGCCGGCCTTCGACCAGCAGGGCATCGGCCCCGACGACCTGATCGACTTCACGCCGGAGCTCAAGGCCCGCGCGCTGGAGGTGCTCGGCCGCTTCCGCTACGGGCGCTCCATCTATACGCCCCCCTCGGTCGGCGCGGCCGACGGGACCTACGGCACCCTGCAGGTGCCGGCGTCCACCGGCGGCGTCAACTGGCCGGGCGGCTCGTTCGACCCCGAGACCGGCATCTTCTACCAGTACTCGAAGTCCGAGGTGACGAACCTCGGCTTGGTCAACGACCCCGAGCGGTCGGACATGAACTTCATCCGCGGGCGCCCCGAGGGGGTGAGCGCCCGGCAGGAGGCGCTCAACGTCGAGGGCATACCGATCCTCAAGCCCCCCTGGGGCCGCATCAGCGCCATCGACCTGAACGCGGGCGAGATCCTGTGGCAGGTGCCGCACGGCGAGACCGCCGACAACATCCGCAACCACCGCCTGCTGGAGGGCGTCGACATCCCGCGCACCGGCCGGCCGGGGCGCGTCGGGACGCTCGTCACCGGGACCCTGGTGGTCGCGGGCGACGGCGGCACCTTCACGAACGAGGAAGGCATCTCCGGCGCGATGCTCCGGGCCTACGACAAGGCCACCGGCGAGGAGCTCGGCGCGGTCCACATGCCCGCACGGCAGACCGGGTCCCCGATGACCTATCTCGCCGGCGGGCAGCAGTACATCGTCGTCGCCGTGAGCGGCGGCGGCTACGGGGGCGAGCTGATCGCCTATCGCCTGCCATGATCGTCGGAGTTCCCAGAGAGACCTTCCCCGGGGAGCGGCGTGTCGCGCTCGTTCCCGGGGTGCTGCCGGCCCTGACCAAGGCCTCGCTCGAGGTGCTGGTCGAGACAGGCGCGGGGGCGGGGGCGGGGTTCCCCGATGCCGCCTATACGGACAAGGGCGCCCGGATTGCAGCCTCGCGGGCGGATCTCTTCGCCGAGGCCGCCGTGGTCCTGCAGGTCCGCAGCCCCGGCGCGGCGGGAGAGACCGGGCGGGCGGACCTCGCGGCGCTTCGCGACGGTCAGGCCGTCATCGGGTTCTCGGAGCCGCTCGGGGAGCCGGCGGCGGCGCGGGACGTTGCCGAGCGGGGCGCCACGGCGCTCTCGATGGAGCTCATTCCGCGCATCACGCGGGCCCAGAGCATGGACGCCCTGTCGTCGATGGCGACCATCGCCGGCTACAAGGCGGTGCTGCTCGCGGCGAGCGCGCTCCCCCGCATGTTCCCGATGATGATGACCGCAGCCGGCACCATCAAGCCGGCCCGCGTGTTCGTCATCGGGGCCGGGGTGGCGGGGCTCCAGGCGATAGCGTCGGCGCGCCGCCTCGGGGCCCGCGTCGAGGCCTACGACGTGCGCCCCGCGGTCAAGGAGCAGGTCGAGAGCCTCGGCGCCGCGTTCGTCGAGCTGCCGCTGGAGACCGGCGGCTCGGAGGACGCCGGCGGCTATGCGAAGGCGCAGGACGAATCGTTCCTCGAGCGGCAGCGCGAGACGATGACGCGCGTCGTCGCGGCGAGCGACGTCGTCATCACCACGGCGCTCGTGCCGGGCCGGACGGCGCCGGTCCTGGTGACGGCCGAGATGGTCGCCGGCATGGCCCCCGGCTCGGTGGTGGTCGATCTGGCGGCCGAGCGGGGCGGCAACTGCGCCCTGACGAAGGGCGACGAGGAGGTCGTCTCGGACAACGGCGTCACCGTGCTCGGCCCCACGAATTTGCCGTCGACGGTGCCCTACCATGCGTCGCAGATGTACGCGAAGAACATCTCGACGCTGCTCCTGCACCTGACCCGGGACGGTGCGCTCGTGCTCGACAGCGACGACGAGATCACGGCGGGGACGCTGGTGTCGCGGGGCGGCCAGGTGGTGCATCCGCGCGTCCGGGAGCTGCTCGGAGAGGCCGCCTGACGCCGGGCGGCTCGGCCGAGCGCGCGACCAGAGCGACAGCGGGACGGGGGATCATCGATCGATGGACGCATTCATTCCGCTCCTCACGATCTTCATGCTGGCGGTCTTCGTCGGCTTCGAGATCATCACGAAGGTGCCGCCGCTGCTCCACACGCCGCTCATGTCGGGCAGCAACGCCATCTCGGGCATCACCATCATCGGCGCGCTCCTGTCGGTCGCCTCGCCGAACCGGACGACGATGATCCTCGGCTTCCTCGCGCTGGTGATCGCGACCGTCAACGTAGTGGGCGGCTTCCTGGTCACGAATCGCATGCTCGGCATGTTCCGCAAGAAGGACTAGGAGTCTGCGCCGCAGCAACGTGCCGTTCGAGAGGCGCGCGGCGCGCAGACTCTCAAGGCGCCCGTGAGGGCGCAGGGGCCGCCCGTGGACAGCGTCTTCATCAACCTCATCTACCTCGCGGCCTCGGTTCTCTTCATCCTCGGCATCCGCGGCCTGACGCATCCGCGGACCGCGGTGCGCGGCAACCTGATGGGCGCGGCCGGGATGCTGCTGGCCGTGGTGGCGACGCTGCTCGACCGGCAGATCTTCGGCGCTGGTCCCCAGGCGCTGGCCATGATCCTCGCCGGCGTGGCGCTCGGCGGGGCCATCGGCGCCACGCTGGCCCTGCGCATCGCGATGACCGCGATGCCGGAGATGGTGGCGCTCCTGAATGCCTTCGGCGGCGGCGCCTCCGCCCTGGTGGCGGGCGCGGTGCTGGTGAGCGCGAGCGAGCCGTCGGCCCAGATGACGGTGGCCACCGTCTTCTCGGGCCTCATCGGCTCGGTGACCTTCTGGGGCAGCCTCGTCGCGTTCGACAAGCTGCGCGGCCTGCTGCTGCCCGATGCGCCGGTCGTCTTCCCGGGGCAGCAGCTCCTGAACGGCGCCATCGGACTCGTCGCCCTCGGGCTCGGCGTGATGGTCGTCGCCGAGCCCGGCACGATCGCCTTCTATGGGGGCCTCGTGGCGGTGGCCTCCGTGCTCGGCATCCTGCTGACGATATCCATCGGCGGGGCCGACATGCCGGTCGCCATCGCACTGCTCAACTCCTACTCCGGGCTTGCCGCGGCGTCGACCGGCTTCGTCCTGGACAACAACATCCTGATCATCACCGGCTCGCTGGTAGGGGCCTCCGGCATCATCCTGACCCGCATCATGTGCAAGGCGATGAACCGCTCGCTGATCAACGTGCTGGTCGGGGCGATCGCCGAAGGAACCACCTCGAAATCGGACGCCGACGCGGTGTACGCCGGACGCGTCAAGAGCACCTCGGCCGAAGAGGTGGCCATGCTCTTCGACGGCGCGCGCCGCGCGGTGATCGTCCCGGGCTACGGTCTCGCCGTCTCGCAGGCGCAGCACCAGGTGCGGGACCTGGCGAACCTGCTCGAGTCGCGCGGCGTCGAGGTGGAGTACGCCATCCACCCGGTCGCGGGCCGGATGCCCGGACACATGAACGTCCTCATGGCCGAGGCCGACGTCGACTACGACAAGCTGAAGGAGATGGACGCCATCAATCCGTCGTTCGAGCAGACCGACGTGAGCCTCGTCATCGGCGCCAACGACATCGTCAACCCCGACGCCCGCACCGACCCGGCGAGCCCGATCGCCGGCATGCCGATCCTGAACGTCGACCAGTCGCGGACCGTCGTCGTCATCAAGCGCAGCCTGTCCCCCGGCTTCGCCGGCATCCCCAACCCGCTGTTCGCCGCCGACAACACGCTGATGTTCTTCGGCGACGGGAAGCAGGCCGTGCTCGACCTGATCGCCGCCGTCAAGGATGCCGCGTGATCGATCGGACAGCCTGTCGTGCAGAACGATCCGGCGTGTTGCATGGGTGTAGGTGTTGATCCATGCGAACCGATCATCTTTTCGCGCTGCCGTCCGTCTGGTCCGGGGCCTCTCGCGTGCTGGATCTCTTCGGCGTGTTCGACACCTACAATGACAGCCCCAGCGACGCTCTGGCCGATTCGCGGGCGATCTACAGCGACTGGCGCATCGTCGGCGAGGAACTCGCCGACGCCATGACGAGAGTGGAACGTGAGCCGCCAACCACAACCCAGCCGCCAACCACAGCCGCCGCCCGCGAAGCCGGCCGACACTGAGCCCGTACCGCCGCCGAATCGCTCATCCGGCGCCGCCGAAAAGCCGGCCGACGCCGAACCCGCACCGTCCGCGAATCGCTCATCAGGCGCCACCGAGCTCGTCTCGAAGCAGGTCTCCGTCCGCCAATCGTTCCCAGGACCTCTGCCCCCACCTGGCCTCCTCGCCAAGTACAACGAGGCGTTCCCCGGTTGCGCAGAGCGTATCGTGACGATGACCGAGCGGCAGATCCGGCACCGCCACGAGCTCGAATCGCGCGTCGTCGACGGGAAGCTGGCAGCGGAGCGCACCGGGCAGAAGCTCGCCTTCGCCCTCGTCTTCGCCGCGCTGGTCGTCGGCGGCGGACTGATTGCGTTCGACAAGGACACCGGCGGACTCACCGCGATCATCGGCGCTCTCGCAAGCGTCGTGGCCATCTTCGTCTACGGGCGGCGGAAGGAGGCCGAGGAACGGCGGCAGAAGCGCACCGACCTCACGTCGCTCCGACTCCGGCTCCCGGACCACGAAGCGACGCAGGAACCCGCCGCCTCGACACCGTCGAGCAGTCAAGCCCTCGGCCGGGAATAGTTGGTGCCGCACCCGGCGCCACGAGGTCGCGAACGTGCCGGAACTCCCCGAGGTCGAGCGAGGACGCCGGCTGGCAGAAGCGATCGCCGTCGGACGGCGCATCGCGCGGGTTTGGTGTGCAGATGACCGGATCGTGCTCGATTCCGCCTCGCCGCGCCGCTGGCGGCAGGCACTCGAGGGCAAGCGCGTCCGGGCGGCGCGGCGGTGGGGCAAGCAGCTCTGGCTGGAGCTCGACGCGCCGCCGCATCCGTTGTTCCACTTCGGCATGTCCGGCGCGCTCAAGACGCCGGCCGCGAAGCCGATCCAGCTCAGGTCCGGTCCCCGCGAAGACCGGCCGGTCTGGCCGCCACGCTACCTGAAGGTCCGGCTGCACCTCGACGACGGCCAAGAACTCGCGCTGACGGACGCGCGGCGACTCGGACGCGCCCTGCTGCGCGACGATCCCGAGAACGAACCTCCGATCTCCCGGCTCGGCTTCGACCCGTTGCTCGCGATGCCGGCGCCGGCGCGCTTCTCGGAGATGCTGCGCGCTCGCCGCGGCATCCTGAAGCCGCTGCTCCTCGACCAGTCGTTCGCCGCCGGCGTGGGCAACTGGATCGCCGACGAAGTGCTCTACCAGGCTGGCATCGACCCCCGCCGGCAGGCATCCTCGCTGACCGACCGGGAGGCGCGGCGTCTGCGCGCCAGGCTCGCTTCCGTGGTCAGGCGCGCCGTGGCCGCGAACGCCGACAGCTCACGCTATCCGCGCTGGTGGCTCTTCCACCGGCGCTGGGGAAAGAGGGCCGACGCAAGTACGACCCGCGGAGAGCGGATCGTGCATCTGACGATTGGCGGACGCACTGCCGCCTGGGTGCCGTCGGCGCAGCGCTGATCATCACCGTCCTGCGGTCCCCCACCCTGCGGTGGACCCCGATCCGCACTACACTCTGCGGGAAAACCTGTCGGCAGAACCAGGAGATCGGAAGACCCATGAAGACCACGAAGCAGTTCACGTTCGTTGCGGTGACGATCGGCCTCTTGCTGGGCGGCCTCGGCGCGCCCGCGCAGGCCCAGCAGTTCTCCGACGCGACGCTGTCCCAACTCGTTGTGAGCGCCGACCTCTCGGGCTCCATTTGTCTCGACCCGTCGTGGCTGAACCCGGCGAACTTCTCGATGCGGGAGAAGGGAAAGACGGGCGCGACAACGCTCGAAGCGTTGAGCGGACGGTGGATACGTCAAGGGAGTGCAGAATGAAAATCACCATGGCGATTCCGATGTTGTGCGGGTTATTGGTTGGGGGGGTTCTTCTCTCCGGTTGCGGGGGCGGGAGCGCGCAAGCGCCGCCGAGGGTGCAAACGTCGCCGACGCCCGATCCGGCACTGGCGGTGGCGAAGACGGCCGCAATGAATGCGGCGGCTGCTGCTGCTGCGGCGGCCGGGGAGGCGGAGGCGGCGGTCATGGCCCAGGAGGCCAACAGGTTTGCGGACCCGGATTCGTACGGATACGCGTGGGCGGCGTCCATGCGCGCCAGGAGGGCCGCCGTGGCTGCCGCGAACGCTGCGGATCGGACCGCGGTGACGAATACGTTGGCAAGCGCGCAGAGACAACGAGACATCGCTCTGGCAAAGCGCTCTGAGGCCGAGACCGAGCGAGACGAAGCCGTGAAGTACGCCGACATGGTGCGAAGGGCGCACAATCCCTCCACCCCGATGGAGAGGGATGCCTTGGTCAGCGCCGCCGCCGCGGCAGCCAGGCAGGCGGAGGACGCATGGCTGGCTGCGCTGGCGGCGGTGGCCGAGGTCCGGCTGGACAAGCATGCCGATCTGGACAGTTACAGGAACGCCCAGCGTTATGCTCATGAGGAGGCCGGGGGAGCCCGCCGGGAGGCGGCGGAGGCTGCCGAAAATGTCCGGTTGGCAACGACCCACTCAGAGGCCAACCGACAGACGGAGAAGGCTGACGACCAACTGAAGAGAGCGCAAGAGGCCCTGAGGTTCGTCAGGGAGTTCGTCGCCGGGGTAAGAACGGCCAGCCGGGATCCGGCGTACGTCCGCCCTCCGGTGGTGTCGGCGCCCGTATTCGACCATGACGGCCGTATGAACATCGGCTCCTTGCCTCCGCCTCCTGCCGGCGGGTTCGAAAGGGCGGGGGAGCGCGGCGGAGCGAGCCTGTCGACGGGGTCGGTGCGCGACGGCGCGACCGCCGAAGACGTCCTCGCGTATCTGCACTGGACGACGACGGTCCGATATGACACTGGAGAACGAATTGTAGGACTCCCGTCGTTTCCGGAGCCGCCGCTCGTCCGTCTCGTCGAGGGAACGAACCGAAGATTCGCGGACCTCGCGACGCGCGCCGTCGAGATCGTCAACGCCGCCCTGCCCTACGAGAAACGGCTTCAACTCGACCAGCGGCCCACGCCCGCACCGGGCAACACCCATCTCGACCCGCTCCCGGATGAGTTTATCGTCATCGAGTTCGCCCCGCCCGAGGAATGGCCGTATCGCTTTGACGTTTATCCAGCCGGCGCCACGTTCGCCCAGCACTACTTCGTGGGGAGTCGGTCAAGCCAGCGGTACGAACATCAGTATGCAGGCTCTTCTCACATACTGTTCAACACTCTTCACGCGCCGACCCTTTCGGATGCGTCAATCGTCCACGTCCTGGTTCATGAACTGCTCCATGCCTTCGGCTTCGGCACCCATACCGATCCGGAGCGTTTCCCCCGCTCAACGCTGAATGCCGGCATTGGCCCCCTTCCGCACCCGCACATCCTCAGTCCGGTGGATCGAGACGCCCTGTTCGCAGCCTATGCCAGGTTCGAGCCCGGCGCCATGCCGGAAGACATGACGGCGGAGGGGTTCGGGCCTTGGGAGGAGACGTCCTTTCACGTCCGGGGGGAGTTGGATCTCGCCGGCTCGGAGGCAGATGTTTCCTTCGGCGTCTCCTTGAGGAACGGCCTGGCCCGGCCCTGGGCTTCGGGATCTGTTCCGGGAACTGAGCTCGCGGACACCCGGTCGCTGGCGGGTAGCGCAACCTGGAGCGGCGCGCTCCTGGCATCTCGCGGCCGCTGGGAAAGACGGTCGCCGGGGACGCGCGGCTGGTCGTCGATCTGGCGACTATGGACGGTGATCTCGACTTTACCAACCTGGAGCAGTGGGGCGTTCGTGCCGCGCCGGGTGCGGCCGGCTCCGGCATGAGATGGGGCGATGGTGATCTCGAGTACACGATACGCGTGAGCGGCAACGGCTTCGTTCGGACCGACGGCGATGCCGGCGACGTAAAGGGGGCTTTTTTCGGGCGCGGGCACGAGGGAATGGGCGGCGTGCTGGAACGCCGCGATTTGGCCGCCGGGTTTGGCGGAGAGCAATGAACCGAGGATCCGGGCAGGGAGAGAACGATACGTTGAACCGGCACCCTCCGCGGAATGTCGTGTCGCAGGGAAAGCGCGGTCCATGTAGCTCGGGCACGGGAAAATCGTAAGCGCACCGCTTCGCGCGTCGCTGGCGGCTCACCCCGGACTCTGTCTTCGATCTTGTAGGGTTGCGCGATCCGTGTCAGACTGGATCAGTATTCGTTCGCGAAAGAATGTTTTCCGAACATGAGTCAATGAGTGTTGAGCAGTACCGGCATCGGTGTTGCAACAGTGTTCAATCGACGCGTTAGCTCCAAGCTCCTTCAACCGTCCGTTTGCGAGCAAGCTCCGGCGTCTGCGCCACTGCCTCGCGCGCTAAACATGGTGAGATTTCCGCCCAAGGGCAAAGGGGGGCGCGAGAGGGCCAAAGAATGCGAATCCGGGCGTTGCGGCGGGCGGGTTGCACGGGCCTTCGCTTTCCGGTCATGACGGGATGGTGCCATGGCGCTGAGCGAACAAGTGCTGGAGGTGATCGCCCGGGTGACGCCCGAGGAGCTGGCGGAGACGTGCCGCTGGTGCGAGTTCGGAGACCGCGTGCAGTTGCTGAGCGACTTGACGGAGGGCCGCGTGAGCGCGATATCCCTGGACGGGAAGCGAACGGTCTACATGCGCGAATACGCGAGGCGGCGGTGTCGAGAGGAC
>Ga0209021_1004006_pt1 | contig 11256 bp, 11 predicted proteins | sample PinacodermFT_FD_187299 | JGI IMG/M metagenome (GOLD analysis project Ga0209021, IMG submission 187299) | Host-associated microbial community of the marine sponge Aplysina aerophoba from Gulf of Piran - sponge pinacoderm, lysed by freeze-thaw... | ecosystem: Host-associated > Porifera > Sponge >... | reverse complement strand
GACCTGGCGAAGTTCGCCATCGACGTGCAGCGGGCGCTCCAGGGACAGGAAGGAACGGTGCTGTCCGCCATGGCCGCCCAGGCGATGGTGAATCCGGTGGGTGTCGGGGACTATGGAGTCGGGTTCCGCGTTTCGAAGCGCGGACAGGGCTGGTACTTCGGACACGGCGGCTCGAACTGGGGTTTTCGGGCAACGCTGCTCGCGCACAAGGTGAAGGGATACGGCGTGGCGATCATGACGAACGGTGACCGCGGGGGTGTCGTTCTCGACGAACTGACGGCGCGGGTCGAGCGAGCCTACGGATGGGACTCGCTCGACAAGCCGGTGCTTCGTTAGCACCCACCGAAACAGCAAGGGCCGCCGGCGCATCAGCCGTAGCTGGAGAACGGATATGCTGCTGGGACGATGCTGGCGAAGTCCGAAATCCACAAGGAAGCGCTCAGTCTTCCGGCCCGCGAGCGCATCGAACTCGTGGTGGAACTCTGGGACAGCCTGGCGCCGGCGGAGATCCCGATCCCGGACTGGCAGCGAGATCTGATTCGTGAACGCTTGGCGGCACTTGACGACCTGCCGCCGGACAAGCGTTCAACACCTTGGGAAGCAGCCCGCAGGCAGATCTTTTCCGACAAGGCGTGAGCCTGCCGGTCCGGCTGACGCCTGCCGCGGCGCAGGATCTGGCGCTTGCCGAGCGGTGGTATTCGCGCGAGGCCCCACACGTTGTGGCGTCGTTCGAAGAAGAGATTGACCGGGTCTTTCGTCGAATCTCCGAGGGACCCGAGTCGTACCAGATTGTGGAGGCGACCGTACGCCGCGCCCTGTGCCGCAGGTTTCCGTTCTCGGTCTACTACCGGATCCTCTCCGGGTGGATCGAGGTCGTTGCCGTCGTTCACCAGTCGCGGGACCCCAGAACCTGGCAACGACGGGCCTGAGGGCCGAGCGCCGTACCGGATCTCATGGCATCCGACGACCGGCGGCACGGTCCCAACTGGCGGGCACTCGCTCTCGGGGTGATGGCGCTCCTGGTGTCGAGCCCCTACCTCTCCGCTCAGGAGGTCGCGGCCACCAGGGCCTCCGGACCCATCGAGATCGACGGCGTGCTGGACGAGGCGGCATGGGACGGCGCCGCCTTCGTCGAGGGCTTCACCCAGCTCCAGCCGGTCGCCGGGGCGCCGGCATCCCAGCGCACGGTCATCCGGGTCCTCTACGACGAGCGGATGGTCTATTTCGGGATCGAGGGCCGCGACACGAGTGCCGGAGAGATCTCCCGGACCGTCACCCAGCGGGACGGCGAGGTCTGGGAGGACGACGCCGTGGCGCTCGTCCTCGACACGTTCGACGACGACAACAACGCCTACGTCTTCATGGTCAACTCGCTGGGGACCCAGCAGGACGAACGGTGGGCGGACAACGGGCGCACGCGGGACATCACCTGGGACGCCAACTGGCTGTCGGCCGGAACGGCGAGCGGCGAGGGTTGGACCGCGGAGGTCGCGATCCCGTTCGAAGCGGTCCGCTTCGCGCGCGAAGCCACCGCCTGGGGCTTCAACGCGATCCGCTACCTGCCGAGGAACCTCGAACAGAGCCACTGGATCCCCGGCCTCTCGGAGTGGTTCCGGATCGACGAGATCGGCGCCATCACCAGCCTCGATCTGACCGAAGCCGTCACCAAGAGCTACGCCTTCATCCCCTATGTGCAGGGCGTCCTCCAGGAGGCGCAGGACGACACCACCGAGTTCGGACTTGACCTTCGCTACGCGCCGTCGAGCAACATCGGGATCGACTTCTCCTTCAACCCGGACTTCGCCACCGTCGAGGCGGACGTCGAGCAAGTGAACCTGACGCGCTACGAACTGTCCTACCCGGAAAAGCGTCCCTTCTTCCTTGAAGGCACGGAGAGCTACCGCACCCGCATCGTGCAGTTCTACTCCCGCCGGATCGGGGACATGCAGTGGGGCGCGAAGGTCAACGGCAAGGTCGGCGCGTGGAGGGTCAACGGGCTGGCCAGCCAGACGGATTCGGAATCCGCCGCGGCTTCCGCGGATGGCGCGCTCTACTCGGCGTTTCGGCTCAGCCGGGAAATCGGTGGTGCGTCCAACGTCGGCGTCATCGGCGCGAACCGCACCTTCGACGGCACGAACGAGGGGTCGGTGGGACTCGTGGGGACGCTGTTCTTCTCCGACTACCTCGGCATGACCTCACAGGTCGTCCGGTCCTACGGCGCCCATGACACCGGGGCCTGGACCTATTTCTTCCGGCCCTCCTACGACTCCCAGACGGGACACTTTCACGTCCGCTACACCCACGTCGGGGAGAACGTCCGCGAGAACATGAACCGGGTCGGCTTCATTCGCGACGACGACCGGCGGGAGGTCGATTCGAACGTCAGGAAGCAGTTCTGGATCAACCGGCACGGGCTCCAGGACCTGACCGGATCGATCAACTACAACCAGTTCTGGAGCCAGACCGGCCGCCTCCGGAGCTGGCAGGTCCGCAACCGCCTCGGCCTCAACTTCCTGCGGCGCTGGAGCCTCGACCTGACGAACGACGAGGAGTTCAAGGCCGAAGAGGCCGGGCTCTTCGAAAAGGACTTCCGGAACTCGCTCAACCAGGCCAAGCTGACCTTCGACACCCGCACCGGCACCTCCGTCTCGGCCTACTACGGCCGGGGCCTCAACTTCGACAGCGACCTCGACCAGTTCGGGGGCGTCGTGGACTGGACGATCACCGACGCCCTGACCGCCACCTACGACCTGAAGCGCGTCTGGTTCGACCCCGACCCCCACGACCGGAGCAGTTGGGTCCATTTCGTTCGCGCCACCTACTACGTGAACAAGGACATGTTCTTCAAGGCCTTCTACCAGACGCGCTACGACGTGACCGGCAGCCTCGCGAGCCCGATGTTCGAACTCGAACGCGAGACAATCCAGTTCCTCTACGTATGGAGGTTCTTCCCGCCGTTCGGCTCCCTGCAGCTCGCCTACCAGGAAGGACCCGCGCAGTTCGACGACGAACTCGTGAACTACCGGACGCTGTTCACCAAATTGTCCTGGGTGTTCTGAGGGAACAACCGGCCTGGGGCGCCGGCGTCTGTCCGGCGCCGCGCAGAAACGCGCAACTCCCCTGACGGCGCCGCGCCACGCGGGCTTCAATCAAGTTCATTCCGGGCGCGATAGGGCCGTCTGCCCATCAGGCGCTGCGGCGGCGGCCGGTTGCAGAACTGCTACGTGGTCCCGGGCACGGTCGGGCTGTGTCCCGCGGGCTTTCAGGAGGAAATGATCCAGCTCCACGGGGAGATCCGCGAGAGCCTCCACCTGTTCCTTCCCACGCTGGCGGGAACGGCTCTCCGTGAAATCGATGTCGATCCGGGCAAGGTCCGCCTCCGCTACGAAGGAGGATTCCACGATCCCCTGATCGAGGAAATCGCCCGGGCGATCCGCGCGGAGATGCTCGATCCCGCGCCGGCGGGAAACATGCTGGTGGAGACGCTCTCTGCGGCGCTTGGGGTTCACCTCCTCCAACGTCATTCCAATCTGGCATCAGCATCGCTATCCCTGCCGGTTGCCCGCGGCGCCCTCGATCCCGGACGTCTCCACCGGGTCAGGGATTTCATCGAGACCAATCTCGGCAAGAACCTGACCATCGAGGCGCTCGCGAACGAGGCCTGTCTGAGTCCCTTCCACTTCGCCCGCGCCTTCAAGGCGGCGACCGGCATGGCGCCGCATCGCTACCTCACGAACCGCCGGATCGAGAAAGCCCGGTTCTGGATTTCGGAGGGACAGCTCTCACTCGCCGAAATCGCGTTTCGGTGCGGGTTCTCCTCGCAGGCCTCGTTCACCAAGCGGTTCAAGCGACTCGTGGGCACCACCCCGGGGACGTATCGAGCCATGTGCGCCTGATCCGGTCCGCATGGAACACGGCGAGGGCGGCCTCGACTTCATCGGGCTGGAGCGCGAGCGGCGGTCGGGGTCGGGTTCGCCCGCCCGACCGGGGCTTTCGGGCTCGATACCAACTGGCTCGGCTGACGCCGAGCACGTCACAGGCCCGCCGGACCCCGACCGCGGCGGCGAGCACCGGGACGGCGTTCATGAGCTGGGCCCGTTCTTGTGGGGCGACGAGCTCCCGTCCAACAGCGCGGCAACTTTTTTAGACCTCGATGATCTGCTCCGCCTGCCGGAGGCGGGCGCGAAGGTTCTCGCTTTCGCGTTCGAGTTCGGCGATCCGGGCGCGCTCGGCGGAGTGTGACGAGGCCTTGGGGCCGCGCCTCCGCGGCGCCAGCACGTCGAGCAGGCCCCGGTCCCGCTGGGCACGCCACCGGCAGAGCGCCGAGGAATACAGCCCCTCACGCCGCAGGTAGGAGCCGATCTCTCCGGGCCCCTGCAGTTGGTCCGTCTCCTCCAGAACGCGGCGCTTGTAGGCGGCACTGAACCACCGCCGCCGCGGCCGAGAGGCGGCCTCGGGGTCGCCGACTCGACGCCGACCCCCTGTCGATTCGTACTCGTCACCAGTTCCCGGCCTCCCCGCCCTCCCCAATCTCTGGTGGGGCAATGGTCTTAGCTACATGGACACAGAGGGGTTCGAGCGCCGCCGGGCGCTCATCGAGTCCTGGGGTGCGTTCCTATTCGGATGAGGCACCGACCTTGATCCGGTCTAACACCGGCTGGCGATCCAGCCGTTCAGGTTCAGCAGCAAGTCCGGATCCAGATCGAGGCTCCGGAAATGTCCCCCCGGCCCGAGGCGGGAATCGAAGGGGGCTCACCTGGGGAGCGCCATCCTAGGACGAGAAGAAAAAGTTGATGGCGACTACTAACCCAGCGCCGTCCCTAGTGGGATTGCCATCAGATGACTCACGCTGGGAGAGGGACGAGTTGCCGCTACAAAGACTCGCACCATCTCCAACGACCGTGCTGAATGTCGTATCGGCGCACACCAAGCCCCGCACTCTTCGAAACAGCCGTCCGCGCCGCCTAGGGACGGGTTCGCACAGCGCCCGCACTTCGTTTCACACCTCAATGAATCGTACTGGATCGCCCGACTCGGGAATAATGAAGTCAATCGGGCCCGTGACGATGCCGAGGTGTTTGTACGCCCTTAGTCGAATGTAGAACGGAACGAGGAACTTGTTCCTCGCGAATCTCTCATGCCGGTTAACGTACTCCTGCGAAAAACGACCAAGCATCCCCAAGTACGGAGCCTCTCCCAAAGCGCAAATCGCCGCGAATTCGGCCATTCCGCCGACAAAGAACAGCACCATCGCCATGTTTCGCATCAGGAAATTCTGATAGCCGCCGTCGTTAAGCCTCAGAAGCGCTTGCACTCCCGTATAGTTCGCCCACAGCCGCAACTCGTACAGAAAATCGAATACCGAATGGCGGTGCGACCCACGGACTAACTGAAATGCTCTCTCGATTTCATGCTCCAAGTCGCCGATGCGTCGACCCGCCTCTCTCGGATAGTTCGCATACTGGTACTTCAGATACTCGGGATGCCGCGGAATATAACCACGATTCGGCGTCTGTGAAGTCATGTTGAACGGGTAGAACACAAGGCGACCGTTCGCCCTTCCAAGCAGATTGCTCGAAAACTTTCGGACGACTTTTCGGTGGCCCCGAGTATCGACAGTATGGTCGAGACACATGACTAGACAACACAGGTACTCGTAGACGCCGTAGTAGCTCTGGACTAGGTTCCAGGACGCCAACCCTCCCGATCCGGGTCCATTCCACCGGGTGAGCATCGTGCCGGCGTCTAGATAGTCCGGATGCAAAGGATCGCTCCTTACGGCCTCGTTGAGCCATCCCTTAGTCAGGTGGTATTCGATCTGGTCTAGTTCCACGTTTGGATCAAGGCATCTCGTCGCACGCTTGGAGCAAAAATTGTCCCTAACGAACCATTGGAACGCCGTGTCGATGCGATGCCTCCTCCTCTTCACGGTCTCACGGTCTGAGTAGTGAAACTTCAGCAACCAACAAAACTTGTCCAGCACGTTGTGGTAGAAAAGGTAGTCCCGAAGTTCTGGAACTTCTTCAAGGACCTGGCTATCCGCCGAGTTCGCGGTGATGAAATCCCGCTTGTCTCGAAACTCTTTATCTCGTTCCCTCGAGCGATCCGACATACCGCTACCCCACGACCGATAAGCCCTACAGCAAGAAGAGGACCTGATACGACGAACCGACGCAACAGCGAAGTCCGCGGGACAACCTAGCCAACACCGTCCCGTAACCCGTCGTCACGGGCAACTGTGCGTTAAGGGAGTCGTTGTTCCTGTTCGATTTGAACAATCTCCGACCGCCGCGTGTCCTTTCAACCCAAGCCCCGTGGTGGGTACAGCGAACCACAGGAACCCGCCGCACAGTGCTTCTGGAGTTTTGGAAGGCTGAACCCGCCGTCACGCCTCTCGCATTGCCATCGCATCGGTCGGACATGCAGACCTACGCGCGGCGCCAGTGCAAAGCTGACGCTTGTTGGGATCGATGCTTACGGATCTGTGTCAGTATCCCCACCGAAGACCGGTCATCATGCGCATCGACAACATACACCACCTACGGGTCCGGCCAAATGCCCATTCTGTCACAGATTCTCGGCGGTAGCAGATCCTGTCTCTGTATTTCCTGATGAATAAACGGCGCATGGCTGCGAAGGTATTGGAGCCCAATGTCCCCCGCGCAGTACGGTCTGACCCAAGCGAGACGCGCATTAATGCATGTCTCGTCGTTGAGCCTCAAGCGATCTATCGTGTTTTGTGCGCGGGCGTCAATATCGCTTGAAAGGCCTGCTGACCTCTTAATCAGGAGCGTCGGAAATTCGATGAAGAACACACCGCTGTGGATCACAAATGGGTCCAATACGTCTCGGTGCGACCCTTTGCGCGAATTTAGACGTCCACATACAAGACGAAAGTTGCTCCACTCATACGCAAGATCGGAATCTACCGACTTCGGAACAAAATGCTCGACGGTACGCCAACCGGTGTCGATTGCGATCCAATGGCACGTGTACGCGCAAATCCCCTCGTACGCATGGTGCAGCTGCTTCGCAGCGCGGCGCCAATAGGGACGCGCCGCTAGAGCTCTCGCCGAGGGATGCGGATTCAAGGCTAGGAAGCGTCGGCCGGGCTCTCGGACTCGGTCGCCAAAGTCTGTGGGCTCTGGCTGTTGCTGAACCCGAATCACGGGGCGTCTCCGAGATACTGTTCCGCAAAATACCGCCAGCGCGGCCAGAACTCGTCGTCGTCTCTCAGACACTGCGCTAGCAACCGGTCTGTTGCGATTACGTCCTTCGCAACGGGCCGCTCAGACAGCTGGAGTTCTTTTGCCCGCTCAATCACCGTCTCCGCGTGTAGCGACCGCGCATGCTTGAGGCCAAACACGTCGGAACGTAACCAGGAATCAACGCTACCGTATCGTTCAAAAGGAAAACGTTGCATCTGTACGCTGTCCATCTGCAGATCCAAGTGATGTAGTGAATCGCGCGATTCCTTGAAGATCGGCTCTAGCGAGGCCAGTACTAGGGGTGAGTGGCTAGCAACATGCAGCTGCGTCGCTAGTTCACCGGATAGTGAGCCAACAGCAGCGATCAGCGCGGGCACAATGGAACGCTGCCACAGCGGGTGCAAGTGTGCCTCAACCTCGTCGACGATGAGGATCAATTGGTCCTGAGGGTGCCTTCGGGCAAGGCTTGCGAGACGGCGGTGCCGAAACCATGTCCATATCACCACGTAAACGAGACCGAGGACACGCTGTACGGCCGCTGAAGCGTGGAGGATTGGCACGGTCCCGTACGGCATCTTCAGCGTCGGAGTCTCCTGCTCGTCACCCGGCAGGTGCATCGGTTCGTCGGGTTCGAGTGGCGGTTCACCGGCGGGCGAGAGTAGTTGCAGACAGCGGCGAAAGGCGCCAAAGATCTCGTCAAATTGCGCGCTACGTGTCTGCCAGTCAACCCAATCGGACAGCAGACCATTGCATATGGACACGATTCGGCCGTGCATATTCGGCCCCTTCCTTCCATGCCAGAGGCTGCTTCTGTCCAGCAGTAGTGGCTCGCGCGAACGGTCATAGGAACGTAACGGGTAAGCTGCCGAGTCCCAAATCGCGCAAGAGCCGTCATGGCGTGCGAAGATCGCAAGGCCCGCCGGTGGTTTCGATTTGAGCCTGAGAGGGAGCCAAGAATGTCTATCGACGCTGTAGCCAAAGCTGTAGGTGTTGTCGCGGCCAAACGTTTGGAGAGTGTACAGAATGCGTGGCGTTGATCGCTTCACGTTGATCCGCGGCGTTGCCACGAAGTCGTTCCAATGGCCAGTTACGGCCCACCAAATGCATTCCAGCAAGAAGGTCTTGCCGAGGCTGTTGTCCCCCGTAATTAGATTGAGGCGTCGGCTAGGCGTGTATCGAAGGTCTGTCGCCGGCCCGACCTCCTGTATCTGTAAGGAGCTTAGACTGACCGGATTGCCGTGTGACTCGCCGGGGGGCCATCCGATCAATCGAAAGAGGCCGCGGTCGGAGAGTTTCCGCGAGGACCGGGAGATGCGTGCCGGAAGTTCACTCGCGAACAAGACACGCTCCAGAGGACTGATGTGAAAGTCGGTCAGGAATTTCTGGCACATCTCCTCTGGGTCCTCCCAGGGTTCATCCCGATACATCCAAACAGCAAGGTGCAAGATTGGAACGCGGCCCGTTCCGGATGTGTCTTGGAACTGCTGCAGCGTCTCCACGTAGCCGTCACGCCAGCCCCAACGTGATTCTTTCTTCGTGTGGAGAATTGCGTCACCCAGTGTGTCGACGGTAATGCGCTGCAGGGCACCGCTCGGGTACTTGGCTGTGACCCATCTGTTGGCCTGGTTGGACGTCACGAAAGGGTTGTAATACCCAGGATAGGTCTTGCTGGGCTTGTAGTAACGGGCAAGGAATTCCCTCATCAGCCCGGAGAAGTTGAGAGAAACGCGGCTCCCAACCGGGAGATGATGAGCTTTGAAGGCGAGGAAGGTCATTCCAAAATAGGGATGAACGTTCTTGAGCGCGGCTAGGGATGCCCTGATCTGATCGCTCGATGTCCATCGCTCTTGCATGCTGGAGGACTCCGGTAACGGCGAACGTCGGCTCAAATCTCGGTCAAGGCCTTGGCCATGTACTCGCAGAAATCGAGTTTCAAGTCGACACCAACAGCCGGACGGCCTGACATAACAGCAACCTTAAGCGTGGTGCCGGTTCCCGCGAACGGATCGAGTACTTCACCATCGCTGGCGCAGCCAACATCAAGGCACTTTTGGACGAGTTCGTCCGGAAAGGACGCAGAATGGAGTCCTTTGCTTGGGCTTGGCCGAGTTGAAATTGTCCAGATGTCCTCATCGTCACCGAGGGCGGGACGGTTGAAGTTGTATCGTTGAGACTTGCTGAACATGAAGACCATCTCGTACGTGCGCCATGGACGGTCTCTGGCTGTGGGTTCCGGCATGGAGGATTGGCGTCTCCAGACGATCGGCGACCGCAGAACCCAACCGTCGTCGATCATCGCGAGCGCAACCCGCCATGGAATGCCAATAAGCGTCTTTCGAGGTACGCCAAGGCCAGAGGCGTCAACGGCGCGCAGGCCGAATCTGCGCGCGCGATTCTTCTTGTCGCTTCCTTTGGGTTGACCCTTAGCGGAGTAGTAAGTGTCGGCGAGGTTCAGAAAGAGAAGGCCGTGGGGGTGAAGGACGCGGCGTACCTCTTCCATGGTGGCTGAGACGGCGTTTACGTAAGCCTCGATCGTCGATTCGAGCCCGATCTGGTTGGGAACGTCGTAGTCGCGCTGCCAGTAGTACGGCGGAGAGGTGACGACGCAATCGAACCGGTTGTCTCGGAAGACGCGGAGGGCGTGGCGCGCATCGCCGCGTATGACACGCCACGGTACGCCGGAGGTGGTATCGCCCCGCCACTCGTTTAGTCCGGCCGGTTTCAAGCGAACTGCGGTGGCCGCGCTGGTGAGGTCGGTGGGCGATGCGACCGTTGGACCTGAGGAAGCATCGGACGCGCGGACGGTGGTGGAAGGGGTGGCGGCGGATGCGGGGACGATGGAAGGCCTGAGGGGTAGTGCTGTGGCGGCGGGGTGGGGCCGGGGCTCGGGATTCGCGGAGGGCATGGATCTCAATTCGTGGTGGCGGTCAGCGGCACATGGTCGGGCACGGATGTGGGAGAGCGGAGCCGACATCGACCAAGGACGTCGCGGGACCGCAGTGTGCCCATTATCTACGGAGTTCCCGGTGGTGCGCATGCGGCGTGGAGCCGCTGACACCGGACATCGCGCTGGGCGGCCAGCGTGCGATTGGCGCGAGGCAGGACATGAGGTCGCCCGACCCGCGCAGAGCGGGACGCCAGCACCGGAGACGCTGGCCTATTCGTCCGAGATCTCCGGAGAGGGAGGTTCGGGCTGAGGATCCCCGTTTTCGGCAAGTCCAGGAACGTGAAGGCCCCGGCGAGTTCGTCGGGCGCGATGATGGGCAGATCGTGCTCCAAGGCGTCGACGAAGTCCTCCACCGTCTCGCAGACCACGATGATCTCGCCGTTAACCCGCTGGTACATGATGGCCATCCGACAACCGTAGCGCACTGGCCAACGGCCCAAGCGCTGTCTCCCGGAGGGGGCGCCGGGTCCCACGGCACTGGACAGACGACGAAAGTCCGGATGTCGGACCAGCGCCCGTCCCGAACGGTCGAATCGCCCGTCACGCACCGCCCCCACCCGATTCGGGACTCGGGTCCCTGATCATGGAGCCGCGGGACGCACCGCACACCGGGAAGTGCCGAATCAGCACGCGGGTCCACCATGCGCTCGGACCGATGTGTGTATGAGTGACAGTGTCAGGTGCTTCTGCGTCGAACGCAGCACGCCGAGTTCATCCGACCGGACCCCACTCGGCTCGGCTGCCTCGGTCGAGAACCAAGCCCGCCGGCAGCTCAAGGTGGCCAGAGTGCCCTGCCGGGACCTATCGGAAGGCGGCGCCGGCGTGATCCTTGGAGGCTTCCGCCTCCCGGATGTACCGCAGCACGATGCGGGGGCTGGTGTGCCTGGTGATTTCCATGATTCTGTGTCGCGCGTCAATCAGGGTGACCCGTGTTGCCGCATTCAAAAGTGCTCCCGAGTTTTCGGGTCGTTGCCTCACCAAGATGCTCCCTACCGGAGCTAGCCCGGACTTCTCATAGTGCGGGGGTTTGGTCGGCAGAAGAGTCGGCGGCAGGCAGGTTGAGGGGTTGGAGCGGGTCTGAGGGAACGGTCTGGGGGCAGA
>Ga0209021_1004002_pt1:0-10000 | contig 11266 bp, 6 predicted proteins | sample PinacodermFT_FD_187299 | JGI IMG/M metagenome (GOLD analysis project Ga0209021, IMG submission 187299) | Host-associated microbial community of the marine sponge Aplysina aerophoba from Gulf of Piran - sponge pinacoderm, lysed by freeze-thaw... | ecosystem: Host-associated > Porifera >... | reverse complement strand
GCCGTATGTGTCGCGGACTCGTTGCTCGACGTGGGGGTACTCGCGCCGTGGGTTGTCGTCGCCGGATGATTTTTGGCCGGCTGACCATGGGGGGTTGGCGACGATCACTTGGATTGGCAGGTCGTGTTGTTGTTTGGCGCGGGCTGTGTTGTAGCCGATGGCTCCGGTGTCGGGTAGCGTTGAAGGGTCGTGTTCGAATGTGTCGGTCAACACGATCCCGCTGAACGGTTGGTATCCGCCGGTACGGTCCCGGTAGCCTTCCTCGATCTTCAATGCGGCAAGGTAGTAGGCTAACAGCACGAGTTCGTTGGCGTGGATTTCCTGGGCCGATCCACCGGGAACCGTCGGGTTGTAGGTGTTGAGGAACTTGCGTTCAAGGTCTTTATCCGCGATCAGTGGCTCGCCAGCGGAGTTGTTCTGGGTCAAGAGGCGATAGATGAACGTGCCGGTTCCTGTGAACGGGTCGAGGATGTGAACGTCTTCGGCGGTGAGACCGCGCCCGAAGTTCTGCTGCAACACTGCATCAACTGAACGCAACACGAAGTCGACGAGTTCGAGCGGCGTGTAGACGATCCCGAGGCGCTGAACCTCAGCCGGCATTGCCTCGGCGAAGAACGACTCGTAGACCTCCAGCATGATCTTGATGCGTGCGTCCGAATCTGCCGCGCCCTCGAGACGGACACGCACGCTGGAATAGAAGCGGTCCAACTCGACCGTCTCGTCGGCCAAACGGATGTCGTGCTCCTTGAACTCGCCCAGAAGCTCGTTGAGCGCTTTAGAGATTGGGTTGCGATCGGCGAAGTCCGAGCCGGCGAACAGTGCGTCGAACACCGGCATCGTCACCACATGCTGGGCCACCATGACCGCCAGATCACCCGACGGCAGCGCCCCGCCGATAGTGGCCTCCATCTGTTCGGTGAACTCGTCGAAACGGGCGGCCAAGTAGCTGTTCTGGCTGATCACCGAGCGGACATGCTGGGTGATCGTGTTGGTGATCCGCGCCACCTCTTTTCCCCATCGATCCCAGTACTGGCGATCCCCGCACATGTCCACCAGCTTCGAGGCAATAGCGTTCTCGAACGGCAAACGACCCTGCACCAACTCGCGAACCGACAGACGTGCGCGGCACTCATCGCCACCATCGCAACCAGCTTCGCCGCATTCGCCGCAGATACCAGAAGTGATGACGTCGATGAACAGCTTGTCCGTCAGGTCAGCGGTGTTGACCGCCACGTCGAGGCGGTCGTCATGGCTCCGCAGTGCCTTCAGCACGTTCCAGACCTGTTTGAAGTCCGATCCCGACAGCACCGCGTCATCAGCAAGATTCGATCCCGACGGCACCACTACTGGCAACACCACATAGCCGTACTGCTTGCCTTCCGAGCGCCGCATCACCCGACCCACGGCTTGCACCACATCAATCTGCGACCGCTTCGGCTCGATGAACATCACCGCATCCAGCGCAGGAACGTCCACGCCCTCGGTGAGACACTTGGCGTTGGTCACGATCCGACATCCGTCGTTGTCGTCGCCGTGCTGGAGCCAGGCGATGGTGTTGGCCCGGTCCAAGGCATTGCGCGATCCGTCCACGTGACGGACCTCGCATCGGAGCAACTCGACACCGCGTTTGGCACTCGGTGCCATCATGTCGGTCACCGGGCCCCAGTACCTCTCCACACCCATTGAGTTCTTGATGGTGTTGGTGAAGGCGATGGCACGCCGAGCAGCAAAGTTTGGATGGACGGCACCGGTGATCCGGTTCTGGGTAGTGCGGGTGGTTGGATCGGCCAGTGCATCCCAGCACCCGGCGAACTTCACCGCCTCGGTGGCGGTCATGGGCCGCAACTCCTCATCCACGGCAATCATGTCGAGGTTCTCCAGCACGGGATCTTCTGCTACCGCGATCACCAGCACCTTGTAGTCAGTGAGGAAACCGCCCTCCACGGCCTCGCCGAAGCCCATGCGGTAGAAGACCGGGCCGTAGGTGTCCTCGTCGTCCATGGAGTAGACGTCGAAATCCTTTGCGTGTTGGCTGGCCTCTGTTTTCACTTGGTTCGTGTAGAGGCGCGGGGTCGCGGTCATGTACAGCCGCCTGCCTGCCAACACCTCGTCGGGATCATGGATCAACGTGAAGGCACTGCCCTTGGCTGATTCTTGGATGCCGGTCGTGCGATGGGCCTCGTCGCACAGCGCCAGATCGAATGCCGGCGCACCTTTGGCCTGGGCGTCGGCGACCAGTTGCAGCGACTGATACGTGCAGAAAACCACGGTCATCGACTCGGGGTGGACTTCTTTGAGCTTGCCGGCGATCTGTTCGGGATCGGTGGTGACCGGCATGGCCAACTCAGCCATGTCGGCGTCCTCGTCGTTGCGGCCCGCACGAGTGTCGGAGCAGATGCCGATGTAGCGGTGCGGGACATTCGGGTCGCGCTGAGTGGCCCACTCCCGCATCGTCTGCCCCATCAACGCAATCGAGGGGACGAGATACAAGGCCCGGCCACCGCACCCGGCGGTCTGCTCGGCAATCCACAGCGACACCACGGACTTTCCGGTACCGCAGGGCAGGATCAGCTTGCCGCGGTCGTGGCCCTCGTCGAACCCGGCAACCACCTCGCCCACTGCCTGGGTCTGGAACGGATGCGGGTTGAAACGCACCGGTCGAAACTCAAGCCGCTCAGGCGCGTCGAGGAACTCCGACCAGTCGACAGGCCACGACTCAATCTCGGCGCGTGACACAACCTCGCAGCGAGGTGAGGTCTTCGAGACCATCGTTGAGGCATGAACACTCAACGGCGACGTGACGACCAGAATCCGGCTCGTGAAAATCTCAGCGCTCGAAGCCGACAGGAACGTGTCGACGTCGCCCTTGGAGATGCGGTGGTGCTCATCGAAGAACTTGGTCTGGACAGCGCACAGTCCACCGCCCCAAGCCTCTGTCTGCTCAGCCACAAGGTCGATTCCCACATCGCCGAGGTAGCCGTGCACATCGCGGTCCGGCCAGTCCATCCAGCGCCACACGTTGCGGAACCGCGCCGGGCCGTAGATGTCGGGATGCCGCTCGAAGGCGTAGCCCATCAACCGTTCGAACAACGCCCCCCGAGCCTGTGATGTCGCATAGCGGTCACGAAGCAGCGAGAACAGGCCCGCCCCGTGAAACTCGCCTACATCAAGAGTAGCCGCTCCATTTTCTAGGGGGGCAGCGTCCGAAGCAGTCACCGTATCAGACCCAGATTCCGGTTGTGGCCAGTGCGTTGACACTTTGCGTGTGACGCACAAGCCAACCCCAAAACTGTTGAGCCTCTGAGTTGTGGCGAATCACGGCGCGAACAATACATAATATCGCCAGCCGTGTCAAGCAAACCGCAGCATTAAGCAAGATAACGACAGAATCCAGCGACACACCAGCAACTCCGATGCCGTATTGACGCGTGCGTTTGGTTGAGGTGGCAACGCTGCATCGCCTGATCGGTGCGTCAGCGGTTCTGGTGTTACGTTGACGCGTGCGTTTGGTTGAGGTGGCATCGTTGCATCGCCTGATCGGTGCGTCAGCGGTTCTGGTGTTACGTTGACGCGTGCGTTTGGTTAAGGTGCGGACGCGCTTTCGTTCGTGTGGCGCGTCTGCGACTTTGGTGTCGTATTGGTGTGCGCGTGCGGTTGAGGTGTCAGCGCGGCACCGCCTGAGCGGTACGTTAGCGACTCCGATGCCGTATTGGTGCGTGCATTTGGTTGAGGTGCCAGCGGATTAAGGTCCGTGTGCCGTGTCTGCGACTTTGGTGCGTGCGTTTGGTTGAGGTGGCAACGCGCACCGTGCCGAGCGGCGCACCAGCACTCCGATCCCGCTTTCACGCGCTCACCTCGCGATTGATTCTCCTGCACACGTTATCTTTCGTGCAGATAAACGTAATCTTTGATTGGACGACAGCAGACGAAAGCAGACGCATGACGGAACCCCCGAACTCCAACCCCGAACCTCGCCGCAACCAAACCAAACGCCCTTGGAGACGTGATTGTTTGGTGGTGAGCTTAGCGGTCGGGGTGATTGGCGTGACCTTCGGAGTGTTTGCCGAGGCGGCGGGTTTTGATTGGCCGCGTATCTTGGTGATGTCTGCTTTAGTTTTTACTGGTGCCTCGCAATTTGCCGCGGTTGGTGTGATTGACGATGGGGGCAGTGGCGGCGCAGCAGTCGGAGCGGCCCTCTTGTTGGCCACTCGGAATGCCTTGTACGGGCCAGTTATCCGAAGATTTTTGCCTCAGGCATTGCGGCCTCGGTTGGCTGCAGCACATCTCGTGATTGATGAGACGGTGGCCATGGCAGTTTCTCAACGGGAGAGCCGTGCCGCGCGGGATGCGTTTTGGTTCACGGGGCTAACTTTGTGGCTTTGCTGGAACCTAGGGACTTTGGCGGGTGCTGCGTTAGGCGGAGTTTTAGCCACACCAGAAACTTGGGGGCTTGACGCAGCGTTCCCGGCGATATTCGTGGCACTACTCGCAACACAACTACGGACTACCGCCGGGCGCGTAGCAGCAATCTGTGCGGTTGCGATCGCCTTGGGTGCCGTGCCGTTCACCGCTTCTGGATTACCCATCTTGCTGGCGGTCATTGCTTTGGTACCGGGGTATTTGGTTGGCCGCCGCAAACCTCACGGCAACGCTAGCGCCGGCTCGTCGGTGAGTTCGGGGGAGTAACCTTGAGTTGGCCGTTGATGATCTTGTTAGCCGTGGGTTCCTACGGGTTGAAAGTTGTGGGTGTAACAACATTCGGGTCGTTGCTCGAAAGAAAGTTCAGAACCTGGGTGTCGCTGCTACCGACAGTTTTGTTTGCTGCGTTGATCGCAGTGATGACCTTTGAGAACGCCGGTGAGTTGGTTGTGGATGCCAGGATTGCGGGGGTAGCAGTTGGTGCGTTCGCGGCGTGGCGTAAAGCCCCGCTATTCGTGGTGATAGCCTCAGCAATGTTAGCAACCAGCGTGTTGAGGTTCGTGACTTCGTAACTCAGGCTTCGCTAAATATCAAGCGGTGTGTGACAGCTTGCCATGTCGTTTACGTTAGCAAATCCGTCGATGCGCCGAGTATAAATCCCACCCTCGGCTCGTTGGCTCAAGATGAAACGAAGGTCGTTGTCGCTAGCCCGTTCGCCCAACGCGCTGAGTTTGTCAGTGTGGTTACGGCGGTCTTGCAGATAGGCATCCCAATCAGCGAACCAAGCGTCAACCAACCGCTGGTCGCCAACATCAGAAAGGTGCAGCGGTGCCGATTCTCGCAAACCCATCACCATCGCTTCAGCAAGTTCCGTACCAGCGATTATCTGCGCGTTGCGAGCCGCCACGGTATCCACATCTCGACCGCTCGGTAGAGCATTGATAGCGGCTTGTAGCGGCGCGCAAACCGCTTCAGCCGCTTGCGCGAAACTGCGGCTTTGCAAGCGATCGGGGTTGGTGCGAGGCGCAAACAAATAAATCCAGACCCACATGGCCAGCATCGCCAACAGCAGTATCACCAGCAGCGTTTTGGTAAGTTTGTGCGGCTTGTTCGGTTTGTTCGGCTTGAGCGGTTTGTGCGGTCTGTGCGGCTTGGCCAGTTTGGTCAGCTTGTGCGGTTTGCTTTGCTGATTCGTGGTTGCAGACATCGGCGTGGCTCAACGCTAGGCTGGGTCGAATGCGGTTGGGTTGACCCAGATCGTGGCGATCTCGCGGCCTATTTCTGCGATTCCAGCAAGCGGATTTTGTGCCCAGACCCGACCGGGGCGTGTTTCACCAATAGGTTCGGGATTGGCAATAAGGCGAGTATCCACACCCAAACCGGCGCTGGCTAGCAGTTGTTTGGCTTCGCTTTCAAGTAGTCCAACAACCTCGGGGACCTGCGGGGCTTGAGGTTCAACAGCCACCTCCACAGTGATAACCACGCCACCCGGCGCTTCAGTCCCAGCCGTCGGCACCTGTAGAAAAATGCTCCCAGGTTGATAATCGGTGGTCTCGCGTTCGATCACGGTAAGGCTGAAAAGCTGTTCTTCTAGCTGCAGTTGCAGTTCTTCGTCTTCAATGGTGCGCCCAAAAAGGTCTGGGACGATCAGCACTTCAGGCACATCCGGCAATGTTGTGGTGGTGGAACTAGGCGGCGGGGTAGCAAATCCCGCGTTGGGAATCCCGTCGTGCATCTCCTCCATGATCTCTTTCCAGATCAACGCTGGGAACGTACCGCCGGCTACCGAACGGCCCTCAAATTCGGAGTTCATCGGTATTTGCGCTTCCGCGTAACCAACCCACACCGCGGCCGTGCGTGCAGCGGTGTAACCCACGAATGTGGCATCCGCATTGTTTTGAGACGTACCGGTTTTGCCCGCTGCCACACGGCCATCGGTTAATCTGGCGCGGCTACCAGTACCTCGTTCAATGGCACCGGTAAGCACCCAAGAAATTTGGTTGGCTACAGAAGCGCTCAGCACGGGTGCGGGATTTGGGGATGTTTCAAACAACAGTGACCCGTTGGGTTGCACTATGCGGGTCACGAGAATGGGATCAAGGCGCACACCAGAACGTTTGAAAGTGGAGAACGCGGTAGCCAACTCGACTGTGTTGACGTTTTCTGTGCCGAGTACCGCGGCGCACACCGGCGCGATGCGGCCTACACCGAACCCCAATTTTTCAGCCATTTCCACAAACGCTTGTGGCCGAATTCGTTCGATCAGTTGCGCGTACACCGTGTTGATCGAACTGCGTGTAGCTCTCGCTAAGGTGACCGTTTCGTCGCTTGCTCCGCCGCGCACCGGCCACGGTTTGCCGCACACCGGCCAATTGTCGATCTCGATTTCTCGAGGCGATTCCCACACACTAGTCACCGGTATTCCGCCTTGTAGCGCGGCGGCAAGACCAACTGCTTTCATGGCTGATCCGGCTTGCCGTCCTGACCCAGAAGCGAGATTGAACTTGGCATCGTCACGCGTGCCGAAATAGTCTCTACCTCCAAACATTGCCAAGATGTGGCCGTCATCGTTCGGCGTGGTGCCCATCACCACCGCCGCAACGTCGGGGTTTTCGCTGCCATCTTCACGGAAACGGGGTAGCGCACGTTCCACCGCGGCTTCGGTTCTTGCTTGCAGTTCTAGGTCTATGGTGGTGTGAATAGTTAGCCCACCTTCAAAAAGCAGTCGGGCGCGGAGTTCACGAGTCTCACCGAATTCTTCGTTGTCTAGGAACCATTGCTTCACATCTTCAACGAAGTGAGCCGCCGGATATTCCTCTTCTAAGATTGGTACGTCTTCAACTAGTTCAATCGGTTCAAGCCGCGCGAATTCGTATTCGGCTTCGGTGATAAAGTCGTTTGCATACATGCGCAACAGCACTAGGTTGCGGCGGTCACGCGCTTGGTTCGGGTTTTGGTAGGGGTTGTAGCGGCTCGGTGCCTGTATCAACCCGGCTAGCGTTGCTGCTTGCACCACCGTTAGTTCAGTAACCTTCAAGCAGTTGTCGTCGCTCACGCCTTGTGCAACGCAATCAGGCGCACCGAAGTATTCCCGCGCCGCGGCTTCAACGCCGTAGGCACCGTTGCCGAAGTAAACCCAGTTGAGGTAACGTTCCAGAATGAACTGTTTGGTGTAACGTTGCTCAAACCGCAAAGCCATAAATATTTCCTCGATTTTGCGGCTGCCGGTGGTGTCACGGCGATCCAAAAAAACGTTGCCCACATATTGTTGGGTGATCGTGGAGCCGCCTTGGCTGATACCGCCAGCGTTCACGTTTGAGCGCGCGGCACGCAAGATGGCTTTGATGTCTATGCCGTCGTGGTCCCAGAAACGTTCGTCTTCAATAGCGATGACCGCGTTTTGCAGCACTTCAGGGATGTTTACAAGCGCAACATCTGTGCGGTCTTGTTCGCCTCGCAACGGCGTGATGAGGCGTCCGTTGCGGTCGAGCACAACCGAGGACTGCGCCGTTTCGAGCGTGGTGACCGAAAAAGTTGGGCCGAATAATGCGTCGAAGTCTCTAGTCTCGAAGCTGCATCCGGCACCCATCAGGGCCACGGCGACAACCGCTGTGAGGCAACGGATTGGGCTTCGTAGAAAGGCGCGCATCGCCTATATTGTGCTCACAAACGTTGACGTATCCTCACCTTTGTTTGCTGATGCCATGTTGGGGGCTTGCTTTGGGTTTGCTTTCGCTTCGCTAACGACGCGGTTTGCTGTGCGTCTTCTATCGTGAGAGCATGGGGGAAACGTCCTTACTTGATGAATTGCGCGCCCGTGCGTTGTTGCAGGATCACACCGACGAACCAGCCTTGCGTGAGTTGCTCGACAACGGCGGGGTTGCTGGGGTTAGCGTCTATCACGGTATTGATCCCACCGCGCCGAGTTTGCATTTGGGCAACCTCATCGGCGTTCTAGTACTGCGCCGTTTTCAAGATTTCGGGCATCGTCCCATCGCTTTGGTGGGCGGGGCTACGGGCATGATCGGCGATCCTAGTGGGCGCCAAGGCGAACGTAGCCTGCTCGACGAAGCGGAGCTAGCCAAGAACCTGGCCGGGATCAGAACGCAACTCGAACGCTTGTTGGACTTTGACGGCCCGGCCGCGGCGATGCTCGTCAACAACCATGATTGGACTGCGGAAGTCAGCATGCTTGAGTTCTTGCGTGACGTTGGCAAACACATCACCGTAAACCAAATGGTAGCCAAAGACTCGATCCGTTCAAGGATGACGAGCGAGGCAGGCATCTCCTTCACCGAGTTCAGTTACATGTTGTTGCAGGCGTTCGATTTCTGGTGGTTGAAGCAGAATCTTGATTGCAAAATGCAGATCGGCGGTTCAGACCAATGGGGCAACATAACCGCTGGGATCGACCTCATCCGTAAACGTAGCGGGGCACGTGCATATGGCCTTACCTGGCCACTAATGACCCGCAGCGACGGTCAGAAGTTTGGCAAAACCTCGCAAGGCGCGGTGTGGCTCGACGCCGAATTGACATTGCCGTACGAATTCCATCAGTACTTTTTGAGGGTCAGTGACACCGATGTGCAACGCCTCTTGTGGCAGTTGACCTTGCTAGGTGTAAACGAGATCGCCGAGATCATGGCCACCCATTCGCAAAACCCCGAACGCCGCGTGGCGCAACAGCAACTAGCAGACTCCATAACTGAGTTGATACACGGTAGTGCCGCTGTGCAATCGGCGAAGCGGGCCGCAGCGGTGCTCTTTGGGGGTGACATGATTGATGCCGCGGCACTTGAATCTCTGCGCGGTATCGTCACCGAGACCCAGCTAAGCCGCACCGCGATCGGCACGGCAGAACCAGTCGTAGACCTGCTAGTGGCAACTGGCTTGTGCAGTTCCAAGGGCGCGGCGCGGCGCACGATTGCGGGCGGCGGAGTGCGCGTAAACGGCACCTTAGTCGCCAGCACCTCGCAACCGTTTGAGTTGATAGCGCAACGCTTCGCACTAGTGCAACGAGGCAAAAAACAACGCAATCTGGCCGTGTTTGAGTGAATTGTTTGACTACCCACAGAGAAAACAAGAAAAAATAAAAAATAATCCACTTAAGAGGTTGCGGCATCGCCAACACCTCGCTAACTTGGTCACTCGCCTCAGTTGACGCTTCGTCTGATGAGAGCGTATGTAGGCACTAACCGGTCAATTCATTTGGTCAGCGTGCCCGGCACCTCGGTGTTGAGTGTTCCTTGAAAACGGAAGAGACGGACGCAAAGCGAGTGCGGGTGAAGTTTCGGATTTCGCGATCTGAAACGGCATCTGTTAATTCAATACCGAGGCTTCACTGCCTCGGCGAGCCAAAACAGGTCACCACTAGCCAGCGGTGACCGGCTCTACGTGAACGCGAGAAGCCCTACGCGATCACTTCGGTGATTAGGGCATTCGCAAACCGATCTAATAACCAGCTTCGGTTGGTTACAGATCTTGACGGAGAGTTTGATCCTGGCTCAGGACGAACGCTGGCGGCGTGCTTAACACATGCAAGTCGAACGAGAAGCCGGAGCTTGCTCCGGCGGAAAGTGGG
>Ga0209021_1003998_pt1 | contig 11282 bp, 9 predicted proteins | sample PinacodermFT_FD_187299 | JGI IMG/M metagenome (GOLD analysis project Ga0209021, IMG submission 187299) | Host-associated microbial community of the marine sponge Aplysina aerophoba from Gulf of Piran - sponge pinacoderm, lysed by freeze-thaw... | ecosystem: Host-associated > Porifera > Sponge >... | reverse complement strand
GGACAGGCGGTGGAAGCGGCTCGCGCGAAGGTAAAAGTTGTGGGCCGAGACGTTCAGCCCCTGCTCTTCGTAACCGGCGGCGATTTCCTCGTTGATCTGCGCAACGCGGTTCCACTCCGTGTACCAGGAAAGCGGGTCAAACGGACGCATGCGCCGCGCCACTTCCAGTTCATGGGGATCGTCGGTGTGGATCGACTGGTTCAGCCGAATCTCCATCTGACCGCCCCCGACCACCGGATCGCCGGTGTAAAGGCGGTGGTGATCCCGGCCGCCCACGTCGCCCACAAGGGCGTTGGCCGGCCCCAGGTCCTGGGAATAAGCCGGCACTCGCAACGCACTGGCCATGGCCGAGGCGCTTGCCGACAACATGCTCCACTTCATCATGGCGCGCCGGGTCAGTTTCGAATGCTTGATCATGATCAACCCTCCGTCTGTTTTTGGTTCTATTCTGACCGTCCCTTTGCGGCCGGGACGGCAACGTTATTCCGCGGCTGCAACCCCGCAGCGCGGTAGCGTATCATGCGCAACCCCGCCGGAGTGATTACAGCCGCTTAAGGCAGCGCATGCACCGAATCGACCCCGCATCGGCAAGTCTTTTCCGGCGCGCCGCCGCAATCTTCTACGACCTGCTGCTGCTGGCCGGACTGATCATGGTGCTGACGCTGGTGCTGGTGCTGGCACGCGGCGGCGAAGCCATTCCGCCGGCGTCGTGGTGGTACGACTTGTTGCTGTTGGGCACGAACTTTGTCTTCTTCGGCATCTCCTGGACCCGCGGCGGCCAGACGCTCGGCGCACGGGCCTGGAAACTGCGCGTCGTTGCCGCGAATGGCAACGATTTGAACTGGCGACAGGCGGCACTGCGATACCTGGCGGCGTGGTTGCTGCTGCTTCCCCCGGGATTCGGATTCATCTGGGCCCGGTGGGACCGTGACGGCCTGTGCTGGCACGATCGACTCTCCGGCACGCGCGTGGTCCGGTTGCCGTAGCACTCGGTACCCGTCAGCGCACCCTCGAAAACGCCAGCGCGTTGACCAGCAGCAGCGCCACGGTGGGCAGCCAGGCGACCACCCGGGGATCCAGGTCGAATACCTGGCCGCTGTTGGCGAAAGCCTGCGCCGTAACGTAGTAGGCCAGCCCGATCAGCAAGCCGATCAGGACCCTGACACCGGTTCCGGCCGAGCGCATGCCGCCGAGCACGAACGGCAGGGCCAACAGGGTCATGAGCGCGACCGAGACGATGTCCGCCATTCGCGCCCAGAAGGCGATCAGGTAGGGGGCTGCGTCCAGGTCGTTGGCCTGCAGGTAGGCGATATAGCGGGTCAACCCGCTGGTATCCAGTAGATCGGCCCGAATCACCGAGAACTCGAGCAGGTCCAGGCTCAGGCCATAGTCCTTGACGGCCAGGCGGTCGGTGCTGGCAGTCACCCCGGATGAGCCTTCAAACACCGTTTCGGCGTAGTTCTCGAGGATCCAGCGGTTGGCCTGATCGATATCTGTGGTATCGGCGTGGGCGATGTGAGTCAGCCCCTGCTCGCCGTCCAGCTCGAACAGATAGACGCCGCCGAAGCCGAAGCCGTTGACCTCCCTGCGCAGGTTGACAATGCGATCGCCGCTTTTCAGCCAGGTCGAGGCGCCGCCCGACGCTAAGTCCTCCGTATCCAGAAGCGCCCGTGTCCGCATGTCCCGGGCGTACACGCTCATCGACGGGGCCAGCGACTCGCCCAGCAGGGCCATCACGATCATCAGCACGACACCGGCCGCCCCAACCGATCCCGCCAGGCGCGCGAGCGAGACGCCGCTGGAGCGCATCACCACCAGTTCGCGCTGCACCGCCAGGTTTCCGAGGCCCACCAGCGCGCCGATCAGCGCGGCTGCCGGCAGCAGCCTCACCACCAGCCGTGGAATCCGCAGCACGACGAAGGCCATGGCATCGCGGATCGTGTACTGAGCCGTACCGACATCGGGTAGCTGGCCCATGAATTCGAATACCGTGCCCACGGAAATCAGCACCGCCATCACCACGAACACGCCCCTGAGCACGGCGGTGGCGACGTAGCGATCCAGTACGTTCATGCCGCAGCGGCTCCCGCCGGCGCCACGCGCCTGGCTCGCGTGAACCATCCGGACTGCCGGGCCAGCAGGACGAGCCCAAGCACGCCGAGCAACACGTGCACCCACCAGACCCCCAGCCAGTCCGGAACCTGCTCGCGCTCGACCCAGGCCCGGGCGATGGACAGCAGGTTCAGGTACGTGATGTAGACGAGGATGCCCACCCCGAGGCGGGCGTAGCGCCCCTCCCTCGGCCGCGACCGGCTCAGCGGTACCGCAAGCAACGCCAACACGAAAAGCGACAGCGGCGACGAGATTCGCCACTGCAGCTCTGCGCGATCGGCCGGGTCCGCCGAACCCGCCAGGGCCGCCAGCGTTTTCGTCTCCACGGGCTGCTCGCCGCCGCTGCGCTCCACCAGGCGCACCGGCATGCCGTGTTCGGCAAATTCGACGATCCGAAAGTTTCTTTCACCGGGCACACCCTCGTAGCGGCGCCCGTCGTAGAGCACAAAGGTCAACTGGCCATCCGCCTCGACCCGGCGTTCGCCGCGAGCCGCGACAATGACCACGACGCCGTTGCCGTCGTTGCGCTGGATGAAGACATCGTGGATCTCGTTGCCTGTTACCTCCTGCGCGTAGATGATCGTCTCGCCCGAATCCGGGCTCGTGAACGTGCCGGCTTCCAGCACCCCGATCTCCAGCGATTCCTGGGCCTCAAGTCGAATCTGTTCCACCTGCCGTGAAGCCTCCGGCGTACCGACCAACGATAACCACGCCACGGTCGTGGAGAGAATCAGGGTCAGCACGCTGATCGGGATCAGGAGACGGGGAGGCCCTACCCCGCAGGCTTCAAGCGCAACCATCTCCGAGTCCCGGTTCATGCGGGCCAGCGCCAGCAGGATACCCAGGAACAGGCCGATCGGCGCGAGCCAGGTGATGTACTGCAGGGACGTCAGGGCCAGCACCGCGAACACGGCGCTTCGCGGCAGTTCGTTGCCGGCCGCGTCGTCCAGGGTTTCGGCGAACTGATTGCTCATGAAAATGACGACGAGGACCGTCGTCACGATCAACCACGAGGAAAACGTTTCTCGAAGGACGTAGCGGGATATCAGGTGCACGGTGGAACGGGTTTCAAAGTGCCTGAGGCAACGAGTACACTTAGCGCCCCTTCGGGCGGCTTTTCGACACGATAGCACAACCCCGCGGCGGGGCGGCGAGCCGGTTGCGACTGCTGTGCGCCCGTCCCGAGCCCCAGATGCACAGGAGAACTTGACATGCACTTTTCCGTTACGACTGGTTCATCCGCCACAGAGGCGACCGGTTGCGCGATTCTGCCCCTGTTCGAGAACGGGTCGCTGGCGGCTGCGACCCAGGCCGTGGATGACGGCTGCGGGGGCGCCTTGAGCCGGCTCGTGGAGACCGGCGACGCATCCGCGAAGCCGGGGCGGACGCTGCTGGTACCCGGTCTTGAAGGTATCGGGGCCGACCGAGTGCTCCTGGTCGGGTGCGGCAAGGAAGACAATTTCGACGCGAAGGCGCTGAACCGGGCTGTCGCCTCCGCAGCGGCGGCCTTGAGCCGAACCGGCGTTACCGATGCCGTCAGCTACCTTTCCCGGGACGGCGCCGGCGGCGTGGATGCCTACTACGCCGCGCGCATCACGGTGACCTCGGCCAGCGGCGCCCTGTATCGCTTCGACGAACTCAAGAGCGAAGCGCCGCAAGACAGTGCTCTGACACGATTCGCCATTGCATCGGCCACTTCCGAGGCGGCCGAAGCCGAACGGGGCGCAACCGATGGCCAGGCAATCGCCGCGGGCGTCAAGCTCGCCCGCGACCTGGGCAATCGGCCTGCGAATGTCTGCACGCCATCCCACCTGGCCGACGAGGCTCGCGCATTGGCCGAGCGTTTCGAACACCTGGAAACGGAAGTCCTGGACGAAGACGATATGCAGCGTCTGAAAATGGGTGCGCTGCTCTCCGTGACACACGGCGCCGAGGAACCGGCCCGCCTGATCGTCATGCAGTACAACGGCGCCGACAGCCAGACCGCGCCGGTGGCAATCTGCGGCAAGGGGGTCACCTTCGATACCGGTGGAATCTCCATCAAGCCGTCCGCCAAGATGGACGAAATGAAATTCGACATGTGCGGAGCCGCAAGCGTCATCGGCACCATGGCCGCGCTCGGCGAATTGCAGCCTCGGATCAACGTCGTGGGCATCGTCCCGGCCTGCGAGAACATGCCGGGCGGGCGGGCCACCCGCCCGGGCGACATCGTCACCAGCATGTCCGGCAAGACCGTGGAAGTCCTCAACACCGACGCCGAAGGCCGCCTGATCCTCTGCGATGCGCTGACCTACGCCGCCCGGTACGAGCCCAGTATCCTGCTGGACGTGGCGACACTTACGGGTGCATGCGTCGTCGCCGTCGGCCACCTCTACACGGGTCTCTTCGCACATGACGAGGAACTCGCCGCCAACCTGCTGGCAGCCGGCAACCGATCCCTGGATCCGGCCTGGCGGCTGCCCGTCGATGACGAGTACGGCGAGGGGATGCGCAGCAACTTTGCCGATTTCGCCAATATCGGCGGCCGTTACGCCGGCGCCAGCATCGGTGCGCAATTCCTGTCCCGATTCGTGGACGATACGCCCTGGGCGCACCTGGACATCGCCGGCGCCGCCTGGCATCCCTCCGGCAAACGCAAGGGGGCAACGGGCCGGCCGGTGCCGCTGCTGGTGGACTTCCTGCTCAATCAGCAATGACAGGGAGCTACTGCCGCAGATATTCGACAACCTTGCCGAACAGGAATATGGACTCGACAAGGCCATCCCGGATTGCATCAACGGACTAGAGCAGCGTGACCCGGATCGATTTCTATATCCTGTCCACCGACAACCTGGACGCACGGCTCAGGGTCGCCTGCCGGATCGCGCAGAAGGCCGTGCAGCAGCGGCATCACGTCTTCGTCAACGCAGCCGATGAGGCGGACGCCAACCGGCTGGACGATCTGCTCTGGACGTTCTCCCAGGGCAGCTTCATTCCCCACCTCGTCGCCGGACGGGGCGCGGCAGCGGACGGCGACGAACCGGTGGTAATCGGCGTCGGCGATACGGATTCCGCCGACGATCCGCCCGCCGAGGCCGGCGAACACTGGGATGTAATGATCAATCTGGCGCAGGAAGTACCGGGGTTTTTCAGCCGCTATGCCCGCGTCGCCGAAGTCGTCGACGCCGACCCGGCCCGCAGAACCCAGGGACGTCAGCGCTACCGCTACTATCAGGACCGGGGCTACAAGCTGGAAACCCATCCCATCTGACACGGCCATGAACGAACCCAGAAAAGGCTACCACCCCGAAGCGATCGAATCCCGGCATTACCGGCGCTGGGAACAGTCGGGTTATTTCCGCCCGTCGGGGCATGGCAAGAGCTATTGCATCGTCATACCGCCGCCCAACGTGACCGGTACCGTGCACATGGGCCACGCCTTCCAGTACACCATCATGGATGCCCTGATCCGCTATCACCGGATGTGCGGCGACAACACGCTCTGGCAGATGGGAACCGACCACGCCGGCATCGCCACGCAGATGGTCGTGGAGCGACTGCTGGACGCCGAAGGCCGGTCGCGGCGGGAACTGGGGCGGGACGCCTTCGTGCGCCGGGTGTGGGAATGGAAGGAACACTCCGGGAACACCATCTCCAGGCAGATCCGGCGGCTGGGCGCTTCGGTGGACTGGTCCCGCGACCGCTTCACCATGGACCCGGAACTCTGCGAGGCGGTCACCGAAGTCTTCGTACGACTCTACGAGGAAGGGCTGATCTACCGCGGCAAGCGGCTGGTCAACTGGGACCCGGTGCTGCACACCGCGATTTCGGACCTTGAAGTGCTGGTCACGGAAGAAACCGGGAAGATCTGGCGGTTTCGATATCCGCTCATCGACAGTGACGACTACCTGGTGGTCGCCACCACGAGGCCCGAGACGATGCTGGGCGATACGGCCGTCGCCGTGCATCCCGACGACGAGCGCTATCGGCACCTTGTCGGCCGGGAAGTGCTGCTGCCACTGGCCGGGCGGCGGATCCCCGTCATTGCCGACGACTACGTCGACCCCGAGTTCGGCACCGGGTGCGTGAAGATCACCCCGGCCCACGACTTCAACGACTTTCAGGTCGGCCAGCGACACGGCCTGGAGGCCATCAACATATTCGACGAGTCCGCCTCGCTCAACGACGCCGTTCCGGCACGCTTCCGCGGACTGGACCGATTCGACGCCCGGGAGCGAGTCCTGGAAGAACTGCAAGCCGAACGGCTGCTGGACGGAGTCCAGGATCACCGCCACATGGTGCCCCGCGGCGATCGCAGCGGGGCGCTGGTCGAACCCCTGCTGACGGAGCAGTGGTATGTGCGCACGGGCCCGCTGGCCGAACCTGCGATTGCGGCGGTGGAGGACGGCAGCATCCGGTTCGTCCCCGAGAACTGGTCCAGAACCTATTTCGAGTGGATGCGCAACATCGAGGACTGGTGCATTTCCCGCCAGTTGTGGTGGGGACACCGTATCCCGGCCTGGTACGACGACGAGGGTCGCGTGTACGTGGGCCGGAGCGAGGAGGAGATCCGCACTGAACACGGCCTCGGCGCGGAGATTCCGCTGCGCCAAGACGACGATGTGCTCGACACCTGGTTTTCCTCGGCGCTGTGGCCGTTTTCCACGATGCACTGGCCCGCGGGCTCGAGGGAACTTGAGAGCTTCTATCCGACCCGGGTCCTGGTCACCGGATTCGACATCATCTTCTTCTGGGTGGCGCGGATGATCATGATGGGACTGAAGTTCATGGGTGACGTGCCGTTCTCGGATGTCTACATCCATGGGCTCGTGAGAGACCAGTCCGGGCAGAAGATGTCCAAGTCCAAGGGCAATATCCTCGATCCCCTCTTCATCGTCGACGGCGTGGACCTTGAAACGCTGGTCCGCAAGCGAACCGAAGGCATGATGCAGACGCACCTGAAGGAACGCATCGAGGCGAGCACGCGCGAGGAGTTCCCCGACGGAATCGCGGCCTACGGTGCGGACGCGCTTCGCCTCACCTTCGCGTCGCTTGCGACCACCGGGCGCGACGTCAGCCTGGACATGGGCCGGGTTGAGGGCAGCCGCAACTTCTGCAACAAGCTCTGGAACGCCGCCTCTTACGTATTTTTTCATGTGCAGGCCCCGCTTCCCGATGAGCCGTTGCAGTACACCACCGCGGACCGCTGGATACGATCGCGGCTGCGCACCCTGATCGAGCGGGTGCAACGGACGTTTGCCGAATACCGCTTCGATCTGGCCACCCAGGCGCTGTACGAATTCACCTGGCACGAGTTCTGCGACTGGTACCTGGAGATGACCAAGACCGTCCTGAACGACCCGGACGCGCCACGGGAAAAGGTCCAGGCCGCGCAGCGGTGCCTTGCGGACGTGCTGGGGGCGCTGCTGCGGCTGCTGCACCCGGTCATTCCCTTCGTGACCGAGGAATTGTGGCTCAAGCTGGCCGCGCAGACCGGCCGCGACAGCGACACCATCATGCTGGAAGCCCAGCCTCTACCGGAGTCGTTCGATGCCGACCCCGAGGCCGAAGCGGAAATCGACTGGTTGAAGGCGTTCGTCATGGGGGTCCGGCAGGTTCGGGGCGAGATGTCGATCGCCCCGGGCAAGCGGCTTCCGGCCCGTCTCGCCGGCGCCACGGACCTGGACCGTGCGCGCGTTCGCCAACACGAATCGCTGCTGAAGAACCTGGCCCGCCTGGACGATATCGGCTTTGTCGAATCGGCGGACGAGGTGACGGGCGCGGCCACCGCCCTGGTGGGCCAGATGACGATTCTCGTCCCCCTGGAAGGGCTGATCGACATGGCGGCGGAACGCGCCCGGCTGAGCAAGCAGATCCAGCGGGCATCGCACGACCGTCAGCGCAGCGGGCAGAAGCTCGCCAACCCGAAGTTCCGGGCCAATGCGCCGGCAGAGGTCGTGAACCGGGAGCGGGAACGGGCGGCGGCCCTCGACGAGCGCCTCGAGCAGCTCAGAGAACGTCTGTCTCGTCTATCTCCCTGAGTGCATCGCGGATTCCGGCCGCGAAAATGACCGCATCTTCCCGGCCGCCGTGGGCCTGGTAGTAGGACGGGCGCACACCGATCTGCTCGAAGCCGGCCGCGGTGTAGAGGCTGATCGCGGCGGCGTTGGAAGGGCGAACCTCCAGAAAGGCCCGCTCGACGCCCAGCGAGTCGGCGCGGATGCACAGCGCGCGCAGCAGTTGCCGGCCGAATCCGCGCCGTTGCAATTCCGGGTGCACGCACAGATTCAGGATATGCGCCTCGCGGGCCGCCACCGACATGATGGCGTAGCCGTTGATATCGCCCTCGGCCACCAGCACCAGGCATTGGTAACCCGCCAGCAGACAGTCCCTGAAAATGCCCGGGCTCCACGGGAATTCATAGCTGGCCTGCTCGACCGCGGCCACGCCCCGCAGGTCCCGGGTCGACATCGTGCGAATCTCGATTCGCGGTTGCAGCGCAGCGATCATCAGGGATCTTTCAAAAGGCGTTTCACGCTTTTCAGGTCTTCCCACGACCTGGACTTCTGCAGCGGGCTGCGCAACAGGTAGGCCGGGTGGTAACTCACCACCAGCGGCGTGGATTGGCTGCCGTACTCGAACGTGCGCCCCCTCAGGCGGCCGATGGGCGCATCGGACTGCAACAGCCACTGCGCGGCGACCCGGCCCAGCGCCAGGATGACCCTGGGCTGCAACAGGTCGATCTGACGTTGCAGGTAGGGCGTGCAGGTCGCCTGCTCGTCGGTCCTGGGATCGCGATTGTTGGGAGGCCGGCACTTGAGAATATTGGCGATGTACACCTCCTCGCGGGCGAGATGGATCGCGGCCAGCATGGCATTGAGCAACTTCCCGGCGCGGCCCACGAAGGGTTCGCCCCGGCGGTCTTCTTCCGCCCCCGGGGCTTCGCCGATGATCAGCAGATCCGCAGTCCGGCTGCCGACGCCGAAAACGGTCTGGGTGCGGCCTTCATGCAGGGCGCACCTGGTGCAGGTGCGCACCGTCTCCTGCAGGTCGCTCCACTCGACAGCACGCCCATTCCCGGCAGTATCGGGTGCACCCGGGGTGGGCGCCGCCTCCTGCGAGTCGGTTCCCCCGGCATCTGCCGGCTGGACTTCGTCGGCTGCCGGCTCAGGAACGGCGGCCTCCCGCAGCACCCAGACTGGGATGCCCATCGCCTCCAGATACTGCTCCCGCATCCCAGGATTGGTCATCGGGATCCTCGGAGCCTTTCATGGGCGCGAGCTTAACATGGTTGCGCGGCCCCGATTGACGCGCCAGCGGGTCGAATACCCTACAATGCGCGGGTTCGGAAACAAGGCAAGGGAAGGCATGCGGCTCTCTCAATTACCCCTCACGACCTTCAGGGAAGCACCGTCGGATGCGGAGGTGACCAGTCATCAGCTCATGCTGCGCGCCGGCCTCATCCGCCGGCTTGCGTCCGGGCTGTATAGCTGGCTTCCCCTGGGCGTTCGCGTGCTGCACAGGATCGAGCGGATTGTGCGCGAGGAAATGAACCGGGCCGGGGCGCTGGAAGTCTCGATGCCCGGCGTCCAGCCCGCGGAACTGTGGCGTGAATCGGGACGCTGGGAGGACTTCGGCCCCGAATTGCTGAGGCTCAAGGACCGGCACAAGCGCGCCTTCTGCCTGGGGCCCACCCATGAGGAGGTCATCACCGACATCGCCCGGACCGAGCTCAAGAGCTATCGGCAGCTCCCGGTGAACTACTACCAGATACAGACCAAGTTCAGGGACGAGATCCGGCCCCGGTTCGGTGTCATGCGGGCACGGGAATTCGTGATGAAGGACGCCTACTCGTTCGATCTGGATGAAGAAGGCCTGGAAGAAGCCTACCAGGTCATGCGCCGCGCCTACTCCAGGATCTTCGATCGGCTGCAACTGAATTACCGGATCGTTCAGGCCGACTCCGGCGCGATCGGCGGCAGCCAGTCCGAGGAGTTCCACGTACTCGCCGATTCGGGCGAAGACGCCATCGCCTATTCGGAGGCGGACGGCTTTGCCGCCAACGTGGAAATGGTCCCGGTCGTGCCGGGCGCCGAACTGCACCCCGCCGCGCCCTCTCAGGAGTTGCGCAGCATCGCCACACCGGGTGTGCGCAGCATCGCCGACCTGTGCGAGTTTCTTGAATCGACGCCCCGGCAGTGCCTGAAGACCCTGCTGGTAGCGGGCGCCGAGACCGCGGCCGTGGCGCTTGTACTGCGCGGCGACCACGAGTTGAATGTCCACAAGGCCCAGGCGCTGGATGCCGTCGCCACACCGCTTCGCATGCTGTCGGCGGCGCAGGTCGAGGACGCGGCAGGCGTCGCTCCCGGGTCGCTGGGTCCGCTCGGCCTGGATCTGCCCACCTGCGTCGATCGGTCGGCAGCCCGGCTCAGCGACTTCGCATGCGGGGCCAATCGGGCCGAATACCACTACACGGGCGTCAACTGGGCCCGGGATCTGCCCCTGCCCGCGGTTGCGGACCTGCGCAACGTCACTTCAGGGGATCCCAGCCCGGGCGGCGGCGGGCCGCTGACCGTCGCCCGCGGCATCGAGGTGGGCCACATTTTTCAGCTTGGCACCAAGTACAGCACGTCCATGGGCGCCACCGTACTGGACTCCGGCGGCCGCCCCCGCACCATGCAAATGGGCTGCTACGGCATCGGCGTGACGCGCGTTGCGGCGGCGGCCATCGAACAGAGCAACGATGCACGCGGCATCATCTGGCCGGATGCCATCGCCCCGTTCGACGCCATCATCATTCCGATCAACCTGGACCGGTCGTACCGGGTGCGCGAGGCCACCGACGAAATTGCCGGGCGGTTGCAGGCCGCGGGCCTGGAGGTACTGGTGGACGACCGCGATCAGCGGCCCGGTTCGAAGTTCGCAGATGCCGACCTGATCGGGATCCCCCACCGCCTGGTCATCGGGGAAAGAGGTCTCGACCGCGGCGAGATCGAGTACAAGTCGCGCCGCGAGAGTGAGGTCGAGATGGTCCCGCTGGACTCACTCGAGCAGTTCATGGCGTCGAAACGGGCCTGACCTGAACCTGGAGATCAGCCAATCCGGAATCCGGGCGCCACGGGATCGTTCCACTCCTGGACTTCCACCCCCGTCACCCTGGCGCCCGACGGACCGCCCCACAATGAGCCGCA
>Ga0209021_1003990_pt1 | contig 11303 bp, 8 predicted proteins | sample PinacodermFT_FD_187299 | JGI IMG/M metagenome (GOLD analysis project Ga0209021, IMG submission 187299) | Host-associated microbial community of the marine sponge Aplysina aerophoba from Gulf of Piran - sponge pinacoderm, lysed by freeze-thaw... | ecosystem: Host-associated > Porifera > Sponge >... | reverse complement strand
TAGTTGTCAACCTTCGCGAATACAGTGCTCGATTATGTTGTTCGGGCATGGGGGCAGCCGCAGCGGTAACGCCCGCCATCCGGACGACAATGAGGCAACGCCGATAGCGGGGACGTGGAAGATGGCGCAGAACAACATCGGCAAGATCAGGAGCGGCGAAAACCAGCAGGGCGGCGCCGGCACCGATATCCTTGACATGGGATCCGGCGACGACACCGGTGGCAATGCCGGCGACTACTACAATATCATTCTCGGCGGCAGCGGCGATGAAGACATCACCGCCGAAGGCCTCAAGGAAGATGTGTTCGGTGGCAGCGGCGACGACACGATCACTTTTACGGGCCTGGGCGGTCTGGTCTATGGCGGCACCGGCAACGACACCCTCCTCGGCTCGAACCATGGGTTCAGCCGCGACGATCTCTATGGCGGCGCCGGCAATGACATCATCGATGGCCGCGGCGGAGCCGACGACATCTACGGCGGGGCCGGCGACGACGACCTGACCGGCGGCAGCGGCGCGGATGTCTTCCATTTTTCGGCAGGCCACGGAAACGACACGATCCGGGACTTCAACGCCGCAGGAGGCGACAAGATCAGTCTGCGCGGCTTCGACAAGACCATCACCTGGGAGGAGCTGCGCTCGAAGTTCGCGACGGTCACGGACCCGAACGACGACACCGCCGTGACCGGCGTGCAGATCGACCTCAGCGACTGGGGCGGCGGCACGGTCACTCTGAAGGGCGTCACCTCCGTCTCCGACCTGACCTCGAGCATGTTCTACGGCCTCGACAAGATCGCGGGCGGGGACGGAAACGACTATCTCGAGGGCGGCTCAAGCGACGACACACTCACCGGCGGCGGCGGGGCCGACACCTTCACCTTCGTGGAGGGCCACGGCAACGACACGATCGCCGACTTCGACATTGCCAGGGACAAGATCGACCTTTGCTACTTCGATCATGTGATCACCTGGGCGCAGTTGCAGGCGGCGATGACGGATGTCGCGGACGACGTGCAGACGACCGGTGTGGACGAAACCGCCACGGTCATCGACCTCAGCCAGTGGGGCGGCGGCACGATCACTCTGAAGGGCGTCACGTCCTCCCAGCTTACCGCCGGCAATTTCGATCTTTACTCTCTTGAGGGAGGCGACGGCAACGACTGGATCGCTGGCGGGACCAGCGACGACACGATGTCGGGCGGCGGCGGGGCCGACACCTTCGTGTTCGTCGAGGAGAGCGGCGCCGACACGATCACCGATTTCGACATTGCCAAGGACAAGATCAACCTTTGCTACTTCGAGGCGGCGATTTCATGGGAAGATCTGCAGGCGGCGATGACCGCGGTCGGGGACGATACCCAGACGAGCGACGTCGACGAAACGGCCACAATCATCGACCTCAGCGACTGGGGCGGCGGCACGATCACCCTCGAGGGTGTCGCGAAATCCTCGCTCACCGCCAAGATGTTCCTGCTTCCGAACGGCTACGCCCGCTCCTATGAATACGGCGACTCGGACGACAACACGATCGACGGCGGAGCTGGCAATGACACGGTCTTCGGACAGGAAGGCAACGATGCGCTGACCGGCGGCAAAGGCGCAGACTGGCTGTTCGGGGGCGAAGGCGACGACACGCTGGATGGCGGCGAAGGCGATGACCTCCTGTTGGGTGGGGAAGGCGCCGACACGCTGACCGGCGGCGGAGGAGACGACGAACTCGTTGGCGGCGAAGGCAACGATACGCTGACCGGCGGCGCCGGCGCCGACACGTTCGCCTTCGGAGACGACGGCGGCAACGACACGATCACCGACTTCGATACCGCCAACGACAATATCCACCTGACAATGCTCTCCCAGACCGTCACCTGGGGGCAGCTGCAGTCGAAGATCGCGACCGTCACCGACCCGGACGACGCCAATGTCGTGACCGGCCTGAAGATCGACCTGAGCGACTTCGGCGGCGGCACGATCGTCCTGCAGGGCCTGACATCCGTCTCCGACCTGACCGAGGACATGTTCGTTCTCGATAGGATCACGGGCGGCAGCGGTAACGATACGCTCCGGGGCGGCAGCAGCGACGACACGATGACCGGCGGCGCCGGCAACGACACGATGACCGGCAATGACGGGGACGACACCTTCGTCTTCGCCTCCGGCCACGGCAACGATACGGTCACGGACTTCACCGATGGCGAGGACCTGATCGACCTCACCGCCTTCACCGGGATTACGGGCTTCGGCGACCTGACGGTCACGCAAGTGGGCGACGACGTGAAAATCGACCTGTCGGGCCAGACCGGAGGCGGCTCGATCACGCTCCAGGATTTCACGCTCGCCGACCTGGGCGCGACCGACTTCGTCTTCTACGAGGCGCCGCCGGACGGCGGCTGAGCGGCTGGCGCAGCTGAATGCCAATGACCGTGTTGGCAGGGGCCTGTCACGGCAGGCACGATCACGCTTGTCACAGCCACGTGCCTCGGTCGCCCGGTATCGGCCCGCGCCTCTGCATAAACGGGCCTGGAAGCCCGGGTGCGCAATGTGCGTTGAAACAGATGGTTACGGCCATGCTGTATCTTTCTTCGCCGCCCGACCGCACTCAGAGCAAACCGTTATTCCAGCTGCGAGCAAATGAACATTGCTCCCGCTCTTTCGTAAACGAAGTGGCAGCTTGAGCGACGAACACCGTCACGGCGGCAAGGAAATCCGCGCGGCCCTTGCGGAGAGCCGGAGGCTCTTCGTTTCCTGCGGCCTGTTCAGCGTCGCCGTGAACCTGCTGATGCTGACCGGGCCGCTGTTCATGCTCCAGGTCTATGACCGGGTGCTGACCTCGCGCTCCGAGGCGACCTTGGTCGCGCTCATCGGCATCGTTGCGTTCCTGTTCCTGATGATGGGCGTGCTCGACCATGCCCGCGCGCGGGTGATGGCGCGCGCCGGCGCGCGCCTGCAGGAGCGGCTCGATTCGCGGGTGCTGCGGGCCGTGCTCAGCCGGGCCGTGTCTCCGGCGGAGCGCGCCCGGCCGGAGACGGGCCTCCGCGACCTCGATACCATCCAGCGCTTTGCCTCCGGGCCGGGGCCGTTCGCCTTCTTCGATGCGCCCTGGACGCCGATCTTCCTGTTCGCGCTGTTCACGTTCCACTGGATGCTGGGTCTTCTGGCGGTCTTCTCCGGCCTTCTTCTGCTTCTCATTGCGCTCCTCAACCAGCTCGGGACCTCCAGGATCCAGGGCGAGGCGGGGGAAGCGGCCGCTCGGTCGGCGCATTTCATCGAGCAGATGCGGGCCGGCAGCGAGACGGTGCAGGGGCTCGGCATGCAGGATGCGGTGGTGTCCCGCTCGCGGGCCCTGCGGGGTGAGATGCTCGACCGGCTGTTGTCGATATCGGATCGGAACGGCCTTTTCAGCGTCACCTCGCGGACGCTGCGCCTGTTCCTGCAGTCGATGATGCTCGGGCTCGGCGCCTGGCTGGCGATCCAGGGCCAGGTGACGCCCGGCATCATGATCGCGGCGTCGATCCTGCTGGGCCGGGCGCTCGCGCCGATCGAGCAGGCCGTGATGCAATGGCCGTCGTTCCAGCGGACGCTGGCGGCCCGGCGTTCGCTGGCGACCCTGCTTGCAGAGACGCCGCCGGAGCCCGACCGCACGGAGCTGCCGGCCCCGCGCGCCCTCGTCGAAGTTCAGAACCTTGTGGTGGCCCCGCCGGGGGCGAAGACGGCACCGGTGCGCGGCGCCTCCCTCAAGCTGGAGCCGGGGCAGGCGGCAGGCATCGCCGGCCCGTCGGCGTCGGGCAAGTCCACCCTGGCGCGGGCGCTTGCCGGCGTGTGGCGGCCATATGGCGGCTCCGTCAGGCTGGACGGCGCAGAGCTGGAGCATTACGGCGACACGCTCGGCCGCTATGTCGGTTATCTGCCCCAGGAGGTCGTGCTGTTCGAGGGCACGGTGGCGCAGAACATCGCCCGGTTCTCGCCGGATGCCAGCGACGAGGACGTCGTCGACGCCGCCAAGCGCACTGGCGGGCACGAGATGATCCTCGGCCTTCAGGGCGGCTACGATTTCCAGGTGTCTGCGGGTGGGGCCGCGCTTTCCGGCGGACAGCGCCAGCGCATCGCGATGGCGCGGGCGTTTTACGGCTCACCGGCCCTTGTCGTCATGGACGAGCCCGATTCCAATCTCGACGCGGATGGAACGATGGCGCTCGCCCGCGCCGTGGAGGGCCACAAGAAGCGCGGGGGAACGGTTGTGATCGTCGCCCACCGCCACGGGGCGTTCGCACAGTGCGACATCGTCTATCTGATGGAGAACGGCCGCCCGGTGCCGGCGACTTCGGGGCGCAGTTCGGCTCCGGTGCGCCAGCTGCAGTCCGGCCGCCGCTACCGCCCGGGCCAGCCGGCGCGGCAGGCGGTAAAGAAGCCGGCCGCGGGCGGGAAGGTCGCCGCGCCCGCTGAAGCGGCAGGGAGTGTCCGGTCGGTCAGCCGGGAGGAGCAAATGGCGGCCGCCATCGCCCGGGTAACCGGCAGCCGGGGCCGCGCGGGCGAACGGGGGCCAGCTGTCGGCGCAGCCGCGAACAGGGACCGGCCGCTGTGAGCGAAGTCCGGTTTTCGGCCAGGAGGGCCGTCATTCTGGGTTTCGGGGGGCTTGGCGTCCTGCTGGCGGGGTTGGCGGGCTGGGGGGCGTTCGCCTCGATCGCCGGCGCCGTGATCGCCACCGGTCAGGTTGCGGTCGAGAGCCGGAACCAGGCGGTGGAGCATATCGACGGCGGCACTGTCAGTGAGGTGCCGGCGCGTGACGGCGACACGGTCGAGCAAGGCGATGTGCTGCTGCGTTTTTCAGCTTCGCTGCTGCGCTCCGAAGAGGCGATCCTGAAGGCCCGGTACGTCGAGTTCGCGGCGAGGCGGAACCGGCTGGAGGCCGAGTACCGGGGAAGGGACGCCATCTCCTGGGACCCCGGCCTGACCGCGCTGGCGGAAGAGGACCCGAAATTCCGCGATGCGATGACAGGCCAGGAGCGGCTGTTCCGGGCGCGCAGGGCGGCAAGCGCCGGCGAGGCCGCCCGGCTGCGGGAGAGGATCGGGCAGACCCACGGGGAAATCCAGGGGCTTGAAGTCCAGGCGGTGGCTCTCGGCCACCAAAGCAAGTTGATCGCCCGCGAACTGGAAGCACAGCGCCAGCTCTACAAGAAGGGTCTGACCCGGATTTCGCCGGTTCTCGCGCTCGAGCGCGCGGCGCGGGGTCTCGAAGGCACTGCGGGCGCGATCGCCGCGGACATTGCACGGGCGCGGGGCCGGATCGCGGAATACGAGATCGCGATCCTGCAGATCGAAGCCAAACGCATCGAGAAAGCGGAGGAAGAGGCCCGGCAGGCGAAGGCCGGCGAGAACGAGGTTCTGGAACAGCTGGCCTCCGTGCGCGACCGCCTGGGCAGAAGGGAAGTGCGCGCGCCGGTCTCGGGCACGGTGTTCGGCGCAACCGTGTTCGCGCCGGGCGAGGTCGTACGGCCCGGCGAACCGATCATGCAGATCGTGCCGAGGGATTCGGGACTGATCGTGATCGCCCGCATCGCCCCGATCTATGTGGACCAGGTGTATCCGGGCCAGGAGGCGGTTCTCAGGTTTTCGGCCTTCCAGATGCACCAGACGCCCGAATTTCCGGGGCGCGTGGTGCGGGTGTCGGCGGATGCCGTTCATGACGCGGAGTCCGGCCAGTCCTGGTACGAGGTCGAGCTTGCCCTGGCTCCGGCGGAAGACGGCGCGGTTGGAGGCAACCCCCTGCAGGACCGGGCGCCGTTGCCGGGAGGGCTGCTGCTCGCGCCCGGTATGCCGGTCGAGGTCCATATCAGGACCGGGGAACGATCGGTGCTCAGCTATCTCGCCAAGCCGATGGCCGATTTCTTCGAGCGCGCAATGCGCGAGGAATGAGCGGGCCGTGAGCGAACCGATCCCGATCGACCGGACGCTTGAAATATCGCTTGTCAACGACTTGCGGGAGATCGCCGGCGTCGCTGCGCGGATCGACGAGTTCTGCGAGGGCCGCTCCCTGCCGCCCCAGATCGCCTATGCGGTCAATCTCGCCATAGACGAGCTGCTGACCAACGCCATTACCAACGGATACGGCGACGACGACCCGCACCGCGTCGAGATCGTCCTGCGCGAGGAGGCGGACGCATTGGTCGTCATCATCGTCGATGACGGGGTGGCCTTCGATCCCACCGAGGCGCCGACGCCGGACGGAGGAGGCTCGCTCGACGATTCCTCCATCGACGGCCTCGGATTCCTGCTCGTAAGGCAGATGATGGACGGCGTCGAATACCGGCGCCTGCAGGGTTGCAATATCGTGACCCTCACCAAGAGGACGGAAGCCGGGGCGGATACTGTGCCCGAGCCCGGGCCTTCGCCGGGCTGAGCGGGCCGCCGCGCCGGCTATCGCGACTTGCGGACGACCAGGGTTTTCGGCCGCCGCTCCTGCGCGGTCCGGAACAGTGAGAAGCTCTGGTTGACGAAGTTCACCGCCCCCGAGATATGGCCCAGATACTCTTCGAGCTCCGGCGTGCGTTCAGCCTCGACGAGCTGGACCGGACGGTCCTGCGGCACGGTTTCGAACTGGCATTAGAACAGCGGCTCGCCACGCGAAAGCCGCAACTCCTTCTCGACATCGTGCCACTCGAACGCCCACATCAGCGGCCTCGGCCAGACGTCGATCGGGTAGCGGCCGCCGAAGATCGTGCCGGGCCAGGGTTCCGCGCGGTAGTGCATGAAGGGTGCTACCTGCGCCATGTAAACCGGCTCGTCCGCGACAAACACATAGGGCAGGCTCAACTGGATCGTCGGACGATCCGGATAGCGCCACTCCCGCTCGTCCGTCACATGAAGGACTGTGGCGAGCTTTCTCGCCCGAACAGGAGAATTCGCGCCCAGCAGGTTGCGCAGGACGGGTTTGCCCTCCTTGTCGCGCGCGAAGCCGAGACGCAGGTCGAACGGGCATTTCACTTCGAATAACCGGCTCTCCAGATTGAGGATGGCCGGGCAGCGGGCCGCCGATTTCGCGTGCTTTTTCCTCGTGTCCACGGAGCGGACGCGGACGGGCGCCTCGTAAATCACACCGCCCCGCTCCTCGGTCAGGAACCAGCCGACCCTGACGGGACCGGAACGCGGCCCCTCCTCGGGCAGGGCATGGGTAATGCGGATGTCCATGGCGCATGGATGGCCGCGAGGAAACCGTAAGTCAATGCACTGCCGGCCGGATTCGCCGGACAGCCACCAGGGCGTGCAGGCCGACTTCTACCGGCATGTGCCCGCGGTCCCGGTTGCCCGGCCTGCCGCATGACCGCCGGTCCGATACCTGTTTAAGCCCCGCAGGCGTTTCGCTTGACAATGGAGAGACTTGAGGCACCGGTCCGGCAGACGCATAAGAAACTCTCATAGGTCTTGTGAGGGAACGGTATTTGTTTCCGATGCCACCGCTGCGATATCCAGTAGGCGTGTGTTTCGGATTGCGGTATTGGCATTTCAACGTCGCCAGGCGCGCCAGGAAAAGCGGGGAGGACCGTCATGTCTGACGAAAACACCCAGGGTACCGAAGAAGAGCCCCAGACTGTAACGGTCCATATCGGCACCGCCGAGGGTGAGAGGTTCGTCGGAGACGACGGCATCGACGTCATCAATATGGGCGGCGGTGACGATGTCGGCCAGGGCCATGGCGGCTTCAACATCGTCAATGGCGGCAGCGGCGACGATATCGTCATCGGCAGCTCCGACGGCCAGGACGTGGTCCTGGGCGGTAGCGGCGGCGACATGATCTATGCCGGCGATTCGGGAAGCGGAATCGTCCGCGGCGGCACGGGCAACGACACCATTCACGGCGCCAACAACTCGTTTGTCCGCGATGTCCTTCTGGGTGACGAGGGCATGGACCAGATCTATGGACATGCCGGGAACGACATCATCTACGGCGGCGCCGACGATGACATGCTGTATGGCGGCAGCGGGATCGACATCATCTATGGCGGTGCCGACGATGACGAGATCGAAGGCGGCGGCCACCTGGATTTGCTGTTTGGCGGCGGGGGCGACGACACGATCGACGGCGGCGCCGGCGATGACTTCATCATCGGCGGCGAGGGCGACGACACGCTGACCGGCGGCACGGGCGCCGACCTGTTCATGTTCGGCCCTGGCCACGGCAACGACACGATCGCCGACTTCGACACCGCAAACGACCGCATCGACCTGAGCGGCCTGGAAAAGAACGTCAGCTGGAGCGACATCAGCAGCAACATCGCGACGGTCACGGACCCGAACGACAGCAATGTCGTGACGGGCGTGAAGATCGACCTGACCAGTTTCGGCGGCGGCACCATCACGCTCAATGGCGTCACGGACACTGCCAGCATTACCGCCGCCATGTTTGACCTGCCGGTCATCGGCGACGATACCGCCAACACGCTGACCGGCGGTTCGGGCGACGACCGGATCGCCGGCAAGGGTGGTGACGATACGCTGACCGGTGGCGATGGCGAGGACGTGTTCGAGTTCAGCGCCGGCCACGGCTCCGATACGATCACGGATTTCGACACCGACAACGACATCATCGACCTGAGCGAGCTGTCCGAGACGGAAATCACGTGGGCGCAGTTGAGTGCGAAGTTCACGGCAGTCGCGGACGATACCAGCACAACGGAGGTCGACGAATCGGGCACGAGCGTCGACCTGTCGGATTGGGGCGGCGGAACCATCATCCTGCGGGGCGTCACGTCCACCGACCTGACGGCAGACATGTTCTGGCTGCCGACCGGCGAGGCGGACGACGACAACGATGTGGCCAAATACCACATCGGCAGCACTGGCGATGACACGATCGATTCCGGCGGCGGCCACGATGTCGTGTTTGGGGCGGAAGGTGACGACGACCTGGACGGTGGCGCCGGCAACGACTGGCTGTTCGGCGGCGAGGGCGATGACGATCTTGACGGCGGCGCCGGGGGAGACTTCCTGTTTGGCGGCGAGGGCGCCGATACGATCGCCGGCGGCACAGGCGACGATCTGATCAGCGGCGATGAAGGCGACGATACGCTGACCGGCGGCACGGGCGCCGATACCTTCCTCTACGCGCCCGCCCACGGCAACGACACGATCACCGACTTCGCCGTGAACGAAGACACGATCGACCTCAGACCGTTCGGCAACATCACGGGCTTCGACGACCTGTCGATCGCGGATGTGGACGATGGCAATGGTGGTACCAATGCCGTGATCACGCTCACGGACGCGGACGGCAACGAGACCACGCTCACACTGGAGGGCGTTGCCAAGAGCGCCCTGGACGGGGACGACTTCGTCTTCTACGACCCCACGGTCGAAGGAACCGCCGGAGCCGACACCCTGGAAGGCCGCTTCGGGAACGACGTCATCACCGGCCTTGCCGGCGACGATACAATCACCGGCGGCTTCGGGGCCGACACGTTCGTGTTCGCTTCCGGCCACGGCAACGACACGATCACCGACTTCAATTACGACGAAGGCGAAGGCGATCTGATCGACCTGACGGCGTTCACTGGCATCACAGGGCTCGCCGACCTGACCATCACCCAAGACGGAGACGATGCGAAGATCGATCTGACTGCCCAGACCGGAGGCGGCACAATCATTCTCGAGGACTTCGATTCCACTGAGCTGACGGCCGACCACTTCATCTTCGACGGAGGTTGATCGGCGGTCGCGGTCTGCAGAGCGGCGGGAGCCGGGAATCGCTACAAGCCGCAAGAGACCGACGACTGTCCAGAAGGCGATCCTGAGACCCAACCGGCCCAGATACTCCACATCGCCCGAACCGACGCCGTGCGCCCAAATTGCCCAATCGAGGGACTCGCGGCCTTGACGCCATGTTCCACCTATCGTCCAGATTGGGCATTCGCGTCTGAAGACATTTGGCCGCGACGGGCCTCGCACCGCTAACGAAACGGTTGTCGTTGCCCCTACACGCTCGGTGTATCCACGGGGTCATGCCGCGAGGCGCGCCCCAAATCCTGGAGAGGAAAGACCAACTCCTGGGCTATGTCCTGCTCGACTACGGGAACGATCACGCGATCGAGCGCGCCGGTTTCCTGTTTCCCAGGCAGAATCCGGCAGTGCACTGGCCCCTGACCGATCTCATTCGTGAGCTGTCCGGCCGGGCCGACCACTCGCTCCCCGGACTTCGCAAAGAGCTTCGTGGCCGCCTCCGTGCGGACCGAACAACCCGCTCGGGTAAGAAGCGGTCGCGGACAGTTCGCAGTGTTCACGGGACTGCCCGGGGCGGGCAAGTCCACGCTCGCGAGCGCCCTTGCAGCGATGCTGCGCGAGGGCGAAGGCCGGCGCGTGACGCTGCTCGACGGGGACGCCGTGGGCAGGCTCCTGTCGAGCGAACGCGGCTTCTCCCGCGAGCACCGCGAGATCAACCTGCGGCGCGTCGGCTTCGTCGCGGGCGAGGTCACCGGGCATGGCGGCATCGCGGTCTGCGCTCTCATCGCGCCCTACGCCGCCAGCCGGCGCGAGCTGCGCCGCAGCATCGAAACGATCGGGGGCTTCGTCAAGGTCCATGTCTCGACCCCGCTCGGGACCTGCGAGGCCAGAGACCCCAAGGGTCTCTACGCAAAGGCCCGCGCCGGGCTCATCGGGGGCCTCACCGGGATCGACGATCCCTGGGAGCCGCCGGAAAACCCGGACGTCGAGATCGACACGACTGACATCCCGCCCGACCTCGCCGTCCGGCGCGTCCTCGCGAAACTCGGGAGCCTGGGATACATCCGCCAAGCCCGCACCCGAACCGGGGCGCCGGCTCACGTCCCGGATCAATCCGCCTCGCACCCACTCGCCGCTCAAAGGCAGCCCGCCTTCCCTTGCGGCCTTCGGCAGACACATACATTTGACAACCGCACTTTTTCGGTAGAATTAGTGTGCAGCGGTCTGATTACATGTGTAGTTATTTTCTTCCCTATGAAACTACCAATATATCTGAAAAATACTGCGAATATGCCCCTGGCGGTGCGATACAACCATTAACCTGTCCGCAGAATGGGGCCGATTTCGGGTCGGACTTCAGGTCGAGGATGACCGGAAATTTCTTATATGACCGATACAAAAACAGTATTGGGCTGAACGGACAGGCTTTGCGACAACAACCGGACAGTCGTTCCCGTCCCGGAGGAAACAACCAGCGACCGGGCGCATCGGGAACAGCGAAGGAGACAGGGAAATGAACCCTCTGAAGACATCGAGACTGGCGGGCATGGTGCTGGCGGCGGGGATCCTGCTGGTCGGCGGGACTCCGGCCGAG
>Ga0209021_1003989_pt1 | contig 11307 bp, 3 predicted proteins | sample PinacodermFT_FD_187299 | JGI IMG/M metagenome (GOLD analysis project Ga0209021, IMG submission 187299) | Host-associated microbial community of the marine sponge Aplysina aerophoba from Gulf of Piran - sponge pinacoderm, lysed by freeze-thaw... | ecosystem: Host-associated > Porifera > Sponge >... | reverse complement strand
ACGTCGACATCCTCGCGCATCTCACGGGCTTCATCGCGGGGTTCGGCGCCGGCGCGGCACTGGCGACGGTGGAGATACCCCGCGAGTCGGACGCGCAACGAACCTGGGGCGCAATAACCGTTGCGGCGCTGGTGCTCTCGTGGATTACGGCTCTGGGTACGGCTTGACCGGCCGTCTCGGCGAACAACTTCAGACCGTGAGCGTGCTCAGCGACAATGGCTATTGGCCCATCGCCTCCGCAATCAAATCCAGGAATTCCGCCTCGCTGGTGACGCGCTCGGTGGCGCGTGCATCCACCGTGTAGCCGAATCGATCCGCAAGCGCCTCGTACTTGGGGCGGCGATGTGCCACGTGGCGCGGGAAGATCCAGCGGACGAATTCGTCCGGAACGATTTCCGCCGGCGAGCCCAGTCCGTTTTCCTCCAGGAACACTTGCAACTGCTCGTCGAGAAATGCTTCCTGGTAGTACATGGGCTTCGGATTCTCGATGGAGCGCCGGATCATCTTGTCTTCCATCGCCTTGTCGGCGCTCAGGTAGACGATGACTGTGTTGCGGGCGAGCACATCCAGCATCTTCGCGTCATCCAGTTCGCAGATGCTTCCCCCGGCGTCGTTGATGAAGTGCTCGTAACCGTAGATCTCGTGGGCCTTCTGGATGAATTGTTCCACGTCGCACATGGCGCCGATCTCGGCCTGCTCGTGCAGCCGCTGGCGCGCCTTGAACTCCTCCACGTTGAGCCCCCCCAGGTCTTCGCGGCCGATCTTGCCGAGAAAGCTGGCCACCGGTGCGAGGTTGTGAACGGTGACGTTGCTGGCGATGTAGATGGAATCGCTGCGCAGCAGATCGCGCAGGAAGTCGACCTGCATGGCCTGGCGCTTGATGTTGTCGAGGATCGGTTCGGCCAGGTACTTGGTACCGATCCGGTAATCGCCCGAATAGTGGAACCACTGGGACTTGGGCAGCTTGTAGGCGAGCGTGGTCTTGCCCACTCCCGACATGCCGAGAAGGGTGATCGCCTTGCGCGGCCATGCCAGGAATTCCGCGCCGGTCATTTTCATGTCGTCGTCCAATCCATCGGGGTGGGCCGATTATACGGCCAGCAGTCCGTGGCAAAGAACGCGGCCGCGGATTCCCGTATGCTTGCGCCATGGGTTCGGACGGCTTTCATCCCGCAGTCGCAAGCTGGTTCCGTGGCCAGTTTGCCGCCGCCACCGCCGTGCAGCAGCGCGCATGGCAGGCGATCGGCGCCGGCTCACATACCCTGATCAGCGCCCCCACGGGATCGGGCAAGACCCTGGCCGCCTTCCTCGCCGTCATCGATTCCCTGGTCAGGCGCGGGCTTGACGGCGGCCTGCCGGACGAAACCCGCGTCCTTTACGTGTCGCCGCTGAAGGCGCTGTCCAACGACATCAACAAGAACCTGCAGGCGCCCCTGGCCGGCATTCGCGACGAGTTGCTGAAGTCGGGATTGCCCGACGTATGCATCCGCGCCCTGGTGCGCACCGGGGACACGACCCAGAGCGAACGCGCCAAAATGCGCCGCCAGTCGCCGCACATTCTCGTCACCACGCCGGAGTCGCTCTACATCCTGCTGACCTCCGAATCCGGGCGCCGCATGCTGGCGACGGTGGAGACGGTCATCGTCGACGAGATCCACGCCCTGGCCGGAAACAAGCGCGGCGCCCACCTGGCCGTGTCCCTGGAACGGCTTGCCGCGCTCTGCGCGCGGGCGCCGACGCGGGTAGGCGTGTCGGCCACCACGAAGCCCATCAACGCCATGGTGGAGTTTCTCGTAGGAACCGACCGTTCGCCCTGCCAGGTCATCGACCAGGGCCACGTCCGCAACTGGGATCTCAAGCTGGAACTGCCGTCGTCGCCGCTGGAGGCGATCATGTCCAACGAGGTCTGGGTGGAGATCTACGATCGCCTGGCCGCGCTCGCGGCGGACCACCGCACCACGATCGTCTTCGTCAACACCCGCCGGCTGGCCGAGCGCGTCGCCCGTCACCTGGCGGACCGGTGCGGGGAGGATCAGGTCACCTCCCATCACGGCAGCCTCTCCAGGGAACACCGGCTGAAGGCGGAGGACCGGCTCAAGGCCGGCAAACTCAAGGTGCTGGTCGCCACGGCATCGCTGGAACTGGGTATCGATATCGGTGAAGTGGACCTGGTGTGCCAGCTCGGTTCTCCCCGCGGCATCGCCAGGCTGCTGCAGCGGGTAGGGCGCTCCGGTCACGGCGTCGACCGCGTGCCCAAGGGGCGGCTGATGCCGCTGTCCCGCGATGAATTGGTCGAGTGCGCCGCGCTGCTTGACGCTGTCTCAAGGGGCGAACTGGACGCCATCGCCTTGTGCCGCAAGCCGCTGGATGTGTTGAGCCAGCAGATCGTCGCCGAAGTGAGCATGCAGGAGTGGGAGGTGGACGCGCTGTTCGAACTCATCACCGGCAGCACGCCGTTCCGCGATCTCTCCCGCCGCGTCTACCTGGACGTTGTGAAGATGCTCGCCAACGGTTTCACCACCCAGCGCGGCCGCCGCGGCGCCTACCTTCACCACGACCGGGTCAACGGCCGGTTGCGGCCCAGGCGGGGGGCTCGGCTGACGGCGGTGACCAATGGCGGCACGATACCGGACCAATTCGATTTTGACGTCACGTTGCTGCCCGGCGAACTCTCTGTCGGCACGCTGAACGAAGATTTCGCGTTCGAGAGCATGCCGGGCGATATCTTTCAGCTCGGCAACACCTCCTACCGGATTCTCAAGGTTCATTCCGGCAAGGTCTTCGTCGAGGATGCCCGCGGGCTGCCGCCCACCATTCCATTCTGGTTCGGCGAGGCCCCGGGGCGAAGCGACGAACTTTCCACGGCGGTTTCGCGCCTTCGCATGGAGGTCGACGAGGCACTGGAGAAAGAGACCGTTGCCGGCGTGGCCGAACGACTTGCGGCCGGCCACGGGTTGCCACTTCCTGCGGCGGAGCAGTTATGTGAATACCTGGGCGCGGCCCGCGCCGCCCTGGACGGGCTGCCCACGGCGCAGCGCATCGTCTTCGAGCGTTTTTTCGACGAGGCCGGTGACACTCACATCGTGGTGCATTCTCCCTACGGCTCGCGGCTCAATCGCGCCTGGGGCCTGGCGCTGCGGAAACGCTTCTGCCGACGATTCAACTTCGAACTTCAGGCGGCGGCGCTGGAAGACGCCATCGTCATCTCGCTGGGCGTCGTGCACAGTTTTCCACTGGAGGAAGTGGTCCGCTACCTGGCAAAAGCCACTGTCGCGGACGTACTCACCCAGGCCGTGCTCGACGCACCCATCTTCCCGGGCCGCTGGCGCTGGAATGCCAGCGTCGCGCTGGCGGTGCGGCGCTTCCGCAACGGCAAGAGGGCGCCGGCGTTTTTCCAGCGGGCGGATGCCGAAGACCTGCTGGCCACCGTCTTTCCCGATCAGCTCGCCTGCGCGGAAAACCTGGCCGGCGAGCGCGAGATCCCGGACCATCCGCTGGTGGCGCAGACCCTGGAGGACTGCTTGCGCGGCGTCATGGACATCGACGGGCTGGCTGAGTTGCTGGGCCGAATCGAGGCCGGTGAAGTGGAGGTGGCGTGCCGCGAACTGACCAGCCCGTCGCCCCTGGCCCAGGAGGTCCTGAGCGCCAGGCCGTACGCCTTTCTGGACGATGCGCCGGCCGAGGAGCGGCGCACGCTGGCGATACAGTCCCGCCGCCATCTGACGGTGGAGCAGGCGGCGGATCTCGGCAGGCTCGATCCGGAGGCGATCGAGCGGGTGCGATCGGAAGCCTGGCCGGCCTCCCGGGACGAGGACGAACTGCATGACGCCCTGGTTGTGCTCGGTTTCATGGCGCCGGACGAAGCCGGTGATGCCGTGCACTGCATGTTCGAACGGCTGGTTGCCGATGGGCGGGCGAGCACTTTCACAATGCCCTGCGGCTCCTCGGTCTGGATCAGTGCCGAGCGTCTTGCGGAGCTGCAGCTTGCGGTGCCCGGTGGGCGGACGGAGCCGCCTCTGAATTCGCTCGACAGCGACGTCGATTCGGCCGAAGCAGCATTGCGCGAACTCGTTCGCAGCCGGATGGAAGGGCTGGGTCCGGTCACCGCCACGCTATTGAGCCAACCGCTGGGATTGACCGCGGACGGTGTTGCCGGCGCCCTGGTGGCGCTGGAAGCGGAGGGGTTTGCCATGCGCGGGCAATTCAGCGAACGCGCCACAGAATCCTCGCTGTCCGGACAAACGCAGGAAGAATGGTGCGATCGGCGTCTCCTGGCCCGCATCCATCGCTACACGCTCAAGCGCCTACGCAGCGAAATCGAACCGGTCACCATCGCCGACTATCAGCGGTTCCTGTTCCGTTGGCAGGGCCTGGGCAAGGAGCGGCGGCAGGGCAGCGAGGCGCTGGCGGCGGTCATCGACGAACTGCAAGGTGTGGCACTGCCCGCCGCCGCCTGGGAACGAGAGGTCCTTCCGGCGCGGCTGCGGGACTACAGTCCCTTGCTCATGGACGATTTGGCGGTTTCCGGTCGCATCGCCTGGTATCGGCCAACTCTCCGCCGGTATCGCGTCCAGGCAGACGAAGGCGGGCCGCGGCGGGGCCGGGGCACCGTGGCGAATTCGCCCATTGTCATTCTGCCGCGTGAGGCGATCCCAGCGTGGAGACGGTTGGCGGCGTCTGCAAACGGCTCGGCCGAAGATATCCCGCTCTCCACCGGGGCGTCGCGAGTTCGCGATTTGCTGGTGGCCAGGGGCGCGCTTTTCTTTCAGGAACTCGTGCAGGCCAGCGGACTGCTGAGGGTTCAGACCGAGGAAGCACTGGCCGAACTGGTAGCGGGCGGTTTCGTAACCGCCGATGCCTTTCGCGGGTTGCGAGTGCTCATCACGCCGCCGAGCCGCCGCAAGGGCTTTCACGGCCGGCGGCGACGGCGAGGACCGAGCTTTGATTCCGCCGGCCGCTGGGCGTTGCTGGAGATGGTGCCCGCGGATGGTTCAACCGAAGCCAGCCGGGACGCGGTCGAGCATGCCGCTCGGGCTGTGCTACGCCGCTACGGGGTTGTGTGCCGCAGCGTCTTGCAGCGGGAGAGCGGCCTGCCGGGTTGGCGCGATCTGTTGGGTGTTTTCAGGCGGCTCGAGGCGCGCGGGGAGATTCGCGGCGGCCGGTTCGTCGGTGCATTGGGCGGCGAGCAGTTTGCGCTCACAAGCGCGGTGGAGACACTTCGTCGTTGCAGGCGGGATTCCCAGGCGGATGAGTGGGTGGTGGTCTCGGCGGCTGACCCGCTGAACCTGGCGGGCATACTCACGCCCGGCGGCCGGGTCGCGGCCGTCCACAGTCACCGTCTGCTCTACCGGGGCGGCGTTGCCGTGGCGACCCTCACTGCCGCGGGACTGCAGTTGCTCGAACCGCTCAATGCCGCCGAGAGGCGCCGAGCGGAGACGGAACTCCGCGGCCGAGCGGGTTCGAGGGCACCCGGGCGCGGCGACGCGCTGATTTCGCCGCGGATGGCGCGAATGCGGGCCAGGCTGGCCGCTTCCAGAAGGGGCAGAGCCCGCGATGAATTCTGATGCGTGGCGCCGGCATTGGCCTTTTCCGCAGGTCCTGAGAGCTGTGTCATGAGTGCAGGCGAACCTGGCGGCCGCAGCGGTCTCCGCTACCAGCCGGACGATCGGCCGCCGCCGGCGTTCGCCTTCGGTCTTGGCCTTCAGATCGCCGTGCTCACCCTCGCCGCCATCATCCTGGTACCGACTATCGTGATGCGGGCGGCGGGAGCGAGCGAGGGGTATCTGTCGTGGGCAGTGTTCGCCAGTGTCGCAATCTGCGGGGTGACCACGATGCTGCAATCGATCCGGTCAGGGCGGGTCGGTGCAGGTCATCTGGTCGTGATGGCCGCCTCGACGGCCTACATCTCGGTCTGTATTTCGGCCGTCTCAGCCGGCGGTCCCGCCTTGCTTGCGACCCTGGTCGTCGTCTCGTCGTTAGTTCCGTTCGTGCTGTCAGCGAAGCTTTCGCTGTTTCAGCGAGTGCTCACGCCGACCGTATCGGGGACGGTCATCATGCTGATTCCGGTCACAGTGATGCCGGCTGTGTTCGAGTTGCTCGGGGACGTGCCGGAAGGAAGTCCGGAGCTGGCAGCGCCGCTGAGTGCCGGGCTGGTGGTGGTGGTCATCGCGGGCATCGCGCTGAAGGCGACCGGGGCGTTACGTCTCTGGGCGCCGGTCATCGGTGTCCTGGTCGGCACGGGCGTCGCCGCCCTCTTCGGCCTCTACGACGTGAACCGGGTCGCGGAAGCCGCCTGGGTTGGCGTTCCGGCGGGAGAATGGCCGGGCTTCGGTCTTGATTTCGGCCCGTCGTTCTGGGCGCTTCTGCCGTCGTTCCTGCTGGTGGCAGCGATCGCCACCATCCGCACCATCAGCGGCGCCGTCGCCATCCAGCGCGTCTCATGGCGCCGGCCGCGGGCGGTGAATTTCCGGGCTGTACAGGGTGCGATTACTGTGGACGGGTTGGGCTATCTACTCTCCGGTTTCGCAGCTACGACGCCCAACACGGCCACGACGGTGGGCGCATCGGTGACTGAACTCACCGGGGTCGCCGCCCGCAGCGTGGGGGTTGCGGCCGGGACGATCTTCGTCGCAGTCGCGTTCCTGCCCAAGGTGCTCGCACTGGTGCTGGCGATACCGGGTCCCGTATTCGCGGCCTATCTCGGGGTGCTGCTGGCGACCCTCTTTGCCATCGGCCTGAAGATGGCCGTCCATGAAGGGCTCGACTACCGCAAGGGCCTGATGGTAGGTGTCGCGTTCTGGATCGGCGTCGGCTTCCAGAACGACCTGGTGTTTCCCGAGCAGGTTGCGGAATTCGCGGGCGGCCTGTTACGCAATGGGGTCACCGCGGGCGGACTGGCGGTCATCCTGATGACGCTGTTCGTGGAGATGACGAAGCCGCGCCGCAGCCGGATCGAAGTGGCGTTCGATCTCGCCGTCCTGCCGAGGATCAGGGAATTTCTCGCCGGGTTCGCATCCCGAAATGGCTGGGACGCGGCCATGGCTGAGCGCTTGGATGCCGCCTGCGAGGAGACGCTGCTGACGCTGGTCCGGCAGGAAAACGAAGAGGAACGGCGCCTGCGGCTGGTGGCCTACAGGGAAGGCTGGGGGGCGGTTCTCGAGTTCGTGGTGGCGTCCCGGGACGAAAATGTCCAGGATCGGCTCGCGTTGCTCGGCGACGAAGCCGGCGAGGCTCCGGCCGAGGAGGAAGTGTCACTCAGGTTGTTGCGCCGATTCGCGTCCTCCGTTCGCCATCGGCAGTATCGCGGCATGGATGTCGTGACGGTCCGCGTGGAAGCAACATGACGGTACTGGATTCATCCCGCAAGGCCGCTGATCGCCCCGGCGAGCCTGCACTCCAGCCGGAGACCGGGAATACAGACATCGGCGAACCGATTGCAATCGTCGGCATGGCCTGCCGCTTCCCCGGCGCCGACGGCCTGGACGCCTTCTGGCGATTGCTCGCAGCCGGCGAGAGCGCCGTGACCGAGGGCGACCCGGGTTCCGGCGTCGGCCGTGTGGGTGAGCTCTTTCCCGACGCCACGGTCCAGAGCCGGGCGTGCCGCTTTGGCGCCTACCTGGACGAGCTCGATCAGTTCGACGCGGCGTTCTTCCGAATCTCGCCGGTAGAGGCGCAGCTTCTCGACCCGCAGCAGCGGATGATGCTGGAAACGAGTTGGCAGGCTCTGGAAGACGCCGGCATCGATCCGCAGCGACTAAGGGACAGCCGAACCGGTGTCTACGCGGGGATCAGCAACAACGAATACCGGGGGCTGGTGCTGGATGCGGATGACACTGCCGAACCCGCGGTCAGTCTCTATTCGGTCACGGGGACGTCCTTCAACACGGCCATCGGGCGGGTGTCGTATGCGTTGGGGCTCGCCGGGCCGGCGATCGCACTGGACACGGCCTGCTCGTCCTCGCTGGTGGCGATCCACCAGGCGGTTTCAGGCCTGCAGCGGGGTGAGGCGGATCTGGCGCTGGCGGGCGGCGTGCACGCCATTCTCTCCGGAAGGCTGCTGGAGATGCGCGCCAGCGCCGGCATGTTGTCGCCCGACGGCCGTTGCGCGACCTTCGACGAAGCCGCCAACGGCTACGTGCGCGGCGAGGGTTGCGGCATCCTGGTATTGAAGCGCCTGAAGGATGCGGAGGCGGACGGCGACCGTATCTGGGCGGTGATTCGGAGCGCGGCGCTGAACCAGGACGGCGCCAGCCCGGGGCTGACCGTGCCCAGCGAGGAGGCGCAACAGCGGGTGATGGAGGATGCGCTGCGGAATGCGGGACTGACGCCCTCGGACGTGGACTACGTGGAGGCACACGGGACCGGCACGACCGTGGGCGACCCCATCGAAGCCAACTCCACGGGCAAGGCCTACGGCCGGGGACGCGACCCGAACGATCCCCTGTTGATCGGCTCGGTCAAGACCAACATGGGTCACCTGGAAGCGGCCGCCGGGGTCGCCGGCGTGATGAAGGTCGTGCTGTCAATGAACCAGGGCAGGATTCCCCGGCATCTGCACTTCACGACACCGACGCCGGCGGTGGATTGGGACCGTTTGCCCCTGCGGGTGACCGCTGAAGCGATGGAATGGCCGGCCAGGCCGGATCGTCCTATCAGGGCCGGAGTCAGCGGATTCGGGTGGTCGGGCACCAATGCCCACGTGCTGATAGAGGGCTATGGCGAGGGTCGTTCCCGAGATATCAAGGGAGAAGGTGCGCGTGATGGCGCCGGCGCGCGTGTGGCCGAGAGTGAACGCCAGCGCCCGGAACCGCGACGCGCGGCCAGGGGGATGGCGCGGGCATGGCCGAGAGGTTCGTCGCGCAGGATTCCGGCGTGGTTACCCGAGTGGTTCAGTTCTGCGACGCCTCCAGTCGACAATCCGGCCCCGCGGCAGGCGCGCTGTCTGCCCCTGTCAGGCCGCTCGGATGACGCGCTGCGAAACCTGGCAGCGCGCTACCTGCGTTGGCTCGACGGCAGCGCCGATGAACTCGCCTCCAAAAATTCAGCCGGCGATTCGCTGCTGGCCGACATGGCCTGGACCGCAGGCACGGGTCGGAGCCATTTCCGCCACCGGGCGGGATTGGTTTTCCGCGACACGGAGTCGTTGCGAACGGGTCTTCGGGAGCTTGCGGCGCCGGACGCCCCGGGAAGCGGCGAACCGGCCCGGGACCTGGCCGGGAAGGTGGCATTTGCCTTTACGGGCCAAGCCAGTCAGTGGGTCGGCATGGGCCGCAATCTGTACGATACCGAACCGGTCTTTCGCGCCGTTCTCGACCGCTGCGATGAGGTCATTCAGGAGATTCGGGGCGCATCGCTCCTGGACGTCATGTTCGGGCGCAGGGACGATGCGGGCGACATCGACGACCCGGCCTGGACCCAGCCGGCAATTTACGCGGTGGAGTGCGCACTGACGGCGCTCTGGTCAAGTCTCGGGATTCGCCCCGACATCGTGATCGGACACAGTCTCGGAGAACTGGCGGCGGCGCAGGCGGCGGGTGCATTCAGCCTGGAGGCGGGCTTGCGCTTTGCAGCCACGCGCGGGAGCCTGATGACGGCGCTGCCGGGCGAGGGCGCAATGGCGGCTGTGTTCGCGTCCAGGTCCATCGTGGCGGCAGCGGTAGCGGAACACAACGCCGGCGCCGACGCTCCCGGCATCAGCGTCGCGGCCGACAACGGCGCCCACCAGGTAGTGAGCGGACCGGCCACGGAGGTCGATGCATTGCTCGCGGGCCTGGAGCAACGGGATATCCAGGTGCGGCGCTTGAGAAAGAGCCCCGCCTACCACAGCGCGCTGGTCGAACCGGTGCTGGACGATCTGCAGAAAGCGCTCTCCGACGTCGCGATCTCGCCACCGTCCCTCACCTACATCAGCTCGATGACGGGTCGCGAGATAGCGCCGGAGGCTGTGCTTGACGGTGCGTACTGGCGCCGCCAGATGCGCCAGCCGGTGGCATTCCGAAAAGCCGTCGCGACACTGTCGGAACTCGGCGTGGAGGCCGTGGTGGAGATCGGTCCCCACGCGGTGGTGGGTCCGATGGTGGCCCTGACCTGGCCCGAGTCCGCGGGATCGGCCGGGCCGCCGGCGATCGTTGCAAGCCTCAAGCGGCCGTCCTCGAAGATACCGGTCGAGGAAGCCGAGGACGCCTTTGCCGTATCGGTGGCGGCGGGTTATCGGGCCGGGCTGCCGATTCACTTCGAGGGGCTGTTCGCGGGCGAGTCGCGGCGCCGGATTTCATTGCCGGGCTATCCGTTCCAGCGGGAACGCTACTGGGTCCGAGCGCCGAAACGGCGACGGACCCGCATGGACCACACCCTGCTGGGTGCCCGCCATGAGTCGGCCAGCGGAGAGGTCACCTACGAGACCGAAGTATTTCCGTCGGATCCGGCATGGCTCGCCGACCACCGGGTCTTCGACCGGCTCATTGCTCCCGGTGCACTCTACGGAGTCGCTGCGTTGGCGGCCTCGTTCGCGGAGAACGCGGGATCGCTGCTCATCGAGGACCTGCAACTGCACAGTCCGCTGATCGTGCCTGATGACGACGCCGGCGACGCAGACGACGAGGCGGGCGAGACGGGTCGTACCGTTCAGGTGGTGGTGGACGGCGACGACGAAGGGTCATCGCGGAGAGTACGCATCCTCAGCAGGGCCGCTGCCACCGAAGCGTGGATGCTCCACGCCGAAGGGCAGATCTCTGCAGCCGCCTATCGGCCGGAAATCGATTCCCAGGTGGATCTCGACTCCCTCGGCTCCGACCTGCCGGCGCTGGATGTGCCTGACTTCTATACCGACAGGGCCGAAATGGGCGTCGATCTCGGACCGTCGTTCCGAACGCTGGACGCGCTGTCGGCCGGGGCCGGCGAAGCGGTGGGCGAAGTGGCCGTCCCCGAGGAGTTTGCCGGCAGCGGCCTTGCGATCCATCCGTTGCTGCTCGACGGCTGCTTCCAGGTCATGGCCGCCGCGCGCAGCGCCTCCGGGGCCGAAGGCGAATCCACCTATCTTCCGTTCGGGTGGGAGCGACTCTGGCTGAGCGGCAAGTTGCCGGATCGCGTGATTTGCCACGCGCGCATGCGGGACGGTCGGGAGGCGCCGTCGCCGGACACCGGAGACGGCCGCACGCCCGAGGTGCTGTCGGCAGACTTGCGCTTCTACGACACCGGCGGCGCTCTCGTCGGCGAATTAAGCGGCTACACCGTCAAACGCGCCACTCGAGCGACTCTGCTCGCGGCGGTCGAGGGTCTGGATGAACTGATCTACGAAATGACCTGGCG
>Ga0209021_1003981_pt1 | contig 11325 bp, 5 predicted proteins | sample PinacodermFT_FD_187299 | JGI IMG/M metagenome (GOLD analysis project Ga0209021, IMG submission 187299) | Host-associated microbial community of the marine sponge Aplysina aerophoba from Gulf of Piran - sponge pinacoderm, lysed by freeze-thaw... | ecosystem: Host-associated > Porifera > Sponge >... | reverse complement strand
CGGTGATGTCCTACTCCAACTCCTACGGGCTGGAGCTACCCGAGGACGACACGGTCCCGGTCTCGCTCCTGTATCCGGCACCGGGATTCCTCGAGTCACGGGGCGCCGTGCGGGGCAGCGTGGTCCTCGAAGAGCGACCGGCGGCGTTCGCGTACCTGCAGGCTGTGCGCCCCGGCGCATCCGGAATTCTCGCCCGTCCCGGTCCCGGAACGTTCGCCGACGAGAACGGCATGTTTCATCTTGAAGGACTTTCTCCGGGGCACTGGATGCTCTGGGTGCACCCGATCCTCATCACCCGCAGGAATGCCCACGGTATGACCGAACTGGCCGACGAAGCCGGCGCCTCGGATTTCCTCGACCAGATGCGGTGGGTGCGGATCGAAGCCGGGGAGGTGCTCGAAGACGTTGAGATCGTCGTCCATCCGGGGCGCGAGGCGACCCCGTGACAACCCGTCGCGCCCGCAGCGCCGGAGTTGCCCTGATCGGGGCGTTGTCGCTCGCAGCATGCACGGGTAGTTCCACCCCGGCCACCCCGGCTCCGGCGCCTGCGCCGCCTCCCGCGCCTGCTCCACCTCCCGCTCCCGCGCCCCCCGAACCCCTTGAACCATGCACGGGCGTGTCGCTCGAAGTGGCGTTCGAGAGCGCGGGCGACGGGCCCGGGATCGCCCGAGGCGAACTGACACTGGACGCCGGCCATGCCGACGTTGCGCTCGAATTCGTAGCCCCCTACACGATCCAGATCCCGGACGGCGGCGCCAATCTGGATATCCCGGGGCTTCGGCCGACTGTCGGGGTGTTTGTCTCGAACCTCGGCTTCACGCCGCTCGGCGACGGATTCCGCCAGACCATGACACTTGAGTGGATCTCCGAACTTGAGGTCCGGGCGGGCAGGCCGCACTGCGAACCGGTGGCGGTTTCATGTGACCTGGGGGGTTGCGCCGATCCCTAACCGCCTGTAGGGGAGGCCTTCCGCGAAAGCACCACCCGGGTGTCGGCGGTTGGAACATCGAAGGATTCCTCGACCCCATCCGGCCAGCGGACCCGCAAGCCCGTGATCTCCGCCCCCGCGGGAATGCCGAAATGCGCGACCGGCTCGCTGCTCGTCAGGTAGCCGGCCTCCGGATTCAGGGCGCGGACCAGAACGCGATCTCCCAGCTCGACGGTCACCACCGCGCCGGGACTCGCCCGCGAGAACTCGCGGGGTTCCACGATGAGGAACCGGCCTTCCCTTGAGGAACGGTTCTCGAAGAGGCGGGCCGGTCCTCCCACCGCGGTGACCACGAGATCCAGGTCCCCGTCGCGGTCCCAGTCACCCGTCACGAGGCCCCTGCCCACGGCCGGAACGCCGGTGAAGCCGTCGATGCCCGCTTCCTCGAATCGTCCGCTCCCGTCACCGAGAAAGGCCTGCGCGGGCTCGGCATAGGCGTCGAGCCCGCCGGTTGAGGGTGTGCCGCCCTCCCGGGCAACGGCCCCGTTCACCAGCAGGAGATCCAGGTCCCCGTCCATTTCCAGATCCAGGAAGCGCGTTCCGAAGCCTGTCCAGGGGAGGCTCGGCAGCGCCAGGCCGAGCGCCGGAGTGTCGTCGAGGTATCCCCCGCCCTGGTTCCGGTAGAGCGTGTTGGTCTGGGCGCGCAGGTGGGTCATGAAGAGGTCGAGATCCGCGTCCCCGTCCACGTCCCCAAGCAGCACCCCCATGCTGGCCTCGGAGCGTCCCTGGGCATTCAGCGCGACGCCCAGAAAGAGCGCGGCGTCGGAGAAGGTCCCGTTCCCGGCCTGTTCCCAGAGCAGGTTGGGCTCGCCGTCGTTCGCCACGTAGAAGTCGAGCCGCCCATCCCCGGTGAAGTCGTGGCAGAGGACCCCGAGCGCCGGGCGGCGCTCCGCCAGGATCCCCGCCTCACCCGAAACATCCTCGAAGGTCCCGTCGCCGCGGTTCCGGAAGAGGGCGTCGCCCGCGTACCGAAGGCTCTGCGGCGAGCAGAAGTCAGGTTCGCCGGAGGCCGAGACACAGTCCCGGTCCGGATCGTTCACGAGGTAACCGCCCACGTAGAGGTCGAGGTCCGCGTCGCTGTCGTAGTCGCAAAAAGCCGCCGAACTGGACCAGCGTTCGCCAAAGACAGCGGAATCCATCCGCAGGAACGACCCGCCCTGACCGAAGAAGAGGGCATCCTCCCCGTAGTTCGCGACGAAGACGTCGCTGTCGCCGTCTCCGTCCACATCACCCACGGCGACGCCGGTGCCGTAGCCGCGGTCGAAGAGGCCGCGCACACCGGCATCATCCCGGAAACTGCCGTCGGGCTGCCGCAGGAAAAGACGGTTGCCGGGCATTTCCGGATCGGCGATCCCGTTCCGATCCTCCGGCAGGGGACCGGCCTGGACCAGATAGATGTCGAGGTCCCCGTCCCCGTCGGCGTCGAAGAGCGCGGCTCCCGAACCCATGATCGCGGGCAGCGGGAATCGGGACAGGTCTCCAGGATCGTGGACGAACCGGACACCCGACTCCTCGGTCACGTCCTCGAGGCGGGGCGCCTCCTGAGCGGCTGGCGGCGAAGCGCCAGCCAAGCCGACCCCAACCACGATCGCCAGGCGGCGAGCCCCCATCGAACGGACCAAGGATCCCCGTCAGCGGCCCGGTTCGGGGTGCTTCGCGCGCAGCGCCGTCAAGAAACCCTCGGGAACCTCGGCGCCGAGAGCCTGCGCTTCGTGGATGGCCGTCCACGCTTCCTCGAATCGGCCGAGTTCGGCGAGCGCCACCGCCGCCAGTACGCGGGACGGGCCGTCCCGCGGATCGAGCTGGCGAGCGCGCTCGAGCGCGGCAAGCGCGGCCTCGAAGCGCCGCTGGCGGAGCAGCACGTCACCGAGCGCAGCGTGCGTCTGCGGCTCGTCGGGCCGTGACTCGAGCGACTCCGAGAACTCGTATTCCGCGGCGGGAAGATCTCCTTCGCGCGCCCGGAGTACGCCGAGCCCGAAGCGGGCGAGTGCCTGCCGCGGTTCGAGCGCCACCGCATCGCGGTAGAGGGGCTCCGCCTCCCCGGGCCTGCCCCGCTGATCCAGCACCGCGCCGAACTCGGCCAGCATGCCGGCATCCCGGGGACGGATCCGGGTCAGATCCCGGTAGAGGCTCTCGGCATCGCCAAGCCGGCCGTCGGCGCGCGCCACCCGGGCGCGTTCGAGTAGACGGGGCGAGGAGATGTCCCGTTCGCTCATCCGGAAGTGAATCGGATCCTCAATGGCTGGCAGGCCGCGTTCCAGGCGCCCCTCGCCGGCCTGGAGCACTTCCCGGGCCCGGTCGCGATCCCCGGCCCGGTTCCACGCCTGGGCGAGAGCCGACCGCACCGCCCCGGCGTCGGGCGCGAGCGCCAGGGCGCGCTCCAGGAGGGAAATCGTTTCCCGCGGATCCCCACCCGCCAACTGAAGCGAGCCGAGCCGGAAGAGCGCGAGCGCCGAGCCCGGATCGAGGTCGAGCGCTGCCCGGTAGGCGGTCGCGGCGTCGCCACGGTCGCCGAGTTCTTCTTGCAACTCTCCCAGGACGATAAGGCTCGGTGGATACCCGGGATGCTCCGCAACCGCCGCGGCGAGCGTGTCCGCCGCCGCCGCCGGGTCGCTGCCGCGAACCGCGTGGGCGAGCAGGTAGCGAGCCGTGAGCCGCGTCACGTCGCCCGCGGGGAGGAGTTCCAGCGCCTCTCCGTAGCACGCGGCCGCTTCGCGCACCAAACCGTGGGCGTGAAGCGTCTCCGCATATTCCAGCCACGCTGCCACCTCCGCGGGCCGCCGGGCCACCTCCTCCCGGAGGCGGCCCAGCAGTTCGGCGACCTGCGGCTCCATTCCCCGGCTGTCCGGGATGGGCGGATCCGCTTCCTGCCCGAACGCCAGGGGGGCCGCGAGCGCAAACAGCAGGCCCAGACCGGCCAGCCACCGACCGCCTACAGTGCGCGCAGGAAACCGCATTTGCCTCGAATCGTAGCGACCGCGTCGGCAGCGGGAACGGGAACGGGAACGCTGGGTACCATGGCCGAAGGCCCGGCTCTCCCGTGAATCGTCCTTTCCTGCCCAGATTGCTCCTTTCCGGTCTGCTTGTGGCCTCGACGGCGGGATTCCTGGCGGGATCCACCTTCCGGATGGGGGCCCTGCCCGTCCCCCAGGGTCCGGTCCGAACGCTGCTCGGCGAGTGGGCGCCGGGGGCGCCGGCCGGAGACCCCGTCGGATCCGAAATCTGTGGGGCCTGCCATGCCGATATCGCGGCGGCGCAGGAGGCTCATCCGATGGCCCGCACCGGGAGGCCGCTCGATGCCGAGGCCGTGGATTCCTGGTTCTCGGCGGATCGGCTGGCGCCCGCTGTCCTCTGGAGGAGCGAAGGCCCGGAGGCCGCGGAACGGCCCCGCTACCGGGCGGCTGCAGAAGGGATCGATCTCGTGGACCCCGCCGGCGAGCGCGCCCCGGTCCACGCCGTCTTCGGTTCCGGTCTGCGGGGCGTCACGCCCGTCCAGTTCGCACCGGACGGCGCCATGCGGGAACTGCGGGTGTCCTGGTCGCACGGGCTCGGTTCCTGGATCGAGACCCCGGGGTCGGAGAACGATCGGCATCCGCTGGGCGACCTGGATTCCCCGCGGGAGATGCGGAACTGCGTGGGTTGCCACGCTACCGCGGTGGTGTGGAACGGATTGGCGCCGGATCTCGAGCAGTCGGAGTGGGGCGTTGGTTGCGAGCGATGCCACGGCCCCGGCGAGGCGCACGCCCGGTCCGCGAACAGCGGCCTGGTCTTCAATCCGGGCCGGCTCGATCCCGCCGCGGAAGTGCGATTCTGCGGCCAGTGCCACCGCCAGCCCGCGGATTTCGAACCCCTGGAGGTCCTGCGGAGGGAACTCGGACTTGCGCGCCACGCCGGCGGCAGCCTGATGATGAGCGCGTGCTTCCGCGCCTCTCCCGCGGAGACCACAATTGCGTGTACGGATTGTCACGACCCCCACCGTGCCGAGACGTCGGTCGCGGAGCGAAGCCGCGCCGTGTGCCGGCGCTGCCACGAGGATCCGGCAGCCGCCCATCGGTACGAGCGGGTGACGGCGGCGTCCGACTGCCTCGCCTGCCACCTGCCGCAGCGGGAAGAGGTGTTCCCGGGGGCCGGCTTCACCGATCACTGGATCCGGGTCCAGGGAACCCCGCCAGCGCCGGGCTCTTCCGAGGAACGTGCCGAGATCGAATACCTGGAACTGCTCTACCGGAACGAACTCGCCGGGGACCACGATCCCGTCGAGGAAGCAAGGCTGCTGGTGGCGCTTGGGGAACTGCTCTTCGCCCAGGGCCTCGGAGACACGGCCATCGAGACCCTGGAGCGCGGGCTGGAAGCGGAGCCGGACTACCAACGACTCCTCAAGGCGGCGGCGCTCCTCCGCCAGACCGGACGAGCGGAGTCGGCCGATGCCGCACTGACCCGCGCGACCTCGATGGAACCCGAGGCGGCGCAGGCATTCTTCGACCTCGGCGACCTCCGCCTCGCCGAAGGCCGCGGAACGGCAGCCGTCGGACCGCTCGAGCGGGCGCGCGAACTGGACGCGACCTCGACGATCGTGGCCGCCCGGCTGGGGGCCGCCTACCGGGAGGCGGGACGGATCGACGAGGGGCTTCGCGAGGGACTGGCCGCGGTGGAACTGGCCGCGTCATCAATGACCGCCTGGCTGGAACTCGGGCTCACCCGTTGGCGGCGCCGCGAACTGACCAAGGCCGATGAAGCGCTCCGCACCGCGCACCGGCTCGATTCCGACGCGCCCCCCGTGCTCGACGCCCTGGCGCGGCTGCTCGCGCTCGATCCGGACCCCGAGGTGCGGGACGTCACAGAGGCGCGACGGCTTGCGGAGCGCCTCGCGGGCTTCGGGGGCTACGAGGAACCGTATTCCCTCGATCTGCTGGCGGCGGTGTATGCGGCCGATGGGGACTTTGAGCTGGCCGTCAGAACGGCTGAGTTTGCGGTTTCCCAGGCCGAGACCGCCGGCGCGGAAGCGTTCGCACAGGAAGCGCGGGAGCGGCTGACCCTCTATCGGGAAGGAGAAGTCTGGAGGAGCACCGATCTGCCTTACCGCCGGTTCGAATAGACCAACCGGCCGGCGTCCCGCCGGGGGAACGTTCCGGGGCGTGGTCCCTTCACCGGAGAGTGGGGTGATCCGGTTCCGCGGGCCTCCCGGCCCGCGGGTGCCGGCCTGGAGGCCGGCGTTCCCGTACCGGGTCGGCTGTCAAGAAGGGGAGGTTGTGCGGTTCCGCTGCGCTCTCGCGCAGCGGGTAGCTGGCCCGGAGGCCCGGCGTTCCCACAAAAAAAGGGGCGGGCCCGAAGGCCCGCCCCCAAGGTTTTTCTGGACTGAGAATGCCTAGAAGGTGATCTTCGCCATGAACTGGAACGTGCGCGGATAACCCCGGGTACCCGGGATGCTTCCGAAGGTGGACGCTCCCAGTACGGTACGGGGACCGCGCCAGTTCACATGGTTGAAGAGATCAATGAACTCGAACCGCAGGGTCAGGTTCATGTCCTCGTACATCCGCGTGGTCTTCTCGAGCGCGACATCCCAGTTGATGAGGACCGGGCTGCGCACCGAAGCCGTGTTGTTCGGAGAGTTGCTCAGCGTGAGTCCCTGGGTGAGTTGCGCGTCGCCGGCCGAAAGGTAACTGGTGTGGTTCCCCTTCGGGTTGCCGCCGCCGGTCAGGTTCGAACTCGTCGGCCGCTGGTAGGCGAAGCCGTAGGCGCTCAGCGGGTTCGAGTTCTGCGTGACCACTACCGGGAAGCCGCTCCGCATGATCGCGACCGCCGAAAGCGCCCAGCCACCGAAGATCGGGTTGTCACCAGGCGTGCGCCAGGTGCCGTTCACATTGAACTGGTGCGGCACATGGACCCGCGACGGTCCGTAGTCGGCATCGAGCACCGGGCACTTGCTGAAAGCGCACTCGTCAGGCGTGTTGTAGATGACGCTCGTCTCGTTCTCGAGCAACTGGTTGTTCTCGTAGATGTTGTCGTCGTGTTTCGTGAAGGTGTAGTTGATCCGCGCGCCCCAGTTGCCCCGGAAGCGCTTCTCGAACTCCACCCGGAGGGCGTTGTAGAGCGACTTGCCGGAACTCACATGGCGGGCGAAGACATCCCGGAAGTGCGGATACGGACGAAGGAGCTGGCCGAGCGGCAGTGTCTCCGCACCCGAAAAAGCCCCGAAACGGGAATCACCGTAGAACGGGTTGGGGTACTCGTCGTTCAACCGGTCGCCGAGCGACAGGTACTGGTCAGCCAACTGGTTGATGTTGATCGACGAGTTGTTCGTGCCGCCAATGCCGAGATCGGCGCCCTGGCTGCCGACATAGCCGACCTTCAGCGCGAGGTCGTTCCCGATGTCCCGCTGGAAGTCGAGCGACCACTTGTTGATGTAGGGCGAAGCGCGGAACTGTTCGTTGAAGTACACGTTACCGCCGATGTTCTGGAGGCGGCCGTTGCTGTTGCCGACGGGGTTCTGGATGCCGTTCGGGAACGGGTTCGAGGCAGTGGCCGCCGGCGGGGTGATGCCGTCAATGCTGGTCCCGAGCGAGGTGACGTTCGTGTAGCCATAGGTCCCGAGATGGCTGGCGCCCGTGCCGCTGGGAATGGCGTACGGCGCCCAGAAGACCGCGTAACCTCCGCGAATTACGGTTTCCGGGTTAATGGTGTAGGCGAAGCCGACGCGGGGTCCCAGCTTGATGCCCGGGGGATCCCACTGGTGGGTGGGGTTGCCGTCCACGCCGGCATACATGAGTCCACCGCGCAACGGGAAGCCGGGGAGGCTGCCCTCAATGGTCGGGTCAAGCCCGACCTGCATCGGGAAGGGGTTCGTCCGGTCCCAGCCGACCGCGAAGCCGTTGTCGTCTTCCATAAGGCCGCTTTCGTGCTCCACGCGGAGTCCGAGGTTCAGCACGAGGTTCTGGCTGGGCCGCCAGTCGTCCTGGATGAAGCCGCCGTAGTAGTTGATGAAGACATCGGCGGGCTCCGCGATGGTCGCGCTCCCACCGCTCGGAATGCCGAGCAGCAGATCGGCCATCGCGCTGCCGGAACCGCTGTCCGGCGCGGTGGGGCTCGGCCCCTGGGTGAAGCTCTGGTTGAAGCTCAGGGAGAACCCGTTTCCGAAACTCGCGGCGTGCAGCCCCATCCTCCGGAACTGACCACCGTACTTCACGGTGTGATTGCCGAGGAACATCGAGTAGGTGCCGCTGACCTCGCGCGATGTCCACTGCACATCGGTGTTGGACCAGGAACCGTGCGTCGAGCCGCCGTCGCCGAAGTCGGAGACGGAAATGGACGGGAACTGCCCCCCATAGCCCTCCTGCGAATAGAGCTGATCGATGAAGCCTCCCTGGATTCCGAGGCCCTGGACCTGGTCCGCCCCAAACGCCGGGTTGACAACCGAGTCGTTGAAGAACGTCTGGCCGTAGCGCAACGTCAGAACCGAGGTGCCGCCAACAACGAAGGTGTTGTTCACGGCAACCGCGTGCACATCGCGGATCAACTCCGCGGCGCCGATCCCGAAATCCGGGGCGCTATCGGCGTTCAGGAGGTCCGTGTACTGCTGGAACGCCCCTTCGCTGGACGTGTAATAGAGGTAGGTCGCCGTAGCCTGCCAGGAATCCGAGAACGAATGACTCAGGTTCGCGGTGGACTGGAGGGCCGTCGTCCGCTGCGCTCCGGACGTACTGATTCCGCCGCCCGGCCCCAGGGTCGTCAGCAACTGGGCCAGGCCGGAGCCCGCCGGATCGATCATGTTGGCAGGGATGCGGTTCCCCGGGAACGGCATGCGGTTCCCGTTGGCATCGCGGGAATGGGGGTTGTAGATCGTCACCCCGCTCTGGGAGAAGTCCCCTGCAGCCTCGGCCGCCGTCGGCAGGATGACCTGGGTGTTCTCCGCGAGGAGATCGTTGTTTCCTTCGGCCGAAAACCAGAAGAACGTGCGGTCGCGAAGGATCGGGCCGCCGAAGGAGCCGCCCCAAAGCCAGAAGGGCTGGCTCGCAAGATCGTCATCCGTGATCTGACCCGAGTCGTACGCCAACTGGTCCGTATAGGACAGCGCCCGCCAGAGCGTGTTCCGAGTGCCGGGACGCCGCTGGTAAAGACTGCTGCCCGCCCAGTTGTTCGTGCCGCTGCGGTGGATCACGTTGAACACGCCACCTCCGGTGCGGCCCATCTCCGCATCGTAGGTGTTGACCTGCACCTTCATTTCCTGCACCGCCTCGAACACCGGGATGATCACGGTGCGGTTCCGCAGGTCCGTGGTGGAGACGCCGTCCACGGTGTAGTTGTTGCCGCGGAGCGGGCCGCCTCCCAGCGAGAGGAGCGAGGAGTTGGTCTGGTCGGACTGCTTCACCCAGACAGGGTTCCCGGTGTGGACCACGTTCGGCGTTCCGACACCCAGGATGAACACGTTGCGGCCCGGAGTGGGAAGCACTTCGAGTTCCGCCCGGCTCACTGCCGAGGAAACCGAGGCGGTCGCCGTCTCGATGAGCGGGGTCTCGCCGATGACCGTCACCGTCTCTTCGATCCCACCGATCGCGAGCTGGGCGTCCACGACGAGGAACGAAGAAACGCCGACGATGAGGCCTTCGCTCACGTAGGGTGCGAAGCCGCTCAGTTCAGCGCGGAGCGTGTAGGTGCCCGGCTGGACGTTCGCGAAGTTGTACTCGCCGACCGCGTTTGCAACCGCGGTCCGGGAGACGCCGGTGTCGTCGTTGCTGATGGTCACCGTGACGCCGGGCAGGACGCCCCCATCGGCGTCCTGAATCACGCCACGGATGCCGCCCTGGAACGTCTGGGCGAAGGCGCCCGACGCGAGTCCAAGGACACCGAGCACCGCGGCGGTCCTAAGCAATAGTGATCTCATGAGTCCCTCCTGTTTCGTATGAGTACATGAGTCCTGACGCCCATACCCGCGGGCGATCCAAGCTGAATTGATTGTGAAGAGCCGAAGCGACAAGTCCACGCGTCCAAGGCAGCAACTGTAGGCGATCCGGTCATATTTCTCCAGTATCGGGGAAGGCAAGGGTTGGGCCGCACAACCCAAACCACCGAGAATCGATGGTAAGTCTTTGACTTTACTGATCCTTGAGTTCATTACTGACAACGGCCCGGCCCGGACGGCGGCCAAGATCCGAATTCAAGAAATCGGACGGGATACGGCCAGGCAGATTGTGGAGCCGCAGCGGCATCGTCGCAAGTGTCACATTGAGAGTGCGAAACGGACAGACACCTGCGCATTCAGGCGCCGGACGCCTTCGCCATTCTGCCGAAGAAGTCGGCGTGACCCGCAAGGATCCGCTCCTCGGCCTCCCGGTCGGGTTCGAGGGACCACTCGCCCCGCTCCCGGGTTCCGCCGAGCAGGATGCCGTCCGCACGCGGCATCATGTAAAGCCCCTGGTACAGCGCGATATAGCGGATCTCGGGCTGCGGCAGCAGGACGGTGAGCTGCCCCTTGAGCGGAACGAGTTCTTCGTCGCCGACCAGATCCCGGGCGCCGATGCCGGTGCAGTTCACCACGCGGCGTTCCGCCAGGCCGGCGAGCTCGTCGAGGGAGCGGAAGTCGCGGATCCGGATCCGGCCGCCGGCGAGCTGGAAGTCCTCGATCACCGCGCCCAGATACACCGGTGGCTCGATCAGCATGGTGGTGTATTCGCGGGCGTAACGCACTGGAAACGGGTGGGTTCCGGGGTCGAGATCGCGGGTCTGGGGGAAGAGGTCGGCGAGCCGGTCGGGCTGCCCCGGCCCCCCGAAGGGCACGTCGCTCAGGGGATAGTTGGGAAGCCAGCGCACACCGTAACGAATCCCGACCATCTCCTGAAAAACACGGTGTGAGATGCGGGCGGCCCGTTCGAGGCGGTCCTGGAACGCTTCGGTATGGACCCGGGCGTCCGACACCGAATACGGGCCCCACTGCGCGCAGGCCACGTTCGAGGTCGTGTCCGGCGGCAGGTCCTTCGCGTAGATCGTGACCTCCACTCCGCGCCGCTGGAGCAACCGGGCGGTGGCGAGCCCCACCGCGCCGCAACCGACCACCGCCGCCCGGCTGGGCGGCGGCGCGTCGCCGATCAGTTCCTCGACCGCCAGCCAGGCGCTGCCCCAGGAAAGGGTGACGCCGGCGCCGCCGTGGCCGTAGTTGTGGACAAGGATGCGGCCGCCACCGAGATCCTGGCTTTCGACCCGAAACCCCGAAGGACGGTAAGGGCGGAGCCCGACCACCGTGCGAATGATCCGGTCCCGGGACACCTTGACCGCGGGAAGGCGGAAACCGGGGGCCGGGACTGGATCGGGCCCTGTGCGGGCGGCGGGAACCGGCCGGCCGGCGC
>Ga0209021_1003974_pt1 | contig 11333 bp, 10 predicted proteins | sample PinacodermFT_FD_187299 | JGI IMG/M metagenome (GOLD analysis project Ga0209021, IMG submission 187299) | Host-associated microbial community of the marine sponge Aplysina aerophoba from Gulf of Piran - sponge pinacoderm, lysed by freeze-thaw... | ecosystem: Host-associated > Porifera > Sponge >... | reverse complement strand
AGTTGAGGACAAAGGATTCGAGCATGGAATCGTAGGCCATTCCGCGCAGTTCGATGCCGTAGTTCTCGAGAATATGAGCGTCGTACTTGAGATGGTGGCCTACCTTCTTCGCGTCGCTCTCGAGCCACGGCTTGAGGCGCTTGAGCACGTATTCCCTGGCTAGCTGCTCCGGGGCTCCCGGGTAGCGATGTGCTACCGGTATATACGCGGCCTTCAGCGGTTCCACAGATACGGAAAGACCCACGATTTCCGCCTTCATGTAGTCGAGGCTGGTGGTCTCGGTATCCAGCGCGACGAGGTCAGCCGCCTCGATTCTGCGCACCCAGTCTTCGAACTCGGCTTCGGTGAGCACCGTCGTGTAACTCACGGCCGCGTCCTCGATGTCCGGATCGCGCTGATCCGCCTGGATGTGCCCAAGCAGGCTGCGCAACTCCAGCCGCTCGAACAGCGTCCGCAGTCTGTCCGCGTCCGGGGTGCGGGGTTTCAACTCGTCCAGCGTGAGCGGCAACTCCACGTCGCGGACGATGGTGACCAGTTCCTTGTAAAGGGGCAGCACATCCAGGTTCTCGCGAAGCCGGTTCCCCACGGCGCCGCCGACTTCGTCGGCTCGCGCGACCAACGAATCCAGATCGCCGTATTTGTCGAGCCACTTCATCGCGGTCTTGGGACCGACCTTGGGGACGCCGGGGATGTTGTCGACGGAGTCGCCAACCAGCGCCAGGTAGTCGATGAACTGCGCCGGCGAGACGCCAAACTTTTCCTGCACCCCCGCAGGCCCCATCGCGACTCCGGTCATGGTGTTGATCAACGATGTCCGCTCGTCCACCAATTGCGCCATGTCCTTGTCGGACGTTGAAATCACCGTCGTCAGGCCGGCGCGGCTGGCCTTGTCGGCCAGGGTTCCGATGACATCGTCGGCCTCCACGCCTTCAATACGCAGCACGGCCAGCCCCATGGCTTCGACCGCCTCCAGCAGGGGCTCGATCTGCGCCTTCAGATCCGGTGGAAACGGCGGGCGATTGGCCTTGTAATCGCTGTAGAGGTCGTCGCGAAACGTCTTCCCGGGGGCATCGAACACCACGGCGATGCGCTCCGGATCATAGTCCTCCAGCAGCTTGTAGAGCATGCTCAGCACGCCGCGCACGGCGCCGGTGGGCTCTCCCTTGCTGGTCGTCAACGGGGGCAGCGCGTAAAAGGCGCGGAATAGGTAACCCATTCCATCGACCAGAACCAGGGGTTTCATGCTGTACGGCCTCCCCGTGCGCCTGGACGCTGAACGGTGAGCACGAACTCGGATTCAAATTGGCTATTGGTCGTCATTGTCCCGTTCAGCCTCCTCGTCATCGGCCGGCGACTCAGGTTCAGGCGCAGTCGGCGACCCAGGGTCGGGCGCAGCCGGCAACTCAGTGCCAAGCGCCGCCGGTGACTCTGCGTCAGTCGCGGACGGCGACTCTGCGTCACGCGCGCCTTGCTGTGCCGCATCCGGCAATACCGTGGCGTCGCCGCCCCTCGACGGCAGCGTCAGGGGGCCCCGCTGACCGCATCCGGCTGCAAGCGCCGCAACGCAAAGGGCGATCAGGGCAGCGCGGTAGCGCATCAGTCGTTCCCGTCCAGGCTGCCGGCGACCCGGCGGTATGCGTCCCGAAACGGGATACCCTCGCGTATCGCAAGGCGGCTTGCGCGCTGCGCGGCATGCAAATCATCGCTCATGCGAATGTTTTCGGGCCGAAATGCCACACCCTCAAGTGCATGCGCCATGATCACCAGTGTATCTTGCGCCAAGTCCACGGCCCGGAACAATGGCGCCTTCAACCGCTGCAGGTCCCGCTGGTAGCCCGAGTTCAGCTTGGCGGTGATCGCCAGCGACTCCGTGAGCGCCCCGACCGCCACGGACTGGGCGCTGCGCACGAGTTCGAATACGTCCGGGTTGCGTTTCTGCGGCATGATCGAGGAGCCCGTGGTCATCTCTTCCGGCAGCGACACGAATGCGAACTCATCCGTGTAGAACAGCAGCAGGTCCGCCGCAAGCCGGCCCAGATCACCGAGCAGCAACGTCACTTCGAAGATGAGCGCGGCTTCGGCCTTGCCCCGGCTGAGTTGCACCGCGGTCACCGGTTCCTGGGTTGCGGCGAAGCCAAGGGCCTCGCGGGTGGCTTCCCGGTCCAGCGCAACGCCCTGTGCGCCGAAGCCCGCCGCCGATCCCAGCGGGTTCATGTCCGCGCGCCGCGTCGCCGCCCGCAGGCCCAGCGCATCGTCACGCAGTTCGGCGGCAAAGCCCCCGGCCCAGAGGCGCACCGAACTCGGCATCGCCGGCTGCATGTGCGTATACCCGGGCAGCGGTACCTCGCCCTGCCGTTCGGCCAGCCCTTCGAGGGCTACCGCCACGGAAACTGCGCCGTCGGCCAGCGACGCCGCCGCGTCCTTCAGATACAGCCGCAGCGCGGCCAGCACCTGGTCGTTCCTGGAACGGCCCAGGTGGACCCGCGCCCCCGCCGGCCCGATGAGTGCCACCAGGCGCGATTCAAGCGCGCCGTGGCAGTCTTCATCCTGCAGGTCGATGGCCCACTCGCCACGGGCGTGCTGCCCGGCCAGTTCGCTCAGTCCATTGCAGATGGCTTCGCAATCCGCCTCGCTCAGGAGGCCCTGCCCACCAAGCATTATCACGTGGGCGATCGAAGCGCGAACGTCGTACTGCACCAGCCGCTCATCCAGCAAGTGATCGTCACCCGCGGTGAAGCGCAGGATACGTTCGTCCAGCGCAGCGCCCTTGTCCCAGAGGCGGGTCACTGCGCTTCCCCCTTGTCCCGGTGCCACTTCATTGCGCTTCACCCTGTTGCTCCGCCGGGCTGAGATGGCGGATGTCGCTGACCACCAGCGTGCCCGTGCCCTCGTTGGTGAAGACCTCCAGCAGCAGGCTGTCGGGTAACTTCCAGGAGATCACGTGGACGCGGGAAACGCCGCCGCGCAGGGCGTTCTCGATGGCGGTCGCCTTGGGCAGCATGCCGTCGCTGAGCCGGCCTTTCCGGCGCAATTCGCCGAGCCCTGCAACATCCACGTAGGAGACCACCGATCGAGGGTCGTCGATGGACTCGAGGATGCCCGGTGCGCCGGTGGCGAGAATGAGTTTCTCGGCGTTCAGGGCCTCCGCGATGGCAGCCGCCACCGTGTCCGCATTGATGTTCAGGAGCGTCCCCGCATCGTCCGCCGACAACGGGCTGACGATGGGAACCAGGTCGTCGTCGAGTTGCTTCAGGAGGATGCCGGCGTCGACTTCGTCGATATCGCCCACGAACCCATAGTCCACTGTCTCGCCAGAGTCGTCGCCGGTTGCCACGGGCGGGCGGCGATGAGCCTTGATGAGCCCAGCGTCCACACCGCTGATGCCGACGGCCGAGATGCCCAGGTCCCGGCATGCGGCCAGGATGCGGGTGTTGATCTGCCCGTTGAGGACCATGGTCGCCACTTCCAGCGAGCGCCGGTCGGTGATCCGCCGGCCTTCGACGAATTCGCTTGCGACTCCCAATGCGCTGGCGAGCTTGGTCGACTGCGGTCCGCCGCCGTGCACCACGACCACGCGGATCCCGACGCCGTGCAGGATACCCACCTGCTCCATCAGCGCACGCGTTCCCTCCGGTGTAACGAAGGCATCGCCGCCGGCCTTGAGCACGAATACCTTGCGCTTGAACATGCGGATGTAGGGCACCGCGCGCTTCAGCGCCTGTACCGTGATGGCTCGCTCGTCTCTGCTCAATGGGCGCATGTCCGTTTCCTTTTCAATGGGCGCTTATCCATGCGCGTTCAACAGGCGCTGGTGGGTTTCCCGTTCGATGGGAGCCAGCGCATCCCGTTTAACGGGGCCGGTCCGCATCCCGTCAGTGCCGTTCAGCCCTTCATCATCCGGTACAGGACCGCCATCTGCGCCAGCATCCGATTGCGCGCCTGGGGAACGACCACGCTGCGCGGACCGTCCAGGATTCCATCGGCCACGACCACACCGCGGCGCACGGGCAGGCAGTGCATGAATCGGCAGTCCTCGCGCGCCGGCTCGAACCAGGGTTCGTCCACGCACCAGTCGAGAAGTTCCTCGCGCAGGGCCTGGTCGCCCGGCCGGTCGCCATAGTTTGACGTGGACGACCACGACTTGGCGTAGATCACGTGCGCGCCTTCCATGGCCTCGCGCCTGTCGGCCGTTTCGGTGACGCTGCCGCCGGAGGCTTCGGCCAGTCCGCGGGCCTGGTCCATGACTTTCTGCGGGAGTTCGAACCCGGGCGGGCGCAGCACCGTCACGTCCATGCCGCGCTGGCTGGCCATGCGCACGGCGGCGGACGGGACGGCCAGCGGCAACGCCAGCGGATGATAGGCCCACGAGAGCACGAACTTACCACCCGCAGCGGGTATGCCGAGATCGTCAAGGGTCTTCCAGTCCGCCAGGCTCTGGCAGGGGTGCTGGATCGCCGACTCCATGTTGATGACCGGAACGTCCACCAGCGAAACCAGGTTATTGAATTCGGTGTCGGCCAGGTCGTCGTCCAGGTTGCGCCGCTCGGCGAACGCTCGAATGCCGATCGCGTCGCCGTAGGAGGCGATGACAGGCACCGCCTCGCGTACGTGCTCGGCAGCCGCGCCGTCCATCACGATACCCGGGCGTGCCTCGAGGCCGTGAATGGACATTTCCGGCGAGATCACAAACGATCCGCCGCCCAGCCGCGCCATGGCCGCCTGAAACGACGCCAGCGTACGCAGTGACGGGCTGAGAAAGAGCAGCGACAGGACCTTGCCTTCCAGGGCATGGGGTTCGGGCAAACGCTCCAGGCGCCCGGCAAGTTCCAGCAGGCCGGCGATTTCCGCAGCGTCAAAATCCGTCAGATCGTTAAAGCGTTTCACTATCGAGTTCCTCCAGCGCCTCGGCAAGACGCGCGACATGCTTTGTTTCAAGAATGAGGGGTGGCAAGAGCCGCACCACGTGAGGGTCGGCGCTTGTTCCGGTGAGGATGTCCCTGCGCAGCAGTGCCTCGTGGACCGCGGCCGCTCGCGGGCCGGTACGAAGGCCGACCAGCAAGCCCGCGCCGCAGATCTCGGTCACCGGGCCCCGTACGCACGTTTCGCGGATGCGCGAGGACGTCTCGCGCACCCGCGCCAGCAGATTGTCCGATTCGATCACGTCGAGCACGGTGTTGATCGCCGCACACGCCAGCGGCCCGCCGCCGAAGGTGCTGCCCAGGGATCCGAAGCCGAGTTCAGCGGCAAGATCCGCGGTCATCAACACCGCGGCACACGGAAAACCGCCGCCCAGGCCCTTGGCCACCGCCAGGAGATCGGGTCGCACGCCGAACAGGTCCGCGCCGAACGGTTCGCCGAGCCGGCCGACGCCGGTCTGCACCTCATCCAGAATCAGCAGCGCGCCGTTGCGGTCGCAACATTCCCGTGCGGCCGTCATGAACGGCATCGAGAAATCGAAGGCGCCCGCCACGCCCTGCACCGGTTCGATGATCACCGCGGCGGTTTCGCTGTCCACCGCTGCCTGCAGTGCATCGATGTCGTTGCGCGGTACGAACGTGACGTCGAACGGCATGCGGGGAAAGCCGTACCAGGACTGTGCGCCCCAGGTCACGGCCGCCGCGGCGGCGGTGCGGCCGTGGAAGGCGTGTTCCATGGCCACCACCCTGGGCCGCCCGGTGGCCCGCAGGGCGATCCGCAGCGCATTCTCGATCGCCTCGGCGCCGCTGTTGACGAAGAACACCCGCTCCAGCGGATCCGGCGCGAAGGCCGCCAGCCGCTCGGCGGCCTCGTCGCGGATCTTCAACGCAACGATATTGCTCTGGTAATGCAGGTCGGCGGCCTGCCGGCTGATCGCCTCGGTGAGGCGAGGATGCGCGTAGCCCAGGGCCGCCACGGCATGCCCGCCGTAGAGGTCCAGCACGCGCCGTCCGCTGCCGTCGTGAAGGTAGACGCCCTGCCCGCTGACCGATTGAAACGGCACCAATGGATAAACCTCGCTCAGGTTGGCGGCCGGCACGCTCATCAGACCCACCCCACGGGCGCGATCGGCAGTCCGGTCGTGTCGGGCCAGCCCGACAGCCGGTTGACCCACTGGATCGCCCCGCCCGCCGCACCCTTGACCAGGTTGTCCAGCACGCAGCATACGGCGATGGCGCCCGCGTCACTGTGCACGCTGAGCAACGCGTTGTTGGTGCCGACGATGTCCTTGAGGCGCGGCGGAGATTCGACGACGCGCACGAAGCTCGAATCGCGGTAGAAGTCCGCGAGCGCCGAGGTCACGTCGTCCACCCCGTTCGGGCCGGCCGGTTCGGCAAAGACCGTGGCGTGAATACCGCGTGCGTATGGGCCGGAGTGGGGTACGAAGTGAAGCTCGATATCCCGTCCGGTGGCCGCCCGGGCCAACTCGCAGACCTCCGGCGCATGGCGGTGAATCAACGGCCGGTAGGCGAACAGGTTGCTCTGGCGCAGGGGATGGTGGGTGGTTTCCCGGGGTGTGCGCCCGGCGCCCGTGCTGCCGGTGACGGCGCTGGCAAAGAATGACGGCTTCGCCGCGCCCACTGATACCAGCGGCACCAGCGCCAGCAGCAGCGCCGTTGCGAAGCAGCCGGGCTGGGCGGCGTGGGGGGTGGAAATCTCGTCCAGGTGCTCCGGCACGGCGCAACTGAATGCATCCAATAGCTGCGGCGCTTCGTGCGCGGTCCCGTAGACCGACTCGAAATGATCCGCAGACCGGCTGCGAAAGTCCGCCGAGGCATCGACAACCGTCATCCGCACACCCGCACCCGCGGCGCCCTCCAGGATTTTCGCCACAATCGATGCGGAGACACCATGAGGGGCGGCGGAGATGACGATCCAGTGCGGTGCTTCCGGGAGCGCGTTGATGGTCTCGTCCAAAGATGCGAACCGCGCCGACGGATAGACGGCACTCAGGTGGCTGAAGGCCGAGGCGATCCGCTGCCCCGGGCGGCTCGCGGAGACCGCGTACGCCAACTCCAGCCGCGGGTGCCCGGCCAGCAGCGCCAGGACTTCCCCGGCGACGTAGCCCGTACCACCCAGGACGATAACGGGTAGCGTTTCGCTCACGATGCATCCTCCAGCCGCCCGGTCCCTAGGCCGATGCCGTCATGGATGATGTCACCCAGTTCGGCGCCGTGGGTCAGCGCATTCGCCGCGGGCACGTGCATTCGTTGTTCGATGATTTCTATGCCCACCTGGTTGTCGGTGGCCGGACCGGTCACGGCGGCGGGCTCCAGTTCGTACTTGTCGCGGAGCAACTTGACCCCGCCCCAGGCAGCCACCGGATCGTTGGCGCATAGCACCACCGCGCTGAGCACGCGGCGGACCTCGGGGTCCATCAGAATGGCGTCGACCCCGTAGGCGCCCAGCAGCCCGTCGCCCAGTTCGAAGACGATCGCGTCGGGCGTCTCGGCGGCAAGCGTGGCCAGGAGCTTGCGCGTCAGCCACGGGGCATTCTCTGAAGTCGTGCAGACGATGCCGTGGTCCGAAAAGATGCCGGTATTGCGCGCGCCGGCATCCTCCATCACCAGGATATCCCGCTGCAGGGCCACGCCGGTCGCCTTGAAGGCGTCCACCGTCAGACCGAGTTGACAAAGCCGGCTCACCACGGCGCAGACGGCCGCCGTCTTGCCGGAGTTCATGCAGGTGCCCGCGAATGCCACGACGGGGATGCCTTCAAGATCGAGGGCCGGCGGCTCCTGCGCGGGTTGGGCGGAAACCCGGGCCGGCACGCCGATGCGCTCGCCAAGGTATGGAAAGTTCAGTACCACGCCCAGCACCTTGCAGTCGAAGGGCCGGCCATGGTTTGGATTCATCGAATCGCAGTCCCCGAGTACGCCGCCCAGGTTCAATAGCTGGAGCACGTCTCCGGGTTCGAGCTTTTCGGGCAGGGTCCCCGAATAGCCGAACAACGCCTTGCGGTGGCCCAGGGCGCCGACGATGACATCGCCGCGCTTGATCTGCGCCATGCGGCCGCTGATCAACTCCAGCTTGTTGTAGCGGGACTTGTTGTTCAACACTTCCGCGGCGATGAGCACCCCCTCTTCACAGGGGATGTCGGGGCTCACCCGGATCTCCCGCCCCAGCTCCGCCGCGACGGCAACCGAGGCAATCTTGTCCACGACCACCTTGCGCATGGTTCAGCCCTCCGCCTCGCCGCCGCCGGCGCGAGTCTGCAGCAACCCCGGCAACGCCATGAGCCGCGAGAAACCCACCGCATCCGCAGCCGTCCACTCGCCGGCCGACTCGCCGTACTGACCCCGGCTGGCGGCCATGAGCGAATGGGGGGATTCCACGCCGGTCACGAACACGCTGCCCGGCCGCAGCAGGCAATGGGCTGATCCCGTCACGCGGGCCTGAGATGACGCCAGCAGCGCCTCGATGTCGCGGCAGACGGGGTCAAGCTGCTTGCCTTCGTGAATGAAGTCGCCGTAGGCGAGGCTCACCTGATCCTTGATGCGCTGCTGCAGTGCGGACAATGTCAGTTTTTCCAGCTCACGGTGGGCCGTCAGCAGGATCTCGGCGGCCGGGGCCTCGAAGGCGACCCTCCCCTTCATGCCCAGAATGGTGTCGCCGAGATGAATCCCGCGCCCGATGCCGAAGGCGGACCCGATCTGCTCCAGGCGTTCGATAACCGATACGGGGTCAAGCTGCTCGCCGTCGACGGCAACCGGGACCCCGCTGCGAAATTCCACGGTCAGTTCGCGGGACGGCAGCGGTTCGTCCAGAGCGCCGCCGCTGAGGACCCACGCAGACTCGGGAATACTCGCTGCGGAACCCAGCGTCTCCGTGCCCCCGATGGTGACGCCCCACAGCCCGCGGTTGATCGAATACGCCGAACCCGCCGCCGGCAACGGCATCCCGCGAGCGCCCAGGTACTCGATCTGATCCTGCCGGGCCCAGGCGTGGTCCCGTACCGGGGCCAAGACCTCCAGTTCAGGCGCCAGGGTCTTGAGCACGATTTCGAAGCGCACCTGGTCATTGCCGGCGGCGGTACACCCGTGGGCCACCGTGCCCGAACCGAGTTCCCGGGCCACCTCCGCCAGACAGCGAGCCTGAATCCCGCGCTCTGCACCGACACACAGCGGATACATCTGCCCCCGGCGAACGTTACCCATGATCAGGTACTTGAGCACCTGGTCGAAGAAATCGCCCCGGGCTTCCACGAGGATGTGATCCCCGGCGCCGAGCGCCGCAGACTTTTCGGCAAGGGCCTCAGCCTCCGCCGCATCGATACCGCCCGTATTGACCGTGACCGTCACCACCGGGCGACCACAGGTTTCCTTCAACCAAGGCACGCAGAACGACGTATCCAGGCCACCCGAAAAGGCCAGTACGACAGGTTGGCTGCTGTTGCTCACTGGACCGCCGCCTTCCTGAGTGACGTCTGCAGTCGCGCATTCAGACGACGTTGCGCACCGGCGCCGGCGGTGGCGACGAATATCGTGTCGTCTCCCGAGATGGTGCCCACCACTTCCGGCCAATTGGCGCGGTCCAGGGTCACGCAGACGCGCTGGGCCGCACCTATCGCGGTGGTGATGACCAACAGGTTGGGCCCCGCCGGGCGGACCTTTCGAATGAATTCGGCCACCAGCCGGAGGGCATCCACGTTGTTCCTCTTGATCGGTTCGGGCAAGCTGTACCCCGCCGTCAGCTTCGCCACGCCCAGGTCGCGCAGGTCGCGGCTGACGCTGGATTGGGTGGCATCAAGCCCCTTGTCGCGAAGCAGGCGAACCAGCTCCGACTGGCGTCGAATCACGTGGTTCTGCAGCAGCTCCGCGATGGCTCGGCGGCGGCGTTGTTGGTTGCTGACGGCAGGCATGAGAGCTCGTCCGGCATAAATTTGCGCATAGACTAATGATTATGTGCAATGAATGCAACCGTCGCGGCGATTGAAATGCAACCAGGTTTTTTCGTCGGCTACCGACAGCAACGGATGGAACAGATGCAAGTGAATGCGGTTGAAACCAATACCGGCCCGAACCCCGCCTGGTCACTGATTTTCTTGCACGGCCTTGGCGCCGACGGTCATGACTTCGCCCCGCTGCCCGGGCAGATGCGCCTTCCGGCGGCGGTGCGCTTCGTTTTTCCCCACGCACCGGTCACGCCGGTGACCATCAATGGCGGGTTAGCCATGCCGGCCTGGTACGACATCCTCACGCTGGACTGGAACGGACCCGAAGACGCCGCCGGAGTCCGCAACAGCGCCCGCGACCTGCAGCGCCTGATCAGCCGCGAGACGGAACGGGGCATCCCTTCCAGCCGCATCTTCATTGGCGGCTTCTCCCAGGGAGGCTCCGTGGCGTTGTTCACCGGCCCGCGCCATCCGGACCCGCTGGCAGGAATCATTGCCCTGTCGACCTGGATGCCGCAGCCGGCGACGCTGGCAGCGGAGAACTCCGAAGCCAACCGGTCCCTGCCCGTCTTCATGGCGCACGGTACGCACGACTCGACGATACCGATGATGTTCGGCGCCCGCGCCCGGGACCAGCTACGCGAACAGGGCCATGACGTGGATTGGCACACCTACCCCCTGGAGCATGCGGTCAGCGCCCAGGAGATCGCCGACCTCAACGACTGGCTTGCGGCTCGCCTGCAGGCGCCGGAGTGAACCGGAAGTTGCTCTCCCCCTGTTGTTCCCCGTCGGCACCGAAGCGCCGTTCGACGAAGATCATTTCGCCGTCTCGCGACAGCAGCACCAGCGACGACGAGCGCGTCCCGTAGCGTTCGTCGCTGACAAACACGGCGCGCGTACGCCAGTGCAGGTTCGCCGCCTCGGCGCCGAAATCCGGTGAGTCACGGCTTTCCAGCAAATCGAACAGTTGCCGGATCAGATCGTCCTGTCCGGGCTCGCCTTCGAGAATCGTGGCAAGACGGGACGCAGCGAACTCCACCTTCGGCCAGGGCGTCCCCAGCGGCGCGTTGCTCAATACGTGGATACCCGCTGCAAGCCGTTGCGCGCCGGATCCATTGGACGAATGGACCAATCCCCCGCCGTCGAAGAGCAGAAGACTGTACGGGCCGAATTCCTCGGGCGCCCTCGCCCGCTCGTCGCAGAACGCTTCCGCCGCATGCGGGGCAGCCAGAAAGTCGCTGACCAGGTGTCCGCGGGAACCCGGGAAGGTTCGCCGCCCGGGCGAGAGCCGGTTGGTTACCGCCGCAAGCCGGCCGCGCCGGTCGACGGCCAACCAGCTTCCGCCGGCCTCGAGATCCCGCCCACCGAGGATGCCGGAGGGTTCTGTCCACCAGTCGGCGGCAGCGGTGGGCCTGTCGTGGGATTCATCGCGATTGGCCGCGACCACCAGGGGAAAGGCTTC
>Ga0209021_1003972_pt1 | contig 11339 bp, 16 predicted proteins | sample PinacodermFT_FD_187299 | JGI IMG/M metagenome (GOLD analysis project Ga0209021, IMG submission 187299) | Host-associated microbial community of the marine sponge Aplysina aerophoba from Gulf of Piran - sponge pinacoderm, lysed by freeze-thaw... | ecosystem: Host-associated > Porifera > Sponge >... | reverse complement strand
CGCACCGGCGGACAGATCTCCGACTCCGAGACCATGTTCAGGATCGGTGCACATGTTCATCCCGGCGAGCGACTGTCCGTTGGCGCCTTCGTCTCCTACAGCAAGCATACGGACGACAACTTCGACAACATCAGAAAGCTCGGCGTCTCGCTCCGCTATCACTTCTGATCCCTGTGTCTGGCGCACTGCAAGGGTCGCGTAGGGCCGCGTGTGGACTGCCGACAGCTCCAGCCGGGTAGGCTACGCCGTGGCCTCCACCAGGTCGATGACGAGTGCCGGGTTGAATCCCTCCTTCGTCTCATACCGATAGCCGCGGCGGCCCCACCTGAGCGTCCAGGTGCAATGCCTGCCCCGGTGGAAAGTGGGGGAACCCTGTGTGCCCACCCGCTCGCCACTACCGGCGCTTGTACTGCGCCTGCAGCGGAACATGGCTCTGCTCAGGAAGCCGGCTTCAGTACCATGGTGCCGAGTCCGTCCGGACTCTTTCCCTGTCGAAACGGAGACTGAAGATGGCTGCGACCGGTTTGACGAGCGCCGACGAGCTCATGCTGCAGGGCCTTTACTGGTGGGACATCGCGACGTTCTTTCGCTGCGCCATCGAACGTGACCCGCGAAACTGCGACATCGCTCTCGTCGGCGTGCCGCACTCGACCGGCAACGGAACCACCGAGCGCGACCAGCACCTGGGCCCGCGCGCGGTTCGCGACGTGTCGGCGATGGCCCGGCGCGTGCACATGGAGTTCGCAATCGACCCGTGGGAACGCGCGCGGATCCGCGACATGGGGGACGTGCCGCTCCCCGAGGCCAACGACAACGAGGCTTGCATCGAGCGAATCACGGAGTTCTACCGGGCGATCGACGCCGCGGGCGTTTGCCCGGATTCGGTCGGTGGAGACCACTCGATTACCGGCGGAATCATGCAGGCCATCGCCGGGGAGGGGGCCCGCCTGACCGGCGGGAAGAAGGCCGCGTTCCTGCACTTCGACGCCCACACGGACGCCTACGAGCAGATCCCTCACTTCCTCGGGGCCGTCAAGTCCGCGGCCCACTGGGCGAGCTACCTCGTGCGTGACGGATATGTCGACGCCGGGCGGAGCGTCCAGATAGGGATGCGCGGCAACCCGCGCACGCTCGACTGGCGAAAGCCGAGCGAAGAGCTCGGCTACGAGGTGATCTCCATGGACCGCTACCGGGAGCTGGGGCCCGGCGCGACCATGGCGCTCATTGACGAGCGGGTTGGCGATGCGCCTCTTTACATCACGTTCGACCTGGACTGTCTCGACCCGACGGTTGCTCCGGCGGTCGCCAACCTCGAGGCCGGTGCCGAGGGGTTCCGGATCGACGAGGTCATGCGGCTCCTGCGCTCGGTGCGGGGCAAGAACGTCGGCGGCGGAGACGTCGTGTGCCTGATGCCGACCAAGGACCATCCGAACCAGATCACGGCGCATACCGCCTCGGCGGTCACGTTCGAGATCGTGAGCCTGGTCGCGGACCGCTTTCGAGGCTAGTGTTTCGGCTGGAGCGTCCTCCGAGCCGTCTTCCCCTCAGGTGCGAGGATGGTCAAGTAATCGAGGACAAGTCCAAGCCAGTGCTGACGTCATCCCTCGGGCGAGGAGGGCCGGGGTGGTAGCGGCGCGTACGCGTCGCGCCGTGCAAGGCGTTCGAAGCTCGCGTTGACGATTGACTCCTGGTGAAGGAAGCGCCGCGCCTCCAGCCCGTGTCCGGGGTTGACGTCGCGAATCTCGCCTACGGCCTTGGCCTCGATCAGTATCTTCGCCGCAAGCTCGAAGTTGTATGCGGGGTAGCCCTTCTCGAAGGTCAAGTTCCGGATGCAGCGTTCTGACTTTACCCGATTTTTCAGGCACAATCAGTATCATACCTATTAGTGCAGATTTAGCGCTGGAGAGAACAAATGAATGTCAAGACCCTGATACTCCTGAAGGCAATAAAGGAAGTGGTGGTGTCATCAGCCGCAGTTATCACAGTCATACTCGCACTACTTACAGTGAACGATTGGAAGGAAGAAACGCAATTTACGCACAAACGAGACGTTGCCCACGATACACTTGAAAGCGTCTATGGATTAAGAAATGCCATGTATGACGTAAGATATATGTATTCGGAACTTCTGTCCCTAATCGATCTTAATGCAGAGCGGAGACTGGAGATACTATTACCAGCGATTCTTGAAGTGAGATCCAACGCACTTCAAGCAGAGGTCGCATTTGGATCTGGTGCCACGGAACGACTCGATAGACTACTCAAAATGGCAAAGACAGTAGAATACACATTTCGTATCGGAAAATGGGCTGACCATGAAGAGGCAAATGGATACTTTAAAGATCAAATGAAACGTAGTCTCGGAGATGTTACGTTGTTCTTTTCAGATGCCGAAAAGGATGCCATTACGATGGAAGTGGAGAAGCTCATTGACGAATTGGAGATCGAGCTAAAGCAATTTTTCCGATGAGTTCATCTATTGCGTCAGTTGACGATAGCTGTCCTGATCAACCGGCAAGCGAACGAATGGCGGATGTCATGAATTTGTAGGTTTATGAGTTCGGCAGAACCGTGGGCCTTTCAACGCACGATCCAGATTTCAAAGTACCGTTTGCATCCACGAAGAGTTCGGGAAGCAGACATTCTCGTCCCACGGGCATCAGCTTCGAAATGAAGCGAACCACCTCTGCATCGGCGATTGCGTCCAGCGCGCTCGCGGCGCGTTCTCCATCTCTCCATGCTCCTTCTCAATGCGATGGTTGGAACCGACCTTGCAAAAGAACTCACACCGGTGCTCGACTCCATCATGTTCGATCCGAACTACGTCTTTGAAGAGCGCTGGTGCGCTGCCGAAGCCCTTCGAGCCTCGGACTCCATCGAGGACCCGGAAGCAGCTATACATCGTCTTCTCGAACTCGGCGACGCGCGGTCAGCGCGGCTCGCTTGCGAATTCCTCACTACGATTGAGGCGAGCGCGGTGTCGAGTGAGATTGCTGTCGCTACAGTCCTGGCGCATTTGCGGATCACGGAAGTCTATAACGACAGCGACGATGGTTCCGTGGTTACGGAGATCCGCGATGGGCTGTTTTGCGATCTCGAACCGAGTGAACTCGCGGAACCGCTCGACGAGCTTTCTTCGCGTGCTGGTCCCTTGGTTGGTGATGCAGGCCGCCCGGCGCGATCTGAGATCGCCGATCTGATTCGGCGCCTCACGGTCCGGGTACTCGAGGCGGACTTCGCGGTCGCGCCCGAACGTCTCTGGTCATGGGTCTGCTGGGTCGATGGACACGATGGCTATGACCAAGCCGCGAGAGCGCGCTTGCGGTTGCCCTTGGATGCTTCATCACCTTGAACCTTCCATCGCAGCCGCCCCTCACTGGCACCTGTCCTCACCGGCGGCGTGCACGGCCCCCGGTCCGGTGGCTCATGAGCGGTCCCCTTCGTCGGGCCGCCGCCATCTCGAACGACATCCGGACGCGCTGCTCGTCGATGTCGTCCGGCTCGAAGCGCCTGCCGTACCAGCGCACGACCGCCTCGTGCTCCTCGTGGAGCGGGTTTCGGCTCGCTTCGAGAAACTCCATGAAGCCGGTGACGCCTCCAACGTCCTCGGGAGGACCCCGCCGGTCGCCCTCCACGAATACCGGGTAGTCGATGTCGGGCTCGCCATCCCTGATCTCCTCGATCAAGAGGTCGTGGCGCCAGTTGTCGCCGAAGTCATAGACGTAGAGAAACTGCTCGATCCCGCGATCGACGACCGTCTTCAGGCGGATGCTTGCCGCCTTGTAGAGCCTTTCGTCCATATCATCGTCGTACTCGGGCTGGCCATACCGCCGGTCCCCGATTTCGAACTCGAACAGGTGCGAGTCGGTCCAGCAAAACGCGAACTGGATGAAGTCGTGGAGGGCGAGCAGGGTCGACGAGAGCGGCACGTCGATCCGGCGCCAGATTGTGGGTTCAATCTCCTGAAGCTCGATCCGGAGCCGGGCGATTGGCTCGATCATGGCGCGCTGCGGCGGGGCGGCCCGAGATGGTCAGGGCAAGGGGTCAGACCGCATGGCGCGTACATGTGCAGGCTCATTCAGTCCGAAGGCGCCTCTTGCACGGTCTCCGCCGGGATGGACCTCTCTGTCACCTGACCGAACTTCACCAGGCTCCCGCTCGGGTCGTACACATACAGCTCGTCCATGCCCCACGGCGTCTGGACGACCCCGGCCACCTTGATGGGCTCGGAGAAATCCGCGCGTAGCGCATCAATATCGTTCACCCGGACGTAGCACGAGGTGTTCTCGGCAACGTGCTTGTCCGGACAGAGCCAGAAGCGGATTTCGATGTGCTCTCGGATAGCGATGCCGTAGCCGTGATCGCCAAAATCGTGCGTTTCGAAACCGAGCTTGTTGAAGTAGTCGAGAGATGCCGCGATGTCCAGCGAAGCGAGGACGGGAATGGCACGGTCGAACAGGGAGGTCTCATCTGGCATCGGTCGCTTTCCCTCTGCTCGGCGTGTGGCCGGCGGCACCGAACTCTTGGGTGCGAAGACTACCGCAGCTGCGAACCGTGATGCGGTGTCGAGCCCGGTCGGGCGCCTCTGACGCTCCCCGCACCCGCGGTCAGGGCGAAAACGGAGCCGAGCTGCTGGATCGCTCGGCCCGCGCACCCCCATGGTGCGTTTCGGGGAGGTGGAGCGCGCCGAATCAGGCGATGATGGCACGTCCGGGCACCCTTGCCCGGTCACCATGGTTTCGCCCCGGAATGCACCGCCGTCTCCCTCCCTCGGCGCAACGTCCCTGTCCGCCGCGGTGTTGTCGATCGTGCTGATGGGCGATGCGCTCATCAACGTCGTGCTTCCGGTCAGCGCCGAGGCCTTCGGCATCAGCATCGTCTGGGTCGGGGTGCTGCTCTCTGCCAACCGCTTCGTCCGCATCGTGTCCTACGGCGCGATCACGCGGGCGACCAACGCCGGTGGATTGCGGCGCGCGACAATTGTGGCGTGCATCGGCGGCGCATCGTCGACGGTGATGTACTGGCTCTTCAATGGCGGGTGGCTCCTATGGGGCCTCTCCTTTGCCGGCCTCACACTCACCACCCTCGCCTATGCGGTCGCGGACCGCCGCCGGGCGGGCACGCGGGTTAGCTTGAGCCGCGCGATCCAGCAGCTCGGCTCCGTTTTCCCCCTGACCGCGGGTGCGTGGATCGCCGGCCAGTTCGGACCCAAGTCCGCGTTCCTCTTTCTCGGACTCGCCTCCTTCCTCGCGCTGCCGTTCGCGCTCGCCCTCCCGTGCGAACGAGCCGTGCCGCGCGCGAGGCGGCCCTGATTGCTCCCGAAACCCCACGCGCTCGACTGGCTATTCTTCGCCGTCGGGTTCGCGGTCGATGGCGTCTTTGCGATGACGATCATCCTCGCCGACCTCGTGTCCCTCGAGGCGGCGATCCTCGGCGGCGGCGTCGTTCTGTCTCTCCGGCGGGTGGCCGTTGCGAACTACGCGTTGGCGGCCATCGGGCAGCTTCTCCTGGACGGACGCCGACGGCTTCTCCTCGAACTCCGCCGAAACCGCGGCCTCGATCAACCGCCGCGCGCCGGTCCGAAGAAGCTCCGTCAAACCACCGCCCGGAGTGGCGAGCGCTATTGCGTCAAGGCGGCCTCCGCCGCTTCGCTCGCGAACTTGCTATCCTCGTAGACGACGTAGCAGGCGCCTTCCTCGGTGTACATCTCCGAAATCGCTGCACAACTCATCATGCACGTGCTGAGAATGCGGGCAACTCTGGCTCCTCCCCCCTGGCCGGTCGACCATGATCTCGTCCCTGCGCTGTTCGCGCATATCGCAAAATGGTGATTCTTGAACCTCCTCTTGCGATGAAGGTCGTCAAAGTAGTCCTTGGCCCGGGGAAACCAGTCTCGAAATCCACTGGCGAGGTTGACGCCATCGGGGAGCGGCTTCGCTTCCGAATCGTAGGACGGAATCCTACCGAGTACTGATTCCAGTTTCTCCGATTGCTCGGTGGAGAGCCCATCGAACTTGAGCTCCCCGTTCTGCATGAAGAGAACGCAACTTCCGCCGCCGGCCTCCTTGCAGAACGCCTTTAGCTTCGACTTGATCTCATCTCTCATGTAGGAACGCGCGGAAGCGCTGTTCGGCCCCCTCGACGAATATGAACAGCGCATCGAGTTCTGCACCTGCGGATCAAAATAGCATGCGGATTCGGTGACCCTGCCCTCAACCGTCCTTTGGAAATGATCACTCACCGCAATGCGAAGTGCCCTCGACAAACCGTCCCGGTCCAGAACGGTCTCCGCCCCGGCGGACATCGGTACCACGGCCACCACCAGGATCGATGCCACGACCGCGGAGGCGAGCGAACGCCCCCTGGAGCGAGCCACCGCACCTTTACGATTGTTTCCGGATCTCATGTCAGCTCCTTTCGTACGTTCTCTCGAGAGGAACGACGCGCCGGAGAACTCGCGCCAACCGCCGGCCCCTCCTTTCCGCGAGGATACGCTTCTGGAATCGGGAGTCGAGCACAATTTCTCGACTCCCCCGTACGAAATCGGCTCATGCCGACGCCCGTGACGCCGAACTCGACGTCGCCTTGACCGGAGTGGTAACTGTAGAGCCTATGGTTGGGTTCGCCGGTTGTGCTGATGCCGACTCCGTTCTCCAGACTGATAGCAATGTCGTCGGTGCTGCCGCTTGCCTGAGTGCAGCTGACGCGCTCATCGGCGGCAGGCGCCGTCGCTGCACACGGCGGGCGTCTGCGCGGATGCGCCGCCTGCCCCGAGAACGGCTGCCGCCAGCAGCGACGTCGCCAGCCCGCCCAGACCCGAGCGGAGGGAGCTACTGCTCACTTGCGGTGCTCCGGCGGCGGGGAGATCGATATCGCTTCGCAGGAGGAGGGACGCGGAGGCTGCAGTCAACGCCGTCCTCGGGGTCATCACGTACGCCCGTGCGAGAGGGGAGTCGGTCAGCATCGTGGGGTTCGGGACGTTTATGGTGAAGCGCCGCCCGGCCCGGCAGGGACGCAATCCCCGCACTAGAGAGTCCATCCAGATTGCTGCGTCGAATGTTCCTTCGTTCAAGGCGGGGAAGGGACTTCGCGACGCCGTGAGCTAGCTCCTGCACGCCCCATGGTGCGCCTGTCCTTCCGCCTCGCTGCTTCCCTTGCCGGCTGCAGCGGCTCGACCGGGACCGCGTATGCGAAGTGCGACCACTTCACCCCCTTCGGTGCCCCGGCTGGGTGCGAAGAGCGGCAGAGTTGATCGATCACCGGCGCACCCGCAGGGCGTGGTGCTGGTGGATCACAGCGTCGTTGAACGCGCTTGGCATTTCGACGTCCGTCGGGTCCTTCGTGCACGCGCGCCAAAGGCGCAGATCAGGCACTTCGCGCCGGCACGCCCTTCGTTTCGTTCACCCGCATCGTGACGGTATACGGTGGAGGATTGCGCGGCGTCGGCTCGTTCGACCTCGCTCTACTTGACCCGTCGCATCTCGATCGACACTCCGTTGTCCGCGTTCTCCCCGCGTTCGGTCCACTTCCCCGTTGACATCAATGACTCGACCGCCATCTTGCGCTTGTCCTCGGGAAGGACGCTCACTGCTTTTTCCATGGATGAGTAGATCTCGGATACTTCTCCATCGTTCTGTACCAGGTAGACAGCGGGAGGCCTCCTGATCCCACGCCACCCTGCCTTCGCCGCCTCTGAATCTTCGTCCGGGGCCGTCACGATGCTCGCGCGCTCGGTCTCGGTCAGCGACCAGGGACGCACGATCCTGCATTCGCCGCCCACCCCCGTGCATAGTCGTATGGCCCGGCTTGGCCACTCCGCCTCGCACCAGCGCAGACCCGGCGCCGCGCTCGCCCCAGCGCAATGGCAGGTGGCCTTGCCCTTCGGTCCGCTGAACGTGACCTCGTGGCCGAGGATCCGCTGCGCGGCGTCAGCCCAGAATTTCCTCTTTTCCATATCCATCACTGTTCCTTCGTCTGCTTCGGCAGTCCACCGGACTGCATCAGGTAGTACTCCGGCAGGAGGGTCTTGAGGATCGCCTTGAGCGCGGCGATCTGGCGGCTTGCTCCCTTTCGGTTCATCGTGGGGTCCCTCTGGGGTCGGTTGAGACAGGCGGGGCGCAAGAGGCGCTGCTTCTGTGCGGGTGCGAAGCCTTTTCCTGCACCCCTCTCGCTCTCCAACTCCTACCGGGAGAAGATGGACCGATCGAGCAGGGAAGGGTCCCGAAATACGTTTCGAAGCTGACGCGCGAAGGCGTGAATCCACGCGGCAAGCCCCGGATGGTGAGCCAGACAGGCGGCGCGATCGTGGTAGACAGCGACAACAGCATGGGACAGATCGCCGGCGTCTTCGCGATGCGCGGGGCGATCGAGTGCGCCCGACACACGGGGATCGCCGCTGCCGCGGTGCGCGGCAGCAATCACACCGGGGCCATGGACTACTACGTTCGTCTTGCCGTGGAAGAGGACATGATCGGTCTCGCGACGACGAACGCCTTGCCGACCATGGCACCCTGGGGCGGCGTGGAAAAGCTCATCGGACTCAATCCCATCGGAATTAGTATTCCGAGCGGCGAAGGAGCGATCGTTCTGGATACCGCGCTCGGAGCCGCCACGCACGGCAAGATTCGGGTCTTCCATCAGAAGGGGCAACCCATTCCGGGCGACTGGGCGTTCGACCGGGAGGGGCGTCCGACGACCGATGCTGGCGCTGCTCTCGACGGCCTCATCCAGCCGATTGGCGGGTACAAGGGCCTGGGACTCGCGGTTTGCATGGGGATCCTCTCGAGCCTGCTTTCAGGGGCCGGCTCCCTGCACTTCGCTCGCATCCAAGATAGGCTGCACGTTCGCAGACGGATGCCAGATCGTGAACGAAACGCAGGAGTACAAAGGGCAGGTCTTCAACGACCTGCATTCGGCTGAAGGCATATTCGTGATGCCGAACGCGTGGAACGCAGGAAGCGCCTGCATGCTCGAGGCAGCGGGCTTCCCCGCCGTGGGCACGACAAGCGCGGGTATCGCGTTCTGCCTTGGCCTCCCCGACTATGAGGGAGCACTTACCCGGAAGGCGGCGTTGGACGAGACCCGCCGCATTGCCGGCGCGGTCCGGATCCCGGTCAGTGTGGACGCCGAAAACGGCTACGGACACACCCCGGAGGAAGTGGCGGAGACCATCCGCCGTGTGGCGGACACCGGTGCGGTCGGTGCGAGCATCGAAGATTACTCCCCCGCCTACGGTTCAGGTGATATGTATGACCGGGACCTCGCGGTGGCGAGAATTGAGGCGGCGGTGGCGACGGCTGCCTCCCTGCCGTTTCCTTTCACCCTGACCGCAAGAGCCGAGTGCTATCTCGTCGGACACCCGGACCCGTTCGGGGAATCGGTGGCAAGGGCCAACTCCTATCGGGACGCGGGCGCGGACTGCCTGTACGTGCCCGGCATGACCGACGCGGAGACTATCGGTCGGTTGGTGACGGAAGTCGACGCCCCGGTCAACGTGGTCATGGGTCTTTCCGGCAGTCCAATGAGCGTGAACCAGCTCGAGGACCTGGGTGTAAAGCGAGTGAGTATCGGCGGGTCGCTCGCTCGCGCCGCCTTCGGACTCATCCGGCGCGCGGCGGCGGAGATCCGCGAGCACGGCACCTTCAGCTATGCGAAGGAGCAGGTGCCCGATGCCGAGCTCTGCCGGTTCTTCGCCAGCCGACTGAATCCAACCAATTCGTAACCAGGCGTGAGCCCGTGGGGCGCTGACACGCTCTCCTGCGGCGCGGCCTATCTGGATTGCCGCAGATCGAGGTCCTTGCCGGCAAGGAGGAACGCGGCGCCGAGCATCAGCGTTCCGCAGATCCGGTTGATGAGGCCAAGCGCTTGCGTCCGGAGCCGCGCCGCAGCGACCGCCGCGAGCGAGCCCCAGGCGAGGAGGATGACGCAGTCAACCAGCAGGTACGTGCCACCGAGAATTGCAAGCTGTGGGAGGGTCGGCGCGGCGGGATCGATGAACTGCGGGAACAGCGCCGCGAAGAACATCACCGCGAACGGATTGGCGCTCGACGTGATGAAGCCTTGGCGGAAGAGCTTCGTCGGCGAAGCGGCGCTCGTGGCTGTGCTCTCGGACGCCTGGGCGCGCGAGAGGATCAGCCGAAGGCCGATCCAGGCGAGGTAGGCGACGCCGATCCACTTCACGGCCTGGAACACCGTTGCCGAGGCGGCGATGACGGCCGCGATCCCGAAGGCCGCCGCACTCATCTGGAGGATGTTCGCGGTGAGGTCGCCGCCGATCGTCCAGCCGCTCTTCTTGAGCCCGTGTCGTGCGCTGTTCGCGATGATGAGGAGCTGGCTGGTATCGGGCGGCGTTGCGAAGAACACGGCGAGCGCCGCGAGATAGAGCAGGTACGTCTCGATGGTCACGGGCAGCTGGCCTCCGCGTCCGCGTGCAGTTCACCCAGTGATGGGACCTTGACGAAGTGTCGCATGCGTGCCGTTACAAGGGCAGCACGGGCGAGAGACCTTGCCGCAGGCATTGGTGGCGAAACCACCGCGTGTAGACATGCTGGCCACCCGGAATTGGTTCTGACCGCTACCAACTACCTCAGCTGGCTGTCCTTGTTCCCCCGACGGTTGTAGCCGGTGTGCGGCGTGTCCTGCCCGTCGAGCCCGGTCTGATACGCGACGCAAGGGCCCACCCCGGGCAGCGCCTCGCGACGGGCTGCCGGGATCTCGGCGCCGCACTCCTCGCACTCGAGCAGGCTCTCGCCGCTCGGTAACCGGCGTCGCGTGCGCTCGACGGCCTCTTCGACGCTCGCGTCTATCTGGTCGTGCACGGCCCCGTCACGTGCCCAGTCGCCGGCCACGTCTCACCGACGTCGCGCGGGATCGCGCACCCCGCCGACGAGAAGCAGTTCCTCGGCGCCACGAGCAGTGCCTTCCCGAATGTGAGTGGTGCACCTCACAAGGTGGTCCGATTCCTCGAAGCTCATTCGTGCCGCCCACGCTCCGCCACCAACGGACCCTCCGCTGTTCTTCCATCGCGCGGTCACGCACGGCGTGATGAGCCACCACTGGCAGTTCGGGAACATGCCCCCGGTGCCGGAACTGTCGCAAGGGGACGTTGCGAAGATCATCGCGTTCGTCCGCGAGTTCCAGCGCGCCAACGGGATCTACTGACTCTGCGAGAAGGCGGTGAAGGGTACGAATGTGGCAGCGGTCGGGCAGAGCGTGCAACCCGGAAGGACTCGCGCGACCTCGGCCCGGGGACCGCGAGCGCCGTCCCCATGGCGAACCGGGGCTATGATTCGGGGGACAAAAGGGAGAGGCTGCCATGGTGAAGCACCAGTCGACCGGGG